>Ga0160428_1000949_pt1 | contig 25792 bp, 17 predicted proteins | sample SolpanmetagenomM_FD_108198 | JGI IMG/M metagenome (GOLD analysis project Ga0160428, IMG submission 108198) | Solar panel surface microbial communities from Lawrence Berkeley National Laboratory, California, USA - M | ecosystem: Engineered > Built environment > Solar panel > Unclassified ... | reverse complement strand
ACTCCTTACCAGATCTGAACGGTGGTGCCGGCTTACACTTCCCTAGTCGCTGGCAGCTATCTATCAACCTTCACATATGACATCTCTGTAACTTCAGCATTTCATCGAACTGCCACCAATCACCAGCTATATCCGCACTACGACAGAAAATGGAAGGCTCTCCGCGATCTGTGTATGAAACATTGAAAAGAAAGGCTGAAGGCACTCTGGCGAGCAAACTTTTCAAGACTCCAAAGCTCAGCGAGGCAACATCGACCTACACTAGCATAATCGCACACTCTCCGCAGGTTACTGCGATTTCTTCAGGGCGTGCTCCGCAACGTGGTCAGACAGGAACAATGACGAAGAATCACCTCAACTCGCCTATCATGAAACAATCGACGTCAAACACCACGAGACGCTCTCCAGAAACCATCAATTCCTCTGGCGTTACTTCAGAGTCACAAAAGAGTCCGAGCCCATTCGCAATTGACAATGAACATGCATCGCTCAAAAATCATCGTCGCAGTACACCTTACGCTATGCAATTTAGCAGATCGACTGTCATCGACGTTGATGCAGTACCAATTCGCATGACGCCGAAATCGAATACAGTCGCATCACCAAGAGGTACGGCTGGTCAGCGACCTCCCAGATCATCACCATCAGTGGTAATCGACCTCGACCTCGACTCGGATGGTAGTCGCCAGAAACCTCCCAATTCTCGACCATCAGTCACAATCGACTTGGACTCCGATGGCGACGACAGCAGCTCCCGACCTACCACAAACAGATCTTCATTGCATGTGTCTCACCTCAGGCATACCTTTGCTACAACAACAAAAGAGTCTTCCCTGGCCATGGTTCAGGAGGCCACCAGACAGACTATTGATCAGCTGGAACCGGCTTCAGAGCCAGCCTCGCAGGTATTGGCCACTCCCCCCAGCGATAAGAGCAATACTCTCGAGCATGACACGAATCAGAGCCGGCAACCCCCCAAATCTCGAAGCACATCCACGGTGACTAGTGACACATCCACATCAACTACTATGAGTTCAAGGCATGATGAAGATCAATTATTATCCGTTAATAGTAACCTGCCGAATCCACCTCAGACGAATCCCACGAGTGAAATCGATATGATCAAACCTCAGCATCAGCAATTTGAAAGTAACCCTAACGTGCCTTCTCATTCAGAGGACGAGTTGACTGAGGTCCCGGAGGCTGCCAAAAAACTTGCGGAGGAAGAGACAAAGAAGGACGATGACGCAGCCACAAACGGTATAGAGGAAGAGGAAACCAAGGACGAGGACACAGCGATGAACAGTCTAGAGGAAGACACAGCGCAAGAGTACGATTCCGAGACACTTTCCGAAGATGAAGCTTGTTCCGACACGGAATCCGACAACGATACGGATGAGGAAGTGGAAGAGGATGATGAGATCGTCGAAATGCGTCGAAAACTTGATCAGCTCAGTCGTGCTAAGCAGCGTAAGGAGCAACAGAAAGTGCAGAGAAAGGCTGCAGAGGAGGCAGCGGCAATCGAGGCAGAGAAGGCCAAAAACGAAAGAGTGGTAAGGCCAACGCTGACACAAGAGAGACTTGATGCTGAGAGGCAAGACGAGAAGAGACGAGAAACAGAAAGACTTCAGAGAGAGAGAATCATGAACGAGAGAACCATTAGCAGCAATGGGAGCAGATCAGAAGTGAACGAATATGACGATGAGGAGAATGCCTGGAAGGACTTCACACGCGCACAAGGACTGGTAAATTCTGAAAAAGATCAAGCACATCCTAATGAGGCATCTCAAGAGACTAGTCAACCACCAACCGAATCAGTTCGACTTGATACCGATGGCAACCCCACCACGCCGATTTCAGCACAACGTTTCTGGTCAACACAATCAGAGCCAGTGTTTGGACAGGTGTTCAAGTATGACAAAGCTACTGGTAGTAAGATTGGAAAGATTGGCTTAGAAGAAGCAGCTGATCTAGTTCGACGTCACGAAGGCAAGCCAATCCCAGCAAGGACTTCCCTACCGACTGCTCATGGCACCAACGCGCTAGGCAAGTTACGTGCTGAAGCCCAGAAGGATGCCGAACGCATACGTGCTCAGCAAGCCAAGCCAGTATCCCAAGATCCAGCCCTTCTCGAACAGATCCGGCAACAAGCCCAACAAGATATTGGGAATCTGAAGAAAGGTATACTGCCAGTCAATGACAACGACAGTCAAGTACAGGCCAGCACAACCTCGGGCTGTTCGACTCCAGAATATCCTCAGTTCGTGAGATCTGTCACACATACAGTGGAAGGTTACTCGCCTTCACTAACTAACCACAACATCTTCAGGAAGCCTACTAAGAGGAACAGACCAAAAATCAAAGAAAAGGTAGTCATCCCACTCGAAAAGGTCACTCAAGACGACTGGTATCTGATCGAGCTTGTAAAACAAGGATTGAGCTGGAGCCAGATTCACGAGATATGGGAAGCGAAAACGGGCGTGCCTCGTGGTATTGATTTTTACAAGTACAGATACAGAAGGATGCAGACGACATTTCCAGATCATATACCACCTTTGTCTAGTCCAATCACGCTCAATACCAAATTGCAGAAACATCCAGCTCATACGGAGAAAGATGTCATGGCTGCAATATTCGCTGCTACGCCTGATCCTTCGTCAAGTGCAGAGGTATCTACACCGCGACCGACCACTGGCGGGAAGACTATCACCCCGGAAATGGCTCGCTACTTCCTGGCACGTTCGCCTACACCAGAATCAACCGAGGAATCTGACGAGGAAGAGGAGGATACCATGCTACAGGTTGCCAAACCTTCTTCATCGAACTTGAAGCAAGACAAACATCACGTGCACTATACTTATCAAGTCGAGCGCAAAGTAGTCCTAGGTGGGAGAAATCCAAGCGACGTGCCATGGATAGCTCAGAGTGAGGAGATAAGGAGCAAGAAAGCCGCCAATGTTATTGCCAACGGTGCAATATACACTAACCACGACAGACTTGATTTCAAGTTTGATGAGACTAGAGGCAGGTTTAACAAGGTCAGTGGGTTGTGGTCAGCTGAGGCGATTGGTGAAGAGGGTACGATCTATGTTCGTGTGAACCGTCGCTTGCGTTATTCTCAGGAAGGAGTACTGGTTGATAAGGCGCTACCTTTCACTGTATATGACGTTCTTGAGAAGCGGACGATTACTATCACGACGAAGGAATGGAAGTTGAGATCTAGTCCTGAGCTCGACCATGAGCATGCAGACCAAACACTTTCAGGAAAGGTAGATGATGTGAGCGGTGACAAAGACCTCGAGACTGAGCTTGAAGAGGCACTGAGTCAAGACGATGAAGAGCAAGCCATACCTAGTAGCGGCGACGAGGCTTCTCAACATCGAACGCCACGAGACGATAACGCCCAAGTATCAGCTAACAACAGCAGCAATTCTACTCTCAACAACCCAGTTGTGAACGTGAACGAGAACGACAAAGATCTCGACGACCTTTTCCATGAGGACAACGATGACGCTGATATGAAGCAAACTCCCGCAGAAAAGAAACACGTTCACTTCGCAGACAGCGACAAAGTGCGGATATACCAGCGCCCAGACGACACGACCAAGTCACCAGAACCATCTACAAACCACGTAGAGGCAGAGGCAGAGGCAGAGGCAGGAGCAGGAGCAGGAGCAGAGGCAATGGCGGACACCGACACCGAGACCGGAATCCACATTGACCTCTCCAATTACACCCTCCACACCACCAACACCAGCACCAGCACCACCTCCATCGCCGCAAACACAATCTACACCCACCTGCATCTGGCAAACGAAGCCGCTCTCCAGCGCCTCTACACTCTCCGGACCTCGTCCGCAAGCGCTTCTTTTCTCAGCAACCCAACAATCGACGCCAACGACTTCTCTCTAAACTGGAAGATACCAGGTCGAATGTCACTGGACCGCATTCCACATGAGAACCGCGTGAGAGCGGAAATGGATGAGAGGCTGGCTCAGCTGGATGCACTAGAAGAGGAAACGCTGGAGGGAGGAAGTGGAGGTGGAGAAGGAGAATTTGCGTGGTCGCAGGCGGTGATGAGGGACGAGATGAAAGGGACGGCGTGGACTAGGGTCGAGAGCTGGGACGGAGTCAATGAGCAGGATGAAGATGAGGAAGATGAAACAGCAGTTAGGATACGAGTTACGACAGCTACTGAAGTTGAGATTTGGGTTCAAGCTAGGAAGATTGAAGGGCCAAGGAATCCATGATTGAGAGGTTCGAAATACAGAATGTTACGCCATAATCTAATGGTGTTGGCAAACAAGAACGAGGCAAACCCCGATAGATAGATGAGGAGACAGCACAGCAATCCATGATGCGAGAACAATGATTGCACCGAAACTGTCCATTCCATTGACAAGCTATGCCTAGGCAGCCTGTCGATGTCAAGAATAAAGTATCCAATGCTCAAGGAAGGATGAGGAAGAAACCTCATGACGAAAACAAACCCCCAAGTTGTCCTCGATCCAATGAGCCTTTCGACGCGACTTAACCTTACCCTGTGTCTATCCTCCAATAATCTCATAACTCTCTGCCAACCTCCTGTAACCTCTGAAACCTCGCCCGTCAGTATCAGGGACGATGAGCAGGATGAATATCCCGCAAATGAGGACCTTGTCCAGGCACATAAGTGTGAGGCGGACGAGGTACCTGACCAACAATGTCTCTGGCTTGAGAATCAGGCGCAGTCCTTCCCACTTCATTGTACATATTAGTCATCAGCCACTCTCTGTTCATTTGCTCTTCTTGACGAAGTCGTTCCTGATGCGCTTCGGTTGTTGGCTGTATTCGCCTATGCCAGAGCTCGCGTTCGCGGTTTTCATCTCGATAAGCTACGCCCATTCCGGGCATGTACGCTGCTTGAGGACCTTGTTGACCATTAAGACCTTGTTGACCTTGCTGACTTTGCCAATGGGACTCTCGAGGGGCAACCGGAGGTCCTTGAGGTAGTTGAGGATAATTTGCTGGCAGAGAAGGTTGAGACGTTCGAGAGTTTTCCGGATATGTCCTCTGATCATGTTGTGAAGGCCGACCCAGCCTCTCAAAGTAATTCGGTCGAATAGCTCCTTCGATGTTGTTCCTGAGCAGCATACCTTGTGCGATATCAGCACCGTTGACATAGTCTGGGCGCCCACGATCATATCGTTCTGGAGATTGCCGTGCGGGTGTATTCACGCCAGTTATTGTAAACATTTCTGGTTGTGTCTGAGTACTCTCCTGCGAAAACCTGTTCTGATTCGCAATACTTTCTCCGGCATTGGCACGACCTCTGAGACGTCCATGATCTCCATGATCCGTGTGACCAGCGTTTCGTCGAGACTCCGTACTTTGTGGGTGGAAGTGGTAGAGATTTTGAGTATAACCATGCATCACATGAGGCGTAGCGGTTCTGTTGTTCATAGAACCCTCCTCTGCAGCATTGGATATGGCAGTCTTGATAGCCACAATAAGTTCATCAATAATTTCACGATAGTCTGGTTCCGTGAATTGCGTCATGATATTGAACAAGACCTGGAGTCCTCCCTGCATAGCTAGTAAGCGGTCATCACTCTGTGAGATGAAAGCTGCCCTTGTCTCTGAATATGAGCTTTCGAAGTCCTGCAATTGCATCAGGGCATCAACTGCTTCATTGGGATACCAAGGTCGTGGTCCGGATGGAATAGCATGGGGAAGAGTCGTTTCACCATAAGTGTTTCTATCATATCTGATTGGCACTGTCATCCTGGACGCGCCTGATACGTCTCGACTGGAGTGTTGGGAGATGTCGAGGATCGAGAGGCGTGTGTTGTAGTTTTCAGGGTTCGTTCCTGACATCTTGACGTCAGCAGCGTCATGCTTAGACTCGACAGACGATGCATCTGTGCGAAGTGGGGTAGTCACTAGAAGGCTTGGGGTTGGTGATGATGGTCGTTGTTGTTGTTGTTGTTCTGCGCGCTGCTGCCCTTTGGAACCGCTGTTATGAGGGAACGCAGCTGGAGGTCGTTCATTATCGGGAGTAGATAGATCATGCGTAGTGAATAGCGAAGATTGTGAGACATCACCTTGAGCCAGCGTTCGGTTGAGCATGTCAAGGCGCTCCGGACCAAAACTCCAACTAGTCAGATGTGGCTTCGAATCTCCAGAATGCCGTGTGTCGGGTGTGCCGGTCGAGGCTGATACTAGATGTGTTTGATTCCTTGATGAAGTGGCGCTGGCGAACGTGTGGGCAGTGCTCGGTGTCTTGGTAGCGGTCGAAGCAGTGGTAGGTGTTTCGCCAAGGGTTCGAGCAGCTTTTGATGCTGTGTTCTCCGGCACGGATTGCTTTGCACCTAATAGTGGCGATGCATTGTCAGCAACTGATTGATTGTTATGTGCAGAAAAGCCTAGCTTATTCAGCAAGGTACTGCTGGTACTGCGGTTTTTGAAAGCCGACTTGACATTGGATAGACTGCGTTTGATTTGAAGTGGTGATGGACGAGTGCGATTGTAGGCGTCACATGAGGCGGAGGATTGAGGACTTGAGCCGTCTAGAACTACAGAGTTCTCTATCTTACCCTCTTCGTTCTTTCCTGTTTTTAATGGAGGAACGTAAACAGTGGGGTGAAGTTGGCCGTCTAATGGGCTTATCAGCGGTGGTGAATGTGGCAATCGAGCGAGATGTGACTTACCATCTATTGTTTTGGCAGGTATCGCAGCTTGAGTTTGATATAGGTCAGCCTGAAATTGATCGAAATGCTTGATGTTGTAGCTCGCAGCTTGAAGCTGTTGAGAGAATTGTGATGTAGAAGGTCTGTGGCGGATTGATGGTCTACCTGTACTCTTGGACGAGCTACCAGCATCGTGACCGCCAGAATGACGGCTCGGCACCAAGATTGCGTTCTCGTCAGCAACGTAGGTGACATTGGGATCGTTGCCTGAGAATGTGCGCCGTCCACCATCAGGCTGCTTGGCTGCCATGGTAGAGGATGGCTTAGTAAATCTGCTGTAATGAATTTGTTATAATCACAAATGAACTGTTGATAATGCAGAGGGGTGGTGTAAAAAGGCCAAGAGGAGAGGAGAGTAAACAATCGCGTCAGAAACGCGCTCTTGTCGGCCAACATGAAACAGATCGCACCTTCCCCACGAAGACATTACAACCTACCGATTCCTCTACTGCTCGCCTAAAACCGAGTGTGAGGAGTGCTGGAGTACTTTAGAATTAGCTAGACCCCTCAACCCTGCCGTGATCTCAATGAGGTAGGCCTAGGGATGAGTGACCATCAAAGTACTAATCCAGCTATATCCTGCGTTGTGAAGTTAACTGCTAAAGTACCTTACCTTACCTTATACACATGATGGACACTCAATTTTGAAACGTGGTAGGAAGATTGCCAAGCAATGAAAAAGAGAGCTTATTGGATCAACTGTATTGTTTGATTGTCAAGTGAGATTCGTGTGCTTTATGCTGCCTACCTACCATAAGCCAAACGTTGGGGCATAAGAGAGTACCTGAAAATTTCCCGATCTGAAACGCCTGTCCTTCCCAATGATTCATACCACTACGTAAACTGCCATCTACAAAATAGTGCAGTGCTTGCTCTTGCTCTTCTTCGGGGCTGGTGGCTCTAACGCCGCCACGATTGCCTGGTGCCTTTAGTCAGCATCGACACGAAACATCTGCAAGATCTTGTACGTACCTCATCAAACACGTCCTTCAACTTGTACTGCGTCAAGGCCGAGCACTCGACGTACTTGATCGCTCCCAGTTCCCTTGCCATTCTTTCGCCATCTTCCTTCTTCACGGGCTGCATCCTTTGTTTCAACAACTTGTCTCTTACGGCAGGGTCATCTCTCAGATCCGTCTGCGTGCCCACAATCAGGCAAGGCACACCAGGACAGTGGTGATGTACTTCTGGGAACCACTTCTCTCTTACGTTTTCGAAAGATGCAGGTGATGTAACGGAGAAGCAGACCAGGAAGACGTCGGTTTGGGGGTATGAAAGAGGTCGCAAGCGGTCGTAATCTTCTTGACCAGCAGTATCGAAAAGACCGAGCGTGTAGGGTTCGTCACCAATCCTGTAGCTGGTGTTAGTCATTGCTAGCAAGGTGCTTTGGGGGTCTTCGAGATTCGTACATCACAGTGACTGCATAGTTGTCAAAAACTGTGGGCACATATTCGGAGGGAAACTTGTTTGTGGTGTAACTGATGAGCAAACATGTCTTTCCAACAGCTCCGTCACCCACCACGACACATCTACGACGGTGTTAGTACTCGTAGCCAGACCTAATCCCTTGCGTTCCTCATCTCCATATTGTAGAGCATCTTACTTGATAGTTGCGGCGACCATGTTGGATCTAGGACTTGCAGATCTTGCCTGATATCGTAGTCGTGTATCTTTCTCTCAGGTTGTGGATGATGCTGTTGATGTTGGTTTGAACTGAATGTTTGTTCCTTGGTCGACGTATTTGACGAGGGGTAGATTTGTATGTCGTGTACGACAGGATCGAGAGGACAGTCTGAAGGAGCAACGTCAACTTTCATGCAAACAAGCTAATGGAGAATAGTAGTACTTACAGCTGTCGTAATATCAAAGACTGGATAAAGTTTGTTGTTTGGATGAGTTGATAAAGCGGTCGAGTGAGTGATTTTGCTTGCAAAGTCCTGACCTGTCTTCTTTGAGTCTTCTATGATCGACCTGTCTCAGTTCGATACCAGGCCAACTCCTGATACTAGATCAACTTTCAAAGGGTCAGAAAGCAGATGTTGTTAGATCGCCCTTGTTACTATTGTTTTGAGTTCATGAGCAAGCACAGGGGCGACGGTCGACCAATCGGCGTAACTCCGCTATACCTGAGCAATGTTGGACTTATGCCTTTATGCTATGAAACTAGATTATATAGATACATCACCAAGAACGAGCTTCCGTGGCGTGTTTCATGTGTATCGCCGTCCAAAGTAGTATCCAACCGTATTGACTCGCAGCAGCTTCTGTACTGATGAACCCCGCACTGTATTACCAAAGGCCCATGCTTGATGCGTCGAGTCCAGTCTTGCCATGCAGATGTGCAGAATATCCAAGCACCTCTGTCACCTGAATCGTCCTCATTACGAGCTCAGTTCACCATCGACCTGTAAACCCAGCTTCACCCAGTCCTGATTTTGAAGCTTCTCCACATTCCAGCGTCCTCGATTGACCTTCTTCAACATACCTTCCACACACAATCGTGCGCCTTCAAGCGCTATTCCTTCTTCTCCACACTCCGAGCCTATCCACTCGCCCTCATCGTCACCGAATTCGCACCACAGCCAATCACACCTTGCTATCCGATGCTTGATACTCGTGCCAACTCCTCGTCTTTTCAGTTCTGCGTTTGTCATACCTTGTCGAACAGGTAGTGGGTCGAATGGCAGGCGTCCTTCAATCAAGGCGTAAAGGAGAACTCCCAATGCCCAGCAATCAGTAAGACGACCGTCATAAGGCTGACCGAGGAGAAGTTCGGGCGCGGCATAATCAGGTGAGCCGCAAGCGTGCGTCAATAGAGGAGAGTTGGGTGGTTCTGGTATTCGCTTAGATAGTCCGAGATCTGTAAGCGTGACGAAGGCGTGTGGATGGGCGGAAGGTGCACCAGGCAAGGACTTAAAAATTGATGGCTCCATGTTCAGGAGGACGTCTATGAATGGTTAGTGTTGGTGCATGAAGGTGCTTGAGGACATCTCACTCTCCAGCTTGATGTCGCGATGGACAATATAGTTGTTATGCAAGTACTGTACAGCGTTGACCAGCTCAGCAAAAATACGTTGTACCATAGGCGGAGTGAGAAGCTCTTGCTGTTGGGTTGCGAGCTCGAACAAATCGCCCCCAGCGCAGTATTTCATCGCCAGGAGGGCGCGACTATCATCGTTTTCGAAGGCAAGCAGCTTGGGCAGACATGGATGTGAAATGTCTTGAAGAAACTCAATCTCTCGGTTTATGCTTGTACCCATTCTTTCTTCATCGCTCCCTTTTGCCAGGTTGTGATCGACAATCTTTATTGCTATCACATCTTTGGAAGATTGATCTGCTCGCGATGCTAAAACAACTTCGCTGAACGCGCCACGACCTAGCTTGCGTTCAATTCTCCAAGCCGTGCTTCTAATAACTATTGTGTCGTCACCCACATCTTCTTCCATCGGAAAGTCATCGCCATCGCTTGTACTTGTCGAGCCTTCGGGTGGTATGAAGGTCTTGCGTAGTGGTGCTTCTGGTGTTGGTAATATATAGCCTCTCTGTTTGGATATGTATTCCTCCCGATGCAAATGCTGTTCCGCATTTCCAGGTTCAATGTTACGGTTGTGCTGTTGCAGCTCCCGTACAGCGACAGGCGCTGTGACGTTTCGAAGCTTAGAATTCAGTAGATGCTCGGGCACAAAGTCACTAAAAGTCCGATCTTTTCCATGTCCACCTGGAATGCTATCATGGTTGAGACTCGAGCCCGATATTCCTAGCCCAGGGTAGAACTTCTTCCTTTTTGGAGATACGGACGGATTGTGTGTCGCTAGCATGCCAAGTGACTCTTCGCGAGCTAGATTAGCGAATGAAATATTGGAGCCTGAACGTGTTCTTGAAAAGCGACGAAACTCTGGCGATTGGCCGAGAACGAGTGGTGAAGGTAATGGCGTGACATCGCTGAGGCCTGCCAGTGCAGGCGAGGACATGGACCAGGAGGGTGAAGGGGCACTATTTGGCGTTAAGGTATTGTCCCATGAGGACTGCGAGCGCCATGATGTTTTCGACTGAAGGGGTAGAGGTCTATGTTTGGGCGGCTTTTGTTCAGCAAAGTACTCTTCTGCACGTTGGTCGACAGGAGTTTCGGGTGTCTTGATGGACAGCCCAGCATCCGAAGGTTTTCTGAAGTGTAGAAGAGCATTGGGAGAAGGAGCGCGTACCCCAATGGACAGCGGGTTGTGGTCGATATCCTTGGCTACTGCTTTGTTATGAGCGTCATACTCGGCGGCAGAAGATCCAGCAGCCCATCGGCCGCTAAAGGCAGGCGAAACTGTCCTGGGCTCGACAAGCTGGTCGTGATTTGTTGCACTACAAGGCTTGCTCACCTCTGTCATCGCTGTACACAGTAGTGATGGCAGAGTATAAACATTCAGCTTTCCAACACAGTTACCATCGTAAGTGGGGTCAATTTAGCTAGTCAGGGGCTTACAAAGTCACAAAGTGATCCATCAGCCAACTTGTAAATGGAATTAGCCTCTACATGACAAGTCTAGTGACGATAGAGACACTAGGGGTAATTGGAGCCTGGGGCGTCTGCTTCGAATGACGAGACTCGAGGCTGCACAGATGTCGGCGCCGCACAGACCACTTACTCTCTTCTTAGCAGGAGAAGCGTTTGTGAGATTCGATCAACACATCCACAGTGCTTAACGGGTGTGAAGAGCCATGCAGGACACATGCTGAGAGCTGCCGATCTGCCATGAGGTTGGCCTGATTACAAGTGGAGGCCGGGGACGATCGAGCTTTGCGAATAGTTTGAGAGATGGAACACATCCTTTTCGAGAGGGACAGTTTACAAGCAAGATGCTCGCCTCGTCACTACTTTTACTTTTTCGATCGAGGCAACTGCCGGCCTCGACCCAAGATCTGGTCTTCTTAGCGATTCATCGATTAGTGATTTTCAGTCTAGCCCGCCCGCCCATCTCGTCCCTTGCCTGCCTGCACCGGTAGTGACCCTTGGCGCAGAGTATCTGTCGGCACCAGTGCGCAGTCGTCGTGCCATGCATGAAAGAGTGAGGAACAGGTCGGCACTCTCCTGCATCGGTCAAGAACACGACACAATGGAGGCGGAGGCGGCGCGAGAGAGGAAGACGCACGCATTCTCTCTGGTAAGTCAAGTCTAAACCGCTTCCGTCTTTGACTTTTACCTGCCCCGTGCTGTGAGCCGTTGATGGAGGCCTCCATGCTCGTCATCATAAGCATCCCCGGCGAACTATATTACATATACTTTGCTGGGCTGCAGCTGCGGCAGGCCTCCTCTGCTAGCTCGACACCGAACCTGACCTGCATTACCCATCTCACTAGTGGCCCAGACCAATAACCCCTTCCGCCAACATGTCCATGTCCTCCCTCTCCCTCAACAATCAACCTCCTGCGCCAGGAAGCGCAGTACAAGACTTCCACCATCAAGAACCCTCTCCTCGCCAGCACCAGCACATATTTTCTACGCCAGTGTCGCCGACATCCGAGTCCTCGAGTAGATTCTCCAGAGCGGGCGGCATACTTGGATTTAAGACTGGACCATCCCGAAAGGCTGCACAAGTTTCATCGACACCACCACTATCACAGCCAGCTCCTCTCGCAGAGCGATCTGTCGGAGGCGTCAAGAGAACTGCTTTGCAACCGCTGCGCAGCGGTAGTGCCGCAAGCACAGACACTGTTACGCTACAGGATTCGTCTGAAATGGCACCCACATCTGCTCCTGTCCGTGTACATCAATACGGTCCACCGTCTACTCACCATACCTCTGCGCCGCCAGCGTCAAATGCTATACATGGCAATACTGCCCGCTCTTCTTCCACATCGTATGTCTTGGCAAAGGTTTTGTCCACTAGTTGTTGACTGACTCAATCAAGAAACAATCAGGAAAGGACGAGGTTTAGCAGCGTTGATTCTAGCACCACAACTCCAAACTCTCGAGATCGAGAAGACAGCACCGTCGATTCTGTAGAAACCTATGAAACCGATGCCACCTCCATCCACACCCTACCACCACTACAAGCCAAAGGTCCAGGATATGAGCTAGGACAGCTTGAGATGATAGCCGAGGACGACCCTACTTCCTATGATCTCCTTGCGCCTAACACCGCTGTCGGCCAGAAAGCGTCAACATATTCGATAGAGAGGCGTGGAGAAGAGATGTTCTCAACTGAACACCTTCGAGCGATATTCGATGATCCAGCAGCATTACTGAAGTTTACAACCTTCCTCGGCTCGCATCGACCAGAATCAGTGCCAATACTGATCTACTACCTCGATGCACTTAAGGCACTGCGCGCAGTAAGATATGCGAATGCAGTATCGGAAGCACTTGAACCACTGGAAGGACATCCATTCACAGAATCTGTACCACCATCTACACGAAATCCTGCTTTGGAAGAAAAAGCACGCCAGGCATTCCAAGCAATGGTCGACGAAGACTTGCCAGCATTCATAACACACACTTGGATCGATGTTGTAAGCGCATCGATACATAGAAGAATCACTGGCACCCTGCCACCACACCTCCGAGAAGCATCAGAAGGCTTAGCGGAAGTCTTCTGCCTCTCAGATCCATCACGACCAGACAATCCAATCGTCTTCGCTAGTGAAGAGTTCCATAGAGTAACACAATACGGTAATTCTTATGCAATGGGCCGAAATTGTCGTTTCCTGCAAGGACCTCGAACGAACAAGAATAGCGTTCGACGCCTAGGACAGGCCGTGCGCGCTGGCAAAGAACACTGCGAAGTGTTTCTCAACTACCGTCGTGATGGCTCTCCATTCATGAACCTCCTAATGACAGCTCCTCTATGCGACAGTCGAGGGACTTTGCGCTACTTCATTGGTGCACAAGTTGACGTCAGCGGTCTAGCAAAAGAGTGCGCCGAGCTCGAGGCACTCCAGAGAATGCTCGGTGGAATGGACGACAACAACAAACATGGCGATGACGGACACGACAGGAAGGACGAATTTCAAGAACTATCCGAAATGCTCAACATCTCCGAGCTGGAGATCGTGCGAAAGTATGGTGGTCGTATGCATCGTGAGCATGCCGAGGAGAATGACGATACTGGTACGACATGGCATAGACCAAGACTTTTGATCAAGGATCCCAGCGCGGAAAGAATTGATGACGGTGCTCACAATCACAATCATCATCATAATCATAACACCGAGCAATCGCCACCACTACGCCAATCTGTGCATGGGAAGTTGACTGGTGTCTATCAACACGTACGTATCTGCATGCGGGTTGCTTTGGCTAACTTAGTCTGGAGCTGAATTGACATCTCAACAGTACCTCCTCGTCCGTCCATATCCATCCCTCCGCATCCTCTTCGCCTCCCCCTCCCTCCGCGTCCCAGGCATCCTTCAATCCCCATTCATGTCCCGCATCGGCGGCTCCTCACGAGTCCGAGATGAACTAGTCGCCGCTCTAGCAGAAGGCCGCGGCGTCACCGCTAAAGTTCGTTGGGTATCCCGTGCCGAAGACGAAGGTCGAAATAGATGGGTACATTGCACGCCACTCACTGGCAGTAACGGCAGTATCGGCGTGTGGATGGTCGTACTGGTTGATGATGAGAGTTCGAGAGCGGTCAGGAGGTTTAGGCCGGCGCCGCCGGTCGCACAAGAGATTGGGGGGAAGGTTTATAGAGGTCCACAGGGGCAGCAGGTGCAGAGGAAGGGGAGTGCGGGTGGGGGAAGTGTGAATCTGGATGGCGAGAACAGGCCGGGCACGGCGTTGAGTAATAGGGGAGGTGCGTATTCGAGACAGGATGGGAGTTTTGATTTTACGTTGCATTGAGGTGGATATGCTTGCTTCTTGAGCGATGGCGTTTTAGGTCCGGAAGGCAGGCAAAAGAGAGAGCTGAGAATTGTTATGCGTATACCCCTGGGAAGGACATCTCATCTCAAGGAAGATTCGGGTTGAGGTATGCTTTCGGTTGCTTGTTTTTCTTGAGTGGTGTATCTTGCAGATATGTCGCCGACTGATAGCGTGTATATGTTAGTATGTGGTATTTAGTATGTGGTAATTAATGGGACTGTAGTCTGTAACCATTTAACATGGCAGATCATTCAGCCTACAAGTCGTTTCATTCTCTTCTCTTCCCTCTGTTCTTCTCTTCTCTGGTCTTTTCTTCTGGCTGAACTCTGAATATCATCGCCGATGATCAGTCCTCACCCATGTACACTCTCCACTCTACACCAGTTCATTTCCTCGTCCTCGTCCTCCTCCTGCTTGATCGGGCCCCGTCTCGGCATCACAACCACCACCTTTTCTATGTCATCCTCAACCTCATCTCCGATACCACGATGTCGAAACATTCCAATGCCGGCCAGCAGTAGCAGCAATACCTGTCGCCAAGTGCACTCGTCTCGTCTGATCTCGTCTCGCTCGCACTCTTGCAACCTGCAACTCTTAATTCTACTGCCGATCTAAGTGATCAGTATATAGCTAGAGTGAACAACCAGAATTTTTGTTGATAATGCAGTACATCAATCCCAAGAGGTATGAATGACGAAGACGGTGATGTTGGGAAAATGATGAAAGAAAAGAAAAGAAAAGAAAAGAAAAGAAAAGGATAGGATAGGAAAGGAAAGGAAAAGGGTTAGGTGGTGCTGGATATAACTGCGTGAGCGCTTTAGTGGCATATTGATCAGACAGGATTTGCTTTTTTTGTTGTGAAGGGCAAGGGGAGCTGGTTGCTTGATGGAGTTATGGGTTTGCATATCGACCGGTAGGACTTGACTTGTCATGTCGAGTCTGTAACACGGATGTGATACAGAGTTACATCTTAGAAACTGGAATGAGATGAGCAGCAAATAAGTCCTTTTGGAACGAAAGGAGAAGGGAAGATTGCACACAGAGCAGAGTTTCGAAGAGCGTCGTAGTCACTTGGCTGTTGTATAGGATATTCTACTCTTAGCTTCTTTTCCTACTTCTTCTCCTAAGGACCGCAAACCTTCACAATTCAAATTGGGCTGAAAGCAGAAAAGAGGGAGTTTTGGAAGGAGTCGTGATGTCGTCGATATTGTATGTGACATGCATACTCACACCTCTCAACTGCCTTCTTCCCAGACAGCAAAGCTCAAATCAAATCAATGCCTTACCCATGTACATCCCCTCCCTAATCTCTCGGACAATATCCCTCCGATCCGTCTTCCCAACCAAAACCACTCCCTTTCCTCTCCTTCCCATCCTTCCCGTCCTCCCCAAACGATGGATGAAATCAATAGTCGTGTGTGGCACATCGTACAGCACCACGTTTCGAACATTCACCGTGTCGATGCCCCTTGCTCCGATGTCTGTCATGACAAGGACTTTGGTGTTGGTGAGGATGCGCTGAGATGCCAAAGTAGACGGAGGGGATCTTGTGGCGATGGAGTCGCTGGGGTTTTCTGAGTTGGAAGTGGGTGAGATGTTGAGGCTTGGTGATGTGAAGGACTCCAGAATGTCACCACGGCGCTGCTCAGTCGTGTCTCTGTTGAGTGCGGATGCGTCAATGCCCTTGGTGACGAGATACTTAGCGAGTTCAGTCGCCCGTTCGCGCTCGTTAACAAAGACGATGATGCGCTTGACTTCACGAGCTTCGTCAACGGCATTACTCGTGTCGCGACCAATCTGCCAAATTGTATCCGCACATGCTAGATCGCGATTGCCGCGGTACGGTTCGTGGTCGATGTCGACGACGCCAAGTTGGACGCGGCGGGGAATGGCGTGCAGGTTTGGTGTTGCCAGACGCACGATATCCGGGAAGCGTTTCTGGAGGAAGCTGTCGAGGGATCTTGGGATGGTGGCGGAGCAGAGAATTAGTTGTTTGAGCGAGGGGGTAGCGCGGTCGATGATGGAGGAAGTGATGGGGGAGAAGGAGCGGTCGAGTAGAGAGTCTGCTTCGTCGACTACGAGGTGGCTTACTCGAGAGAGAATGTTGGGGTCGCTTTCGGTGATGCTGCTGAGGAGGTGGGGCGTTGATATGACGACGTCGACGCCGCTTGGTCCGAACAGTCGGTTGCGGATGATGGTTGCGGAGTAGGATGCTGAGATCCCAGCGACTCGCAGTTTGACGGTGTGAGAGAATGTTTTGAAGACGCGGGCGACTTGGTCGACTAATTCGCCGGTTGGGAGCAGGATGACTGCTCGTGGTCGGCCGGATGAGGGATGCGCTTCGTCTGCTAGAGGTGGTGGTTCGAGCTCGAATAAGTTGCCCTTTTTCTTCTCCTCTTTGACGACTTGCTTCTTGGCTTCTTCCTCCGCTTCCGCAATTTCGGCGCGCTTGATGGCATCAATCACCGGAAGAGTGTAAGCTAATGTCTTGCCTGACCCTGTTTCGGCTGCTAGGAGAAATTGGCGCATTTCTGTGGTAGGAGCTGGTTGTGCACGCCGACGATGATTGCTTCCATCTATTCCGAGCAAGGCAGGTATGGCCAATCGTTGTACTGGAGTTGGTAATATATCAACCTGTCCTTTCAGCGCTTCTTCTGGGATCGCATCCTGAATGACCTGCAAGAAAGGAAATTGCTGAAACGAATCAATTTCGCTGATCCTGCTCTTGACTGTATTACGTTGACCGTATGAGATCTTGCTCAATGCCTGCTGCATCTTCAACGCCTTCATATCGCCAGGATGTCGTTCTGTTCTCTTCTTTTTCGTTGGTGTCATAGTCTTTGGACTTATTGTCCTTCGTGGCGGCTCGTGCCTGGTCTTCTTCTCCTCTGCCCTTCTCCTCTCTGCATCTATTCTGTCCCCAGCTTTTGTCCTGTTCATTGCCGCAAATGGTCCTTCATTTCGTCTTGCTGGCTTTGTGCCATCTGGTGCAAGTCTGGGCGGTCTTGATACACTAGGCGATAGGGTCATCCTGTCTGGACGCCTCTTTTGAAGGTGTCCGAAAGACCTTGTTGGCTGCCATGCTGGATGTCCGACCTTAAGTAATGCGCGCACCTCGCAGAAAGGACAGACTGATGCTGTGGCTTTCAACATGGTTGATGCTCGCCTGAACAAGTTCTGAAACAAAATCTGAAACAAAGCCAGAAAAGTTGCTGACGATTTTCGGCGCACGGACCACCGACCCTTTTTTAAGTGCCGTCGTTGTGTAAACAAAGCGTCAAAACAAGCCAAAAGAAAGCTTCAATCGCCGACGGTCACTGTGTAGCCGACCACCCTTTCCGGAATACGGCGCTGTAGTCTTACCAGTGTACTCTGCATCATCATTCAGTGGTATACGAAGACTCCGAATATCTGGCGACCAGTGTTTCAGGTCTTTTGCATTCCTCGGCCCTCTTTCGGAGGTTATCTCCCTCCTGCAGCTCATCTTTGTTTCACCTCCTGTGATCTGCAACGACCACGATGGAAGGTGAAGGTGTAAGTCAATTTGATGCAGTGCGGATAGCTTCATACTCATGCGCGAATAGGTCGAGCCACTCAGAATCACCAAAGGCCTCCCGACGTCGCCATCGAAAACACCCACCATGTCACGTCCACTCGCCGAGCTCAACCCAATGGGCATCCGTCGCAACTCACCTAGCATTCAAGATAATACATCTGTGAGTGCTGTCACGAGCTCGAACACTGCTCTGTCCGATGCTGACTTCTTGTGGTAGATGCAAAAACAAACAGCCAATCGCGACTCGTCACCATTCGATCCTTCACCCAAAGGCAATTCGCCACTATCATTCTGGAAGAACCGCGAATCGAACTCTCCTGGAGGTGCTGCGCAACACCGTCGTGTGTCAGTGGAGGCACTCAAGAAGGCATCTCGTGTCAACAACAACATCTTTACGCGTAAGCTGGAGGTGGATGAAAATGCTGGAGCTGTACCTTCTTTCCACAAAGCAATGAATGGTGCAAGACCTATGAGTACTCAGATTCATGGATTGCGGAACAACTTTGGCTCGTTGAGAGGTCACGTTAAGGCAGAGAGTGAAAGCAGAGTTACATTCATGGCGCAAGACGAGAACAGATCACCCTCGCTAAGATCAATCTCGCCTTCGAAAGAGCAAATATCGCCCCAGAAGTCTTCTTTGTCTCGCGCTGGACGTTTCGCTATAGCTGACATTGCTTCGGATATTCCCGCACCAAAAGAGTTACCCTCAACTGTCCATGAGCTTCGCCGACCCAAGTCTGTCACTTTTGATGTCGCGCCACCTCAGATCAACATGTACGAGCGTGCGACACCAGTACCATCTTCTGTGGCATCTGATTCGCGCGAAGGAAGCTATGAGTTCGATCCGTATGACATGGACGATGATTATCCTGATCCCGACACTTATCAGAGAGAGGATAGCTTCGAAGACTCTCTTGAAGATACTGAGAAGACTCCAGTTGTGCTGCCAGAAGACTGGCGCCACATCACACCAGATGTTGCAAATACTGACCTAGCCAACAACTTTGAAGACCCATTTGGAGCTGGTCTAGAAAACGAGCAACATGCTGGTAGTCTATCTCGATCTGGGTCTGTTAATAGACCTCTCCCACCTCTACCACCAGCAGCACAGGTTACATCTCCAGAGCAAGTCAAGCTGGAACGCAGTCAGAGCTTCCAACGGACCCTTCCAACACCACCTCGCGCACCATCAATCTCAAAGCAAGATATCATCAGTATGCGTGATGCTTCTCCAATGCCACTTGAGGAGCGTCTTCGTTTGCTGTCAGTTCAGAGGAGCTCAGAGAGCTTGAGAGCGTCATCAGCACTGGCAGAACCCATTGTGGAGGAAGCAGGTGATGACGAGGAAGAAGAAGGAGCCACGGTGCAGCCAAATGAGAAGGAGGTTGAGGAACAGAAACTTACCACAACGCAAGAGGAATTTCGACCTCCTTCGAGAATCTCTCGAGAATCTATTCTGCGCCAAGTACGCAGCGAAGCACCCGACTCCGACCTTGTCTTTGATGCCGAAATAGAAGAAGAAGACAACTGCGAGGAGTATGCTGATCTAGATCCCGACGTACCTATTCCTTCGCGCGAAACTTCAAATGACTTTGGAGAGCCTGAAGTGCCAGTCTTGATCAAAGACGAAGAAGACTACGAGGATGAGCAGGTTGGCAGTAGTGAACTTGAGGATGATGATCGCAATCAAGCTATCTCACACGCTATGCGTCTTGCGCAACAACTTGGTCTTGATCCTCCTTCGTCAGTTGACCTTACTCGTGAGTCTTCTGTGGTACACCATATCGACGTCCATTCAGCTAGACAGCTACCTATCCTCGAACTTCCTACCCTGAGTGAAGAAGAACCTTACCAGTCCGAAAGCAAGTCTCGAGACACGAGCAACAACACTGCAACATCGAAACTCGCCTTGCCTGACAGCAACATCAGCCTTCCAGATTTCTCATCTTTCACCTCTGGCGATGATCTTGATCTCGGTCTGATGTCGTACCTCAGTGCTACTCCGGAGGATCACTCATATATCGAAGCACAACCTGAGAAGACTAAATATGAGATGGCCACTTCATACGTCGAACCTTCGACCCATGGTCTTCAGCTACCTCCTACTCTCAATACCCAGGCGTCATTTGAAAGTATTGCAGGATCAGTCATCCATCACGACGTCGAAGGAGAGTCCGATGAAGAAGTAGAGCCTGTTTCAGACATCGAGTCGGAGAGGAGTGAGTCTCCGGAGGTGCCAGAACCAGTAGCGACAATCAAAGCCACTGGGATGAAGCTGAAGACAAGAGTCTCCTCAACACCTGCTGAAATCAAGGCTATGGCAGCTCAACGACGTCTGGTCAGCGGAGAAATTGTCTTGCCAAGTGTGGAAGATTACGATGAAGAATCTGAGGAAGCAGATGCGACTGTTATGAGGAGCAATGGAGAGTTGGACGAGCGCCTCTATGGTCTGCCCGAGGGTCACGAGGTAGCGCAGAAGCAGACAGTGCGTAAGCCTAGTATGAAGCACAAGCTCGACATGCCACTGGGTGGTCTCTCAAACGACTTCAGCTTTGGATTGGAGGAAGACTTCGGACGTCTCATGGAAGATCAAAAGGTGCAGTCCTATTCCAAACCGATCAATCACCTTGACAACAACAAGCAGTTCAACACTGCCAATCGCTTTGACACACAAAAACAGTTCAACACTGCCAATCAAAGCACATACCTCACCAATTCTACCTCCAAGCCCTATACTAATCTATATACCAAACCACAGAGAGGCTACCTGTTGCGAGAGAATACAAAGGTCGTCGTCGCCAGCAACCGTAATGTCAGTGAGGCTGTCGGCCAGGCTCCTGTACCCAGCAAGTCTACAGCTTCAGATTCGTCTTCAGCAAAGCCTGTGAGCAGTCGCAAACCCAGCGAACCATGGAAGGCCGAGCCCTGGAATGGCAAGATGCGTCGTCAAAGTACCAGAAGGTCGAACATCGTGCCTGATCGCCCGATGTCTGTTGTGCCTCCTTTGCCAGGTCAGACTAGTAATGCCGCAGAGCTTGAAGCATTTGCAGAAGACCAGCTAGCATATCCCACCGACGATCTCGACGATGGTGTCGAGCGTGGTAGATTGTTTGTTAAGGTCGTGCAAGTCAAGGATTTGGAACTTCCTTTGCCAAGATGTGAGTGTTTTCCATTCTATATCATCAGGCTCCATGCTAACACAACCTAGATGGTCGTTGTCAATTTCAAATGACTCTCGACAACGGCATGCACTGTGTCACGACTTCGATGCTTGAGCTCGGCAAGTCTTCTGCTATCGGTCAGGAATTTGAGTTGGTCGTCTTTGATGACCTGGAGTTCCAACTCACATTGCAAACAAATCTGCCAAAGCCGCCCAAGTCACCTCAAAGCACCGTCTTTTCTACCATGTCAGCTCCAAAGCCAACCAGCAAGGTTTCGAAGCTCAAGAACTTTCTCACGTCACCGAAAAAGCGCAGGGAGCAAGAACAACGTCAACGTGAGGATGAGGAGCAAGCTGCCATCCAATACCAACAGCAACAGGACGCTGACTACAGGCGAAACAACCAGCAGCTCACTCAATGGGATCTTCAGCACGAACTAATCGGTCCTGATGGAAGTTTTGCTCGTGCGTACGTCAGCCTCAAAGATCATGAGAAGCAGGCTTTTGGTCGTCCTTATGTGGTCGACGTACCTTGTTACAACGAATGGGCTGTAGAGGACAAGTCAATCACTAGCACCACCAGAAGCAAGCTCGGTGGTATGCAACGCCGGCCACCCTATAAGATCGCCAAGATGGAGCTTCAGATGATGTACATACCTCGTCCTCGAGGATCAAAGGAGGAGGATATGCCGAGAAGCATGTCAGCCGCATTGCGACAACTCAAAGAAGCTGAGACTGCTTCTGATATTCGTTTCGAAGGTCACCTCAGTCAGCAGGGCGGTGATTGTCCTGTAAGTCGATGACGAATATTGCAGCTCCAACCCAACGCTAACATCTATACCAGTACTGGCGTCGTCGCTATTTCAAACTGGAAGGCTCAAAACTAACAGCCTACCACGAAACAACCCGCCAACCCCGTGTCTCAATCAGTCTCGCCAAAGCAATCAAGCTCATCAACGACCGGCCTGCCTTAACCCAACCCGATCCAGCCGCAAAAGCCAGCAAAGACCGTCGCAAATCAGCCTTTGGCGAAGACGAGGAAGGCTATATGTTTGTCGAGGAAGGCTTCCGCATCCGTTTTGCCAATGGAGAAGTCATTGATTTCTACGCGGATAACACCAAGGCCAAGGACGAATGGATGCGCGTGTTGAGTCAGGTCGTGGGCAAGGAACTCACATCCCAGAAGGTGACGTGGTCGAGTGCCGTGTTGGCGAGACAGAGAGCCATTGCTGCCAAGAATGGAAACAAGGCGCATCATCTTGAGGAGGAGAAATTGCCGGTTCGGTGCGGAAGTGTGAGTACGGTCAAGAAGGCTTCGTTGGCTGCTTCGCCGAGCAAAAAGGTGGAGAGGAAAGTTGAGGTTATTGAGGAGGAGCCTGTCGGTTATCAGCCTAGTCCACCGGCTGCTACGGCGGAGGAGAAGATGAATGCGAGTAAGAGGTTTAGTGCGCAGCCGCCTCCGAAGGAGAAGGGGGCGAGTGCGAGGGGCAAGAGACAGGCTATTAAGAGCATGATCTTTTAGATTATGGCTGTGAGATTGTTGGAGCACGAGATGGTGTAGGAGTTTCGCGGTGGAGGAGTAGGCAGCGAGTGGAGGAGTAGACGGACGGTGGAAGAGTCGATGGACGGTGGTCGTTTCTTGAATATGCTTTTTTCGTAATGGTTTGGTTTTTGTTGGGTTGGACGGATGGGAAAGCATGGTAATTGGGCATCAGAACTATGTATGTTGCGAGTCGAGCAGCATGCTCTTACACGCTGTTCTGTACATAAGGACTAGGAAAAAATTACATATTTTACTCACTTTCTCTCGTGTTCCCAAAACAAGTGGAAACAAATGAAAATGGAGAAGTTTCAAGGATGGAGAGAAGTATCTGAGCAATTGATGTAGAGTGTTTGCAGTAGTAATAACTCGTCCATTCGTCGGCTATTCATACAGTATACGTGATTACTTCAACAAATCTTCACAAAAAGCGCTCCCTGTTCGATAATGGATATAAGTAAGCAGGATAGTACAAATCTCACTCACAGATCTTCTAACACCCTCTGTGTGTCCGCCTGTTGCACATCAGGAACTCTCGCCATTGCTAGCTTCTCCTCTTCTTCCACCCACGCCGCCTCAAATGCAGCTCCGACATACTTATTGCCTAACACTCTACCAAAGTACTCGACCGCCTTGACCACCTCCTGCCCAGTCGGCACAATCTCCTCCCGCGGCAAAAGGAAGCCATACGAGCCTTTGTCCCTCAGTTTGATTTGGTACGCATGCCTGACGCCCATCTCATGATAGAACCAGTCCAGCAAACTGCCACCACTCGCGCTATTCTCGTTCGAGCTGGAAGTGGAAGTGGAAGTCACACTAGCGCCGCATGCGCTCAACACGCGATAGTTCTCGTGATGTTCCTGCCGTATTGCCTTGGCGAGACCTTGTGCTATTTCCTCAAGATCTTCGAGGTTGGGTGGTTCATCGGTGCAGGAGTAGGAGAAGGGGTAGAGGATCTGTTGGCTGTAGGAGTGCAGGTCGAGAAGGCCGACGAATTCGACGTTGTTGTGCTCGGTCTCGTTGCGTGCCCATGCCGCCAGGGCTTGGGATTCTTTCGCTTCGAGGGGGCTGGTGCCGGCGTAGCCTTCGGAGCAGGGGTTCTCGCCGTTGGTGGAGGACCCGCCGTCCCATTTGAAGGACCAGGTGCGGTCGAGGTCGAGACCGTGGCAGAAACGGAGGGGTGTGGGTTGTCGCGTTTTGCGCCAGAGTCGGTCGGTGGACCATGTGTAGTCGTAGCCGTCGGGGTTGATGGTGGGGACGAAGATGAAGTCGAAGGTTTCAAGGAGTTGGGTGACTGGTTTGCGTCGGCCGTAGGACGTGATTAAGTTGTAGGCGATGTAGTTTATGGTGGATGTGGATACCCATTCGCGGGCGTGAGAGCCACCAGTTATGAGAATGGTTTTTCGTCGTCCAGACGAGGGTGTGGTGGTAGGGTGTACACCGATCCGAAGGGCTGGGATGTCGCGGCCTTCATAAGATGTGCCAACAGATATAATGCGGACGTGGGTGGAGAAGAGGGATTGGAGGAGTCGCATCCATGGAATGATGACGGGGAGGCTGCGATAGTCGTCGAAGAAGACGTCGGAATTTGGGCGTCGAGTGATGCGGTTGGTAGATGACGTTGTCCTTTGCCGGGTAGAAGACTCAAAGGGAGAGGATGAGGAAGAGGGATATGTTTGTTGTACTGCACGAGCTAACTCGCTGCCTGTGAGTAGTGGGGCATGGGAGGTACGGAGGGAGGATGGCAGAAGGCCGAGCAGCGAGGAGACATCATCATATCGCAGGCGCACGTCAAGCCATGTGTCTGAGGTGTCCCAAATATCGAGAAACAGTGTATCTGAAGCTTCTGAGATTGCTGCCAGGTCTGCTGTGGAGGAAACATTGAATCTCAGAACTAGTTGATCCGCATAGCGGGAAGATTGTCTACTTTTAGCCGGTGCTCGAGATGTCGCGTGACCACTGTTCTCTTTGCACCTATGCCGGCTCGAGGGCCAGACGGAGAAGAATGTGTCGTAAATGGACTTCCTGAAGCTATGCGAAGGTGCCAGACTGTCGTGCCATAGCGATTCGATGGCGTTGGGAGCAAAATCGTCGTGCTTGGGATATGTGCTCGATGGGACAGCAACAGTAAATGGTAGCAAGAGGAGGAGGAAGCGGTAGGAGCTCATTGTGAAGCCAGAGGCGGGAGCAGCTAAGCCAGCTGACTACTGAGGTCGCCCTGAAGCCAGCAGAGCACACAATTGATGGGAAGTTGTTGTTGTCCTCCTATCAGTGTTTAGGGAAGGCAGGCGGCTCAGCTGGCCAGCGAGGACTCTTTGCGCATTGGCCAAGCACATGCTAGAATAGAAGCGACACCGTAAGACGCCAAGCAACAGAGCGGATAGTTCTAGCATTGCGGACCTTGTTCAGCTTCAGCTCAGCTGCCAACATTCAACTCTGTTTCTTATCGCTTCACCTGCTTTGTCATTGCCTGACTGCTTGCTATTTGCAGTTGAATTGGTCTAACATGACTGCGCAATACTAATGCCTGTTCCTTCTCCGCAGCACTAACCAGCAATCCCCCATTATCAACGACCCTTGTCCGACGACCCTAATCCTCACCTTTGCACAAAGATCACTGGCAGTATAATTCGTCCCGAAAAGAAGGTGTGCATAGTGCTGGAGACGTTTTATGTTCAGGTTCCCACGATATCCGACCTACATCTCCATTCAATAAGTCTGGGATCTAAAGAAAACCAAAGACTAGCCACATGCAGATGAGCACGACGCAAAATAAGCACAATGCCTTTGGCAACTGCTAGTAGAAAGCGTAGTTTCTTGAACCTCTTCACATCTTCGACAGAGTTTCCACCACCAGACCAGCCAGATCAAGATGCAGAGGTACAGCCTCGCGCCGCGCGCCCTTCTCTGGAAGAGGGACAGGTCGTAACATCACCCATTGCAAGAACAAGGAGGACTT
>Ga0160428_1000948_pt1 | contig 25795 bp, 16 predicted proteins | sample SolpanmetagenomM_FD_108198 | JGI IMG/M metagenome (GOLD analysis project Ga0160428, IMG submission 108198) | Solar panel surface microbial communities from Lawrence Berkeley National Laboratory, California, USA - M | ecosystem: Engineered > Built environment > Solar panel > Unclassified ... | reverse complement strand
TCGCCTTCGACGCGCACGCGCTGGACGGCTGGATGCGCACGCATGTCGATGGCTATGCGGGCCCGATGACGATCGAGCAGTTCGCCGGCGGTCAGTCCAACCCCACGTACAGGCTGGTGACGCCGACGCGCGCTTATGTGCTCAGGCGCAAGCCGCCCGGCCACCTGTTAAAGGGGGCACACGCGATCGAGCGGGAGGCGAAGGTTCTCGCCGGCCTCGAACGGGCCGGCTTCCCGGTCGCGCATGTCCATGGCCTGTGTACCGACGATACGGTGATCGGGACGTGGTTCTACGTCATGGAAATGATCGTCGGCCGCATCTTTTGGGACGCCACGATCCCTTCAGTCTCCGCGGCGGACCGCCCGTTATATTTCGACGCGATGAACGCCACGATCGCACGGCTGCACGGCATAGATCCCGTCGCGGTGGGGCTGGGCGAGTATGGCCGCGCGGGGAACTATTTCGCGCGGCAGATCGCTCGCTGGTCGGCGCAATATCACGACGATACGGAGGCCGGACGCGACCCGAACATGGACGCGGTGATCGCGTGGTTGACCGACAACGTCCCCGCCGGAGACGAGGCCGCTATCGTCCATGGCGATTTCCGCATCGACAATCTTATCTTCCACCCGACCGAGCCACGCATCCTGGCAGTGCTCGACTGGGAATTGTCCACGCTGGGCCATCCGCTTGCCGATTTCGCGTATCACGCGATGATGTATCGCACGCCGCCCCATATCGTGGCCGGCCTGGCAGGTGCGGATCTGGCGGCGCTCAACATACCAAGCGAGCGGGACTATGTCGCCGCCTATTGCAGCCGCACGGGCCGCGACGACATACCCGAGTATCAATTCTACATCGCGTTCAACTTCTTTCGATTGGCTGCGATCTTCCACGGTATCAAAGGCCGGGTCTTGCGTGGCACGGCGACCTCTCCCCAGGCACGCGAACGCGTCGCCGCGCTCCCCGAACTGATGGCTATCGCCCGCGCGCAGATCACCAATTGATTTCGATCCCGGCAAAGTGCCACGCTTTGCCAGATCAACCTGAAAGATAATCTCAGGTGATATTCGGCTGTATCGCTCGCAGATCTCGAGGACTGCCCGGACTTCCGCTCCGTCGCTTCGAACTGTGACAATGAGGCATTGGAAGCACAGGTTCGGCCCGATGTTCGCCGTGACATCCGTCGGCAACGCGTGGCCCGTATCGGCTGCTTGCGTCGCCGCTGCCGTTACACCGCAGTGCAGCCCCGTACAGCCTCGGTCAGCCCGCCCGGCGTTTGGCGAGGATCGCCGCCCAGGGGTTGGGGCGTGCCTCGCCGACGCGGTGGAGGGTGTTGCGATCCTGGTGGGCGAACGGTGTGTCCCGTCCCTCGACCATCAATTCGGTATCGGTGACGTAGCTCCACGTTCCGTCGGGGTTGAAGGTGATCGTGATCCGGTAGCTGTCGGTCCGGAACGACCACTCCAGAAAAGCCGTGGAACAGATCCCGTATTCGGTCTCGCCGCGCTTCGCAGCGACGACAATTTCGTTCGCGTCGGGCTGCGCCTGCCCCGATGCCAGCGCGACTTGCCCGCGCGGGATGGCCAGCGTCTGCAGGATCATCCCGGTGGCCGGCTCCCACAGCCAGTATCCGACCTGTTCGTGGAAGGTGATGTCCTCTTCTTCGGTCGTGATGTGGAGATGGTAGCGCAGGCCGTAGAAGAGCTGCGGCCCGTTGGCCTGCGGATCGATCGCCTGGAAATCGATCGTCTCGATGAACATGCGGCGTTCCGGTCCATCCGGCTTCGGCGCGAGATCGACACCCTTGCGCGCCTGCCAGCGTCCGGCGAGCCGGCGAAGCGGCCCGAGGTTCGATAGCGTGTCGGGATCGACGTTCGTCGGCTCGGTGAAGATATCGTGTGGCGCTGGGGTCATGGCGGCTGTCCTGCTGGAAGGGTCGAATGCAGCGTCGGCATCGACGTTGCCCTCGCTGGATAGCCGTTCGGCGCCGGTCCCTCAGCCATACATAGGTTTCGTCGACGGACGCGCGCGCCGCGGTCAGCCTCGACGTGCAGCGGCGTCCTCGATCGCGTCCAGCAGCATGTCGGGATCGATCGGCTTGGTCAGGAAGGCGCGGGCACCGCTCGCGATCATCTGTTCGCGCGTGGCGGCGGTGGGGAAGGCGGTCATCGCGATCAGCGAATGCGTGCAGCCGCGGCGCAGTAGTTCCAGTTGCAGCGACCGCCCGTCCACCCCGTCCATGTGCACGTCGGTGACGATGCAGGCGAACGCCTCCAGTCGCGCGCTGTCCAGCAGCGCGCCTCCCTCGGCGAACGGAACGCCCGTCCACCCCGCCGAGCGAAGCAGGCTGACGATACTGCCGCGGACGCCGGGATCGTCGTCGACGATGGCCACGAGACGGGAATGGGGCAAAACATACTCCGAGCCCGGGGGCTGGACGCGCCCGTCGATCGGACATGGGCGCTTGCCCGGACGGATTCCATCATACTCAGATATTAAAGCGAGATGACTTTACCCAAGCCCGTTCGTGCTGAGCTTGTCGAAGCACCTGTTCTGCGTTCGCGCCCTTCGACACGCTCAGGACGAGCGGTGGGGTAGATCGACGCTATGTCATCTTGGTCTGAAGCGGTGGATGGTCTCGTCCCGCACGCCGAGCAGTTCGGCCATCCTGACGAGGTCGGCGAGCGACTGCGCCTCCATCTTGCGCATCACGTTGCCGCGGTGGATCTTGACCGTGATCTCGCTCAACCCCAGCCGCGCCGCCACCTGCTTGTTCATCAGCCCGGTCACGACCAGCCCCATCACCTCCCGCTCCCGCGGCGTAAGTCGTTCGTGGCACGCCTTCAGCCCGGCGGTGCCGGCGGAGACCGCACGGCGCGTGCAATCGGCCGCCAGCGCGGTCGCGACGGCCGACAGCAACTGATCGTCCTCGAACGGCTTGGGCAGGAAATCGATCGCACCCGCGCGCATCCCCCGCACCGTCATCGGAATGTCGCCATGTCCGGTGATCAACACGACCGGAAGCACGATCCCGTGCTCGGCAAGCCGTTCCTGGAAGTCGAGCCCGCTTTCCCCCGACAGGCGGATGTCGAGAATCAGACAGGAGGGCGTGTCCGGCGCCCCGACGGACAGGAACTCGGCCGGACCCTCATACAGCCGCACGTCGTAGCCGACCGATCGCAAGAGACTGCCGATCGATCCGCGGACATCCGGATCGTCATCGATGACGCAGACGCACTCCGGCGAAGCCGCGCCGATCTTCGTCGAATTCACGCGGCGATCCTCTCATCGTCTTCGACGATCGGCAGGCGGAAGCCGAACGTCGCGCCACCGTCGGCGTTACTTCCCGCGGTCAGCGTGCCGCCGTGCTGCTCGACGATCGATCGACAGATCGACAGGCCCATTCCCATGCCGTCCTGCTTCGTCGTGTAGAACGGACGGAACAGGCCCTCCGGATCGGCGCCGGCAAACCCGATCCCGCAATCGCTGACCTCGATCACGATCCGATCGCCGTCTCGTCGTCCTTCGATGCACAGCGCACGCCGTTCGGCCGGCGTCTCGGCCATCGCCTGTTGCGCGTTGATCAGCAGGTTCATCAGCACCTGCTGCAACTGCACCCGGTCGCCGCGAACCTTGGGGAGATCGTCGTCGATCGTCACGCGCAAGGCCACGCCGCCGGCGCCCATGTCGCGCTCGAGGATCGCGACGGTGTCCAGAACCAGCGGTTCCACCTCGACCGCGTCCTGCTGCGGGTCCGCTTTCCGCGCGAGATCGCGGATGCGCGCGACGACATCCGCCGCCCGCCGGCCGTTCGAAGCGACATGGTCGAGGCAATCCGCTACCTCGACCGCGCCGGGCGCCTCCTGCGCAAGCCATCGCCGACCCGATTTGGCATAGGTGATGATCGCTGACAGCGGCTGGTTCACCTCGTGCGCGATCGACGCGGCCAATTGTCCCAGCGTCGTGACGCGCGCCATATGGGTCAATTCGGCCTGCGACTCGGCCAGCTTCGCCCGAGCCCGGTTCCGCTGCGTCACGTCCAGCGCGGTGATCAGGACATGCTTCCAGCCGGCATGATCGGGCGGCAACGTCACGCGCAGCACGACGTCGATCATCTCTCCCGCACTGGTGAGGAACTGGACCTCTTCCTCCACCGGCATCTCGCCGCGCAGCAGCCGGTCGAAGATGCGCACCTGTGCGGCCTGTGCGGCGGCGGTATGGTGCGCGATGATGTTGCCGCCGATCAGTTCCGACCGGTCGGCATAGCCGAACAGCCGCGCCACTTCCTGGTTCGCATCGCGGATATGCGTCCGCGACGCTGCGCGTTGGACGAGATCGAGGCTCGACGTTTCGCCCGCCTTCAACATCGCATAGGCGGCCGACCAATCGGACTCCCAGATCGGGAAGCCGGCCGCGTCGAAGATCATGCCGTAGCGCTCGTCCGCCCGCCGACGCTCCGCCGCCACCGTGATCTGGCGGCTGCACAGCAACGCCGTCGTCGCGATCGCGACCAGGCTGACGCCGAGGCGCATCGTCGGCGACCCCAGGCCGTCGGCACCGTGGCTGATCCAGTAGCCGAGAATCGCGAGCGACGCGCACACTGCGCCAGCGCTATGAACCGCGAGGCGGCGCTGCTCCCGCGCGACCATCAGCACGACGATTGTATACAGCACCGCCACGGCACCTTGCAGCGGGCTGAGCACGTCGAGCGCGAAGATGCCCGCGGCAAGACCGGCGGCCATCACGATCCGGATGATCGCCATCCACCGCGCAGTCACCCCGTCAGCCCCCATCGCCGCCTCCCGATGCGATCGAACGGATCGCGATCCGGCACCGAGGCTGGCCGATCACGCAAAAAACTGCAACTCCATCGCTTTAGCTGCGGGTGTTGAACGGTCATTCAATAGAAGAAGGGGCGGAAATCGTTCCGCCCCTTTGTTTGTTTGCGCGTGAGGGTCAGCTTCGCACGAACGCCAGCAGATCCGGGTTGATCACGTCGGCATGCGTCGTCAGCATTCCATGCGGGAAGCCCGCATAGACTTTCAACGTCGCGTTCGGCAGCAGCTTCGCCTGCAACAGTGATGCATCCTGGTACGGCACGATCTGGTCGTCGTCGCCCTGCAGGACGAGCGTCGGCACGGTGATCGCCTTCAGGTCGTCGGTCTGGTCGGTTTCCGAAAACGCCTTGATCCCGTCGTAATGCGCGTTGGCGGCGCCCATCATGCCCTGCCGCCACCAGTTGCGGACCACGCCCTCCGAAACCGCGGCCCCTTCGCGATTGAAACCGTAAAACGGGCCGGATGCGACATCGAGGAAGAATTGCGCGCGATTGGCGGCCAGGGCCGTGCGAAAGCCGTCGAACACCTCGATCGGAGTCCCACCCGGATTCCCCTCCGTCTTCACCATCAACGGCGGCACCGCACTCACCAACACGGCCTTGGCGACACGGCCCTGCGGCTGACCGAACTTGGCGACATACCGCGCGACTTCGCCCCCACCCGTCGAATGGCCGATATGCACCGCGTTCTTGAGATCGAGCTGTTCGGCCACGGCCGATGCGTCGGCCGCATAATGATCCATGTCGTGGCCGGAACCGGTCTGCGACGAGCGACCATGACCGCGGCGATCGTGCGCGACCACGCGATAGCCGTTCGCGAGGAAGAACAGCATCTGCGCATCCCAGTCGTCGGACGATAGCGGCCAACCATGATGGAAAACGATCGGCTGTGCCTCTTTCGGGCCCCAATCCTTGTAGAAGATGTCGACGCCGTCTGTTGTCGTAGCGTAAGCCATGCTGTCCTCCATTGCGGTGATCGGGTGAATACCCCTGACCGACCCGCTCTATGTCGGCCAATCTCGAGTATCGCGAAATCATACAGACGTTTCGGGTGGCCGGCGCCCTTTCTAGCCCTGCTCGTCCATATCGTCGTCCAGAGCGGGGATGGTGCCGTCCGGCCCCTCGTCATCGAGATGGACATGACGTTCGCGGGCTTTTTTCCGGCCGACGTGGCGGTCAAGGCGCTGGAGAGGCGGCTTGGTCGATGCTTCGACTGGATGCTGACGAGCCCGGCCGGCAAGCAAGAGCAGGGAGCGACAAACAGTCACGGCATCTGGTTCGACGCGCAATCGACGCGCTGTAGCACCCGTGTGCGAATGTCTGCTGTTACGAAATCAATATCGTGCTCCGTGCTACGAGCGCTATCCGATAGCAAAAAGCCGCCGACCTTTCGGCCGGCGGCTTTCCCTTCGCGGTGAAGCGAAGTTTTAGGCGAACTTGAGCGAAGTCCGGACCTTGCGGCTGCGTGCAGCCGAACCGATCATGCCGAAGCCGAGAACCATCAGGCCCCAGGTTGCCGGCTCAGGAACGGCTGCTGCCTGTGCTGCGAAAGAAAGGTTGCCGGTGAACGAGGCGTTCGCTGGGGAGTTCGTGCCAGCCTGGCCAACGTTGCCGTTGACAGTCAGGATGTTCGCGCCGCCGGAGATGAGCGCCTGGTTCAGCAGGTTGCGGAACTCCGAAACGCCCGTCGCCAGGATGTTGAAGTTCTGACCGTTCAACGTAACCGACGTAAAGTCGATGTTCGTCGCACCGTTCGTGCCGACCAGGATCGACGAGATGTCAGCGCTGGCGAGGTTGTAACCGGTCGGCGTCGTGAAGTTGAAGGTGCGCGTGAACGAGCAGAACGAAGCGTCGCCGGCGCACGTCACATTGTCGTCACCATAGTTGCCGCTCGGGCCGGTGATGTTGATGAACTGAGCAGCCTGCGCCGCAGGAGCGGCTGCGAATGCGATCGTGGAGGCAACGGCCGCCAAAAGAAGCTTCTTCATAATTATTTTTCCTTAACCCGTGGTGTTGGCATCGCAGAGCGCGGGCCCCTTGTCGGCGAGCCGGTAAGGGTGACGTTCGAGATCCGACGATGGAGGAAGGCACGTTTTGTGCCAAATACGGTTTTAACCCGTTCTTAACACATCGGATTTCCGATGTGTAAGCGAGAGCGACAGGGGTGCCAAAGGGCTGAGAATCGCGGCAGAACTCCCGGTTCGATGACAATCACTCTACCGCGTATTTCGTTCCCTTCGTCGTTCGCTATGGTCGTCGGAATCCGGCAATGCAGGTGGAACATCCGAACATTCGGGTCGCTGGCTGCTACAATCGAGCGGGGCGCTGCCGATCACCCTTCATATGAAGAGCGGCGAACACTTCTCCCGGATTAATAATTCGACACGTGCCGAACTCGCCCACGCTGCCTAAGTCGATCGTTTCGCAGATGCTACGATCGAACCACGCTGGCCGAGAAGTGCGACCATGACGTCCGAACCGCTCCCACCCGACGCTTCTGCCCCTCATCCTGGACGGCGCTGGCGGCCGGCGATCGTCATCCTCGCCGCCTTGCTGCTCGTCGCCTTCGGGGTGGCGCATCTTGCGAAGACGCGCGGCAGCGGGGCGAAGGGCGGGCGGCCGCTGGCCGCGGTCGGGGTCGGCACCGCGACCCGCGCCGACGTCCCCGTGACGCTGACCGCGCTCGGCACGGTCCAGCCGGTGGTGGCGGCGACGGTGCGCGCGCAACAGGCCGGCGTGCTGTTCCGCCTCCTGTTCCGCGAGGGGCAACTGGTCCATGCCGGGCAGGTGATCGCGCAGATCGATCCGCGTCCCTACCGGCTGGCGCTGGCGCAGGCGCGAGCCAATCTGGCGCGGGACGCGGCGCAGTTCGCCGCCGCGCAGGTCGATCTCGCGCGCTACCGGACGCTGCTGACGCAGGATTCGATCGCCGGCCAGCAGGTCGACACGCAGCGCGCCACCGTCCGGCAACTGGCCGGCACGATCGCGGCCGACCGCGCCGCGATCGGCACCGCGCGGCTCAACCTCGATTATACCGCGATCAAGGCGCCGGTCACGGGACGGGCGGGCATCCGTCAGGTCGATATCGGCAATTATCTGACCCCCGCCGACACCAACGGCATCGTGCTGGTCACGCAGGTCGACCCGATCGACGTCAGCTTCGCGCTGCCGCAGTCGGCGCTCGGATCGGTCGGGCGGACGATCGGCAGCGGCGCCGGACTGCCCGTCGCCGTGCTCGGCCAGGCCGATGGCCGGACGATCGCGACCGGGCGGTTCCTGACGTTCGACAATGCGGTCGACACGACCACCGGCACGGTGAAGGCCAAGGCGCGCTTCGATAACGCGGCCAACGCCTTGTTTCCCAACCAGTTCGTCAACGTCTCGCTGCTGGTCGACACGCTGCGCGGCGCGGTGACGGTGCCGGTCAGCGCGGTGCGCCACGGCGTGCCGGGCGACTTCGTGTTCGTGCTGCGCCCCGACGACACCGTGAAGCTGACGGTGGTGAAGACCGGCCCGTCGGTGGGCGACCGGATCGCGATCCTCTCCGGGCTCGCCGCCAGCGCGACCGTGGTGACCGAGGGCGCCGACGGCCTCGACGACGGCGCCGCCGTGCGGCTGCCGGGGAAGAGCCAGGGCAAGGGCGGGGGCAAGGGCGGGGGCAAGGGCCGGGGTGGGGCCGGCGGCCACCGGCATCGCGCCCACGCCGCCGGCGCATGACCGCGCCTCCCACTGCGGACCTGCCGGCGGCGCGCCCGGGCGGCCCCTCGCGGCCGTTCATCCTGCGGCCGGTCGCGACGACGCTCATCATGATCGCGATCCTGCTGGCCGGGCTGGTCGCCTATCGCACGCTGCCGCTGTCGGCGTTGCCCGAGGTCGACTATCCGACGATCCAGGTGTCCACGCTCTATCCCGGCGCCAGTCCCGACGTGATGGCGCTGACCGTCACCGCCCCGCTGGAACGCCAGTTCGGCCAGATGCCGGGGCTGGCGCAGATGACGTCGGCCTCGTCGTCGGGCGCGTCGGTCGTCACGCTCCAGTTCGGGCTGGACCTGTCGCTGGACGTCGCCGAGCAGGAGGTCCAGGCGGCGATCAACGCGGCGACCACGCTGCTGCCGACCGACCTGCCGTCGCCGCCGATCTATGCCAAGATCAATCCCGCCGATGCGCCGGTGCTGAGCCTCGGCGTCACCTCGGCCACCCGCCCGCCCGGCGAGGTCGAGGGCATCGTCGAGCGGCAGCTCTCGAACAGGATCGCGCAGGTGTCGGGCGTCGGACTGGTCGGCGTGTCGGGCGGGCAGCGCCCCGCGGTCCGCATCCAGGCGAACGTCGCCGCGCTGGCGGCGCGCGGCCTGTCGCTGGAGACGATCCGCACCGCGATCGGCAACGCCAACGCCAACGCCGCCAAGGGCAGCTTCGACGGCCCGACCAAGAGCTGGACGATCGACGCCAACGACCAGCTCGCCGACGCGGCGGGCTATCGCAATCTGGTCATCGCGTTCGCCGACGGTGCGCCGGTGCGGCTGTCCGACGTCGCGCAGGTGGTGCAGGCGACCGAGAACGTGCGGGTCGCGGCGTGGATGAACCGCCAGCCGGCGGTGGTCGTCGCGGTCCAGCGCCAGCCCGGCGCCAACGTGATCGCCACGGTCGATGCGATCAAGGCGGCGCTTCCCGATCTGGAGGCGCAACTGCCCGCCGACGTCCACGTCACGCTGCTGACCGACCGGACGGCGGGGATCCGCGCCTCGGTCGCCGACGTGCGCTTCGAACTGCTGCTGTCGGTGCTGCTGGTGACCGCGGTGATCTTCCTGTTCCTCGGGTCGATCCGCGCGACCGTCATCGCCGGCATCGCGGTGCCGCTGTCGCTGGTCGGGTCGTTCACGGCGATGTATTTCCTCGGCTTCTCGATCGACAATTTGTCGCTGATGGCGCTGACGATCGCGTCGGGCTTCGTCGTCGACGATGCGATCGTGGTGCTGGAGAACATCGCCCGCCATGTCGAGGACGGCATGAAGCCGTTCGACGCCGCGCTGCGCGGTGCGAGCGAGATCGGCTTCACGATCATCTCGCTGACGGTCAGCCTGATCGCGGTGCTGATCCCGCTGCTGTTCATGGGCGATGTGGTCGGGCGGCTGTTCCGCGAATTCGCGGTGACGCTGGCGACGACGATCCTGTTGTCGGCGGTGGTCGCGCTGACGCTGGTGCCGATGCTGGCGGCGCGGTGGCTGCGCCGCGCGGCGGAGGAGCGCCCCGGCCGGCTGGCGCAGGCGACCCTGCGCGGTTTCGCGCACCTGTCCGATCGCTATGCGCGCGCGCTCGACTGGGTGCTGGCGCGGCGCGCGGCGACGCTGGTGGTGTTCGCCGCCACGCTGGCGATCACCGCATTGCTGTTCTGGACGATCCCCAAGACGCTGTTCCCGCAGCAGGATACCGGCCAGATCGCGGTGACGACGGTCGCCGCGCAGGATATCGGCTTTGCGCGGATGGCGCGTTTGCAGCAGCAGGTCGCGCAGGCGCTGCTCGCCGATCCCGCGATCGACAGCCTGACCTCCAGCATCGGCGTCGACGGCCAGAACCCGACGCTGAGCCAGGGGCGGATGCTGCTGAACCTGAAGGACGACGGCGCGCGCCCGGCGCTGGCCACCGTGCTGCGCGACCTTGCGGCGCGCGCCGCGGACGTGCCGGGGGTGCGGAGCTATTTCCAGCCGGTGCAGGATCTGACGATCGACGCCACCGCCGGGATCAACGCCTATCGCTTCTCGTTGCAGGGCGCCGACCAGGCGCTGGTCGCGAGCTGGGCGACGCGGCTGGCGGCGCGGCTGGCGCGCGACCGGCACCTGCGCAACGTCACCACCGACGTGCTGCCCGGCGGCGCCGCGGTGATCGTCGACATCGACCGCGACACCGCCGGGCGGCTGGGGCTGAGCGCGCTGACGGTCGACAATGCGCTGTACGACGCGTTCGGGCAGCGGATCGTCTCGACCATCTACACCCAGTCGAGCCAGAACCGCGTGATCTTGGAAGCGACGCCGGGATCGGTCACCGATCCGCAGCAGCTCGGCGCGCTCCGGATCCCGCTGCCGGGCGGGGCCAGCGTGCCGCTGGCGACGCTGGCGACGATCCGCACCGGCACGATGCCGCTGGTCGTCGCCCGGCAGGCGCAATTCCCCGCCGCGACGATCGGGTTCGATCTCGCGCCCGGCGTGTCGCTGGGCAGCGCGGTGGCCGCGATCGAGACGATCGAGGCCGGGATCGGCGTGCCCGCGGCGCTCACCACGCGCTTCTCCGGCGCGGCCAGCGCGTTCAAGGCGTCGCTGGCGAACGAGGGCTGGCTGATCCTCGCCGCGGTCGTGGTCGTCTACATCGTGCTCGGCATCCTCTACGAAAGCTTCGTCCACCCGCTGACGATCCTGTCCACCCTGCCGTCCGCCGCGATCGGCGCGTTCGTCGCGCTGCTGCTCGGCGGCGCCGGGCTGGGGGTGATCGGGATCATCGGCATCGTCCTGCTGATCGGGATCGTGAAGAAGAACGCGATCATGATGATCGACTTCGCGCTGGCGGCGATGCGCGAACAGGGGCAGCCGGCGGCGCAGGCGATCCGCGAGGCGGCGGTGCTGCGCTTCCGCCCGATCATGATGACGACCTTCGCCGCGCTGTTCGCCGCGCTGCCGCTGATCTTCGGCGGCGGGATGGGGCACGAGCTGCGCCAGCCGCTCGGCCTCGCGATCGCCGGCGGGCTGGTCTTCAGCCAGATGCTCACGCTGTTCACCACCCCGGTGATCTTCCTGGCGATGGAGGATCTGGCGCAGCGCCGCCGCGCACGCGCGCCGGCCGCCGCATGAGCCTCTCCGCGCCCTTCATCCGGCGCCCGGTCGGCACGATCCTGCTGATGATCGGCGTGGCGCTGACCGGCGTCGGCGCGTTCTTCCTGCTGCCGGTCGCGCCGCTGCCGCAGGTCGATTTCCCGACGATCATGGTGCAGGCCAGCCTGCCCGGCGCCAGCCCGTCGACGATGGCGGCGAGCGTCGCCGCCCCGCTGGAACGCCATCTCGGCACGATCGCGGGGGTCGACGAGCTGACGTCGCGATCCGGCGTCGGATCGACGCAGGTCACGCTCCAGTTCGACCTGTCGCGCGACATCGACGGCGCCGCGCGCGACGTGCAGGCCGCGATCAACGCCGCGCGCGCCGACCTGCCCGCTACGCTCAAGGCCAATCCGAGCTATCGCAAGGCGAACCCGGCCGAGGCGCCGGTGCTGATCCTGGCGCTCACCTCGGCGACACGCAGCCCGTCGGAGATCTACGATCAGGTCTCCACCATCGTCCAGCAGAAGCTGTTGCAGGTGCAGGGCGTCGGCAACGTCGAGCTGGGCGGCGCGGCGCTGCCCGCGGTCCGGGTCGAGCTCGATCCGCTCGCGCTGGCCCGTGCCGGCATCGCGCTGGAGGACGTCCGCACCGCGCTGCAATCCGCCAGCGCCAACCGCCCGCGCGGCGTGCTGGAGGGGCATGGCACGTCGTGGCAGGTCTATTCGAACCAGGCCGGGCGCAAGGCGGCCGACTATCGCGGGATCGTCGTCGCATGGCGCAACGGCGCGGCAGTGCGGCTGTCGGACATCGCGACGGTGGCGGACGGGCCGGAGGACGTCCGCACGATGGGGCTGTTCGACGGCCGCCGCGCGGTGCCGATCCTCATCAGCCGCCAGCCCGGCGCGAACATCGTCCAGACCGTCGACGCGCTGAAGGCGCAGATACCGGGATTGCAGGCGCTGCTGCCGCCCGACATCCATCTGGCGGTCGCCTCGGATCGCACGCTGACGATCCGCGCGTCGCTGCGCGAGGTGGAGGTCACGCTGCTGATCGCCACCCTGCTCGTCGTCCTCGTCGTCAGCCTGTTCCTGCGGAGCTGGCGCGCCACGCTGATCCCGGCGGTGGCGGTGGTCGTCTCGCTGCTCGGCACGCTGGCGGTCATGTACCTCGCCGGGTTCAGCCTCGACAATCTGTCGCTGATGGCGCTGACCGTTGCGACCGGCTTCGTCGTCGACGATGCGATCGTCGTGGTCGAGAACATCAGCCGCCACGTCGAGGAGGGGATGCGACCGCGCGATGCCGCGCTGAAAGGGGCGGGCGAGGTCGGCTTCACCGTCCTGTCGATCTCGGTCAGCCTGATCGCGGTGTTCGTGCCGCTGATCTTCATGGGCGGCATCGTCGGGCGGCTGTTCCGCGAGTTCGCGCTGACCATGTCGGCGGCGGTGGCGATCAGCCTGGTCGTGTCGCTCACCGTCACGCCGATGCTGGCGTCGCGGCTGCTGCGCGGCCCCGCGCGCGAGGGGCGGGTGATGCGCCGGGCGCGGATCGCGTTCGACCGCGCGCAGGCGGGCTATGCCGCGCTGCTCGACCGCGCGCTGGCCAACCGCGGCGCGGTGCTGCTGCTGCTGGCGGGCACGGTGGCGCTCAACGTCTTCCTGATCGGCGTCGCGCCCAAGGGCTTCTTCCCGGAACAGGATACCGGCGGCATGACCGGCGGCATCCGCGCCGACCAGAGCATCTCGTTCCACGATCTCCAGACCAAGCTGACCCGGATCACGCAAATCGTGAAGGCCGATCCGGCGGTGGCGACGGTCGTGTCCTTCGCCGGCGGGTCGCGCGCGGGCGGCGGCTTCCTGTTCGCGACGCTCAAACCGAAATCGGAACGGCCGGGCGTCGACGCCGTGATCGCGCGGCTGCGGTCCAAACTGGCGCGGGTCAGCGGGGTCAGCCTGTTCCTCAACCCCGTGCAGGATCTCCAGGTCGGCGGGCGGCAGTCGAACAGCACGTACCAATATGTGCTGGAGGCCGACGATCCCGCCACGCTGAAGGCGGCCGGCGACCGGCTGGTCGCGGCGCTGAAGCGACATGCCGACGTGCTGACCGACATCGACATCGACCAGCAGGATGCCGGGGCCGACGCCTATGTCACGGTTGATCGCGATGCCGCGGCGCGGCTGGGCGTGGCGATGCAGACGGTCGACGCGACGCTCTACGATGCGTTCGGGCAGCGGCAGGTCGCCAACATCTATTCGGGCCTCAACCAATATCATGTCGTGATGGAGGCGGCGCCGCGCTTCGGCGGCGCTCCCGCGTCGCTCGCCAACGTCTTCCTGCCCGTCGTGACCGCGGCACCCGCGCCGACCGCGCCCGGCACGCCCGCGCCCGCCGCCACGACGCCCGCCCCTACGACCGCCCCGACCACCGCCGCTGCCGCCCCGGGCGGTTCGGCGACCGCGACCGAATCGGCCGTCAGCACCGCCCAGCGCACGATGACGCCGCTGTCGGCGATCGCGCGCTGGGCGACCGGGTCGACCAACGCGGCGGTCAACCACAGCGATGGCGAACCCTCGGCGACGATCTCGTTCAACCTGCCCGCGGGCGTGGCGCTCGGGCAGGCGGCAACGCTCATCGCGCAGGTGCAGGCCGGGCTGGCGCTGCCCGCCTCCGTCCACGGCGCGTTCGGCGGCACCGCGCGGGTCTTCGCGCAGTCCACCGCGAGCATGCCGCTGCTGATCGTCGCCGCGCTGGCCGCGATCTACATCGTGCTCGGCATCCTCTACGAAAGCGCGATCCATCCGCTCACCGCCTTGTCGACCCTGCCGTCGGCCGGGGTCGGCGCGCTGATCGCGCTGATCGCGACCGGCGGCGAGTTCGACATCATCGCGCTGATCGGCATCATCCTGCTGATCGGCATCGTGAAGAAGAACGCCATCCTCATCATCGATTTCGCGCTGGAGGCGGAACGGTCGCGCGGGCTGACCCCGCACGCCGCGGTGCGCGAGGCATGCCTGCTGCGCTTCCGCCCGATCCTGATGACCACGCTGGCCGCCGCGTTCGGCGCGGTGCCGCTGGCGATCGGCTTCGGCGACGGCGCGGAACTGCGCCGGCCGCTCGGCATCGCGATCGTCGGCGGGCTGGTCGCCAGCCAGATCCTGACGCTGCTGACCACGCCGGTCGTCTATCTCGCGCTCGATCGCTTCCGCCGCCGCGGTCGCGACGAACGCGCGCTGGCGCGTCACGGCGACGCGCCGGACCTTTCGGGAGCCACCGCATGATCCGTCGTCCGCTCGTCGTCGCCGGCCTGTCGTCCGCGCTGGCGCTGGCCGGCTGCGATCTCGCCCCCGCCTATCGCCCGCCGGCGCTGCCGCCGCCGCCCGCCGCTTTCCGGGAAGCGCCCGGCTGGGCCACCGCCGCCCCCGCCGACGCGGCCGACCGGGGCGCGTGGTGGACGGCGTTCGCGGACCCGGTGCTCGACGGGCTGGAGCGCCGCGTCGCGGTGACCAACCAGAACGTCGCCGCCGCGCGCGCCGCCTATGCCGCCGCGCGCGCGCTGGTGCAGGTCCAGCGATCGGCGCTGTTCCCGACGATCACCGCGTCGGCCGGCGGGACGCATTCGGGCGCGTTCGACGGCGGCACGACGATCGTGACGCCGACGACAGGGATCGGGGCGGGCACCGGCACGGGTATCGGCACCGGCATCGGCACGGGCGCGGGCACCGCGACGACGGCGGGCAGCAACCGCTACACGCTGGGCATCGGCGCCAGTTGGGAACCCGATCTGTGGGGCCGGCTCGGCAACGGCGTCGGCCAGGCGCGGGCGACGGCCGAGGCGAGCGCGGGCGACCTCGCCAGTGCCACGCTGTCCGCGCAGGGCGAGCTGGCGACGGATTACGTGCAGTTGCGCGGGATCGATGCGCAGCGCGTGCTGCTCGACCGCACGATCGTCGCCTATGCCCGTGCGCTGACGATCACCCGCAACAAATATGCCGCGGGCACGGTCGCGCATGCGGACGTGTACCAGGCGCAGGCCGCGCTCGCCAACGCGCAGGCGTCGCGGCAGGATCTCGATCGCCAGCGCGCGCTGCTCGAACATGCCGTCGCGGTGCTGGTCGGCGAGAATCCGTCGACCTTCGCGCTGGCGGCGGCCGCGTGGTCGCCCGTGATCCCGGATGTGCCGGCGATCCTGCCCTCCACCCTGCTCGAACGCCGTCCCGACGTGGCGGCGGCGGAGCGGCGGGTGGCGGCCGCCAATGCCGGCATCGGCATCCAGCGCGCCGGCTATTTCCCGCAATTCGGGCTGTCGGGCAGCGTGGCGACGAATGGCGGCGCGCTCGGCAGCCTGTTCGCCGCTGCGACCAGCCTGTGGTCGATCGGGCTGTCGGCCGCTGCCACTGTGCTCGATTTCGGCGCGCGGGCAGGGCAGGTGCGGCAGGCCCGCGCCGCCTTCGATCAGGCCGCCGCCACCTATCGCCAGACCGCGCTCACCGCGTTCCAGCAGGTGGAGGACAATCTGGCCGCGACGCGCATCCTCGCGCAGGAAGCGGTGAACCGGGTCGAGGCCGCGCAGTCCGCCAACCGGGCGGAGGAAATCGCGAACAACCAGTATCTGGCAGGGATCGTCGATTATGCCGCGGTGGTCGTGACGCAGACCACCGCCTACACCGCGCGGCAGGCGCAGATCCAGGTGGCGATCGACCGGCAGGTCGCGACGATCGCATTGATCCAGGCGATCGGCGGCGGCTGGGAGGCGCCTGCCATGGGGGCGGCGGCATCTGGGTCGGCGACCGCCCGGCCGGCGGCGCCGCGGAACGCACAGCAGCAGGACCGGCCGGATCGGTAAAGCGTCGATGCGGCGCAGGCCATGACCTCCGGCATATCGCCACAGAGTGAAGGAAAGCTTGGTGAGGGATTCTTCCGCGCTGCCCGCTGTGGTAAACTGCGATGGCTTCAGGGATGCGTCACAGGAGGATCGCCTCGCCGCTCGGGCGAAGGGTGGCGCCCAGGGCCGCACTGCACCTGGCCACTGCAGCGCAGATGTCTCTGGCCTGTGCACCCGTCGCAATCGACGGGGTGCCCCGGACATATTCGGCTGATGGCGTCGATCGGTTCGGGTCGAGCGTCAGGGGGGTGAGACGTGCGCCGGCGAATTTGGCGTTGCGGAAGGTGGCTTCGACCATCAACGACTGCCAGGCCTGTGGACCGTAACTCGCCTTGCGGGTCTGGAAGATGAAACTTCCCAGGCCGTGCAATACAGGCGCGCCCCTGTAGAGTTCGATACCCTGCAGCAGCGGCGGGCCATGCGCGACGAAAATGGCAGCGCCGGCATCGACGCAGTCGCGCGCCAGCTTCCGTTGCCAGTCTGGCGTGGTGGCGGGGTCGGCTTCCCAATAGTGATTGTGCAGGCAGGCGATAACCGTCGCGTCGCGGCGTCGGGCGCCGCGGATCGCGTCCAGCATGCGGTCGACGTCTTCCTGGACGAGCGTTCCGGGTACCGTGCGACGCAGTTCGTTCACGCCGGGCCGGGTCGGCGTGGCCGCTGCCCCCTCGCGGATCGCGCCCGCCGCGGCCGACACCAATGCCACGGCACCGTGTGGCGTGCGCTGCCAGCCGGCCGCCGCTGCCGTATCCAGGTCGCGGCCGCTACCGGCATGGGCGATACCGCGCGTGTCCAGTTCGGCCAATGTGGAGAGGATCCCGGCGCTGCCAAGATCCCAGGCGTGATTGTTGGCGGTCGTCGCCAGTGTCACGCCGACACGCTTCAGGCAGTCCAGCACGACAGGCGGCGCGGCATGCAGCACATCGCCGGTCCGGGTCGGTACGCCCGCCTGCCGGCCTGAAATGGCCGTTTCTACATCGGTAAACACGACATCCGCGCGCGCCAGCCGTGCTGCGATCGCGGCCTGACCGGGCCAGGGCGGCGTACAGACGTCTTCCTGGATCAACGCCTGCCCGAGAAGCGTGATGCGTAACGGTGGCGACGGGCGTGCGAATGCGAGCCCGGCGGGCAACACTGCCGTCGCCCCCAGAAAAGCGCGGCGGTTAAGTGCCGGATCGGTCATGCGCAGTCTCCCCTTCGCGCACCGCCATATCCTTTGATGGCGTGTCACGGAAACGTCATACCAAAAACGTCATGGAGGGATGAAATGCGGCCATCAGGTTTCCGGCGCCGAAACTCCCGCCTATCCGGGGATGGAGGGCTTATCGGGGGACGAAGATCATGCGGAAGTTTACGGGGAACGGACGTCGGCTTCCGACGCTGTGCGGTGCCATGCTCGGGGGCAGCATTCTGGCGCTCGCCACGGCGACACCGTCGCATGCGCAACAGGCACAGCCGGTCGTCGGCGCCGAGCCGGCCGTCGACGATGCGACAGAGACGGTGACCGTTACCGGGTCGCGCCTGAAACGGCGCGATGCGGACAATGTCGGTCCGTTATTGACGATCACCTCCGAGGATATCGTGAAGTCGGGCGCGGCGTCGGTCGGCGACCTGCTGCAAAAGCTTCCCTCGGCAGGCGTCAGCCTCAATTCGAACGGAACGCAAGGCACGTCGTACGGCGCCTCCTCGATCAACCTGCGCTATCTCGGCGGCGGCGAAGGCAGCGGTAACCGGGTATTGGTGCTGGTCGATGGCCATCGCTGGGTAGACGCCGTCGGACAGCGCGGGTTTCGCGATTTCGTCGATCTCAACACGATTCCCGCCGGCATGATCGACGGCATCGAGGTGCTCAAGGACGGTGCATCGGCGATCTACGGTGCGGACGCGATCGCCGGCGTGGTCAATATCAAGACGGTCCGGCCGTTCGACGGTATTCGCGCCAATGCCCGGACCGGCATCACCAGCGAAGGCGACGGCGCGGAATATTCGGCGAACCTTGCGGTCGGCAAGCGCCTTGGCCGGGCCTCCCTGATCCTGACCGGGAGCTATTACAAGTCGAAGGCGATCCTGACCTCGGACCGCTCGCTCACCGCGGTCACGCTCGTTCCGGCGACGGCGGTCGGGACCAGCCCGAACGGGTTGTACATCCTGCCCGGTCTGGCCGGAAACGGCTATTTCGGCACGCCGGCGGGCTTTGCCGGCAGCGCGGCACCGATCGCGTTCAACGGCGGCAGCGGCTATGGCGCCGGAGCGCTCGCCGATAACAGCTACCATGTCGCGTCGCTCCCCGGCGATGCGTACAATACCCAGGCGCAGGGGATCTACAGCGCCGGACCGTCCGAACGGATCGGCTTCTATGCCCGGTTCGGCTATGAGCTGACCAACGACATCAACCTGCATGTCGAGGGCATGTACAACAAGCGTACGTCGGACCAATTGTTCTCGCCCGTGCTGCTCGACATCGGTGGCACGGCGGGGACGGTGCGTGGTTTCGCGATTCCCGTAAACCAGGCGTTCAACCCGTTCGGTACCGCCAACGGCGTGCCGACGGCGAACGCGCTCGGGTTCGCCGCCACCTCGGCGTTCCGGATCCGCAAGGTGATGACCGACGTCGGCAATCGCGACAATCAGCAAAGCGTCGAGACGACGCGCGTCGCCGGCGGGCTCGACGGGCATTTCGCACTGTTCGGCAACCGCTGGAACTGGGACGTCTATGGGTCCTATTCGAAGAACGAGATCCACGCCGTCGCGCTAAACGGGATCAATTACGACAATCTGTTCCTCGGGCTGGGGTCGCCCGCGACATGCGCCGCGACGTCGGGATGCGTGCCGATCAACCTGTTCGGGCCGATGACGGCGGCGCAGGCGAACTATATCCGCTTCACCAGCCGCGACTCCAACTATACAGAATTGTATAACGGCACGGCCAACGCCACCGGGACGCTGTTCGACCTGCCGGCCGGGCCGGTCGCGCTCGCCGTCGGCTACGAATATCGCCGCAACAAGGGTGTGGATAGGCCCGATACCACGGTCAACGCACCGTCGTTGTACCTCAGTTCCGCTTATACCAAGACCACCGGGCAGACGCGGACGGCAACCGCCGGCGCCTATGATTTGCACGAGGTGTATGGCGAACTGGCCGTGCCGATCTTCGCGGACCAGGCGTTCGCCAAGAGCCTCGATCTCGACCTGGCGGCGCGATATTCGCGCTATTCCACGGTCGGCGGCAAGGTGACGTTCAAGGCGGGCGCGGGCTATCGTCCGTTCGACGGCCTGCTGTTCCGCGGCACGTATGCGCAGGGGTTCCGCGCACCATCGATCCTCGAACTGTATCAGGGCGCCCGCCAGACCAGCTTCCAGGGCACCGACCCGTGCAACGGCGGCGGCAGCGGGCTGACCGGGTGCGCCGGCGTGCCGACATCGTACAATCAGGCCAATTACAATCTGAACGGCCTGATTGCCGGCGTCATCAGCGGCAACCGGAACCTGAAGCCCGAAACGTCGGACAGCATCAGCGCCGGTATCGCCATCACCCCGCGGCAGGTTCCAGGGCTTTCGCTGACGGTCGACTATTACAAGATCGTCATCCACGACGCGATCGCATCACAAAGCGCGACGCAGATCCTGACGCTGTGCGCCCAACGTGGCGGGGTGTTCTGCGATCTGGTGACGCGCGATGCCGGGACCGGTGCGATCCTGCAATTGTTGCAGGGCGCGCAGAACCTCGCTTCGATCAAGACCAGCGGTGTCGATGCGACGGTCCGCTACGACTTCACTACCGGCTTCGGGCGGATCGGCGCGGTCGTCGATGCAAGCTATCTCGGCCAGTTCCGCACTACCTCGCCGAATCCGGCCGGTGGCGGCGACATCGTCGACAACCGCGCCGGCAAGGGCGATCAGCCGCGGTCGACCTATCCCCGCTGGAAGGGGCAGGCATCGCTGAGCTGGACCGGCGATGCGGTCGATACCGTGCTTCGCGCCCGCTATATCGGGTCCTCGACCGACATCGCCAATCCGGTGAAGGATTCCCGCACCGATGCGGTCGTCTATACCGACGCCGAAATCGGCTTTTCGATCGAGAAGGACCGGGCGCGCTTCAGCCTGGGCGTAAACAACGTCTTCGACGTCATGCCGCCCGCGTCCTACGCCAACGCACCGATCAACTACGACATCTATACGTACGACGCGCGCGGGCGCTTCCTGTACGCACGCTTTGCGGTGAAGATGTAAGCAGGCGAGCGGGGGATACGGCATGTCGGAAGCGCACACACCGGTGATACCGGCGGGTCGCCCCGCGCGGCACGGGGCACTCGATCCGGTGCTGATGATGCTGGCAGCGATGATGCTGGCGATCATGCTGACCTGGATCATCCCGTCCGGGCGGCACGACCGCACATCGGCCAAGGAAAACGCGCCGGTGATCGCCGGAACCTATCGCGAGCTGCCGAAGCCGCTCGGGTGGGACGGGCTGGTGCCGCGCGCGGCGTCGCAAGACATGGCCCGCCCGGTCAGCCCGGTGGCGCTGGCGACGGCGATACCGGAAGGGTTGAAGCGGTCGGCGCCGCTGATCTTCATGATCCTGATGCTGGGCGGGATGTTCGGCATCCTGCGGTCGACCGGCGCGCTCGATGCCGGCATCCAGCGGCTGATCGGCATCAGCCGTGGCGATATCCGCATCCTCGTACCGGTCTTGATGATCGCACTGTCCGCCGGAAGCACCTTTCTCGGCATGATCTCGGAATATCTCCTGCTGATCCCGATCGTGATCGCACTCGGCGAACGGCTTGGACGCAGCCGGATGTTCGGTTTCGCGCTGGTCACGTTCGCCGCCAAGATCGGCTATCTCGCCTCGGTCACCAGCCCGGTGGCGTTGCTGATCGCACAACCGATCGTCGGTGTCCCGGTGTTCAGCGGGCTGAGTTTCCGGCTGGCGATCTGGGTTCTGTTCCTGGGGATCGCGATCCTGTTCGTACTGCGCGCCGGGAAAGTGACCGGAACGATCGAAGCGATCGAGAGCGATCGTTTGTCGCCACGGCATTTCAGCATCTTGCTGATCGCCGGCGGTGCGATCGCGGCATTGGTTTATGGCTCGATCGAGCTGGAATGGGACGATGGCGAGTTCTCCGCATTGTTCCTCGCGACGTCGGCCGCAATGGCGGCGGTCGCGCGCCTCAAGCCGGCGGCTGCCGCGCATATCTTCGTCGATGGCATGCGGATGATGATGCTTGCCGCATTGCTGGTCGGCATGGGGCGAGCGGTGGAGGTGATCCTGCGCGAGGGGCAGATACTCGACACGATCATCGAAGCGGTATCCGTCCAGATCCACGGCCTGTCGCCGATCCTCGTGGCACCGATCGTGATGGCGGTCGAAATGGTCCTGACGTTGCTCATCCCGTCGACATCGGCAAAGGCCGCGCTGAGTATTCCGGTACTCGGGCCGATCGCGGCGTCGGCCGGCGTGTCGGGGCAGACGACGGTGCTCGCCTTCCTGCTCGGCAACGGGCTGGTCAACATGCTCGCGCCGACGTCCGGGATGCTGCTCGCCTATCTTGCCGCGGCCGGGATCCCCTACAATCAATGGTTCCGGTTCGCCTTCCCGCTATTTCTTCTCCTGACATGTCTCTGCGTCGCCGCGATGATGCTCGCCGTCGTGATCGGATATTGAACGCGTGACGACTGCGACTTCCACTACGATGCATGACGTTTTCGTGCCGATGCGCGACGGCGTTCGCCTGGCGACCGATATCTACCTCCCGGCCGACCATGTGGACGGGACGCGACTACCGGTCCTTCTCGAGCGCACCCCGTACGACAAGACCGGCACCAATCACGGTGACTTCACCGCGGCGAATCCCGAACCCCGCTCGAAACCCGAGATCGCCCGAGATTTCGCCGACGCGGGATATGCGTTCGTGATCCAGGATTGCCGGGGGCGCTACGGTTCCGAAGGCAGCTTCACCAAGTATCTCGACGAAGCCGAGGATGGTGTGGATACCCTGGCCTGGATTTTGCGACAGCCGTGGTGCGACGGCCGCGTCGGCACGCTCGGCCTGTCGTACGGCGCGCACGTGCAAAGTGCGCTGGCGTGTCTGGATCCGCCGGGCCTGACCGCGATGTTCCTCGATTCCGGTGGTTTCTCGAGTGCCTATCATGGCGGTGCGCGACAGGGCGGGGCATTTGAATTGAAGCAGCTGACCTGGGCGCGCAAACACGCGCTGCTGGCGCCGGAGACCGAAGCCGATGCGGAGCGCAGGGCCGCGCTGGAGGCGGAGGATATCCGCGACTGGATCGGTCGCCGCTGGCGGAAAGGCTTTTCGCCTCTCGCTGCAGCGCCCGAATATGAGAGCTATATCCTCGAACAGTGGGACAATGCATCCTTCTCGCCGTTCTGGCAGCGGCTCGGCATCTATGCGCGCGGCTGGTACGATCTTTATGCCGACGTGCCGATGGTGCATATGTCGAGCTGGTACGATCCATACTCGCAGACGGCGATCGACAATTTCCTCGGACTCGCGCCGATCAAACGCGGCCCCGTCAAGCTGGTCCTCGGCCCGTGGACGCATGGCCAACGCTCGGTATCGTATTCCGGCGACGTCGATTTCGGAGCCGATGCGACGCTGGATGGCGGCGTAGCGGCGGACTATTTCACGCTGCGGCGAGACTGGTTCGACCGGTATGTGCGCGGGATCGACGTGCCGGATCCACTACCGGCACCGGTCCGGCTGTTCGTGATGGGGGGCGGCACCGGGCGTCGCACCGCGGACGGGCGGCTCGATCATGGCGGTGCATGGCGGGACGAACACCATTGGCCACCGGCAGACGTGGTGCCGACGACGCTGTATCTGGGAGCCGACGGACGTCTGTCGCCGGACCGACCGAAGCGGGATATCGCACCGCTGGAATATGACTTCGATCCCGCCAATCCGGTTCCGACGCTCGGCGGGGCGATCGCCTCCGGTGCGCCGGTCATGTATGCCGGCGCCTTCGACCAGTCGGCCAGCGCCGCGCGGCCCGACGTCCTGGTCTTCGATAGCGCCCCGCTCGACGCCGATGTCGAACTCACCGGAACGGTTGTCGCGCACCTTCACGTCGCGTCGTCCGTCATCGACACCGACTTCACGATCAAGCTGCTCGACGTCTATCCACCGAACGACGATTATCCGCAGGGCTTTGCGATGAACCTCGCGCATGGCATCCTGCGGACGCGGTTCCGTCATTCCTTCGAGAACCCCGAGCCGATGGAGCCAGGCGTCGTCCATGCCCTGCAGATCCCCGCTTTCCCGACAAGCAACCTGTTCCGGCAGGGGCATCGTATCCGCATCGAAATATCGAGCAGCAATTTCCCGCATTTCGACGTCAACCCGAACGTCGACTGGCGGGACACCGACGCTGCGCCCCGGGTCGCGCGCAACGCGGTCCATGTCGATGCCGCCTATCCGTCCCACATCGTTTTGCCGGTGGTGCCCTCGCGGCACTGACGCATGAAACCCGTCGCGCGTATCGCCCGCGACGCGATCGGCCTGCGCGCGCTGCGCAGCTTCGCCGAGATCATGCGCACCGGATCGGCGACCGCGGCGGGCCGCAATCTCGGCATGACGCAACCCGCCGTCAGCCGCATCATCGCGCATCTCGAGGCGTCGGTCGGGTTCGAACTGTTCCACCGCGATCGCGGACGGCTGGTTCCGACCAAGGATGCGGTGACGCTGGCGGAAGAGGTCGAGCTGGCCCTGGCAGGGCTGGAGCGGGTCAAAAGCCTGATCCACGATATTTCCGTTTCCGCGACGGGCGTACTGCGCGTGGTCGCCCCGCCGAGTTTTTCGGAGGGGCTGCTGCCCGACATGGTGGCTGCCTTTTCCGCGCGATACCCGGGTGTCCGCTTCAACCTGGATGCACGGGGGATCGACACGACCAAGGCGATGATCGCGACACGGGTGGTCGATTGCGGCTTCATGAAGCTGCCGATCGACGGCATCGATCTCGATGCGGAAACGCTGGTTTCCAGTGGCTCGGTCTGCGTGTTGCCGGAGGACGATCCGCTGGCAGAGCACGCCATCCTCACGCCGGCCCTGCTGCGCGGGCGACCGCTGGTGCTGCTCGGATCCGGGCGACAGTGGCGGGCGCAGGTCGATCAGGCGTTCGCGCAATTCGGGCTTCGTCCGACCGTCGCGATCGAGACGCACACGCACGGCTCGGCCTGTGCGCTGGCATCGCGCGGGATCGGCATTGCCATCGTCAACACGTTGCTCGCCAAAAGCTATATCCGTGCGCCGCTGGTCGAACGGCCATTCGACCCGCCGATCGTCCACGAATACGCCTTCGTCACGTCGGCGCTGTCCCGACCGTCGCGACTGACGCTGGATTTCAAGGAGGAGGCGCGCCGCTTCCTGAGCGACCTCAACTGTTGATCGAACTGCGGATCCGATCCGTTCGCGCCATCGCGATGCCGGTTCAGCGGCGACAAGGCCGGTTTTCCGTGTGACTATTGCACCCACGAGATTCCGGCCGCTAACGTGCGATAAGTAAGACAGAATGCCCAAGTGACAGGCGGTGCAAAGCGCGATAGTCGCGGCGTGTGCAGCATTTCCGGCTCCTGATCGCGCAACGCCATATCGCCGTGGCGATCTGTGTGGCGGCGCTGTTGCTGAAGCTGCTCGTGCCGACCGGCTACATGATCGACGTCACTCAAGGTCGCCTGTCGATCATCGCCTGTCCGGGGATGGCGCCGGCGCCGGTCGTCGCGGATATGCCGGGCATGAGCGGGGGGCATCACGCCAACTCCGACCACGCCATGCCCGATCACGGCAGATCGGGCAATCACGACCCATCGGGCGATCACGGCAAGCCGGAGCTACCCTGCGCCTTTGCCGGCCTCGCCGCCGCGACGCTCGGCGCGGTCGATCCGATCCTGCTCGCCGCGTTCATCGCGTTCGTCATGTTGCTCGGGCACCGGCCGCTTCCCGCCGCCCGGCCCGTCCAGCGCAGCTATCTGCGCCCGCCGCTGCGCGGACCGCCTGCCTGCCTTTGACCGACTAGTCCGCGTTCCGGCGTCCGGAACGATCATGTCCACGGCTCCGGCGCTCGTCGGCGGTGGCCGGTCGAAGGTATCCAATGTCCCGATCTCCCGTAATGGCGTGTCTCGCCATACCTTGCCTGACGCTTGCCGCCCCGGCGGCGGCGCAATCGAAAACCGAAGCCCCGGCGGACCGCCGTAGCGATGCGACGATCGTCGTCACCGGGCAGCGTGATCCGCTCAAGCTCGACGATCAGGCGCAGGCG
>Ga0160428_1000946_pt1 | contig 25845 bp, 10 predicted proteins | sample SolpanmetagenomM_FD_108198 | JGI IMG/M metagenome (GOLD analysis project Ga0160428, IMG submission 108198) | Solar panel surface microbial communities from Lawrence Berkeley National Laboratory, California, USA - M | ecosystem: Engineered > Built environment > Solar panel > Unclassified ... | reverse complement strand
TATATTTTAATTTTCTCCCCCCCCCCCCCCCCCCCCCCCTCCTCCCCCCCCCCCCCCTACAAGATCACCCCCCCCACCCCCCCCCCCCCCCCCCCCCCTCCCAAATACCTATCTTATAGTATAAGAAACTTCTAAATTTATAGTTGTTTAAATAAAGTACATATAAGGAAAACCCTCTAATTATAATACATTAATAATTATAGTATTATCTAACTACGTATGTGTAATCTATAGAAATGTATTATAATTAAATATTATTACCGTCTTGATACTCCTCTCTTTATAATATAGACCTAACCGCTAATACTTGGACTTATTAACATATAAATAGATGGAAACAAGTAGATAACTAGAGATAATCTCAACTCAATTACTATAATAGACTAGAAATACTAAATACTTAATATTAATATAGATAGTTAGTTCTTAGAAAACTTCCATCGAATCTATAATAGGCTATAACTTATATTAAAATACTTTGTATTGAAAAAGTGTTAAGATATAATAGAAACTTAGAAAGTTATAGTAGTTAAGAATATAATAGTTATAGAATTAATCTTGTTACAACCTACTATTAATATAATTCAATCTTATTATATAAGAGAATTATTTCTATATAATTAGAACTAACATATATATAGTAGTCTAAATACACTACACATATTAAAGTTTGTAATATTGGATTAAATATTAATGAAGTACTCCAGACGTTAATATAATAGTAAAGTTAGCGTAATTAAAAATACTAAATAATAGGATATTATAGAATCTATATATTAGGTAAGCAATATTAGAAAAAACTTCATAAGAGATATATAAGGCTCTACTTTTAATATGCGTTCTTTACGCTAAGAGCTAAGTTTTAAAAGAGATACTACCTAATAAAGGGTAATATTAATATAGATATTATATAGATAGTCCGAACAGTGTCTTACCTATAATATCCTCTAGCTAAAGAAAAAAAACACCGTTCTTAGCGTCTATATATATATAATAACTACTCTCATATAAGGGTATATATACTTAGTACCAATCAACTAATACAGTCGTGTTATTAAATTACTTTTATTCTATTGATTAAGTAGGCGTAGTGTTCTCACGTATTACAACTATAGCACGACTAACTTTAGAGTATAGGTTCGATTCCCTAATATATATCTCAAAGTAGCTTTTTATACATTCGCCTCTAAGTTTATTTTCTAGGCTATTAAGCCCTAGGAAAGAGCTATGCATTAGGCTAAGTAATAATATATACTGGATAAGCCGTGTAGTAGATGCGCGTCTATTACTAGAGTGCGAGTACATTATAGTATAGATCAACTAAATAACAATACAACAACCAGAATCGGATCAACTTAACTCCCTATTATATTGCAATAACGTTACAAGATTATAACAACTAGAACCAGATTAACTCGGCTCTCTATTGTGTTGTAATAACGCAGTTAGAATATAACACTAACGTAATATTTAGAATAGGATCGTAGATCGTCGGTATACTAAATATGCGTAATACCCTTCTCCGGAATTGGGACGATTCTAAATAAAGAGAGAGATAGTTGTAATAACTACTTCTATATAAGGGTATATGTACTTAGTACTAATCAACTGACATAGTCGTATTATTGGGTTACTTTTATTTTGTTGACTGAGTAGGCGTAGTGCCTCCACGCATTAACTAAAAAAAAAATTAAATACATCATAAATCTTACTTATTTAAGCCTTTCTTAGAGCGTCTATATAAAACTAGTTAAACTATAGTTAATGGGAATAGATGTATGATTGTATCTAATTAAACCTAATAATAATATCTACTAGCGGGTAATACTAAGAAAGATATATATAGAATAGTTTGTATAGGACGATTAGGATTGTAAAGTATCTTATCTTTAGTATTACTGTTAAGAAACTCTTTTTATAGAGCTATAATATATAGATATGTAAAGATAAGTAGACGCTAGAGATAATCTTAAAATTATTGTAATAGAATAGAAACTAACGTGGCTATAGTAAGTCTAATATACTATATTCTATATGTGTAAAAACTATTGGGTATAAAATATACGCAAGAATTAAGTTTAAGATGGGGTTAGACCCAAATCTTTTTTTACTATTTAAACATGTAAAAAGCTACTCCTCTCTTACGGGCCTAATTCTCGTTACCTTATATAATATTCCTCTCTAGCTTATCTTTAGTTTTAGTATCTACATTTACTCTATCATAATAGACTATAAAAACTATCTACTAATATCCTTCTATAAGTATAAGAGATAAGTTTATTTGTAAGTTTTTACTATAATCATTTAATTCTTTACTCTTATATTAGATTTGCTAAGTGTAGTATAACAATTCTATTTAGAGCTTATATAAGAAGTAGTTTTTCTTATAAGCAAATAAAGAAGGAGGAAGATCTTAGGTCTAAGTACATTTTAAGCCTAATAGTTAGATTAAAGTACTATTTTTAATAATCAAACCAACTACGTATAGTACTATATCAAAAGTTTTTGTATAGCGTTCCCGCCCCCCCAATTCATTACAATACTATTTACCTCACCTTCAACCATGTCGCTACTCAACGTTTTAATCTCTTTAAACACGGTTTCGCGTTGGGGGCCTAAATTAACACCCTTTAAATGTAGAAGGATCATTTAAGAATATGGTCATGGCACTTTATTACGAGAAATTGCGTCCCAATTCAACTATCTATATATAACCATCTAATTGACTTTAGACATTAACCCCAAACGAACTAATAGAGTTTTAAAGCCGAGAAGTAGTCGCCCGAAAGCGCTTACTAAACGATAAGGCCGGGCTATATTTCAAATTATATAAAGAGAGCCAAAGATCAAGTACAAAGCTCTTTTACTTAAGGCTATACTTAGACGCAAAAAACGACATTCTATTTATTGACTTTTAAAGGAACACGGTATAACAAATTGACTTTCTAAGAAGCGCCCACTATTGATAGAGGTTATTATAGCTAAGCGCCTTATTTAGGCCTTAGGTATTTGTGCTTTAGGTTCACAATTTCTAAACTTTATTCTCTAGTTAGATGAGATAAGTCCCTACTATTTACGAGCCTAGTCTTTACTTTATATAGGATAACGCTCCTATCTATATACTACGTCTTACTACTAAGTAGTTACGCGATAAAGGTGTTGAGGTACTTAAGTTATATCTACTATACTTACTAGACTTCAACCCAATTGAGCACGTATAGGATTATATTAAAGATCTTTTAGAAATCATTGATCTAGGCCTTAATGAAGCTACTAGAGGTAAAGAGGTAATTCGGAAACGAATAATCAAAGCGTTATTAGAGACTTAGGCTCGGGTTCCAATGTCATATATTAATAGATTGATTAACACGTACGAGTATCGCATTAACGCCGTAATTATAGCAAACGGCTGGTATATAAAGTACTAAGTCTTAGTATCACGAATCTGCAAAAAGCGCATTCATACACCTTATAGTTATTGTATTATAATTGAATGAAGTTGTGGTGATTATAGTAGTAACCCCGCTATACGAAAACTTTTAGTATGGTATTATAATACTTAACTGACTTTAGCTATAGTTTGTCACAATTTACTATATAATGATTCTTAGATTTACAAACAGATTCTATAGTCTAACAAAATGCTACTATAACAACACTAAAAATATAACTAATCAGATGTTATTAATTATTAGGCTTTTTATCGGAGAGCAAATTAATCTATAAAGCTAATCTACTACTTCCTATAGTAGAATCTCTCTATTACAGTTTTCTCTTACTTAGTTTTACAATATTATCTATAATTGATTTCTAATTCTCTTACAAATATATTAAACACTAATAATTTCTTTCTATAAGATTTCTAAACAAAAATTCTTGTATATTGCAAAACGTAACTCTTTCTTAAAAACATGGTCTATTTATTTTTATAGCTATTGTAGCTCTTATATATTATATATATAGATACTATTTAAGATAAAAAGTTTGTTCAAATATCTAACTTAATATACTTAGAGTTTACTACAAGACAGGATTTAGTATACCGTTCTATATTGCTTAATATACTATGTGATCCGTCCTAAAACGCGGGATTTTTACGAGACAGAGGCTTAGCCTCGCGGGACCCTAAAAGAGATACCGCAAAAAACTAAAGTCTAAAAGTACTTAGTAAAATATAATGTATGCCAGACTCAAGTTATATTACTATAGTATATTATAACTACAAGTTAACTAGATTTATAAAGATATGTCACTTGAAAGGAATATCTATATTAGTTAGGCAAAATAAGTTAGAGGATATTGCATCTGGAATTGTTATAGTATATTATAGTTTATAGTCTTAACTTGCTATTGCGAGTAGGGTGCCGCATAGACCATCCGTGTAACGCCTATATTAGCTTCGTCTCTCTAGAGAGAGAGATCTATTAGATTTTCCACACACAATTATTTATTTTACTCGCGCGACCCGCGATTGTGTTAACGCCCGTTTGGGCTTTTAATAATAGTAGTACTAAGCTAGTTGCACCTAAACCAGCTCTCATTTGAGCAACTAGGAGATCTTTCTCTCCACTAGTTTTTTCAAACACTAGTTCTCTAAACCACTCCGCACTAGCTCTAATAGAGTACTAACCCTATCTCGGGTTTTATAATGATTGCTCCCACCGGGAATGTGACGGGAATACTACCCCGTGGGTTATCTAATAGAATCCCGATAAAGCGGAACAGTATCTTATCTCTTAGCGGGATAAGTATAGCGTGTCTCGGGAATGCGTCGGGCGTAAAGTCGTCGGACGCATGTCACCGGGAAACCACCGGGCCGATTGGCTCCGGAATTCACATAAAAGACTCCTCCCATTAAATTCCCGGCCCTTCCCCGTAACGATTCGTTTTTATCACTATATAGACATATACGAATCTACTCTTAACACCCTACCTAACCCTCTTTACAGGTTTCTACGTTCGTTGAACTAGTAACTACTATAGCGTTGTTTCTCGCTCCCTTAAAGCTTAAATAGCGTTCAATCTCCTACCACACGCTGAGCTATAGATTTAAACGCCCCTATACCTTCTCGTAAACCGCTATAGGGTTCTACCTTACGAGAGTCGCTTGCGGCTTCTCTTAAGTCCTTTAATAACTAGTATCGCGACTCCCTCCTTAGCGTTAAAGCTTTATCGTATCCGCTCCTCTTCTTTCTTACTCTCCTTCCAATCTTTCTTCATAAAATATAACTCCTATAACCTCCTACGAATCAATCCCACCCGATTGCGTCCTTACTAGGGTTCACTACGGGACGAGATATTATTATAGGATCCCGTCGTATCTCGTACTATAGGGTAAACGGTACGTGATTATTGGTCCCGTTTATCGGTACGGGCGGGGCGGGATATCTATACGGGATCCCGCTTCTCTCGTAACAACTTTTTTTAATATAAGGACCGGCTAAAGCTCGTATTATTTTCGGAAGGAAGATTACGCGAAAGCGTAGGTAAATGCAAGCGACTATAACAATACTATAACAATCTACCACATTACTTTACTAAGACTGTCTAGTGTAGATATTCCTAACCTTTTTCTTTGGCTATATAGGAGGATTAGGGCGCTCGTTAGTAGCACTAATATACCCACTCTTTCCCTTTACAAGTTCATACTTCCGCTTAAGTGACTCTACTTCAATAGGGTCTTTCCGATGATCGTCCTCCTCTATAAAATACTCTTCCCTATCAAGCTCTACTTAGAGATAAGTATCGGTCTCCCGGAAATCGTACGTTAGATGTATAAGGTCGGAAAATATGCCCGGAAGGTATAGCCGGTTAAACGGCCACCGTGCTATAGCGATACTAAAGATCCTTTCTATACCGATAGAAGCGCCCGGAATAGTAAGGATATTACGGGCGATAAGGGCAAGTTGAGGGTATTAAGCCGCACTCTTACGCTAGAAGTCAAGAACAGCCATATCCTTATCTATACTAGTCGCCGCTAGCCGAAGACATTATTAGCTACGACTGTAATAATACTATAATAATTACTACTAAGCTTACTCTCGCGAAGAAAGAGATCAAGCTCCTATCGGATTAAATTACCGCCTCTACTTCTACCACGTATATCTAAAATACTAATTATTGTATCGAGGGACTTATCGTCGACGTTAAGCTCGGTATAATAAGTTAGAGTTACAGACGCGGTCGGCTTGTAATATAGCTACTATAGATCATAGAGCTCGTCCTTGTAATACTCCAACTAACTTGGCTGGTCGTCCTTAGTCCTCTACTCTAGCTTCTTAAAAAGAGTAATACTACTAGCCGGAGCAAGTAGAGCGGCGATGCCGTACATAATACTAAGATCACCGTTAGTACGACTATAGTACTTACGAAGCTTCTTAAGTGCGGCTTTAACAGACGCAACTAGGCTTAGCTTCTATAGGATGATTTTCTTAGTAAGCTTAGTGCGTACGTCCTCAAGTACATCGATCATCTTATTATAAATCTAGAAGACGTAATAGATCGTTGGTGTACGAGATGCCGATATAAGCTTTATAAACTTATAGAATAGCGCTATAAGGGTAATGATATATTCTACCTGCTTCTATTTCTCTCCAACTCATAAGTACGGAGTTATAGACAATATGGCTTCGAGCATGTAAATCTTACCTAGTGAAATGAAAAGGTAGTTGATGTTATCCTTATACCTAATATATTTGTTTATAACGTAACGAAGGGAATGCGCGCGAGTGAGTATTGTGTAGGTCGAGTCCCATCGAGTCTTAATATCCTGGAAGAGCTTATACGGGTAAACCTTCAGCTTGTTTTTCTCTTAGTAGGCCTTAAGGAGAGTCTCAAAACGCCCTAGACGCTAATTACTATAGTTGATATAGACCAAGAGCCTTTGGATCTTCGTCCACCCATATTAGTAAGACTATAACAATACTATAACAATGCGACAATACCTTCGCTAGGGTAAGCGCTACACTAGAGTTCCTATCTACTCTAGATTCCGCCTCGGTTCGAATTTTTGCTATCTCGCTCTACTCTCTACTTGCCTCTCAATTTCTTCGAAGCTTATTATTGATTGGGCTTACATTGATCGTCTCAAGTAGTTCTCTAATAACAAGTTGCAAAATATAAGCAAGGCAGGGAATATAGACAAGCGTATTAGTTAAACCCGGGCGTAGTATTATAAACTTCGCGTAGTGGTTAAGCTCGTTAGCGGCTATATCGATAGTCTACCGTAGATCTACGGGAATAGGAGGGGCGAGCTATTCACGATTGAGGAACTCTTTACTAAGGTGGCGTTATTCTTTCCGATACTCGTCGAAGAACGATAGATTATTCGAGGCGTTATCTATTATAAAGGCTAATACCCGGTCGTAGATCCCGTGGTCAATTAGAAGCTTATTTACGACTTCCTTTAAGTATAGTCTAGTCTCCCGTGTCTTAATATGTACGAAGCCAAGTAGGACTTTATGATACTTGAAGTTAGAGTTAAGGAAGTAAGCTAGTACTATAAGGAATACCCGACGGTTAGGCGCGGACTATCCATCTATTACGATTGCGACTTTCGCCTAAGGATGACTTATAAAGAGCGCCCTATTCTATAGTTTTATAGCGATAGCTTAGGTAGTTAATATACGCTTTATAGATGTAGGACTTTTTAAGGAGTTTACTATATCAACATCGAGGCTTACGATAAGCCGCCTAAACGCAATATCGCGGTCGAATGTTATTAGGAGGTTTACCAATATTAGCATGTGAATGAAGTACTCGTTGAACTTCTTAGGGTTAAGTTCGCCGTATACCTCAATATACTCTTTACGGAGGCAGGCTTGCTAAATAAATTGTTACAGTATGTTACAGTCGGACTCGAGCTAAGTTGCACTTACCCGGGCGTAGTAGCCTTCTATAGCATGCATAGCGTCTAAGCCCTTAGCTTGCGCTAGCTTATTGCAAGAAATTGTCTCTATATAGCCTATAATCCCGGACGTTCCGGTGTTTCTTCTACCTAGATGCGTAAGTACAGCGTTATAACGCCGATAAACTACATATGGTTCGCCCGTGTTAACTTCAGCGTCTTATAATGTTTACTCCTACGCCTTAGTCTTGTAATTGGCTCTCTAGTTGATCTTCTTCGTTCCCTAGGCATACTAAGAGGTTGTTTGCTACTAGTCGTCAAAAACTCGTTCGGTGCTAGGGTCCTAGATATAGCACGGCTTTAGTCTACCTACTAGGGTAAGCGTACTAACGTCTACGACGGATGGGCGAGTGATAGAATCGCTAAAGGAGAAGGGATTAAGCGCGCCGTATTCGGTATACTAAGTCGATATAGCTTATATATTAATAGTAACGTCGATAGGGTCCTCGATAACCTCCTCGATATCCTCCTCGGATGGCTCCGTAAAACGTTCTTCGGATCGCTTCTTAAAATCGCGACCCTCCTTAAAGCGGGGACTTAGTAGCGGGGATAATAAACTTTCCGCCATTATTAAGGGAAGTAGATACCTTACTTGAAACTCGACTACGGTATCTAATAACGGGATACCGCAGCGGTATACCGTATATTTATTACCCTCTTAAGCCTCGGGCAATCCGGTAATTATGTAATGATGCTATAGTATATAATTGATACTACTACTAATACTACTACCGAGATAGACGCTTGCTCCTCCATGTTCGATTATCCGGTTCTATACCGAGGTACTTAGACTATTATATACTATAACAACTCTAGGCTAATCCCACATATATAGCTTACCCGTAAACTCATGCATAGATAGACTAGACATTGGAGTTTCTCTCTTATACACCCTCATACTCCCCACGGCTTCCTACCCAGATTACCTCTCTTAATACTCCTCCTCCGTAGCTTATAAAGTTAAGATTAAGAAACATAAATTCCGAGCTAAGTCGAAGCGACATTGCGCTTTCGCTCCGCGATACTAAAGTTAATACTACTCGAACTTACGATAGCACGCAGGATTAGGCTACGTAGGTAAGCCTAGTATATTTATGCTTAGTTGTCTAAATATTGTAGAGCTAAATGTTATACGTAGCTTAATGCGGACTCAACCTAAGCGGATTCGACTCGAGCGCTTTTATCCTAAGCGTAGTTGATCTATATAGACTCGACTCAAGAAGATTCGACTTAAGCGTTTTTAGCCTAAGCGTAGTCGCCCTTAGCGCAATCGTCCCTAGCGCAATCACCCCTAGCAAAGTCGACCTAAGCGGACTCCACTTAAGCGGACTCGATTTAAGCAGACTCTACTTAAGCGTATAAAATAGTCGAAGGCCCTACCGTTAAGTCGGCGATTTCCCTTAGCAACCCCGATAGCGAACGTATATAAGAGGTATATACCCTTCCCGGTTAGATGGAAGAGAGCGTGTAAGCGCCTACAAAACCCTATAAGAGGAAGAGGGCAAGACCGAGGACGCCAAACCCGTTTATAAAGCCACTATAAAGACCCTTTAAATGTGCACCTAGGACAAGACGTTTGTAACGTATCATCACAGCCACCTAATAAGAGGAGGCTTACCGTCGCGCCCTAAAGATAGGTTAAACAAGCCGGAAGCAGCCGAGGCAATAAGCTTTATTAAGTATATCATTACGCTATCGCTACGTTATTACTAAAATAAATTAGCTAAGGCGATACAAGAGATTATAATACAGCAAGTAAGTACGTTGCCTACTATAGCGTTTATAGTATTTAGCCGATACGTCCGTGAGATTATCGCGAATATATATAAGACTTAGTTTCGTTTCTAGACTACTACTATAAGGGCGCTATAGGAGGCAGCCGAGGCGCATATTGTGTTAAGGTTCGAAGGTACTATATTGCACTAATACCGTAAGAGTACTTTACTAATAGGGTAGCGTTATTACTTTACGCTATACACGCGAAGCGCGTTATAGTACTTGTCTAGGATACTATACTTGTTGATAGGCTACGGAAGATTGTTTGACTTTATAACTAGCTATTCAAACTACATCTATAATTTGACATGTCTAGTCTTAAAGCAGCATTGGCTCCTTAACGAGACTAAAGATTGACGATTAAAACGACATATCACCCTACATCCCCTTGGGTAAACAAGTAGCTAGGCCATTCTTATCGAAAGTAGTTCCTACGATTATGTCGTAGGCCTCACGGCACTTCTCTAGTATATAGGTCAGGACTATAACAATACTATAACAATTAGATAGGTACTCACCGGGCTCTTGATTTAGTATCCATCTATTTACTTTAAGGTTAAAATCTAGAGGGAAGAACGGTAGCAAGTCTAGATTGAAACCTTCACGCTACGCCGCCTAGCTTGTTATTATACTTTTTTTCTCTTAGAGAAGCATATACCCTAGCGGAACGTAGAAACCCTTCTAAGTCTTAGCAGCGTTGTATAGCGTAGTAAGGAGAGCCTAGATACGTATTAGTGTAGCGTGGAAGATAGATAAAGCTAGTATACTACATCGGGGCCGCCGGCGCTAGTATCGACGTTAATCTCTATAGTATCGCTATTGTAAGGAGCCTCTATTGAATTAGGGGTTTTAAACTCTATAATGTCATCTATCGCGGTCCTATAATCACTAGCCTAAATACTTGGATTCTCTCCGGTCGAAGCGTTGGGACTAAACTCTTCGTCGTATATAAGCTTGCCCTCTATAGTGTCCTACTCCGTTTCGTACTCATTCTCGTAATCTTTAAGTAGATACTCCTTCTAAGATTCGGCTTTGAGCTAGTTAAGAAGACGCTAGGTATGTTAGATTCTAACTGTAATATACTGTAATAATTACTCTATAACACACTATAGCAGCGTTGGGTATACGGAGGGCTACTTATAGAAACACGCCCGACTAGAGGTACTAATTATAAAGGCCGCGGAGATCCGTCGCCTCTACTATTAGCTAGGCTGTCTAGGCCGCCTCCGCTAAGAGTTTAAGCTTATTAGTAGTACTAAAGATAACTATTCCTTAGAATAGTGCGAGGCGCGTCCAATTCGCTATAACGTTGGCGTATTTAGTGGCTATATCTAGATAATCCGTCCTAATCGTAGTTAGTCTATACCGTGCTAAGATAATAATAGTGGCCTAGCTACGCACCTCTCCTATAGTAGAGCTAATAGCTCCGAATCTAACAGCTAGCTATACTCCCCAATAGCGCTCTCGTCTCTAAGTTACCGGGTACCGGGCTATATGCGAACCTTTTATAAGTCCTTAAGTTCTAACTCGTCGTCTTCATCTCGGACATTACGGTTATCGTCTTCTAGGATACCAAGATCGATAAAGAAGTCATTTGGGTCGATAGAGAGCCTAAGAGAGTTAATACTATAACATACTGTAATAATACAGGTAGACATACTTCAAATGCGATAGTTTTGCGTCTATCTTAGCTAGGTTGGCTAGGTACTCCGGATTGTTATTCATTTGTACGAGAGACTCTCTATATACGCTAAGATATCCGGGTAATACTAGCTTTTACTCTTTAGTGATACTAAGCCCGAATCTTTTCGTAAAAGTGAAGTTGGCCGCCTCACGTAGAAGACGCGCCTGCTCTTCTTCGCCTCCCTCGAGGAATTCTTTTAATTACTTAACCTTCTTCTATAACCGCTATTTTACTTAACAATTAGCTAAGCTAGCGTTGAATGCTGCGATCTTACTACTCTCTTATTCCGACTATCGAAGCTAGGAAAGCGTAAATAGAGAAATCAGGTTCTATATATCAACATATCTTACCTCGCGAGTTTTTACTGAGAAGGTGTTTGACGAGTACTCCTCCTTAGCCTTCCTCTTTCGATTCTCGAGAGTAGCCGTTAGATGACCTAGGAGTCTCTTCGCTAGAGACAAAGGCGCTAGAGATAACCCAACTAAAGTTGAACGTGCTAGCGACGTTACCGAGTTTGAGCGCATAAAAGACGTTACTAAGGACGGTCGCGAGGGCAGGGCGAGCGTAGCCGCTCTTACGAGAGGGGTAGAGGGTAAGCGCGAAGGCGAGGGCGAGGGTTTCTACGTACTATGCGTAGCTATTACGAGGGTTATTACAGTCGCGATATGCTATACCTAGCGAGTTATTATAGTCTACACATAAAAGAAGGTAAAATAGAGTTGGCTTACTAAGGGAGTATTAAACGTGGCAACGGCGCGTGGGTAATCTACATTACGGGGAGCTAGAGAAGATCTTAGGAGGCTATATACGTTATGGGCTAGTGCTAAGGCTGGTGCCTAGAGCGCTAAGGCTAGTGCCTGAAATGTTACTGCAGCTGTAGCCAATTACATATTGTTTCTAGAAGTTATCCGAAACTTAGACCGAATCGGGAAGATCTATTCCCAGCCCCTCCACGTTCTTATATGTCAATACCCTAGCCTACTTCCCCCCCTCTGCTTTCTTCCTTATAACCTCCAAAAGCTTCCGTACATTTTATCTATATAGTTGTCATAGTTGCTAAGCCCAATTATTATAGTCGTTTACGCCCTACCTCTCTACTACGGTTACAATATCTAACGCCGCGGAGTTAGAAGAGGACTTTAGCGGCCTTACGTTTACACTAGAAGAAGAAGAGTTCCTTACTTCACTCTTGGCTTCCTAGAATCAACTCTTCACGGAAACGTAGCAACTTAATAGGTAAGCTAACCCTTATCTATCCACAAAGTCTAACATTCTAACGTTATAGCCTCTAACCCGCTCCTACTAGTCAACCTAATAGCCAGATAGAGACCCCGCCGTCTAACGAAGAAGCCGAACCCTTAATCCCCGAATAGCTTAACGAAGAGGCGATATAGCAACTACATCATTTGTGGTTAGACCTAGGCGGTATATAATACGCGCCTCTGGTACGCAACGGTCTACGCCCCGTTTCCCCTATACTATCGCTTACTATTGGTGTTACCCCCGAGGGACTTTAAGACTCTTTATATGTCAGCGATACGTCCGCGTAGCAATCGCCTAGTACTAAACCTTAAATTACCCGCCCGGCTACGCCCATCTAGCGCGACGTAGATAAGGCTATATATACCCCTACCCGAGACAAAGTCGATGATTATATATAGCGTCTATCTTCGAGCGGTAATATTAGTAATCTTTAGACTACACCGTAACAGCTTGATCCCCTAAGTAACATTAGCGGAGAGGCGTAACCCGATCCTCTAGTAACTCCTAGCAGCGATACCTAGGTCGCCCCTCTAGTAGATACTAGCGGCCAGCAACCCGCTTCTACTAAAGAGTAAGTTTAAGGCCTACCCTACTATACTCATGTGCTAATTAGACAACTAACTATAGTCATACGGTGACCCTTCCTGGTTGGCCATACGACTTCTTGTACCTTGCTTCGCCGGAGACGCTAATAGATAAATAATAGAAACTACTCTACGAGTTCCAAGTTGCATACTATACGGGCGTAGGCAGGTGGATCGAGGTAATGGATTAGTAGAATACGGAGTAAGTTTTATCGATATTTAACTTAGCTTCTCTTGCTAACCATTTCGATCTAGTGCTATTTATCGCAAACGTTGCGCCGAAGAACGTCGTAAAGCGGTAATCGTCGACGTAAAGGCGTTAGTAGAAGTGTCCGCCGAGGCGCTAGTAGAGGCGTAACTATTGGTCCTAGTAGAGGCGCTAGTAGGAGAGCCAGCACCGGTCCTAGCATCGGCCCTAGTAGAAGCGTCCGTAGAGGCGTCTATAGAGGCGTCCGTAGAGGCGCTAAGAGAGAAGCTAGTTGGCGAAGAAACAGCGGTAGCGCCAGGACCCCTAAGACTTACCGGAGTTATAAAAGGCCGTATCGACGCAATGTTAGCGAGGGCGAGAACGAAAAACGTTAACAAACCTGCTAAACCTTCAGAGGTTTCTACTCCCGCGAGCGTAGGTCCGACCGAGAATAAGGACGGTAGTTTAGTTCGTCTATATACAACGAAGGGTCTTTTAATAAGAAAGGCTACTATAGCGCGGAAGACTCCTTCTTAAAACAAACCGAAACGTAGGCCGAGCTCTAAAGCACTATAGCTAGACTAGAAGGAAGCATATATAAAGAAAAAGGCAAACCCACAGGAGACTCTTACCGCTAGACTCAAAAGGATAAACAATAATATTAAGGCTACGAATCTACGACTAGAAGCGATGGGCTCGGCTACGCGTTATAATCTGTTTACTAGGGCTAACCTTCCGGACCCTCTATCACGCGAGATGTATAGCGCTAGTAAGTTTAACGTATATAAATTGTTACAGTATTGTAATAGTCTACCTAGCCCTCCGCGAAATTAGCACCCTTTAGCGGACAACTAATCTCCTTATCTCCGTTCTCCTCTTCTCGCGCTTTATTTGGGAGATTATATAAGGCATAAATCCCGAGCTTCGCATATAGAAAGGCGCTCTTATAGCGATACAAGAGGCGATAGAAGCCTTTCTCGTCCGCGTCTTTAAAGGTACAATTAATCATCCTCCTAGATAAATATCCGCTAACGTATAATAGATATAATACTACTCGCTGTTCACGCCAAACGTGTTATAATATAGCTAAAGGACATAGCTCTTACGCAACGCTTATGCAACTAGTAAGTTAATTCAACTCTTTTCTATAAAACTTAGCTTACGCTACCTAGCTTTTAGAAAACCGCAAAGACAATATATACCCGCCCGTCTCTAAAATATTATAGAGATAGATAGTACGCGTTTAACGACCTTTATTACGTGATATAAGAGATGAAAAAAGCAGTTAGATGCAAAGATTCAAGAGTAGATACCCCTATAGATTGAGAATAAAATGAAGTCTTCTATAATGCAAACAAACTATAGTGTACTGTAATATACTGTAACAATTGCAGATATAGTATCCCCTAACTCATCTTACCTAACTAACGTAGATATCTCTTTCAAGTAATACATCTTTATAAATGCACTCAACTCGCTATTGTAACATACTATAACAATATAACTTGGATCTAGCGTACATCATTTTTTACGAAGTACTTTCAGACTTTAGATTTTTGCGGTATCTCTTTCGGGATCTCGCGGGGCCAAGCCCCCGTCCTATAAAAATCCCGCGTCGCGAGACGGGATATACGGTACGCTAAGTAATACGGGACGGGATACCAAATCCCGTCCCGTGGTAAACCCTAGTCCTTACCGGTTTTCACCTTATAGCGTTCACTTAAACACAATTAACCTAGGCAAATATAACTCTAAACGAAGCGTTACGGTAGTTCTCCAAAACTTACAAGCCGGCTCTACAGCCCCGCCGCTCACGTTTCCGAGGACTAGTAAACCTAGGCTAGAACGAATACCTACCGGAGTGGCTTACAACGCTAGTAATTTTCAAGAAGGCGGTATAGAAATTCATCCTTAACGTAAACGCTATATTAAGAGACATCGACCCCGGTTCCGACGGCGATCTTAGATTAGAGATTCCCCTCAACGCCCTCGTTTTCTCTACAACGATCGGAATAGAAAAAGAAGCATTAAAGGATACCCCGGTTAAGTCAATTAAGTATAACGCGGGCACCCTACCTAAGCCGGTTATAGATAAGCAAATCGAGGATCTACGATTCCTAGGGTCCTTTGAAGTTGATTCGCTACAAGTAAACTCTCTATAGCTTGTTTCAAACGAGTCTAAAATACCTCTACTACCGAACGTCAACTACAAAGCCCTAGCTAAACTAAAAAACCCACGCCGTAGGACGTTCGACTATATAGCCGCATTTAGGCCACTATAAGTAATACCGAGAGCCCTACGTAAACTAACTAACTACTCTTCTGTAAAGGGGGTTAGGTAGGGTGTTAAGAGTAGATTCGTATATGTCTATATAGTGATAAAAACGAATCATTACAGGAAAGGGTCGGGAATTCGATAGAAGGAGTCTTTTATGTAAACCCTAGAGCCAATCGGCCCGGTAGTTTTCCGGTAACATATGCCCGACGACTTTACGCCCGACGTATTCTCGAGACACGCTATACTCATCCCGCTAAGAGATAAGATACTATTCCGCTTTATCGAGATTCTATCGGATAACCCGCGGGGTAGTATTTCCGTTACATTCCCGGTGGGAGCAATCATTACAACTATCTCCCTTTCCGATATGAGTCGTCCCGATTCCCTTACTATTATAAAGGGCTATCTAGATTTAGAGAACTAATAGATGGGACTCGAAGACCTAGCATCAAGCCTTAACCTTATATAAGAGTTCGAAGCCAGGTTGGAAATTTAAGAAGCATAAACGCTAAACAACCGAGGAAAACGCAAATAGCAATTATAATAACGAGAGAGAACCGCGTAATATACCTTATAGTATCTTAAGGATCCCTATAGAAACAATATCACGTGCGCGGCGGAATCTATTTTCGCGTTCGGCTCAAATAAGTAAATATTAATAATTAGCCTCCCTCCTTTCACATCATCCCTTTACTCCTAATACTTCTACAACCTCTATCTTCCGATTAACTTCAATAATAGACTCTACCTTTCTAGTAACGCAGCAATAATGTCGGACAAAAAGTAATAACGGGGTAAATGCTACGTTATAACTCCTATAGCTACGAACCCTTTCCCCGGTATTAACGCCATTACCTATAGTTTCGTCAATATTATTATAGGAATGAGAAACGCTTTCCCCGCCGACGACGAGACCGAGGTCTAGGACTTAAATATTAGCTATACCGATAAGAGAGAATTTCCACGTAAGGAAGATAAAGGGGTGCCCTCTAATCGAAACACCTATAGGCTCTATACCAACTAGAGGATGGGAGCCTTGCCTAGCGGAACAATCGTCAAATTCTTTCTAGGACAAGTTGTTATAGATACCTAGGGTAACCCTACGAATATCGGTCCTCTACGAGGAACACTAGGACTTATTAAGCTGAACGGTCTTTACTACGTTCTAGTGATTTCCGGGATAAGAGCCTTTATAGGCAATATAGAGGTTTCTTAGACGGTCCAAATTGCTACGACGAACGGTCGAGAGGCTAGGAAGGCGTCTAACGAAGCTTAGCTCTCAATCGTGAACTATCCCGTTACGCCTCTAGACTAATAGATAGATGATATATTGGTTTTCTACTTCCTATAGCCGGATGACCTAATCGCGCTACTTAGCGGCAAGATCGACGGCGTAACAAACGCGCTACTAAGCATTAAAGTAGAGCTTAGGAAGCACGTAAAGGGATCTAAGTAGGCTATAAAGAATAGGAAGCGTAAGAGAGACGAGCTAAAAACGTCGGTCGTAAAGGCGCCGCCCGTAAAATTAGGTCTCAACGATATTATCGACGCGGACGCGGACGGAAATAACGAAATAGTAAGCGTTTATAGTTATAACGTTAACCTAGCGATAGTTACTCCCTCGGGCGCGTAGCGGAGGTTTTAAATCTCCGATAGTACGTTTAAGAACGTACTTACGACGTCGAATAGATTATTGGGTATCGGGCCCGGGGATTTAGTATTATAGGTAAAAGCGATAGCGGCCACGCTTAGGGCACAAGCCGATAGCTTAGACGAATTGGCGAATAATATCCTAGCTAAAGACCGTTACACGGCTACGTTAAAACGAATCGAGGCCTATATATAACGGAACGCGGACGTAATACTAATACTAACTTTCGCCCCTAGATTCTTTAAAAGCCGTCCGGCATTTATAAACACACGAGGATTAAGCGTTACCCCAACATCTAGTAAGAATAATACGGCTAACGGCATATAAGTCGTAAACGACGCTTAAGCAGTCAACGTTGTTTCGCTACTCTTTCCGAGCGTAACGAAACCAACTACTAGTACTTAGCCGTCCTATATACCGGGAGCATAGGCAGCCAACCGTGTTTTCCTACTATTCGGAAATACAACGACGCCGACTAGTAGTATATAGCCGTTTAACGCCCCGGTAGCACAGCGAGCCAACCTTGTTCTACTAGTCTCTACAAACACAATGCAGCTAGCTAGTAGTGCTATACCATTCTATATGCAAACAGTATAGCTAGCCAACTTGGCTTTATTACTCCCTATAAATACGACGTAAACGGTCAACGATATAGCGCCTTTCTACGAGTAAGGGGAACAGCCAACCAATATTGTTCCACCTCTCTCCGCCCACAAGGCACAAGCAATCAACAACGTATCACCGTTCTATAGGCGCGTAGGATATCTCGCTAACGTTGTATTGCTATCTATCGCGAATCTACTACAACCAGCCGGCTTCGCTATAACGTTTAACACGTAGGTAACGCCGCTAACCGTAGCGGCTATACCACTCCTACTATAATAAACTAAGGTTACTCCGTTATACTATTCCTATACCGCGGAGGCTATTAATATAGGTATAGCTCGTAGTCTAGATAGTAAGGAAATAACGGCCGGTATCTCTACGCAATCTAAAGCTTAGTCTAAAGCGTATTCTAAGGCAATACGAGCGACAATAGCGGCTTTACTATCTAAGGCCAATACCACTACGCGAAGCCATATAACACCGGTTATAGATAAACGTCAAATGCGCCACGTTGCGAAAGTTTTAAAGGAACTAGAATAGCTATATAAAGCAACGGCCCTTCCAATAAAGAGGGTGAAACTCAATAGTATTAAACGACCGATCCGGATTTCCGACGATAAAGAACTGCTCTAGGAGTCCGGAAGCAATCTCCAATAAAGTCCAATTAAGCGTAGGCCTAATATTAGGCAAACTAACGTAGGCACCGGAAATAGTCGGATAGACGCGCCACGGTTGGAACCGATAGAACCTTTTAATTTAGACCGGCCGGCTATAATAAGATTTACCCCGACGCTAAAATAGACGGACGATAGAGGCGGCAATAACGCCGATCGTATAGATATACCAACCTAGAACGACGTATATATATACATCGAACGTATACTAGACTTCTATCTTAGAGTTCAATTAGATATAATACGAACTTATAACCCGAAGGAAAAGGCTATATTTGACTATATTATTGGCGATAGTAATCCCTAAGTCCTTTAAACAATACTCGTAGAGTACAAATTCACCTACTACGTTAGCAAAACGCCAAGCGTTGTATGGGTAATTATATAGGGCCGGGAGTAGGACTTTAGGAGGCCGGTAAATGCGAACATCAACTAGTACTTTAGAACTAGGACGGCATAATTAGCCAGGGAGAATCGGCGGCTAACGCCTATATTAGCTTCGTCTCTCTAGAGAGAGAGATCTATTAGATTTTCCACACACGATTGTTTATTTCACTCGCGCGACTCGCAATTGTGTTAACGCCCGTTCGGGCTTTTAACACTTGTATTATGAAGACTTTATTTTATTCTCAATCTATAGGGGTATCTACTCTTGAATCTTCACATCTAACTACTTTTTTTATCTCTTATATTACGTAATAAAGGTCGTTAAACGCGTACTATCTATCTCTATAATATTTTAGAGACGGGCGGGTATATATTGTCTTTGCGATTTTCTAAAAGCTAGGTAGCGTAAGCTAAGTTTTATAGAGAGAATTTTGATTAACTTAATAGTTATATAAGCATTGCATAAGGGCTATATCTTTTAGCTATATTTTGATACGTTTGGCGTAGACAGCAAGTAGTATTATATCTATTACACATTAGCGGATATTTAACCTACATCTAAGAGAATAATTAATTATATCTTTAAAGACACGGATGAGAAAGACTTCTATTACCTCTTATATTACTATAAGTGCGTTTTCTATATGTAAAGCTCAAAGTTTAGGTCTTATATAATCTTTTCAAATAAAGCACAAAAAGGGAGAATAGACATAACTTTATAAGAAGGTTAGTTATACGCTAAAGGGTGTCAATTTATAGAGAGCTAGGTAGACTATTATAATACTATAACAATTTATATGCGTTAAACTTACTAGCGCTATATATCTTAGATAATAGAGGGTCTAGAAGATTAGTTCTAGTAAATGGCGCAATATACCTATCTAAGCCCATCTCTTCTAGTTGTATATTTATAGCCCTAACCCTAGCGTTTATTCTTTTAAGTCTAGCACTAAGAGTCTTCTAGAGTATCTCTATGCGCTTAAGAGTAGAAATCTCTAAAGGTTTAGTAGGTTTATTAGTCTTTTTTACTCTCACCCTAGCTAATATTACATCTATACAACCTTTTATAACTCTAATAAGTCTTAGGGGTCCTAGTGCTACTGCTGTTTCTCTACTAAATAGCTTCTTTACTAGCTTATCTACTAGTGCTTCTACGGATACTTTTATAAACGCCTCTACTAGCGCTAATATACACTAAGATTATAGGTCTATAGGATTATACTTTCTACTCTCAATCCTTATAAAGACTTAATTGATTAATTATTTTCAGATTTCAGATATATTAATAATATCTATAGTACATTTTGGTTAGAGTAGTTAGATATCTAAGGTAATAGAGTATCTTAGTAATAGTAAGCGCATTTATGTAATTCTTTTACCTAATAAAGTATTCAAACCACTATAAACAGCCACGTAAGTTTTTACTATATTAATATACTCTTTATTGCCAAGCTTGTTAAGACTAACTATAAGTAACTCTTATCTCTTAATACTTATATTAAAAACAACGGTTGATATATCTATATAAATACCTCTACGTTAAGTGTTTCTAACTAATTAGGTTTAGTTTAATAAATTTGTTTTAAAGCATAGTTAAGAACTTTATAAAACTTACTAAGAATATCTTTTGTTTTGAATTTGGTGCAAAATTACTTTCTATCCTATCTCAACTATATAATACTTGAACTATTTAATAGTTGTAGATTAACTCTTATAACTCTTACAAGTTCATTACTTCTAAGCTTAATGCAATAACAATAATCTCTTACTTAAGTTACTTCCACTACGTAATAATATATTAAATAAATATACTAAATCATTTATTCTTTAAAGATAGTTAAGATATAATAAAGAGATGATAACTCTTTATTCTATAATATAAAGACAGTGTCTAAGATAACATCTTTTATCTTAAGTATTATGTTAGCTTATAATTTGATATGTATAATCCTATATCTAGTAATTATCTTCGTTGAACTTTATTTCAAATATTTTACTATCTTATAGAAATTTCCTTTTTTATAGTAGATCTACAAGGACTTATACTGCTTATTTATTAAGATTACCTTACTTAATATAAAGGCATGGGGGGTGAGTAGTGTGAGAAAGAACAGATAAGATATATGTATAACGTAGCCGGAAGTCTTCCGCTTAGAGGTAGTTCTATACTATAAATATAATAATGACTTTATAACTTGTTCAACCTACAACAATATCTAAATATAAGTCTAGACTTTATAATTGCGTGCAATTGTATCTTTAAAGTAGGTATTCTTTAATAAGTAAAGCTGTAATTAATTAGAACGTTGATTAATATATAGTAACGCGTTAAATAAAGAGAATCCCCCCACACAAGCTTGCCTACCAACATCAATACTTACTTACACTAAAGCTAGAGAAGGCTATCATTAACTGGGTTCTATATAAAGATAGCCTTAGCTATACCTCTAGCTTAACTTTAACCTAAAACTTTGCTGCTATACTACTTTGCTAGTAAGACAAGATTGCAATCCTAGAAACTGACTAGTTATACTAATTTCTTAAATGATATAATAAGATCTACGCTTGTTATAGGAGATCAATTAAGTATAACCGTATTAAGGTAGTGATAAGAAAGACTCTTACATAATAACTGCTCCTATATAAGGGTATATGTACTTAGTACCAATCAACTAACACAGTTGTATTATTAGATTACTTTTATATTTTGTTAGCTATATAGGCGTAGTATACCCATGCATTACAACTATAGCACGACTAACTTTAGAGTATAGGTTTGATTCTCTGATATATATCCCAAAGTAGCTTTTTACACATTTGCCCCTAAGTTTATAAGATTACAACAACTAAAACCGGGTTAATTTAGCTCTCTAGTATTATAATAAGGTGGTTAGAACGCAACACTAACGCGATATTTAAGGTATAAGATTAAGGGAGCGTTCTAGATTACCGATACACTAACTATTACGTAATTCCCCTAACTCTAAATATAAAATTAGAACAATTTCAAATGAAGGGGGGAGATAGTTATAATGACTGCTCTTATATAAGAGTATATATACTTGGTATCAATCAACTAATATAGTTATATTATTAAGTTACTTTTATATTTCGTTGGCTATATAGGCGTAGTACCCCTACGTATTACATCTTTGAACTCCTTCTAAATACAGTTAAGTATCTTGTAGAAAGTACTATATATAAACCTATAATATTTAAAATATAGACAAAGTTGGTATATAGCTTAGCCCTACAATCAATTATATAGTACTTGCTTCAAGTAAGAAGTCTTTAACACTTATTAATAAACCTATAAATAAAGAATAGATTATAATTCTCAAGTGTATCTCTACTAGTAACTCTTAAATCCGCCCAACCATTATTTTTAAAGGACTTACCCCCTAAGTATAATAGTTTAAGAAAAAGTCACCTAACTGGCATTACATAAGTATAGAAAATAGTTGAATAGATAATAGTATTGTTCTAGGCTGGATTTAAGACGTTTTTCTCCTAGAAACTTAGATACTAACGTTAGATAAAAATAGAAGGATCTTGATCCTAGATGACTATATTTTACACGTTTCAGTTAAGTTTATAGATTTCTATAGATAGTATAAGGTGTATCTTATTTATCTTACCGCACGCTTAAGCCACATAATTTAGCCTCTAGATATATCTGTTTTTTATCTCTTAAAATCGGATATTATAAAGCAATTGCCGAAATAAGCTTATAGGACAACGCTGCGCCGGCAACTAAGAAATACTTTATAAAATATCATGTTAAGGCGAGAAACAATGCCCTCAACGCCAAGAATATACATTCTAGCTTTAAAGAATCTATTATTATACTTTATAACCCTGATAAAGACCTTATATCAAAGTTTATACTTGAACTTCAAGAAGAGTCACTTAAACGACCTTAAACACTCTCTCTAGTTATTAAAGAAGGTTCTTTAGTCTTTAGTTAAAACTTAAAAAAATCCGGGCTCAAATGAAGGTAATTTTAGAGGAGGAATAGTTATAACGGAATCGATATAAGTCGTAGTAATCATTGCAATAATAGTATAGAACTATCCCTAAGTAGAACACCTCCGGCTACGTTATAGAAAAGTCTCTATAGTAATATGTCAATAGTGTAACAACTATTTCTTAGAGAGTTCACTCTAAGTGGGCATTGTGCACTTATAAGAGAATATACTACTAAGACTAGAGGTTAGAATAGTCCGCTCTTCCGAGATTTGCTAATATACTATAGGTACTACATGATGATAAGAGTTGGCTATTCCGACTCAAATATAACATTATCCTTAAGTACTCTAGCTTTTAAGTTTTAACTAGTTGTCTTATTTAGAACTTCACATAATTTCTTTAAAGCTACTAGTATAAGCTAATAAATTTAGTATGAAGTGCACTATTATTTTAGACCTATTTAGATTAGATAAATTACTTATATTATTTATTCTTAGTAATTCTACAAATATATTTCACTATTAGTATAAAAGACTTCTTTAGTAATACTTAATTCTATTGTAGTAGTAATATCGGCTGAGAGCTTATATTTCTCTAATTTATTCTAATAGCCTTCTTAGTAGAAAATAGATTAATTATACTCAATAACTAGAACTAATATACACTAAATTTAAAGTTTACTTGTCACTATTATTAGTATCTCTAGTTTTAGAAATTGCATATAAGACGTTAAACTTACTATTGTACTCTTTACTAGAAAAAGAACTAGAGAAGACTTAGAAGACCTTTTCTATTAAAGAGGTTTTATAGCAATTACATTATTTAAGTAGATATATAGTTTACTACGGGTTAGATCTTAGACTCAGATCTCCGATCTATTAGACTTATAGGTCGAGTTAACCTAAGTAGAAAGTTAAAGATTCGGGTAGGTCTCTAAGTTCTAAAAATTAAACTTAGATCTAAGAATTTGCGGCTACGAGTTGGGTTAACTCAACCTAAATTGGGTCTAGAGGATCTAAGACCCAACCTATGGAATAGTATAAGTAGATAGAGTAAATGATTGTTTTAATTTCTTCTAAACCTTATTAGATACAATCAATAAATTATTCAATGTTTTAGAGTTTTAGCTAAGAGCTTAAGATCTTAGTTATAGCTTTTAACGCGTATCTATATATTTATAATATAAGCTTTATATAAGAGAATAAGTTTAACAAAAGATCTATCGCTTCTTTAATAGATCTTAGATAAAATGTTATCCAACATATAAGAATTTTATATATTCCTAGTTAGAAAGATAGAAATTACTTTTTAAAGCTCTTTAAAAATAATTGTAACTCTAAGATATAACATTATTTTGAAATTTATAAATACTCTAATTACGCTTCACTATAGGTTGGGTCTTAGATTCAAGATCCCCGATTCGTTAGATTTATAGGTTGGATCGGATTAACTTAAGTTAAAAATAAAAGTTTTAGATAGGTTTCTAAGTTCTAAAAATCAATTCTAACCTATAACTAGGTCTAGGGACCTAAGACTCAACCCGTAGTATTGTATAACTAATAGCTCTAACAGATTAAATATTCTAGAGAATATAGCTAGAATTTAAGACGTGTTTGTACATAACTAGAAAGAATGATACTTTATTATAATATCTAAAAAAGTAAGTATTTATAACACTTAATAGTTGCGTTTATTAACTTTCTATAAAATCTATAATTACTTTATAGCTTATATAACATTAAAAGAAATTACTTGTATAGAAAAAAGCCTAAAAAGAGAACACTAAATTATGACATACTTATTTACTTAATTTTAGGAAATAGTTGTTATTTAGCGTGTATATTATATAAGTTCTATGTTTTTATAGATGATTAGGCTTTCAAACTCCGCTATTATCTCTGTCTTAATTATTATATATTGTCTAATAATTGAAGTTATTCAACTAACTACTACGTTACTACTATATTAACTATAACATATAGAGATAAATAAGATATTTTCTACAATTGAACTTACTACCTATTTTATTATCTTTAATTATTAATGTAAGTCTATATTTTACTATAGGTTGGGTTTTAGGCTTAAATACCTAGTCTATACCCTAAATAAATTAATTGGGCAGGTCTCTAAGCCCTAAAACTTAGAAGAAAGAATCCAAGATCTTAGGCTAGAGACTAAGACCTAACCCGTAGTAAACCATAAGTATAGAAACATGCGTGAAAAAAGCTTTAATAGGATATTTAAAAAGAAAGTCAACTAGGTAGTTACCTTTTTCAAATACTATAGTACTAAAAACAAAAAGCTAAATTAATAAAAATTATTGTTATAGAAGTATTTCTTAGAATTTAATTACCTAAATTAAGAAAAAAGTGATCAATTTAAACTCTCTAATATATAGAATATTCTAAGCTATTTAATTCAATACATAAATATATCTTACTATACTTTCTTTTTTACTACTTATTATTAGATTACAAGCTAATATAATTAAACTATTCTATAAACATTGCTGCTAAGAGACTCTGTTTTTATATTTATATGATATTTAAATATAGAAAGACAAGTAGATAGTTGAAAATAACCTTATTTCAATTTATTTGATAAGCTAGGAGTATGAAAATTTACTTTAGATATTGATATAACGGCGTAATTGGTGCTATTAAAAACATAATAATTATTTAGAGCTTATATTAGCGTTAATATAAACGCACACTCTATACAGATAATAAGCTTAATTATAGTAATGAAATATAATAATACTATCTATTAGAGAGCAATACTAGTATAAACGTTATATAGATAGTTCATATAACGTTCTATTAATAAATTGTAGCTATAATAGAACCTAATAATATATATCTATTAGATAAGTGATACTAG
>Ga0160428_1000944_pt1 | contig 25895 bp, 24 predicted proteins | sample SolpanmetagenomM_FD_108198 | JGI IMG/M metagenome (GOLD analysis project Ga0160428, IMG submission 108198) | Solar panel surface microbial communities from Lawrence Berkeley National Laboratory, California, USA - M | ecosystem: Engineered > Built environment > Solar panel > Unclassified ... | reverse complement strand
TCGTAGTCGGTGTCGCGAATGACGAAGACCGCGCGGGGCGTGGGGGCCGGCATGGATCGCCTCGTCAGCGCGGCGCGACGCGCGCGGGCAGCACGCCGCGGATCTCGCCCAGGAACGCCGCCAGCAGGTCGGGCGTGACGTTGACGTGCTCGATCGTCTCCAGGTTGCCGGCGAGTTCCCGCGCCGCCAGACCGAGGAGGACGGCCGGCGGCATGTCCCGGTAGATCGCGGCGCGCCGCTGCTCGGCCTCGGCCCGGGCCCCCTCCACCAGCCGGATCCGCTCAGCCTCGGCGCCCGCCTCCAGGCCCCGCGCCTCCGCGAGGCCGGCGGCGCGGTCGCGGGCATTCTCCGCCTCCTGGGCGATCAGCACCGTCTCGCGCCGGGCCAGTTCGGTCTTCGTCGCGAGTTCGTTCTCCGCGATGGCGCGCTCCTTCTCCACCGCCAGGGCGCGCCGGGCGAAGGTCGCCGCATCGGCCTTCTGCTGCAGGGCCTCGAAGGTCGGCGTCTGCAGGGCGCGCTCCAGCTCGCTGGTCGGGGCGAGATTGGTGAGCCGCACCGACACGGCCGCGACGCCGATCTCGGCGAGCGCCGGGGCGGCGAACAGGACCTGCTCCAGGACGGCGCGCAGCGGCTCCGGGCCGGCATCGAGGAGGGGGCCGATCGGGCTCGCCCCGAGATACTGCAGCGCCGCTTGGCCGGCGATGCCGCTGAGGCGCGCCTCGATCCGCTCGATCGGTTCGCCCTGCAGCCGCCCGGTGCCGAGGTTGATCGAGAAGTCGATCCGGCTCGCCAGCAGTTCGGGATCGACCACGCGCCAGCCGATCGTCCCCTGGAGCACGACGGTCTGGAAGTCCCGGCTGCGGCCGCGGACGAACAGGGTCATCTCGCGGTCGTCCACCGGCACCTCGCTGATGCTGGCGGTCTCGGGCCTGAACCAGAAGACCAGTCCCCGGCCGCTCTGCCGGAGGCGGCCGTTGCGGAAGCGGATGACGTGGCTGCTCGCCTCGCTCCGAAGCTGGGCGATCACACCGATGTTGCGGACCGTAGCCATGATGGTCTCCTCAAGACTCGCGTGACCTGTCGAACCGGAAGAATTCGGCCGGGCGGAACGCCGTACCGGCCTCGCGGGCGCCCGTCGGCGCGATCCAGCCGCGGTCGCGCATGCGGCGGCGGAAGGCGGATTTGTTGAGGGGCGCGCCCAGGATCGCCGCGTGCACGTCCTGCAACTGCCGCAGGGTGAAGTGGTCGGGCAGAAGCGCGAAGGCGACGTCGGTGTAGTCGAGCTTGCCGCGCAGCCGCTTCACCGCGAGCGCGAGGATGTCGGCGTGGTCGAAGGCCAGGGCGAGGGCGGCGCCGTCCTCGGAGACGGCCGAGATCGCGCCGCCGGTCTCGCCGGCCCAGGGCACGATCAGGGAGGCCGCCGCCAGGCCGGCCTTGGCCCGGGCGTCCGCGACAGCCGCCTCCGGCAGCAGCGCCAGATAGGCCACCGAGACGATGCGCATGCGCGGATCGCGGTCCACGGCACCGAAGGTGTAGAGCTGCTCCAGCCGCGCGCCGCCGATCCCCGCCTTATCGCGCAGGACGCGCCCCGCCGCCGCGTCGAGGGTTTCGGCGACGCCGACGAACCCGCCCGGCAGCGCCCAGAGGCCGGCCTGCGGGTGCTGCGCACGGCGCATCAGGAGAGCGGCCAGTCGTCCCGCCTGAATGCCCAGCAGGACGAGATCCACCGCCAGGGCGGGCCGTTCGTGGGCCGCGGGATCGTAGCCCGCCAGGAACTCGGCTTCGGTCATCGCTCGATTTATGCACAATCTGAGCATAACTAAGACGCATGGTGCGCATATGTCAAGGAGGGTGCCGGAGCCGCCCCGCAGCGCCGCAGGACGCACGAAACCGCACCGCCACCGCACAGATCCGCCCGAGAGCGTCCGGCACGTGCGCCCCGCGCCTGCAAAAGGGCGAAGCTTCTCGTGGCGATGGCGCGCCGGGCGGGGGAGCTTCAGCGGCGAGCCGGCCCCGATCCGCCGGTGCAGGAGGTTCTCCGATGCCGTTCACATCGCCACGACCCATGATCGACACGCCGCGCAACGCCGCCCTGTCGCCGCTCTTCCTCGGCCTGCTGGCGCTCCTCGTCATGCTCGCCTCGGCCCATGCGGGGCCGGTCCCGGCGCGGGGCGGCCTGATGCTGCGCGGCCCCGTCGGCACGGCGCCGGTCGAGGCGGTCCGGCTCGCCACCGACATCGGCGTCGAGGTGAGCGGCCCGACCGCCCGCGCCGTCGTCACCCAGGCCTTCCGCAACACCACCGCCGACTGGGTCGAGGGCACCTACGTCTATCCCCTGCCGGAGGACGCGGCCGTCGACGGGATGAAGCTCGTCGTCGGCAACCGCGTGATCGTCGCCGACATCCGCGAGCGGGCCGCGGCCAAGCGCGCCTACGAGGCCGCGAAGGCGGCCGGGCAGGCGGCCGCCCTGACCGAGCAGGAGCGGCCCAACATCTTCACCAACGCGGTCGCCAATATCGGACCCGGCGAGACGGTGCTCGTCCAGATCACCTATCAGCAGACCATCCCGGTCTCCGGCGCCGCGCGGACGCTGCGCCTGCCCCTGGTGGTCGCGCCGCGGTACACTCCTGTCCCCCCGGCTTTGGGTACGGTCGCCCTCGACGGGACCGCCCACGACCCGGTACCGGATCGCGCCCGGATCAGCCCCCCGGTACTCGATCCGGCGGTGTCCCGGCCGACCAATCCGGTTGCCGTCACCGTGCGGCTTCAGGCGGGCTTCGCCATCGGCGCGGTGCGCAGCGTGACCCATGCGATCCACGTGACCGTGACCGGACCGGAGGCGCGCACCATCACCCTGGCCGAGGGCGTGGTGCCGGCCGACCGCGACCTTGAACTGACCTGGGAGCCCGCACAAAGCCGGATGCCGGGCCTCGGCCTGTTCCGCGAGACCGTGGCCGGCCGGACCTACCTGCTCGCCGCGGTGAACCCGCCCGCGCTCGAGGCCGATGCGCCCGCCCGCCCGGCGCGCGACGTCACCTTCGTGATCGACAATTCCGGCTCGATGGCCGGCGCCTCGATGCGGCAGGCCAAGGCCGGGCTGCTCGCAGGCCTTGTCCGTCTGACGCCCCGGGACCGGTTCAACATCATCCGCTTCGACGACACGTGGGACGCGCTGCACCCCGCGTCCGTCCCGGCGACGCCGGAGGCCCTGCGCGGGGCCGAGGGGTTCGTCGCCGCTCTGGAGGCACGCGGCGGCACCGAGATGCTGGCGCCCCTGAGGGCGGCCCTGGCTGATTCCCAGCCCGAGGACGGGCGGGTGCGGCAGGTCGTGTTCCTCACCGACGGCGCGGTCGGCGACGAGGAGCGGATCTTCGCGGCCATTCACGCCGGGCTCGGACGCTCACGCCTGTTCATGGTCGGCATCGGTTCAGCGCCCAACGGTCATCTGATGCGCCACGCCGCCGAGATCGGCCGTGGCACCTTCACGGAGATCCGCGACCTCGCGCAGGTCGGCGAACGCACCCGCGCCCTCTACGAGAAGCTGGAAGCCCCGGCCGTGACCGACCTCACCGCGACCTTCTCGGTTCCGGGCGTCGAGGTCACGCCGGGGGCACTGCCCGACCTGTATCGCGGCGAACCCCTGGTCTTCGCCGCCCGGCTCCCGCAATCCGGCGCGGGGAGCGTGACCGTCTCGGGCCGTGTCGCCGGCCGGACCTGGACCCGCACGCTGCAGCTCGACGAGGCCGCCCCCGGCGCCGGCATCTCGAAGGTGTGGGCGCGCTCGCGGATCGGCGAGACCGAGACGGCGCGCATCACCGGGCGCCTCGACCGCGACGCGGCCGAGACCACCATCCTGGCCCTCGCGCTGGAGCACGGCCTGACGACGCGCCTGACCAGCCTCGTGGCGATCGACGCCACCCCGCGCCGCGCCCCGGGCATGCCCCTCGTCGCCGCCGACCTGCCGCTGAACCTGCCGGCCGGCTGGGACTTCGCCGAGGTCTTCGGCGGCGATCACCCCGGCGCCGCACCGGATCACGGGGCCGGCGCCCGCGTGGTGCCGATCAACGCCGCCGGCACCGGTATCGATCTGCCGCAGACCGGAGCGGGGATCCTGCTGCAGCTCGGCCTCGGGCTGCTGATCGCCCTCCTGGGCATCGCCCTGTCGCGGCCCGGCGGCGGGCGCACCGGGGTCGTGCGATGAGCCGCCGTCGCGGCAATCCGCCGAGGAGGGCCGTGGCGGCCCTCCTCGGCCTCGCGGGCCTGGGGCTGGCGGCGCAGGCCGCCTGGATCCCCGTCAAGGCCGCCCTGGCGCAGGCTCTGCTGGAACGGGCCTTCACCCGTACGCTGACCGACGGTCGTCCGGCCAAACCCTGGCCCTGGGCCGACACCGAGCCGGTCGCCCGGCTCGCCCTGGCCGGCCGCAGCTTCGTGGCGCTGCGGGGCGGAAGCGGGCAGGCCCTGGCTTTCGGCCCCGGCCAGCTGGATGGGACGCCGGAGGCGGGCGAACCGGGGACCGCGGTCTTCGCCGCGCACCGCGACACGCAATTCGCCGTGCTGGGCGACCTCGCACTGGGGGATCCCGTCGCGGTCACGCGGCGCGACGGCCGGACGATCCGCTTCCGCGTCAGCGGCGTGCGCGTGGCATCCTGGGACGCTTCGGGGATCGACCCGCAGGCGCCCGGACGGCACCTCGCCCTCGTCACCTGCTGGCCGCTCGCGGCGCTGCGGTCCGGTCCGCTGCGCCTGATCGTCGAGGCGGACGCGGAGACGCCGTGACCCGGTGGCTCGACGCCCCGTGCACGGCCGCTTGCGCGAATGTGCGGTTTCGTGCGGATCTGTGCGGGTCGAGCCCGTGCGAGCCCTGCCTGTGAGCGAGATCGAACTGTCCGAGGCGCAGAGCCGCGCCATTGCCCAGACCGTCCGCGAGGCCCTCGCCCGGCGGCGCATCTCCCGGCAGACCCTGGCCGAACAGGCCCGGATCAGCATCTCCACCCTGGAGAAGGCGCTCGCCGGGCGACGGCCCTTCACCCTGGCGACCACGATCCGGCTGGAGGAGGCGCTGGGCCAGCCCCTGCGGCACGACGCGGGTCGCGCGGCAATCCCGGAGCCCCCACGCTACGCACCCGACGCCCTCGGGTCCTACTCGCGGGAGGGCGTCTCCTGGCTGGAAGGCCGTTACCTCACCCTGCGCCCCTCCTTCGGAACGACGGGCGCGATCTTCGCCTACCGCACGGAGATCGCCTGGGACGCGAGCGAGGCGCGGCTGGTGTTCCGCGAGGCCGAGCGCGTCGATGCGCCCTTCGCTCAGTCGGGCAGCGTCGCCGTGCCGAACCAGTCGGGCATGATCTACCTGGTGACCAACTGGCACGGGCAACATCGGCTCGCCGTGCTGTGCCGACCGAACATCCAGGGCGAGATGTACGGAATCCTGACGACGCTGCACGCAGGCCGCGGCACCCAGCTCACGCCGGCCGCGGCACCGCTGGCCCTGCTGCCCGAGGGCACGGCGTCCGAGAACCAATACGGACGCGTCGCCCCGCCGGAGCCGGCCTACGAGCGATACCGGTCGCAACTCGACCGGGTCCGCGCGGACGGATACGCCACGTTCTTCATGGGCGCAGACTGACCCGGGCGGCCCACCTCGCAGGCCCCCCGGCGCCGCAGGATCGAGCCGAGGGCCCGGGAGATCCGCCGCTTCAAGCCTCCCGCACCAGCCGGTCGAGGCGCATCCGCGTGATCGCGCTGATCTCTTCCAGCGCGGTCGCCTCCTCCTCGGCCGGCCCGCGATCGAGGCGTCGCTCGAACAGGACCAGGATCTCGCGCAGGTCGCGGCCGCGCACGGCGACGATGAACGGGAACCCGAACCGCTGCCGATAGGCGGCGTTCAGCCGGTCGAAGGCTTGCCCGTCCGCCTCGGTCAGCCGGTCGAGCCCGGCGCTGCCCTGCTCCTGCGCGGATTCGGCCGTCATCGCCCGCGCCCGGGCTTCCGGGCCGGCGAGTTCCGGATGGCCGTTGAGGAAGGCGAGGCGCCTGTCCGCCGGCGCCTCGCGCACGGCCGCCATCATCGCCGCGTGGAGGTCCGGCACGTTGGCGAAGGGACCTTTGCCGTGGGCCGCCCGCGCGACCCAGGCCGCGTGCTCGAACACGCCGCCGAACTGCGCGACGAAGGCGTCGCAGGTCAGGCCGTTGACGCGGTGCAGGTCGATCATCGTCATCAGCTTCCGCGATAGGTGGTGAAGCTCGACGGCGCGCACAGCATCGGCACGTGGTAGTGCTGCTTGGCATCGAAGACCGCGAAGCGCACCACCGGGTTGTCGATGAAGATGTCGGCTTCCGACGTGCCGGAGCGCGCCTTGAAATAGGGCTCGACGTGAAACTCCAGCTGGTACTGACCGGTCTCGGCCTTGTCGGCCGGGAGGATCGGCGCGTCGGTCCGGCCGTCGGCATTGGTGACGACGCTCTTCACGAGGCGCCACTGGCCGTTATCCAGGACGGAGAAGTCGATGCGCACCCCGGCGGCCGGACGGCCGCGGTCGGTGTCGAGGACGTGCGTGGTGATGCCGGCCATGGCGGACCTCCTGAGTGAATTGTGGGGACCCGGCGGCCTAGCTGCCGCGGTAGTACGAATAGCCCCAGGGCGTGAACAGCACCGGCAGGTGGTGGCGCTGGCCCGCGTCGCGGATCTGGAACCGGATTGGCACGAGGCTGAGGAAGTTCGGGCTGGGCAGCTTCACGCCGAAGGTCGCGAAATACGCCTCGAAGTGCATCACCAGCTCGTAGCGCCCGGCCTTGAAGGCGTCATCGACGAGGAGCGGCTCGGCGGTTCGTCCGCTCGGCGCCGTGGTGACCGTCTTGAGCAGCCTGTAGCCCTCGCCGTCGTGCATCGCGAGGTCGCACACCATGCCGGCGCCGGGCGTGCCGTGGAAGTTGTCGATCGCGTGCATGGTCAGCCGCGGCGAGAGGCCGGCCTGCGAGACGGGGGCGGTGTTCAGCGTGCCGGGCTTGGCCGGAGCCCCGGCCGGCGCGGGCGTACCCTGCGCCAGGGCGGCGCCCGTCGAGGCCGCGGCCGCGGCGCCGAGCCCGGTCGCGACCAGGCCGCGCCGCGTCAGGACGTAACGATCCGGTAAGTGGTCCAAAACGGGGTCCTCCTCGGGGTTCAATCAGGCCGGTTCGTGGGCCGCGCGGGCTCGGGCGCGCCGCTCCATCTCCCGCGTGGCGGGCGGGACGAAGGCGAGGATCAGCACGAGCGCCGCGGCCTCGACCGCCGCCACCAGCCACAGCCCGGTCGAGACCGAGCCGGTATGCTCGCGCAGGTAGCCCATCACCGCCGGGGCTCCGAAGCCCGCGAGGTTGGCCACCGAGTTGATCAGCGCGATCCCGGCCGCGGCCGCCGAGCCGGCCAGGAACCGGCCCGGGATCTGCCAGAAGACCGGGATCGCGCTCATCGTGCCGACGACGGCCAGCCCGAGCATGATCAGCGCGAGGATGGGCGCGCCCGTGACGAAGACGCCGGTCAGCGCGATGGCCAGCGCCCCGATGAAGGCGGGTACGCCGCAATGCAGCCGCGCCTCTCCGGTGCGATCGGAATGGCGCCCGTTGAGGATCATCCCGGCCCCGCCGCACAGGTAGGCCGCCGACATGATCCACCCGACCGTGAGCGGGTCGGTGAAGCCGGCGTCGCGCACCACGCTCGGCCCGAAGAAGGTCAGGGCCGAGTTCGCCGTGACGATGCAGAAGAAGATCGCGATGCAGTGCCAGACGCGCACATCCTTCAAGGAGGCGAGGATGCGGTGCTCGCGGTGGCCGAGGGCGGCGGCATCGCGGGCGAGGTCGGCCTCCACCAGCGCTTTCTGCTCCGGCGTCAGCCAGCCGGCCTTCGCCGGGCGGTCGGTGAGGTAGAAGAGCGTCACGACCCCCGCGAGGATCGAGGGGATGCCCTCGAGCAGGAACACCCACTGCCAGCCGGACCAGCCGTTGACGCCGTGCATCCCCGCCATGATCGCGCCGGCGAGCGGGCCGCCGATGACGCCGGCCAGCGCCGAGGCCGACATGAACAGCCCGAACACCTTGGCGCGCCGCTCGCTCGGGTACCAGTAGGTGAGGAACAGGATGACCCCGGGATAGAACCCCGCCTCGAAGACGCCGAGGAGGAAGCGCAGCACGTAGAAGAACGTCGCCGTCGTGACGAACATCATGGCCACGCAGCACAGGCCCCACAGCAGCGTGATGCGCGCGATGGTCTTGCGCGCCCCGACATGCTCGAGGAGCAGGTTGCTCGGCACCTCGCAGAGGAAGTAGCCGATGAAGAAGATGCCCGCGCCGATGCCGTAGACGGTCTCGCTGAATCGCAGCTCGGCGAGCATCTGGAGCTTGGCGAAGCCGATGTTCACCCGGTCGATCCACGACAGGACCCAGAGGAACATCAGGAAAGGCAGCAGCCGCCACGTGATGCGCCGGTAGGTGTCGTCGAGGGCACTGGACGCCGCGATGGCCGTGCTATCGGCGGCTCGCTGCGCCTCGATCGTCATGGCTTGCCCTACACTGAAAGCGTGGCTGGACTGCATTGGACTGTGTTCGACAATGAGCGGTCGCGCCAGTCTAAAAGGCGACGGCGGCGCGATTTATTCAATGTCTTGGCCTCCGGTGTCTTGGGGCTTGAGCAGGAACCCGAGGTCCTCTCCGAGACCGGTCGTGTCGAAGGTGACGGCCGGCGGCCGTCGATACGGCGCGCGGGCCGCGGCGATGACGGCCCGCACGCCCGTCTCGACCGAGCAGAGGACCGGCACCGGCACGTGCGGCTGCAAGAGTGAGGCCAAGCCTACGAGGGCGGCGCCACCGAGGATGACCGCCTCGGCGCGGTCGTGTTCGACGCAGGCGCGGCAGGCGGCGGCCAGTTCCGGCATCGCCGCTCGCGGGTCCCTGGCGATCTCGCCGCCGGTGCGCGCGATTGTCCGGATGCCCACGAGGCCGTCGCCGAGGCCCAGGCCGGCGACCGCCTCCGCCAGCATCGGCTTCCACAGGGCGCCGCCCGTCACGATGGCGTAGCGCGACGCCACTCCCTGGGCTTCGAGGCACGACGCTTCGAGCATCCCGACCACCGGGACCGGCGCGATCTCCCGCAGGGCGAGCAGGCCGGGATCGCCGAAGCAGGCGAGGAACACCGCGTCGCAGCCGCGTCCGTGCTCCGCGAAGGCGTCGAGGGCGGCGTGGCCGGCGATCGCCAGGGCCGACCGGCTCGCGATGTAGGCGGCGCCGAAGCGCGCCGTGACCGGGACGAAGGTCGCGGCCGCGCCGGCGATCTCCGCCACCCGCTCGGCCACGAGGGCCGTCACCGAAGCGCTGGTATTCGGATTGAGCAGAAGGATCCGCATGGGGCGCCCTCGCGTGGCGGTGGGGGAAATCGGCGGATGCGGCGCGGATCGTGCCGCGCCGCCGCGATGGGTGCGCAGCCCCGGCTCAGGCGGGGCGCGCCGCGAGGGCGGGCCGCCGCCGCATGATGAGGGCGTAGATCCCGAAGCCCAGGGCGCAGCCGATGAACCACGTGAAGTTCGCCACGCCCTCCAGGCCGGGGAGGATCACGCACAGCACGGGGATCAGCGCGGAGGGGATGATGGCCCCCACGGCGGCGAGGTTGTAGCCGTTCTTGTACCAGTACGTCCCGAGGGGGCTCATCGTGTAGAGATCGTCGACCACGACTTTCTCTTTCTTCACGAGGTAGAAGTCGGCGATCAGGATTCCGAACAGCGGACCGATGAAGGCGCCGAGGATGTCGAGCGTGTAGTGGATCACGGCCGGATTGTTGTAGAGGTTCCAGGGGGTGATGAAGATCGAGCCCACGGCCGCGATCATCCCGCCCATCCGCCAGGAGATCCGCCTCGGCGACACGTTCGAGAAGTCGAAGGCGGGCGACACGAAGTTCGCCACGATGTTGATCCCCACGGTCGCCGTCATGAAGGTCAGGGCGCCGAGCACCACCGCGAAGGTGCTGTCGATGCGGCTCACCGTCTCGACCGGGTCGGTGATCAGGTGGCCGAAGACCGGCACCGTGGCCGAGGCGGTGATGACCGTCAGGAGCGAGAACCCGAGGAAGTTCACCGGCAGGCCCCAGAAGTTGCCCCGCTTCACCGCCTCGAAGCTCGAACCGTAGCGCGAGAAGTCGCCGAAGTTCAGCATCGGGCCGGAGAAGTAGGAGACCACGAGGGCGACGGCGTTGATCATCACCGGCAGGGCGTCCCAGCCGGTGTACTTCACGGTGCCGAGGGTCAGCCCGATCTGGCCGATGCCGGCCTTGGCGACGAGGTACCCGGCCAGCGCGATCATCACGACGTAGACCGCCGGCCCCGCCCAGTCGATGAACACGCGGATCGCTTCCATGCCGCGCCAGAAGACCAGCGCCTGCAGCACCCAGAGCGTCATGAACGCGGCCCAGCCGAGGGCCGACAGGCCGGCGAAGCCGTAGTGCCTGAGATCGGCGTAGGTGGCGAGTTCGGGGAAGAAGCGCAAAGCCACCACGGTGAGGGCCGCCGAGGCGAGGTAGGTCTGGATGCCGTACCACGCGACCGCGATCAGTCCGCGGATGATCGCCGGGATGTTGGCGCCCTTGACCCCGAAGGAGGCCCGGCAGATCACCGGATAGGGCGTGCCGGTCTGCTGGCTCGGCTTGGCGGCGAGGTTGCAGAAGACCTGCACGATCACGATGCCGACCAGCAGGGCGATCAGCACCTGCCAGCTCACGAGGCCCAGCGAGAACAGGCTGCCGGCGGTCACGTAGCCGCCGACGCTGTGCACGTCCGACATCCAGAAGGCGAAGATGTTGTAGGTGCCCCAGGTCTGCTTCCGGAGGGGGGCGAGATCCTCGTTGACGAGATTGGGGTCGTAGCTCGGCTTGATCAGAACCGTCTCGCGCTCGTCGGATACGGCCGTACTGGCTCCGGCGGCCTCGATGTGTGCGTACATCGCGTTCCTCCCTGTTCGATGCAGCCCTGTTGCCGGGCCTTCTCGTGGACGTGACGGCCTGTCCCGGCGCGCCACGCAAGACTTGTGCTCCGCTGCCTGGAAACTCTGCGCGCCTGGATCGATGACCTGTTTCGAACTGCAGAGACGGTCCGGGCCGGTCCGGAAGACGGAGTTGATCTATCGGTCGATCAAGACTTCCAGCCTGCCGCGGATCGCCCGCTCGTCGGCCGGCGCTGACGCGGCCTCGGCGAGGCGCCGGGACAGGTTCGGGACCGTATCGTCCTCCGGTCCGAGGCCGGTCGCGTATACCCGCTCCGCCGTCGCCGCGCCGGCCTCGGGCGACCCGGACACGTCGGCGCAGACCGCACCGAAGACTTCGCGGAACAGGGCCGGACCCATGCGGCTCGGGCGATAGCCGCCGCGCGGCGGGTGCGCCGCGATCCAGTGCCGGGCGATGTCGAGCCGGGTGGTCACCCAGGCACCGGGATGATCGCCAACGTAATCGAGAAACCGTTCCAGGGCGGCGGCCCGGCCCGGACGTCCGACCAGGCGGCAGTGGAGCCCCACCGACATCATGCCGCCCTGCTGCATCCCGCCCTCGCGGTACAGCACGTCGAACGAGTCCTTGAGGTAGGTGAAGAACTGGTCGCCGCTGTTGAAGCCCTGCGCCGTTGCGAACCGCATGTCGTTGGCGTCGAGGGTGTAGGGGACCACGAGTTGCTGACGACCGCCGGCCGTCACCCAGTAGGGCAACTCGTCGGCGTAGGAATCGGCGAGGTAGAGGAAGCCGCCCTCGGCCGCCCCCAGGGCGAGCGTGTTGGTCGACGTGCGGCCCTGGTAGAGGCCGAGCGGCCTGCGGCCGGTCAGCTCGGTCTGGAGGGCGACGGCGGCGTCGATGTCTGCGCGCTCGGCCTGCGGACTGTAGTCGCGGTAGTCGATCCAGCGCAGGCCGTGGCTGGCGATCTCCCAGCCGGCCTCCACCATGGCCGCCACGGCCTCGGGGTTGCGCTGCATCGCGGAGGCGACGCCGAAGACCGTCACCGGCAGGTTCCGGCGCGTGAAGGCGCGCCAGAGGCGCCAGAAGCCGGCGCGCGCCCCGTACTCGTAGATCGACTCCATGTTCGCGTGGCGCTGGCCCAGCCAGGGCAGGGCGCCCACGATCTCGGACAGGAAGGCTTCCGACGCCGCGTCGCCGTGGAGGATGCAGTTCTCTCCGCCCTCCTCGTAGTTGACGACGAACTGGACGGCGACGCGCTTACCCGCCGGCCAGCGCGGGTCCGGCCGGTGCCGGCCGTAACCCACCATGTCGCGGGGATAGTCCTGGTCGAGATCGAACATGGTGTCAGCCCTCGTCCCGACGCGTGATAAACGCCTCGGCGTTCCGTGGTCCAATATGTTGTTCGGTTCGATTGATAGGTTGCGCGTTTGGATCCCGCTGCGGCGCGGGCCGTCCGGACGGCTTCGCGTCACCGGCCCGGAAGCCGCTCCGTCCATCGCGACGCCTCCTCGCGGATCACGTCCAGGAAGTTGTCGACCACGGAATTCTTCCGCTTGTGGTGCAGGGCGTAGACGTCCGCCGACAGGAATGGCGGATCGATCGGGAGGATGACGACGTCCGGATGCCTCAGGCGACCGACGAATTCCGGGATGATGGCGAGGCCGAAGCCGGCGGCGACCAAGCTCACCAGGGATGATGCCTCCCGGACCTGCTGCGAGATGTCCGGCGTGAAACCCCTGAGGACGCAGCCCTGATAGATCTCGTCGGCGAAGCGGGAGCTATCGAGGCGCAGCGAGATGAGACGCTCGCTCCGGAAGACGTCGATCGGCACGCTGCGGCCGGCCGCGAGGGCGTGCCCTGCCGGCAGCGCCACGCACAGACGCTCCCGCCACGCAATCTGTCCGACGAGGTCCGGATCCTCGGGCGGGCTGCGCAGGAAGCTGAGATCCGTCCTGTGCGCCTTCAGGGCCGCGATCTGATCGGCCGGCGCCATCTCGTGGATGCGCACATCCACGCCCCGGCATCGCTGCTCGAAGGCGCGGATCAGGCGCCCGAGCGGTCCGACGAGGACGGAGCTCGTCATGCCGATGTTCAGGAGGCCGGCCGTGCCCGTGCCGATGGTCCGTGCCCGATCGACGGCGTCGGCGGCTTGAACGAGGATCGCCCGCGCGTTCCGGAGGAAGTCCTCCCCCGCAGCCGTCAGGGTGACGCGCCGGCTCGACCGCTCGAACAGATTGACGCCGATCTCCAGTTCGAGGTCGCGGATCTGCTGACTCAGCGGCGGCTGCGAGACGCCCAGGCTGTTGGCGGCCGCGGTGAAGCTGAGATGCTCGGCGACCGCCACGAAATATCGGAGGTGCCGAAGCTCCATGCACCGAAGCCATATGTATTTCGTATCAATGAAAACACAAAAGGTATTTGACGTCTAGACCGCGGCTGCGGATTGTCGGCGCACCCGATCCCGCTTCGGATCGCGCCGTCCCTGCGGGCGGTTGAATCTTGGGGGTGCAGGCATCCGCTTCCCCCCGGAGCCACGTGCGGCACCTGCAGCCCTGGAGCCCGTGAGAGAGCGATGACGCATTCGCCCGACAACCCGCCCTACAACCCGCCGTGCGGCGGCCTGCCCCCCCAGACGGCGCTGATGACCGGCCGGGCGGTGTTCACCGAGAGCTACGCCGTCATCCCGAAGGGCGTGATGAGCGACATCGTCACCAGCGTCCTGCCGTTCTGGGCGGACACCCGGGCCTGGATGCTGTCCCGCCCCCTCTCCGGCTTCTCCGAGACCTTCGCGCAGTACCTGATGGAGGTCGCCCCCGGGGGCGGCAGCGAGCAGCCTGAGCCGGATCCCGAGGCCGAAGGGGTGCTCTTCGTGGTCGCGGGCCGCCTGCGGCTCGTCCTGGGCGGGCAGGCGCATGCCCTGCGCCCGGGGAGCTACGCCTACCTGTCGCCCGGGGCGGCCTGGAGCCTGCGCAACGATGGCGACGCGCCGGCGCGCTTCCACTGGGTCCGCAAGGCCTACGAGCGCCTGCCGGGCCTCGACGCCCCCGATTCCTTCCTCGCCCACGAATCCGACATCGCGCCCGCCGCCATGCCGGGTACGGACGGGGCCTGGGCCACCACCCGGTTCGTCGGCTCCGACGACGTGCGCCACGACATGCACGTCAACATCGTCACGCTGCGTCCGGGCGCGTCGATCCCGTTCGAGGAGACGCACGTGATGGAGCACGGCCTGTTCGTGCTGGAGGGCAAGGCCGTCTACCGCCTCAACCGCGACTGGGTCGAGGTCGAGGCCGGGGACTACATGTGGCTGCGCGCCTTCTGCCCGCAGGCCTGCTACGCGGGCGGCCCCGGCCCGTTCCGCTACCTGCTCTACAAGGACGTCAACCGGCACGCGGCCCTGCGTCCCCGGGCGTCGCGATGACCGGGCGCAGCGTCACGGCGCAGCCTCTCACCGCAGAGGCCTTTGCACCCTTCGGCACGGTGATCGACAAGGCCGCCACGGCGCCGCGTCCGATGAATGCCGGCATGGCCCGGCGCTTCCATGACCTCGCGACGGTGCGGGTGAGCGGGGACGATGCCCAGGTCGTCGTCGGCCTCGTCGAGGCCCAGCCCTACGTCCTGCCTCTCGTGGTCCGCCTCGTGGAGCGTCATCCCCTCGGCAGCCAAGCGTTCCTGCCCCTCAGCGCGGCTCCGTTCCTCGTGGTGATCTGCCCCGACGAGGCCGGCCGGCCGGGCCGCCCGCAGGCCTTCGTCACGCAGCCCTGGCAGGGCGTGTGCTACGCTCCGGGAACGTGGCACGGCGTGCTCACGCCGTTCGGGCAGGCCCAGGACTTCGCCGTCGTCGATCGCGGCGGCGCGGGGGTGAACCTGGAGGAGCACCGGTTCGACGAACCCTGGACCGTCACCCTGGCGGCGCCCGCCCGGTAGCGGCGCGGCGGGTTACGGGACCCGGCTTTGCCGCCTCGGGCTGCGCCGCGTCAGTGGAGCCGGCCTTCTCCCGTCCCCTTCGCCCGGGCGATCGCGGCACCCATCCGGGTCAGAGCCAGCCGCAGTGGCGGCAGGATCCCATGCGCATCGTCCGCCTCGATCAGGCCGTGGGCCATGAGCAGGTGATCGGCCGCGAGTTCGAGGACCGACTGAGGCGGCGCTCCGCCGTCCCGCGGCGGTGGTACATATCGTCCGATCGTCCCATCGGCGGCCAAAGCCTCCGTGCGCTCGGACCGATCCGCGTGACCGAACCGAGATAGCCCAGAAACGTCCGTTCGGGCGGCCCGAATGACGGCACCGCACCGGCCGCGACCCAGACATGCCCGCCATCCGGAGTCCGCACCCGGTAGCGGCCGTGGAACTCCGCGTGCTCGCGGACCGCGCCCTGCAGGAAGGTCCGGATGATCTCGCGATCGGCGGCGTGGAGGCACGCCAACCAGCCCGATCCCACAGCCTCGCTCAAGGGCTGCCCGGTGAGGTCCGCCCATTCCGGGCCGACATAGGCCAGGGCGCTCCGCGCGTCGGTGACGAAGATCATTCGGCGCGGTCCTGGCAAGCACGTCGCACGACCGCACGCCGGGTATACAAGTCGCGGGGCAACCGATCACCCGTATGGCGCATTAACCAGTCGAAGTGCCCGCCCAGGTTGCGAGCACCGGATACCGGGCGGTGTCCGTCGACATGACTCGGTCAGGTCTGAAGTTCGTTTCGCCCCCTCCAGCGGTCGCGTGCCGACGACCGGTGCCCGGGTCGGGAGCGCGCCGGTGATGAACTATCGAGACAGCAGCCGTCAGACCCTGCAACGCATCGCCGACGCGCTCGCAACCGACGTGGCGGTCTTCTCGGATGCGGCCGTCGGTGAACGACACGACGTTCGAGAGACGCTGGAACTCCTGGCCGCGTTCGCGCGCATCGCGGACGCGAAGGATCGGCGCGCCTGCGTGGATTTCGTCCGCGCGCTGGCGACGCGTCAACGTGCTTCCTGAAGGCGTTGCTCAGTGGCGTTCGCGATCGGGCTGCGCGTCCTGCGCAGCCAATAGCCTGCCGAATTCCAGCAGCGTCGCGTCGATCAGCAGGCGCAACACCGGCGAGCCCACTTCGGTCACCAGCGGCCGGACCGCGATCAGCGCATCCACCACGCGGTCGATCGCGCGCATCCGCCGGGCCGCCTCGGTGGCGTCGTCCCACTGGGTCTCGGTGAGGTCCAGGACCACGCCCCTGCAGCGCTGGCCGCGGCCGTGAGCGTCCGCCTCGATCCGCCCGCGCGCGGCGACGCTGCGGGTGCCACCGACGCCGCCATTGGTCTGGAAGTCGGCCTCGAAGCGGCCTGCCGTGCGGTGTGCCTCCTGGATGAGATCGGCCACACGCTCGCGATCCTCGGGATGGATGCCGTCCAGGAACGCGGAGATCGGCACGCCCGTCGCAGCCTTTTTCGCGTCGACGCCGAGCAGATCGGGGAGGGCGCCCGTCAATTCGATCGTCTGAGTCGCGAGATCCGTCTCCCAGAAGCCGACATACTCGGAGGCCGCCAGAACAGATCGAAGCGATGGCGCCATCGGCAACCCCCCGGGTTGTGTCGACTTGCTAAAACGCAACTTGAGGCTTCAACGGTAGCCCCGCGCATCTGTTCCACCCGTGATCGCCAGCCGATAAGGCCGTTCTCGTCGCCCCCGATGGGACGCGCGGAGCGCAGGACGCCGTGACGCCGGCCGTCGGGATCCCAATACGCCGCGGCCGGTCTCCGGCCCGCCGAGCGACGTCCGGAACGGGCGGCGGCACCCAGGCCGGCGAGAGGGGACCGCGAAGGAGCGACGCACCGCGCACGCCACGTAGAGGGCGGCGGACCGCGAGGACCGTGAATGGCGAGGAGCAACCCGCTGCCTCGGTGCGATGGTCATTCTGCCGCACAGCACAGATCTCGTTCTCGGCCTGTTGAATCCTGAACTGGCTGGGAGTTTTGCGATCGTGTCCCTGTCTTGCGGTATCATGCTCACGGCAGCGGTCGGCGCCGTCGCGCTCACCATTGCGGCCCTGCCGGCCTTCGATCGCTTCCTTCGGTGGTGAATCCACCGTCCGCGCGCGCCGCGCAGCATCGGTGCGACCCCGGGTCGGGGCGATCCCGCGAAGCCGGGCGGCCTCGAGCCGTCGTCCTCCTCGTGGCCGGGGCCACAGACCCCGCGGTGACCCGGAGCGAGCGCGTCGCCCGCGCGCGTGACCCCGACCGACCGGTCCGGTCAGTCGGGGGATCCGTCACTCATCGGACTGGAAATCCGCGAGATTGGCCGTCAGCTCACAGATCGCGCCCTCGGGGGGGTAGGCCAGCCGCACGGACGCACTGATGATCCCGGACAGCCCCCGTTCGATCAGGCGGCTGCCGAACCCGCGCTGCTTCGGCGGCACGACGCGCGGGCCGCCCTGCTCGATCCAGCGGATTTGGACGGACGGTTCTGCGCCCTTGGCCTCGATCACCCAGTCGACGGACACGTGGCCCTCCGATGTGGAGAGCGCTCCGTACTTGCTCGCGTTCGTCGCCAGCTCGTGGAGGACCAGCGCTAGCGAGAGGGCGGCTTTGGACCCGACGCGGACCAGCGGCCCCCTCAGGCGCAGACGACCGAGCTGGGCGTCGTCGTGGATCGCCAGGGCGGCCCGGACCACCGCCTCGAGGTTGGTGTGCTCGCTGGTGCCGCTGAGCAGGATGTCGTGTGCCCGGCCCATCGCGATCAGCCGCGCCGACAGAGCCGTCCCGGCGGAGGTCAGATCCGGCGCGGTGCGGATGGTCTGAGCGGCGATGGCCTGCACCATCGCCAGAGTGTTCTTCATGCGGTGCGACAACTCGCGGTTGAGCAGTACCTGCTGCTCCTCCGCGCGCAGGCGGCCGATGCCGACCTGCACCCGATCCGCGACGTTGCGGGCGAAGGCGATCTCCTCCGGTGCCCAGGTGCGTACCTGCGGGCTGTGCACGAACAGGACGCCGACCGTCCGGCCGGCTTCGCGCACCGGCACGTTGACCTGGGCGCGGATGTTCAGGGCGACGAACCGTTCCGCATGCCCGGCGGTGCGCGAATCGGCGGTCACGTCGGGGATGGCCAGGGTCTCGCCACGCTCCAGGGCGGGCCCGAACGTGCCGTAAGTCGAGAAGTGGTGGCGCCCGACGACGCTGGTCCCGTCAGGCGCAGTCCAGTCCCGCGGGATCGTGATGATCTGACAGGCGCCGTCGACTTCGCCGTACCCCGCGCGACTGGCATTCAGCGTTCGCCCGACGATCTCGGCTGCCTTGGCGGTCATCTCGGGGATCGTGGAGAGGTCGCGCAGATGGTCGCCCAGCTCGATCAGGGCCATGCGACGCGTCGCGGCGGCCTTCGCCAGCACCTCGGCGACCTGCATTTTCGCCATCTGCCGGCGCTCACGCAGCAGGATCATGATCTGCCGGGACAGGCGCCGCAGGGCATCCTGCTGCTCGTCGCTCAGACCGTCCGGTCGGGGCTGATGGTCGATGACGCAGAGGCTGCCGAGCGCGCGCCCGCGCTCGGTCCGGAGGGGCGCTCCGGCGTAGAAGCGGATGTGCGGCTCGCCCGTCACCAGGGGATTGCTGCGGGTCCGCGGATCGGCGGCGAGATCCGGGATGATCAGCAGGTCCGGCTCGTGGAGCGCGTAGACGCAGACGGATCGACTCAGGTCGGTCTCGCTGGCCTGGAATCCCACCCGCGCCTTGAACCACTGCCGGTCGGCAGCCACGAGGCTGATCAGCGCGACAGGCGTCTGGCAGACCAGCCGGGCGATCTGGGCCGCGTCATCGAAGCTCTCCTCCGGCACCGTGTCCAGGATGTCGAGCGCGTCCAGCTCATCCAGCCGGGCCGGATCGGAGGTATCTGGCCGGACGCTGGTATGGGAGACGGGAACCATCACGGGAGCTTGAGCTGGACGGCCCGGTTGTACCGCTCCCGGGACCGGCTGTCAGCAAACTTAAGTTGCCTCTCCGTTCGATGCCTCGCAGCGCGATGAAACACGGGCGATGGAACACTTGGCCCTGATGGCCGGTTCGAGCCTGCGGCGCGCCACGTCTGCGCCGGTGATGATCAGGGCTTCGCGATGGCGACAGGGACTGTGAAGTGGTTCAACGAGACCAAGGGTTACGGCTTCATCCAGCCGGATGACGGCGGCAAGGACGTCTTCGTCCACATCTCGGCGGTCGAGCGCGCGGGTATGCGCAACCTCATCGAGGGGCAGAAGATCTCCTACGACGTCGAGAACGATCGGCGGAGCGGCAAGGAGAGCGCGGCAAACCTCAAGGGCGCCTGACGGGCGCCTGAGCGCTCCCGCTCCGGGATCGCCGCCGAGGCCAGAGGTGGCTCTCAGGCACCTGCGCCCCGGCCGCGCCGCGTTCCGGGCTTGAGGAACGGCGCTCAGAGCCCCGTCCGCCCGGCATCCGATCGGGCGGCGGGGCCGCTGGCCGGCGCGCGCTGCACGCGCGCGACGATCCTGCTGTACCGGCAGGGCGCTGCCGCCGGCGCGTCCGAGCCGTGCTCCAGAACGCGCCTCAAGGCGCACCGGGTGCGACCGCGCTGGACACGGTGCGCCCGGCATCCAGGGTTCGGCCGGACAACCGGGCCGTCGGCGCCCTAGTGGCTGCCGCCGAGATACGCGGCCCGCACGGCCGGATCGTTGCGCATCTGCTGGGCCGGGCCCTGGAAGCGGATCCGGCCGTTCTCCAGCACGTAGGCGTGGTCGGCGACGCCGAGTGCCGCCATGGCGAACTGCTCGACGAGCAGCATCGTCACCTGCTCGGCCTTGAGCAGCCGGATGATCCGGAAGACCTCCTCCACCAGCTTGGGGGCGAGCCCCATCGAGGGCTCGTCGAGGAGGAGGATCTCGGGCCGCAGCATCAGGGCCCGGCCCATGGCCAGCATCTGCTGCTCGCCGCCCGAGAGCGTGCCGGCGAGCTGCGTGCGCCGCTCCTTCAACCGCGGGAACAGCTCGAAGGCCCGCGCGCGGTCGGCCGCGACATCGCCCTTCGGCCGGGATCCCGTCAGCCGGGGGAAGGCACCGAGGGTCAGGTTGTCCTCGACCGAGAGCGTCGGAAACACGCGCCGGCCCTCCGGGGAATGCGCGAGGCCGAACCGGGCGACGTCGTGGCTGTCGAGGCCGCCGATCTCGCGCCCGTTCAGGCGGATCGAGCCGGCGCGCGGGCGGATCATGCCGGACAGGGCGCGCATCGTGGTGGTCTTGCCGGCGCCGTTCGAGCCGATCAGCGCCACCACCTGTCCCTTCGGGACCGTGAAATCGAGACCGTGCAGCACCTCGACCTGGCCGTAGCCGGCCGACAGACCCGTGACCTCAAGCATGGGCCGTCTCCTCGTCGGCGACCGGGCTGCCGAGATAGGCCTCGACCACCTTCGGGTCGGCCTGCACCTCGCGGGCGCTGCCCTCCGCGATCTTGTGGCCGAAATCGAGGACGCTGACGCGGTCGCACAGGCCCATCACCACGTCCATGTGGTGCTCGATCAGGATCACCGTGATTCCGGCATCCCGGATCTTGCGGATGATCGTCGTCAACTCGGCGATGTCGGGCGCGGTGAGGCCCGCGGCGGGCTCGTCGAGGAGGAGCAGAACCGGGTCGAGGGCGAGCGCGCGCCCGATCTCGAGGAGCCGCTGCTTGCCGTAGGGCAGGTTGCGGGCCTCCACCTGCGCGAGGGCGCCGAGGCCCACGAAGTCGAGGATCGCCATGGCGCGGGCGCGCTGCTCGCGCTCCTCCCGGCGCCGGCGCGGCGTGCCCAGGATCGCGTCGAACAGGGTGCCGCGGAAGCTGTGGTGCAGCCCGACCAGCACGTTCTCGAGCGCCGTCATCTCGCGGAACAGCTGCACGTTCTGGAAGGTGCGGGCGACGCCGGCGGCGGCGATCTCGGAGGGCGTGCGCCCGTCGAGGCGCTTCGAGCCCTGGCCGCGGGCCAGGGTCACGCTGCCGCTGGTCGGCCGGTAGATGCCGGTGAGCACGTTCATCATCGTGCTCTTGCCGGAGCCGTTCGGTCCGATCAGCCCGTGGATCGTGCCCGGCCGCACCGTGAGGTCGACGCCGGCCAGGGCCTTGAGGCCGCCGAACTGCATCAGGGCCTGATCGACCGTGAGCAGCGGGTCCGCGCCCGCGCCGCCGCTCTGAGCGCTGAGCGCCGCGCCCTCGGCGTGGAGGCTCTTGCCCTCGGCGGTGTGGGCGGGGCGCAGGGCCGGGATCTTCTCGCGGACGAAGCCCACGATCCCGTCCGGCAGGTAGTACACCACGAACAGGATCATCAGGCCGAACACCGTCAGGCGGAAGTCGGTGACGGATTCGAGCAGCAGGGTCGCGGGGAAGAAGGCGAGGCAGAGCCCGACCGGCACCAGCAGGGCGAACCGGTTCTCCTGGCGGCGCAGGAACGCTAGGCTGCCCACGACCAGGGCGGCGAGGGCGATGATCCCCGCCATGATCCGCACCAGCGCGATGTCGGCCAGCACGTTCGGCATCATCACGATGATCGCAGAGCCGATGATCGGCCCCGCCCGCGACTTGCGCCCGCCCATCGTGACGGCGAGCAGGAACAGCACCGTGAGTTCGAACCCGTAGGAGTTCGGCGCCACGTAGCGCTCCGACCACGCGAACAGCGCGCCCGCGAGGCCCGCCAGCGCCGCCGAGATCACGAAGGCGTAGACCTTGTAGCGGTAGACGCTGACGCCCATGCAGTCGCAGGCGATCGGCGAGTCGCGCAGCGCCTCGAAGGCCCGGCCGTAGGGCGAGCGCACCACGCGGTTGACGACCAGGATCGTCGCCAGCAGCGCGAGGCAGACGAGGTAGTAGAATTCCAGCTTGCGCCCGGCCGCGCCCCAGGGCGCCTGCATGCCGATGAGCGAGAAATCCAGGACGCGGGCCGGCGGCAGGGTGATGCCGAGGGGGCCGTTGGTCAGCGGCGTCAGCTCGTTGATGAAGATCTGAACGATGGTGCCGAAGGCCAGCGTCACCATGGCGAGATAGGGGCCGGTGACCCGCAGGGCCGGCACGGCGAGCAGCACGCCGAAGGCCGAGGTCACGCCGATCCCCGCCAGGATGCCCCACCACAGGCCGAGCTTGAAGTGCAGGAACAGCACCGCCGCCGCGTAGGCGCCGACGCCGAACAGGCCGGCATGGCCGAGGCTCACCTGCCCGGTATAGCCGACCACGATGTCGAGCCCGAGGATCAGGATCGCGTAGATCGCGATCACCACCATCAGGTGGACGTAGTACGAGCTCGTGACCACGTGCGGGAAGACGGCCAAGCCGACGACCAGCAGCACGGCGCCGAGGAGGCCCACGTGGCGTGACAGGCTCGGAGCGGCGGCCGGGGCGGGCGCTTCGGCGGGGGCGAGGGTCTGCGCCATGGCTCAGGCTGCCGTGAAGGATGCGCGGGAGGTCAAGCTCAGACCTTCTTGATGACCGCCTTGCCGAACAGGCCGACGGGGCGGATGGAGAGGACGACGAGGAGCAGGATCAGGCCCGGCACATCCTTGTAGCCGGTCGAGATGTAGAAGCCGGTCAGCGTCTCCGCGACGCCGAGGATCAGGCCGCCGACGATGACGCCGAGGCCGGATTCGAGGCCGCCGATGATCGCCACCGCGAAGGCCTTCAGCGCCAGCACGGAGCCCATCGTGGCGCCGGTCAGCGTCACGGGCGCCACCAGCACGCCCGCGAAGGCGGCCGTCATGGCGCTGATCGAGTACGACAGGGTGATCACCTTCTGGGTGTTGATGCCCATCAGGCCGGCGGCGTCGATGTCGTTGGAGGTGGCGACGACGGCCTTCCCCCAGATCGACTTGCGATTGAAGATCTCGACGGCGAGCATCATCAGCAGCGCGCCCGCGACGATCAGCAGCTCCATCGGCAGGATGCGCACACCGCCGACCTGGAGGGCGGTCTCGGGCAGCGGCGAGGGGAATTTCAGGTCGTCGCGGCCCCAGATGTTCTCGGCGACGTTCTTGAAGATGATGCCGAGCGCGATGGTCGCCATGATCCACCCGTACTCGGACTTGATCTTCACGGCCGGGCGCACGCCGAGGCGTTCGACCACGGCCCCGAGGGCGAAGCCGAAGACGAGGACCAGCGGGATCATCAGCCAGTAGCCGATGAACGGCACCAGGGTCAGGCCGAACAGGGCCCCGAGGGCCAGCGCCTCGCCCTGGCCGAAATTCAGTGTCTTCGAGGTGGCGAAGGTGAGCTGATAGCCGAAGGCGATGGCGGCGTAGATCATGCCGACCGCGACGCCTGAGGCGATGAGCTGAAGCAGGATGGCCATGGGTCTACTGTCACCGGAGGGACGGCCGATCCCGCGGCCGGGGCCGCGGGATCGTCGGGCAGTCTGCTGGCGGCCGCGCTGAGGGAGGCTCGCGCGGCCGTGCGGGACCTCAGTTCGAGGACTTCTCCTTGACGCGGACGACGCCCGCGTTCTTGGCGTCCTCGTCCTTGGCGTAGACGATCTTGCCGTCCTGCACCTTCCCGAAGACGACCATGTTGCGCGAGATCGCGTTGTGGTCCTTGGCGGTGAAGGGCTTGTCGTAGGTCGTGACCACGCCCTCGACCTTCTCGTTCAGGTTCTCGAGGGCGGTGCGGATCTTCACGCCGTCGGTGCCGCCGGCCTGCTTGATCGCCGCGGCGAGGAGGTAGATCGAGTCGTAGCCCTGGGCACCGGCCACGGGGGTCGGGATCTTCGTGACGCCGTAGGTCTTGTAGTAGTTCTCCAGGAACGCCTTGCGCTTCGGCAGGGTCTGATCCTCGATGAAGGTCTGCGGCATGATCACGCCGTTGCCGTTCGCGCCGGCGATATCGATGAAGCTCTGCATCGAGGAGGGCCAGCTGGTGATCATCGGCACCTTCCAGCCGAGCTTGGCCATGCCGTTGGTGATCTGGGCCAGTTCCGGCCCGATCCCGTAGGCGAGGATCACCTCGGCGCCGGCCTGCTGCGCCTTGAGCAGCTGGGCCGTCATGTCGACGTCCTTGATGTTGAACTTCTCGACCGCGACGGGCTTCACGTTCTTCGTGGCGAGATACTTCTCGATATCCTCGCGCCCGAGCTGCCCGTAATTGGTCGAGTCCGCCAGGACCGCGATCTTCTTGTGGCCCTGGGCGAGGGCCTCATCGACCATCAGGCCGGCCTGGAGCACGTCGTAGGCGGAATTCCGGAAGACGTAGTTGGCGTCGTAATCCGGCTCCTTGAATTGGTTGGTGATGATCGTCCCGGTGGCGACGTTGTTGAACACCGGGATCTCGGCTTCCTGGTAGAAGCGCTGGGCGGCGAGCGCCACGCCGGTGTTGATGAAGCCGACGCTCGCGACGACCTTCTCCTTGTTGATGAGTTCCTGCGCGACCTGCGCGCCGACCTCGTTCTTGGCCTCGTCGTCGCGCTCCACGAGCTGGATCGGGCGGCCGAGCACGCCGCCGGCCTTGTTGATCTCGGCGGCGGCGAGCTTGGCGCCGTCCCGCATCGAGACGCCCATCGACGAGGAGCCCCCGGTAAAAGGACCGCTCAGCCCGATCTTGATCGGATCCGCGGCCTGCGCCGGGAGCATCGCGACCGAGAGCAACAGCGCGGCGGCGACCGCGCGACCTGCGAAGACCATCGTTTCCTCTCCAAGCTTCCGCTCGTGCGGTGTGCCCTTCCCCGGGGCACTCTGTGCAGCGGTCTCTTCAACTTGCGACGGGCCGTCAAGCTGCGACCCTGATAAAGCTTCGACGATGAGTACGGATTGTCCGGAATCCGTCGTCGCGAAAGCAACATCCTGGCCGAATCCGGCCCCGCTACATAGGCGAGCGGATTACCGGCCGACCCTGTTCGTGGTGGACAATTTCGGTTCTCTGCGCCGAAACTGATCTTTCAGCTCGCCGAGCCGATGTCGCGCAGTGATCGGCCTTGCGGCGTGCTGCGCAGCCCGATGGGCCCGCACTCCCGGTGGATCCGCGGGTTCCTTCAACGGAGGACCGCCCCGGAGGACGTCCCTCCGGCCGGCAGTGAGATCGGCGGCGCCACGCGCCTCCTGGCCGCATCGCCACCACCCGCCAGCCGCGGAGGGCTGCGCGCTGCGGTTGAGGATTGCGGTCCGCCACTGGAGGCCGCAACGCAAGCGTGGATGAGGTTCCGGACGAACCTCAGCCCCTGCAACAACCGCGAGTGTCGGGGTGCCGAAGCGCAAGCTCATCCCGGTCAGACCGCCGCGACGGCGTAGCAATGGGCGCTGGATGGGGTGGCGCTAGCGGGGCCTCGGGACTGGGACAGCGTATCGGATCGGCTGCGCGCCGGACCTTCGTCGCGTTGCTGTTCAACGTCGATGCGGATCAAGCTGCCGCGGGTGTTCCCCTGTCGGCTTACATCGACGGCTTCCGCTCGCACGACCAGGAGCATGCGCACGCCCTGATCCGTCGCAGCATCGACGAGGCTATCCCGTTCGTCGCCGCGTACCGGGCGCTCTCGGCCGACGGCCTCACGCGGCGGGTCCTCGGCGGCGACGCCATCCGCGACACGGCCGGGCGTCCGGTGCGCGGTCGCGGCCGGACACCCGTACATCCGCCAACGGGGCAGGGATCATCCCGGTCAATCGTCTGGAGCACCCGGCGAGCATCGCCTGGCCGCCCAGCAGGCGATCGCCGGTTTGCAAAACCGGGATCTGAAGGCCCGCGCGGATGCGCTTCGGCTGGAGTTGGGCCGCAAGCTTGCCCAGGAGGAGGTGCCGGACCGGCGCACGCACATGAACGGGGCGGGGGCACGCCGCCCGATCGCTCAAACGCGCCGATGGCGTCCGTTCGCGACGGCGCCACCCGGCCCGCGATGCCGCTCAGGGCGGTGCGGCACCCTCGCGGGGGCCGGGTTGCGGGCGCGCACGAAACGGCCCGCCGCGGTCGGGCCGGGCGGGCCGAAGATCGCGTGGGCCGGCCTCGTCGGAGGATGGAGGCCGGCGGTCGATC
>Ga0160428_1000943_pt1 | contig 25924 bp, 16 predicted proteins | sample SolpanmetagenomM_FD_108198 | JGI IMG/M metagenome (GOLD analysis project Ga0160428, IMG submission 108198) | Solar panel surface microbial communities from Lawrence Berkeley National Laboratory, California, USA - M | ecosystem: Engineered > Built environment > Solar panel > Unclassified ... | reverse complement strand
CGCTGATTATGCGCAAGCCGACGACTTGGCCTACGCCACCAATCGCTGCCTCGCCAACTTTGGCAAAGCGTTGACTATTGCCTTTAGCCCCTTTAAGCTAAACTAATTCTTCCGACCTACTTATGGATAATGGTTTTGGCGCTCTTGTAGCCGTGGCGCTCAAATATGCGGCGGTCGTAGTGCCAGTCGCCCAGGCAGGTATCGCCCTGCCAGGGCAGCGGCTCAATGCGGTCGCTTTGGCCGCGCTCAATGTCCCACACCAGGCAGCGACGCTGCTGCTCGTTTAGCATTTTTCCGGTAATCACGGCTTCCAGCTTGCCGCCGTGGCGCCGCTGGTTGGCGTTGTACATGTGCGCAGCCAGGCGCAGGCCCACGTCGCTGATGGGCCACAGCGGCAAGGCCGAATCATCATAGTACACCAAGTCGGGCTCGTAGTTGTCGAGTAGCTCCCGGGTGCGATTATAAAACTTTTCGCAGTAGGCGCGGTCGGGCACGCTCACGCCGTTGTCCCAGTTCCACTGGCTCCCGAGGCTATTGGCATCGGCGCTGCCGGCGCTCAGGGCGTGGTTTTGGGCGTAGAGCGCCTGCGGGTCCTGGCCCTGCCACCACTGGCCCCGGCCCGCGGCGGCCGTGAGGCGGCCATCGTAGGGCACGCCGGCGAGTGGGCCGCTTTTGTCGGCGCGCTGGGCGGTTTCAAACCAGCTCCAGGCGTGGGCCGCGTGCACGCTCACGCCGAAGCGAAGGCCTTGCTTTTTCGCCGCCTTGGCCCAGCCGCCAATCAGGTCTTTTTTGGGCCCAAAGCGGGTAGAATTCCAGGACTGGTACTTATTAGGGTACAAGTCAAAGTTGTCGTGGTGGTTGGCCATCGCCACAAAATACTGGGCCCCGGCGCGCTTATAAAGGGCGACCAGCTCTTCGGGCTGCCAGTTTTCGCCTTTCCACGTGTTAATGACGTCCTTGAAGCCAAACTTCGACGGGTGCCCGTATTTCTGCAGGTGAAACTTGTAGTTGTCGCTGCCCTCGTCGTACATGCTGCGCCCGTACCAGTCGCCGTGCTCGGGCTGGCACTGCGGCCCCCAGTGCGCCCAAATGCCAAACTTGGCGTCCCGAAACCACTCGGGCACAGCGTATTGCGCCAGCGAATCCCAGGTGGGCTCAAACTTATTGGTGGCTAGCGGCTGGCTGGCCAGGGCGCCCGGCAGCCACGCAACGGGCGCAGCCAGGGCCATATTTTTTAGAAGCGTGCGGCGGTGCATAGCGGTGGGTGCGCAAGGGCGGGGCTTCGACGGCGGAGCCTGTGCAAGTTTACTACCGCAACTGGCTTGTGGGGCGAGGGGCCTAGCTTACTGCGGGGGCTGGGCGGCGGTCGGGTTAGGGTTTTCCTCGTTTCTGGGCTGCAAAAGCTTCGCGATCAAGCCCGTCCAGCCAGTCTGGTGGCTAGCACCCAGGCCGTGGCCGGTATCGCCGTTGAAGTATTCGTTGAAGAATAAATAATCCTGAAAATGGGGATCGTGCTGCAAGGTATCGCTGTCGCCAAAGCAGGCGCGGCGGCCAGTCTGCGGGTCGCGCAAAAAGAGCTTGGTCAGGCGCGCCGTGAGTGCCTCGGCCACTTCGAGCAACGTGGCGAACTGGCCCGAGCGCGTCGGGTATTCCACCTTAAAATCGGCGCCGAAATAGTGGTGAAAGCGCTGCAACGCCTCGATTAGCATGAAGTTGACGGGCAGCCAGATGGGGCCGCGCCAGTTGGAGTTGCCGCCAAACAAGTCGGTGGCCGACTCGGCCGGCTGGTAGCTAACCGTAATGGTGGTTTCGCGGAACACGTACGGGTGCCCCAGGTACACCCGCGACAAGCTGCGCACGCCGTAGTCGGAAAGAAATTCCTCCGAATCGAGCATGCGGGCTAGCAGCCGCTTGAGGCGATGGCCGCGCAATAAACTCAGCAGGCGCGTGGCGCCCCGGCCCGGCTCTTGCCAGTGCGAAACCAGCGCCGCCAGCTGCGGCCGGTTGGTCAGCAGCCAGTTCATGCGCGCCAAAAACTGCGGGGCACTATCGAGCAGGCTCTCATCGAGTACCTCAACTGCAAACAGCGGAATCAGGCCCACCATGGTGCGCACTTTCAGTAGCTCGTGCTTGCCCTCGGCCGTGTTGAGCGCGTCGTAGTAAAACTCATCCTCATCGTCCCAGAGGTTGAGCGCGCTATTGCCCACATTGGTCATCGCCTCAGCAATGTACAGGAAATGCTCAAAAAACTTGCTCGCCAAATCTTGGTACACCGGGTTCGAGCGGCTGAGCTCCAGCGCGATGCGCATCATATTAAGAGCAAACATGGCCATCCAGGCCGTGCCATCGGCTTGCTCCAGGTAAGCGCCGTCGGGCAGCGGCGCGGAGCGGTCGAACACCCCAATATTATCAAGCCCCAAAAAACCGCCCTCAAAAATATTGCGGCCGCCGCGGTCCTTGCGGTTTACCCACCACGTGAAATTGAGCAGCAGGCGGTGGAACAGGGTTTGCAAAAAAGCTACGTCGCCCCCATCGCCGCGCTGCTTCTGGTCCATTTTAAAGACCCGAAACGCCGCCCAGGCGTGAACCGGCGGGTTCACGTCGCCAAAGCGCCACTCGTAGGCCGGCAGCTGGCCGTTGGGGTGCATGTACCAGTCGTGGCACAGCAGCCGCAGCTGGTTTTTGGCAAACTCGGGGTCGAGCTGGGCCAGCGGAATGCAGTGAAAAGCCAGATCCCAGGCCGCGTACCAAGGGTATTCCCAGGTATCAGGCATCGAGATAATGTCGTTGTTGTCCAGGCTTTTCCAATCGGCGTTGCGGCCGGTCAGGCGTTCGGGCGGCGGCGTGGGCTGCCCGGGGTCGCCGGCCAGCCAGCGGCCCACATCGTACTTGTAGAACTGCTTGCTCCACAGCATACCGGCAAACGCCTGGCGCTGCACCAGCCGCGCATCGGGGTCGGTAATGGCCTGCTGGTGCTCGGCGTAGAACTCGTCGGCCTCGGCCTGCCGCTGTTCCATCAGGGCCGTGAAGTCGGCGAACGGCTGCGCCTGGCCGGCTGGCCCCAGCCGCAGGCGCACCTGCTGGCTAGCCCCGGCCGCCAGTGTAAGCACGTAGTGCGCGGCCGCCTTGGTGCCCGTGCGGGCCGGGTTTATAGCTTCGGCTTGCTGGTTAACTACGTAGTTATTAATGCCATCCTTGAAAAAAGATTCGGGCGAAGGCGTGCCGCTTAGCCGCTGCGTATTGCTGTTATTATCGCAAAAGAGCAGTTCGGGCCCGCCCTCGGCGTACCAGGCCAGCTCGCCCAGCTCTTGGTGCGAAACCTGCACGCCCCCCGCGAGCGTGGCGGTAAGCGTGGGCCGGTAGTCGTGGTAGCCCCAGGCCCAGGTATTGCGAAACCATAGCTGCGGCAGCACGTGCAGCGTGGCTTCGGCGGGCCCGCGGTTCACGATGGTGTACTGAATGAGTAGGTCGTCGGGCGCGGCCTTGGCATACTCCACGAACACGTCGAAGTACCGATTTTCGGCAAAGACGCCGGTATCGAGCAGCTCAAATTCGGGGTCCTGGCGGGTGCGGCGAGCATTTTCTTGCACCAACTGCTCGTACGGAAAAGCGCCTTGCGGATACTTGTACAGCAGCTTTTGGTAAGAATGCGTCGGCGTGTTATCCAGGAAATAATAGATTTCCTTCACGTCCTCGCCGTGGTTGCCCTGCGACCCGCTCAAGCCAAATAATTGCTCTTTGAGAATCGCATCCTGCCCGTTCCAAAGGCCCAGGCTCAGACACAGCAGCTGCTTATCGTCGCAAAAGCCGGCCAGCCCTTCCTCGCCCCAGCGGTAGGCGCGGCTGCGCGCCTGGTCGTGGGTTGTGTAGTTCCAGGCATCGCCGGTGGCCGAGTAGTCTTCGCGCACCGTCCCCCACTGGCGCTCAGAGAGATAAGGCCCAAAACGGCGCCAAGGCTGCTGGTTTTGGTTGGCTTCGAGGAGGCGCTGGTTTTCGGCGGTCAAGGTATTGGTTTGAAAGAGTAATGCTTCTTGGGAGCGTTGTGGGGCAATCGAACTAAAGAAACTATTTAGCGAATAACTAACTGATGTTACGCAGCACCTGAGCTAGTTTGCTGGAAACAGGCTTTTTCTGCTCTCTTGGAGGTCATTTCCAGCAAGCTGACGTGGCTAGTGCGTAACATCAGTAACTAAGAACGTCATGCTGAGCTTATCAAAGCATTTCTACTGCTTCGTTGGGCTACTATCCCCAGCGGCGTGGTAGAGATGCTTCGACAAGCTCAGCATGACGTTCTGAAGTAATTGTTATAGTTTCTAACAGCTTCAAAATAAGAATACAAGAAACGAGTCAGCCAAGCATCATTTGGGTGCGATTGCTTCGCGGCGCTCGCAATGACAGTCAAATTCCTACTTAGGTATCAGCCGCCGGCCGCAAAACCAGGATAGAGCGTCATGCCGCCGTCCATAAAAATGGTTTGGCCCGTGATATAGTCGGCCTCGTCGGAAGCGAGCCAGGCGGCTAGCTGGCCGATGTCTTCGGGCTCGCCCACGCGGTCGTAGGGAATAAGCTTGAGCAGGCTGGCCTCAGCCTCGGGCGTGGCCCAGGCATCGTGGTTGATGTGGGTTTTGATGGCGCCCGGCCCGATGCTGTTGACCCGAATCTTGTGCGGGGCCAGCTCCTGGGCGGTGCTTTTCATCAGTTGCATAATGCCGCCTTTGCTGGTGGCGTAGTTGACGTGGCCGGCCCACGGAATGACTTCGTGCACGCTGCTCATGCAAATAATCTTGCCGAGTGCCTTGCTCACCTCGGGCTGCAAGCCGCGCTTGAGGAAGGTGCGGGCCGCTTCGCGCACGCACAAGAACTGGCCGGTCAGGTTCACGTCGATTACCTGCTGCCACTGTGCCAGGGTCATGTCGACGAAAGGCGAATCGACCTGGATGCCCGCATTCGACACCACAATGTGCAGCGTCCCAAAGCGCTCAACAGCTTGCTGAAACATCGCCTGCACCTGGTCTTCCTTGCTCACGTCGGCTTTCACGGCGAAGGCAGTGCCGCCGGCATCGGCAATGGTCTTGACGGTAGCGTTGGCGCCGTCGGTGTCGTGGCCGTAGTTGACCACCACCGCGGCGCCGTTGGCGGCCAGGGCCACCGCGATGGCCGCCCCAATGCCGGAGCTGGCCCCCGTCACGAGCGCAAATTGCCCGGCCAGCCGGGGTGAAATAGGAGCAGCCATAGAAATAACGATTGGGAAGTAGCGGCGTCCGCGCAAGCCGGAAATCGGGGCACGGCGCCGGCTTAAAGACGGGCTTTCGCCGGTTGGGGTTTCCTGTTGGCCGCCTCAAGTGCGGTACCTCGCCTATTCTTCCCGGCCAGGGGCCCGCCCGCGGGGCCAGGCGCCACCTCGGTACCTTTACAGCGGCGCCCGAATTTTTCATCCGGCCGGCGTGTTGGCTAGCTTCTTCCTCGTTTATGCGCACTTGTTTGTTTTGCTTTGCCTGGCTGGTGGCTATGCTGGGCAGCTTTGGCCTCCGGGCCCAAGCCCTACCCGAAGTAGTGGTGCGCGGGCACGGTAAGCGCGTGGGCATTTTGCGTAAGCTCGACCTGAGCCCCGCCCAGCGGGCCCGCATCAACACGGTGCTCGACGAAGAACAGGCCCTGCGCAAGCAGCGCCTCACCCACCGGCCCGGCGAGGACGAGCACGCTTCGCGCCTGGCCCGGCAGGCCGATTTTGAAACCAAGATTGGTGCGGTGCTCACCCCCGAGCAATACGAGAAATACCAGGAGCTGCGCGGCCTCAGGCCAACGCACAGCCTAATCGAGCGCGACATCCAGATACCTGGCTCTCAAACGCTAAAGCATCTTCCCTAAGTCCAGCGGCTCAAGAACTGCGCAAACGCCTCCTTGTATTGCTCCCCCACCGGAATGGTTTCGGGGCCGATCTGCACCGTGAGGCGGCGCACCGACTCGATCTTGTCCAGGGCCACAATATAGGAGCGGTGAATGCGCAGAAAACGCCGGGCGGGCAGCTTTTCTTCCATCGCCCGCAGGCTCATGAGCGAAAGCAGGGCCCGCGGCGTGCTCTTGAGGTGCACCTTCACGTAGTCTTTCAGGCCCTCGATGTACAGAATATCGTGGAGCGCCACGCGCACCAGCTGGTACTCTACTTTCAGAAATAAATATTCTTCCTCGGCGGCGGGTGCGGGAGTTGCTTCGGCGGGGCCCTGGGCTAGCTCGGCGTAGGCGCGGGCTTTGTTGGCCGCCCGCAAAAACTCCTCGTAGTTGAAGGGCTTTACCAGGTAGTCGAGCGCATCGACCTTATAGCCTTCCAGCGCATACTGCGGAAAGGCCGTGGTAAACACAATACGCGGCGGGCTCGCCTGCTGCCCCAGCACGCGGGCCAGCTCCAGGCCGGTAAGCTCCTGCATTTGAATGTCGAGGAAGGCTACCTCGACTTTTTCGGTTAGCTCGTGCAGGCCTTTGAGGGCCTCAACGCCGCTGCCATAGCGGCCCACTAGTTTGAGAAAAGGCGTTTGCTCAATAAAAGTACTGAGCAGGGCCAGGGCCAGGGGCTCGTCGTCGACGGCAATGCAAGTAATGGGATTCATATCCAGATCGGGAGGGGCCAGCCAGGCGGCCCGGTACTACAACAATACGCCAGCCAAGGGCGGTCGGACCTTAGCCTACCTCTATCGACAGCCGCACTTCAAACTCATCCTGGGGCGTGCGCTCGGTCACGGCCAGGGTGTAGCGGCCGGGGTAAAGCAAGTCGAGGCGGCGGCGGGTATTGGCCAGCCCAATGCCATTGGAGCCGGCCAGGTCGGTGCCAGCGGCAGGCACCAGGGTATTACGCACCACCACTTCGAGCAGTTGGGCCGTGGGCTGGTGCAAGCCAATGTAGATACGGCTAGCCTGGGTGGCCGCCACACCGTGCTTGAAGGCATTTTCGACGTAAGGCAGCAGGATCATGGGCGCAATGAGCACTTCGCGCACCGGCTCGGGGTGTTCAAAAACCACCTGCACGCGGTCGGTAAGCCGCAGCTGCATCAGGTTGATATAATCCTGAATGAAAGCCACTTCCTGGCTTAACTGGGCGTGGCCCACGGCCGTATCGTAGAGCACGTAGCGCATCATGCGCGAGAGGCGGTGCAGGGCCGCCCGCGCCCGGTCGCCGTCGATGAGCGTGAGCGAGTAGATGTTATTGAGGGTATTAAAAAAGAAGTGCGGATTGATCTGGGCCTTTAGCATGGAAAGCTCGGCCTCGACGCGCTGCTGGTCGAGGCGCTCGCGCAGCCGGGCTTCCTGCTGCCAGTGCTGCACCACCGTAATGGCCGTGCTGATGCCCAGAACGAGCAGCGTGATCAGCGTACTCACCAGGTCGAACCGATTGCGGGGCGGGGGACCTGGCCGGTTGGCCAAGGGCGGCGCCAGCGGGCGGGCCGCCTGGAAAGCTTCCCGCATCAGGGCCGGCAGGTGCAGGGCCGTTTCGAGGGCGTGGCTCAGTAGCAGCACCACTACCGCCGTGGCCGCCAGGGCCGCCACAAACCAACCCGTGTGGCCGCGTAGCAGCAGGCGCGGCACGCTCACGCGCGCCGTCAGATAAAACCCACCCATCCAGAGCACTAGCAGCACTCCCTGCTTTGCCCAAAACTGCATAGGCAGGGCTACGTGGCCCACCATGGGCTGAAACAGCAGGAGTGCCAGCGCCAACAGCCCCCAGGCCAGCACATGAATCAGGGGGGTGAGGTAGCGCCGAAAGAGAGAAGCAGCCATGTTAAAGATAGATCCTATTCAAAAGTAGCGCGCTGGCTAGCCCCTGGGGCATACTACCGACTACCGGGCCGATTGTGCCGACTGCAACCCGGCTTTGCCCGGCCGGCTTTCTGTATCCGTACCGGGCGGTTTGGCGTAGGCTTTGCCATGCTAAATAGGCCAAATGCGTCTGCCGTCCCCGTGGCCAGCTTCGTGAATTTTACGCGTTAGGCCCTCATTCCCCGTTCACGTTGGTTGGCGCTATTTGGCTATTGGCTAGCCCGGTTACCTGGCTGGTAGCTACTTGCCCAAGTCGTTTTGTTCGCTGCTTCCCTTTCCCCGCCGCTGCCCGCTAGTGCGGCACTGCCTTTCTCATGATCACGACCACCGACCTGCCCCCCACTTCCTTGGCGGGCACCGACCCACTCCCGCCCAAGCCGGCCGACTTCGAAGTAGCTTTCCAGCACAAAGAAACCTTGATAGCCGGCTACCTGACGGCCTTTGCGGTGGTGTACTACCGGCAGGCGGCCGAGCGCGCGCCCGCCCAGCTGCAAGCCACTTTGCGCATTGAAAACGACCAGGCGGTGTTTCCGCTGGCTACGGTGCTGCTCCATCTCAGCGATACCGGGAGCCTGGCCGAGCTCGCCGCCGAGGCGGCGGGCCAGCTCGTAATGGGCCTGGCTGGCGTGGCCGAGCAGCTGGGCGCGGCCATTACGCGCTGTCGCATCGCCTTCCCGGCGCCCGAGGCCCAGCACCCCGACCACGAATGGTGCGTAACGCTCGACTTTGCCGCCGATGCCAGCGTGGCGGTCAGCTTTGCCTGCACGGCCGGGCTGGCCAGCGCCTGGGTCGTGGCGTACCTGCCCGCCCACGTGCAGCGCGTGTTTGAGCAAATCGGCCAAAACCCGGCCGCCACGGTGGGCTACGTCTTTTACCTGGCCGATGACGAAGTGAGCCTGCTGCACCAATTCCTGACCGTGCCGCAGCAAGTAGCGGCGGGCGGCCCGCAGCAGCTGCACCAGCTCTTCGAAGCCACGGCCCGCACCTATCCCAACCAGATAGCCCTTAGCTGGCTAGGCCAAAACTGCACCTATCACGAGCTCAACGAGCAGGCCGACCAGCTGGCCACCCGCTTGCAGCACCGCGGCGTGCGGGCCGGCGACTTTGTGGGGTTATTCATGGCCAAGTCGGTTGAGCTGTACGTCGGGATGCTCGCCGTGCTCAAAGCCGGCGCCGCCTACGTACCGCTCGATCTATCCTTCCCGCCCGACCGCGTCACGTTTATTCTGGGCGACTGCGGCGCGCGGGCCCTGCTCACCAACCGCCCCTTGCCCGAGGGCTTCGACACCTGGCCTGGTTTGGTTATCGACCTCACGGTGCCAGCCCCGGCCGGGCCGGCGAGCCTGGAGCCGGTGGCCATTGGGCCCGATTCCATTGCCTACGTCATTTACACTTCGGGCACCACCGGGCTGCCCAAGGGCGTGCTCATTCCGCACCGCAGCATCTGCCACCTCGTGCGGGCCGAGCAAGTACTGTTTCAGCCCACCCCGCAAGACCGCGTGGTGCAGGGGTTTTCGGTGGCCTTCGACGCTTCGCTCGAAGAACTGTGGCTAGCCTGGGGTGCCGGCGCCACGCTGGTGCCCGTGCCCGAAGAAACCATGAAAGCGCCCGACGCGCTGCCCGGCTTTCTGGTCGAAAACCAGGTTACGGTCTTCTCCACGGTGCCTACGCTGCTCTCGCTGCTACCGGCGAGCATTCCCACGCTGCGACTGCTCATTTTGGGGGGTGAAGTGTGCCCGCCCGAATTGCTGACGAAGTGGGCCAGCCGCCAGTGCCGCGTGGTGAATACCTACGGCCCCACCGAAGCCACCGTCGTGGCCACGGCCGCTGACTTTGTGCCCGGCCAGCGCCTCACCATCGGGCGGCCGCTGGCGGGCTACGAGGTATTGATCCTCGACCAGCTCGGCCAGCTCGTGCCGCTCGGAGTGGCCGGCGAGCTGTGCATTGGCGGGCCGGCGCTCGCCGCGGGCTACCTCAACCGCCCCGAGCTAAGCGCCGCTAAGTTCAACACGGTGGCCGAGCTGCCCAACGGCTTCGGCGGCCGCCTCTACCGCACCGGCGACCTGGCCCGCTTCGAGGCTGAGGGCAATATCGACTTCCTGGGCCGCATCGATACGCAAATCAAAATTCGGGGCTTCCGCGTCGAGCTGGCCGAAATCGAGTCGCTGCTTTTGCAGTGGCCCGGCATCCGCAACGCGGCCGTGGCGCTTAAGGAAGGCCCCGATGGCGTCCAGAAGCTCATTGCCTACCTCATCCTCGACCCCAACCACCTGCTCGACGAAAAAGCCGTGCGCGCCTACCTGCGCGAGCGGCTGGCGCCCTACATGCTGCCCGCCGCGCTGGTGCCGCTGGTATCGTTTCCGCTGCTCACCAGCGGCAAGGTCGACCGCAAGGCCCTGCCCTACCCCGTGAGCGGCGACCACGCGCCCACCCGCGAGCTCACCCTGCCGCGCACGCCCCTCGAAGCGGCCATCTACGCCGCCTGGCAAAAGCGCTTCGACACCGCCGATCTTTCCATCACCGACGATTTTTTCGACATCGGCGGCAACTCGCTGCTCGCCTCGCTCATCATCTCCGAGCTGCGCCAGCAGCCTGAATTCCAGGGCCTTTCGGTGAAGGAAATGTACACCCGCCGCACCATCGAGGCGCTGGCGGCGGCCGTGGCTACCGATACTTTTGGCAGTGGCCCAGCCGCTGCCCCGGCCGACCAGCCGCCCGCGGTGCCGCTGGCCCGCGCCAGCACGGCTACCCGCCTGGTTACGGCCACGTTGCAGCTGGTTTCTATCGCGGCTTTCTACGCCGTGCCCGTCTTCTTTTTGAATAGCTCGATCTACTTCCGCAATGCCATCGGGCAGTGGAACTGGCCCGAGCTGCTGCTGGCCGGCGGGGCCTCGGTGGTACTCTACGTGCCGCTGGCCTGCCTGCTCGTAGTAGGGCTGAAGTGGCTGGTTATCGGCCGCTTCCGGGCGGGCGAGTACCCGCTGTGGGGGTGCTACTATTATCGGTTTTGGGTGGTGAAAAAACTGGTGGAGGCCGCTCCTACTCAGCTGCTTTCCGCCACGCCGTTTCTGGCTATTTTCTACCGGCTGCTGGGCGCCAAAATCGGCCAAAACGTGTACCTGGGCTCGACGCGCGTGCTGTGCTTCGACCTGCTCACCATCGGCGACGAAGCCAGCATTGCCCGCGAGGCGGCTTTGCTGGGCTACCGCGTCGAGCACGACCGCCTCATCATCGGCGCTACCCGCGTGGGGCGCAGGGGCTACGTGGGTTTGCGCGCCATTATGGAAGGTGATACCAGCCTGGGCGAGGCCGCTGAGCTCGACGACTTGTCGGTACTGCCGGCCGGCCAGCACATTCCGGCCCGCGAGGGCTGGCTAGGGTCGCCGGCCGTGCCCAACCGCGCGCTGGAGCCCGCTTTGGCGCGCCCGGTGCCGACCGCGGGCGCGGGCTACCTGGTGGCGCAGCTGCTGGCCATTGGGCTTATGCTACTGGTGCCGTCGGCGGCGTCGCTGCCCATCTTGGCGCTACTCTACGCAAGCGTGGAGCACTTCGGCCCCGAGCCCTCGCTGCTCACGCTGCTGCCGCTTTCGGCGCTCTACGTACTGCTGCTAATGGCGGGGCTGGCCCTCACCAAGCGCGTAGTCGCTGGGCGGCAGGCCGATGGCACGCTGCCGCTGCACAGCCTGGCCTACGTGCGCCACTGGGTAGCCGATGCCGTGCTGGCCCAGAGCCTGGTGCTGCTTAAGTCGCTCTACGCTACCATTTACACGCCCTACTGGTTGCGGCTGCTGGGGGCTAAAATCGGCCACCGCGCCGAGGTTTCGACTCTCAACCACATCTCGGCTGACCACCTCACGGTGCACGCCGGGGCCTTCCTGGCCGACTCGGTGAGCGTGGGCGCCCCCCGCGTGCAGCACGGCGTGGTTACGATTGTGCCCACCGTGGTCGGGCCGCGCACTTTCATCGGCAACGGCGCGGTGCTGGCCGGCGGCACCGTGCTCGGCACCAACAACCTCATTGGGGCGCTCTCCTCGGCGCCCATCGTCACGCCGCCCGATGGCACGTCGTGGGTCGGCTCGCCGGCCTTTTTGCTGCCCAATCGGCCCATGTCGCAGGCCTTCGCGCCCGAGCTGACGTTTGCCCCGCCCACGCGCCTGGTTTGGGCACGGGCCATTATCGAGATTTTCAAGATTGTGCTGCCGTTCACGTTCTCGTTTATCACGTTTGCGGTGCTGTATCACTACTGCCACTGGCACCTCGAGCACTACTCGTTCTGGAGCAGCGTGGGCGTGGGCACCGGAGCGCTGGTGGGATTGATTTTTGGCTTTTCCCTCCTCACCGCCCTGCTCAAGTGGGTACTCATTGGCCGTTACAAGCCTTCCGAAAAGCCCCTGTGGTCGTCGTTTGTGTGGCGCAACGAGCTCGTCAACTCTTTGTGCGAGAGCTACGTGTATACCTACTGGGAAGCCCCGCTGCTGGGCACGCCCTTTGCCACCTGGTTTTTTCAGCTCATGGGGAGCCACTTTGGCCATTCAGTGTACATGGACACCACCGAAATCACCGAGTTTGACCTGGCCTGGGTGGCTGACCACGCCGTGCTCAACAACGGCTCGACCATTCAGACGCACCTTTTTGAAGACCGCGTGATGAAGATGTCGAACCTGCGCATTGGCCGCTATGCCACCGTGGGCACCTCCTCGGTAGTGCTCTACGACTCGGTTATCGGGCCGGGCGCCACGCTCAAAAGCCTTTCCCTCCTGATGAAGGGCGAGCAGCTCCCCGCCAATACCCGCTGGCAGGGCATCCCGAGCGCCTTTATTCCGGCGGGCCATTAGCCAACGCTGGGCTTTCAGCCTTCTTATTGCTACCTGTAGCAAGCAGGTAGAACGGCCAGGCCACTGTACCGTGGACGCTGCGAGTCCGTGCGGGTGAACGCACGTTTGCTCCCACGCGCGGACTCACAGCGTCCACGGTACAGTGGCGTTTCCGCTACCGCTGGGTAGAAACCATTATCGTAGCCTCAGCCATCAGCTTGCCATCTTTCCCGTAACTTTAGCCCCCATCCCACCCGCTTAAGCTGTGCCCGAGTACCTGCTCTTTGTTGATACCGAGACCTCGGGCCTGCCGGCCGACTGGCGCCGGCCCTACGCCGAGCCGGGCGCCTGGCCCCACGTCGCCCAGGTTGCCTGGCTCATTTATACCCAAGCGGGCGAGCTGGTGAAAACCGAAAACCACTACGTGCGACCCAGCGATTATGACCTCACGCCAGCTTCGATGCAGGTGCACGGCCTCACGCTGGCTTTTTTGCACGAGCACGGCGAGCCCCGCCGCCCGGTAATGCAGCGCCTTCACGACGACCTATTGCGCTATAAACCTCTGGTAGTGGGCCACTTCATCGAGCTCGACTACCACATGGTGGGCGTCAGCTTTCACCGCTCGGGACTACCCAATGCGCTACTGGGGCTGCCTACTTTTTGCACTATGCGCTTCACCAAGCGCTTCTGGCAGCCGCTGCACCAGCAGTATTTGCGGCTCGCCGACCTCTACCAGCGGCAGTTTGGCCGGCCCATGCTGCGCCAGCACGATGCCCTGGCCGATGCCGAAGCCACGGCGCAGTGCTTCTTTGAGCTGCGGCGCACCGGCGATATCGATGCCCAGGCGCTCGCCGATGAGCCGGCGCTGCGCCCACCCGCTGCCCACGCCTTACCGGCTAGCCGCCCGTTCTGGAAATCTTGGCTAGGAATGATTTAGCTTCGCAATTATGAATTGTGAATTATGAATTATGAGTTGGCTCGCCAAACTACTTGCAATTCATAACTCATATTCATAATTCATAATTACCTATGACTGACCTCCTCGCGTTTCTTCGCACCGTTGCTCCCTTCAACCTGCTGCCGCCCGAGGTGCTCGAAGAAGTGGCCGGCCTGCTGCAAGAAGTGACCCACCCACGCGAGGCCGTTATCTATCACCAGGGCGAAACCAAGCTGCGCGGCGTCGACCTCATTATTGAGGGCGCCTACGACACTTTTTTCTACGACGCGCAGCAGGCGCGCCGCTTGCCCGAAGTGTACGGCCCCGCCGAATGCTACGGCGGGGTGTCGGTGCTGCTCAATAAGAAGCGCTCGCTGCGTACGGTGCAGGCGCGCGCGGGTACGCGGGTCTACTTTTTGCACCGCAATAGCTTTCGGGGATTGTGCCTGGGCTACGACGCCTTTTTTCACTATTTCACCAGCCGCTATGGCCGGCTGATGCTCGACGACGAGTATGCCCACCTGGTGAGCCCCGGCCCGCAGGCGCCGCAAAATTTTATTGCCGCCGATGAGCTCTACTCGCGCCGCCTGGCTACCGTAGAGCTGCGCCCGGTGCTGGCCTGCGCCGGCACCACGCCCACCCACGAGGTGGCGCGCCGCATGGCCAAAGCCCGCAGCAGCTGCTACTTCGTGCTCGATGAGGCCGGCGAGAAAATTGCGGGCTACGTCACCGATATTACGCTGCGCGACAAGGTAATAGCCGGCCTGGGCGATGCCCGTCAGCCCATTAGCACGTTTATCGACGCGCCCACGCGCTCGGTGAGCAGCGAGGCTTTTGTGTATGAGGCGCTGCTGCTCATGTTTCGGACCAAAACGCGCTACCTGCTCGTGGAGCGCGAGGGCAACTACCTGGGCTTTATCAGCCGCAACAAGCTGCTGACCGACCAGGCGCAATCACCGTTTCTGTTTATCCAGGGCGTGAAGCAGGCCGTGTCGGGCCGCGAGCTGCGGCGCAACTGGCAGAAAGTGCCCGACATCGTGGTGCAGCTGCTCGACCGCGGCGTGAAGCCCGAAATCGTGAACCAGGTCATCACCACCGTGGCCGACACCATTGCCCTCAAGGTGATTGAGGATGTCATTCGGGAGATGGGCCCGCCGCCGGCCAAGTTCGTGTTTATAGTGCTGGGCTCGGAAGGCCGCCAGGAGCAAACCTTGCTCACCGACCAGGACAACGCCATCATTTACGAAGACAAGGCCAACGAGCACCGCGAAGAGGTGCGCGCGTACTTCCTCAAGTTTGCCGAGCAGGTGTCGGACCGGCTCAACGACATCGGCTTTAGCTTCTGCGACGGTGGCTTTATGGCCAAAAACCCCAAGTGGACGCACTCGCTCTCGCACTGGAAGCGCAACTACCGCGAGTGGCTGCACGAGTCGAACCCCGAGGCGGTGATGCGGTTCGCGGCGTTTTTCGACATTCGCTACCTCTACGGCGAGGCGAGCATCCTCGACGAGCTACGCGAGTTTTTGGATGAGGAACTGCAAAAGCCCCTCGACCGCTTTTTGCACTACATGACGGCCAACGCGTTGCAGTACGAGCCGCCGCTGACGTTCTTCAACAACATCCGCACCTTCGCCGTGGGCGACCAGCAGGTGGTGAACCTCAAGAAAATCATGTCGCCCATCGTGGATGCCGTGCGCATGTACGCCCTCCAAAACCGGGTGTTCGTCACCAACACCGGCCAGCGGCTAGCCGCCCTGCGCCAGCTCGGCGTCTTCACCGAGAAGGACTACCAGGAGCTGCTGCAATCGTACTACTACCTCATGGGCATGCGCCTGAAAAACCAGGCCACCGAGATGATGCACGCCAAGCTACCACCCAGCAACTACCTCAACCCCAAGCAGCTAACCAAAGTAGAGCGCGTAACGCTCAAGGAGATATTTAAAGTTATCGGCGACTTTCAGCAGCGCATCAAAGTCAAGTTTGCCAAGCTGCTGTAGCGACCGGGCGGTTTATATTCACCCTAATGCGTCAATTTTCCTTCGCACCGCCGGCTGCTACCACCGGCCAGCCGGTAGCGACGCGGCATCTGGGCGTGCTGGATTTTTTGCGGGGCTTCGCGGCGCTTAGCGTTTGCCTTTTTCACTTTAGCCGGGGCGTGGAGCTGACCAAGCTGCACTCGCCGCTGCTGCAACTGGCCTTTGCCAAGGGCTACGTGGGCGTGGCGGTTTTCTTCGTAATCAGCGGGTTTGTCCTCCCGTATAGCCTCTGGCACACTGGCTACCGCGTTCAAAACTTTGGCGCCTACCTGGCCAGGCGCATTGTGCGGCTTTGCCCACCGGCCTACCTCGCTAGTGCCCTCATCCTGTTGAAATGGGCCGTCAGCTACCGCTGGCTGCACCACGGCAGCGCGCAGCTGCAACAAGTGTCCAGTGCGCAGCTGCTGGCCAACGCGCTATTGGTGGTGCCCTTCACGCAGTACCACTGGATAAATGCGGTCTGCTGGACCCTGGCCCTGGAGTTTCAGTTTTACATCCTCCTCGGGTTGGGGTACAATCAGCTTTTCACTACAGCCCGGCCCGGGCGGTTTTTGGCATTTTGGGTTGGGCTGCATGCGTTGCAGTGGCTACCTTTTTTACCGGCTCAGAATTTTTTTCAGTACAGCACCCTTTTTGCGATGGGCGGCGCCAGCCTGCTGTACTACCAGCAGAAAATCGCTGGCAGGCACTACGCGTTAGCCTTGCTGATTTTCTTTGTGCTTGGTGGCGGGCAGCTGGGTTGGTGGACCGCTACTTTCGGCCTGGCTACGGCCCTGGCCATTGTCGTGGTGCGCGGGCAGTATCCCTTCTTTTCTTTTGCCGGAAAAATATCTTACTCGCTATACCTTACTCATTTTTTGATTGGCTCAAGCGCCGAATTTTTGCTCGTGCGCTATTTTCCGCCGCATTCCCCGCTGGCAGCCACGGCCGCAATAGGTGCCTGCGCAATGCTGGCAGTAGCCGGCGCCTACCTGTATTTTTTGGTGGCTGAAAAGCCTTTTATCCAGCTGGCTAGGCGGATAAAACTGTGACGCACTTGCTCAACCGACTCCTAGTATTCGGCACGCAGTAGCATTTTTACCAACTACCCCGCGGCCTTCAGTTCGCCAAGTAAGCTGGTACTCGCCCGGCAAGCTGGTCAAAATAGTTGTAGCTACGTATGTAGCCGCTAGCTAAACCTACCGCCCTGCACTTCATTGTGACAACGGCTAGCTCACGTAATTTGCATTATGAAGTGGTCTTCCCTCCGGCGAGTGCTGGGTGTTAGCTTTTTGCTTTTGCTGCTGGCGGTGGGGCTGGCCGGCTGGCTACTTAGTACCCACTACGGCCAGCGCTACGTCAGGCAGCTGGTGCGCGAGCAGCTAACCCATAACTCGGAGCTGGTGCTCGCCCCCTTCGACGTTGAGTTTTCCGTCTGGTATGATTTTCCGCACCTTACTGCTTCGCTCAGCCACCTCACGCTCACCGATACTACTTACCACCGCGCCCTACCAGTGATGCGCGTGGGCCGCGCCGACCTGCGCATGAACCTGCGCGAGCTGTTGCACGGCCGGGTGCAAGTGACGCGCCTCACGCTGCACGACGCAGCCATTAACCAGCGTGTCGACTCGCTGGGCCACAGCTGGGGCCTGCGCGGCAAAAAGCGCCCGGCCCAAGCTTCGGTGCCCAAACTTAACTTGGCACTGGACTCTATTATCATTTATAATTTCGGGATATTTACCCGCAACGATTACATCCACAGCGCATTGAGGGGGCGGGTATACAAAGCGCGGCTATCGGCGGTTCTTCGGGGGGGAGTACTGCAAGTGCACGGTATTATGGTAGGCCGCCTCGACCAGCTACGCAACCGCAGCGGCGATTTACTGCTCAATGAGCCCGTGCAAGCCTGGCTGCATTACCGCTACGACTTTGCGCAGCGCCAGGGCAGGTTTTACGACAGCCGCGCTACGCTCAATGGCGATACCATTACCATCAGCGGCACCCACACGGCCGAAGTAGCTAGCAGCTCGGCGCCGCCACGGGGCTCCCTTATCAACCTGCGGTTTGAGGGGAGCCAGCCGCTGCTGGAAGTGTTGCACGCGGCCCTGCCGCCCAGCGTGCGGCCGCTGCTGCGCGGGGCCACGAGCCACAGCAAAGCCCACATTACTTACCTCATCTCGGGGCTGAGCGGGCCGCTGGTGAGGCCGCGCACCATTTTGCACTTTGGCCTACGCGGGGCTAGCCTGCAATGGCCCGATTCACTGCGACGCATCGACCGCTGGGACTTGCAGGGCACCTACGACAACGGGCCGGCCCACTTACCCCAAACCATGTCAGTGCGCCTCAGCCAGTGCCGCATCTACACTCCTGCCGGGCAGCTGGATATGCCTTTTCTGCTCCGCGACTTTCGCCGGCCCTACATCAAGGGCCGCCTGCGGGGCCGCACCGCGCTGCCCGTGCTAGCGGCCCTGCTATCGCCCGGCCACTGGCGCGCTCGCCAAGGCACCGCCGACCTCGACGTACGTCTGCGCGGCTTGCTGCCCGCGATGGGGCCGCACCACCGTGGCGATTTTCGCAAGAATATGTCTATCCGGGGCCTCGCCACGCTGCACGATGCAGCCTTTGAGCTCACGGGCCGCCGCGGCGCACTTACGCATTTCAACGTGCGCATTGGCCTTAATGACAGCCTGTGGCAGCTCTCGAACGCCTCGGGCCTCTTGAGCGGCATGAACTTTAAGGCGACGGCTACTACCACCTATTTGCTCGATTATTTCACGGGCCAGCACCCTACTACCAACATCGCGGGCAATTTTGAAGTCGATGCGCTGGATGTGATGAGCCTGCGGCAACTGCTGCGGCCCCAGCCGGCTGGTAGCGAGGCGCCGCACCCGCACCGAGTTCGCACGCTGGCGGAGCGGCGGCGGCTTGCCACTACGCTGGCCAGCAGCGTTATTCCTGCTGGCATGCACCTCGATGTGGCCCTGCACTGCGGCCGACTGGCTTTGGCCACCGATACGCTACGCGACCTGGCCGTGCGCGTGCGCCACGACGGTAGCCTCGTGCAGCTCTTGGGCATTCGGGGCAAGCTGTGGGATGGCGATGTGCGCGGCCAGGTACAGTGGCCCACCGACTCAGCCAACCGCGTAGCGCCGGTAACGTACGCCGTTGATTTTCACTTTGATACCCTTAGCTATAAATACTTGCTGTCGCGGCTGTCGCACCCGCCGCGCCGCTCAGCCAAGGCCCCAGCTAGTCCCGCCATCCGGGAGCTACTCCTCGCTGCAAATGGCAAGCTGAGCTACGAAATAAATACCATGCTGCTGCCTGATGGCGAGAATCTGCGCCATTTACGCCTGCGCCTCGACAAGCAGGGCTCGGTACTGCGCCTGCCCTACCTGCACTTTGTATCGCCGCAGGATGGGGTAGGCAGCGGCTCGGCCACCGCCCAGCTAGCGGGTACGCACATCACCTCGGCCGCGGCTACCCTCGACCTGCGCTATGCTTCCGTCGATGTGCCCCAGCTGCTGCGGATGCTGGCTAGCGTGGCTCCGCCCCGCCCCGACTCGGCTAGCCGCGCCAGCCGCCGCATGGCCCGGCTGGCCCGCCGCTCGGCCCAGCCGGGCCGCTCGCTCATCACCAATGGCAACTTTACGGCCCTGCTGCGCGTGGAGGCCGACCAAGTACGCTACGCGGCCGTGCGAGGCGCCAACTTTAAGCTAGCCACGCACTTGCAAGCTGGGGAAGCCATGCTCGACAATTGCACCGTCGATGCCCTGGGTGGGCATGTGGCGCTGCGCGGCCGACTCGTCACGAATGCGGGCCGCGAGCACCACCCGCTTCAGGTGCAGGCGCTGCTCGAAGACATTCAGCTCGGTGACTTGTTTGGTACGGCCACAGCCATGCGCCTCAATGTGCTGGAGCGGGAGAATGTTCAGGGCACGTTGCGGTGCGCCGCCGCCCTACGCACCGACCTCGACGAGAAGTTTATTCCTGATCTTTCCCAAACCAGTGGCTACCTCAAAACGGATATCCGCGACTTGGAGCTGGTAAATGTGGAGGCCCTGGAAGATGCGTTGCGGTTTTTGAAAAAGCGGACTAGCCACTTGTTTTTCGAGCCCGTCAGCAGCGAATTTGTGCTGAGCCGGGGCCAGCTCCTCATTCCTAGCCTGCGCCTCAACAGCAACCTAACCGAGCTGGAAGTAAGTGGCCGCTACAACCTCGATGGGCGCGCCGACCTCTACGTCGGCATGAATCCGCTGCACGCGCTGCTCGGCAACAACCAAAAGCGCATTGCCCGCATCAAGGCGGGCGAGTCGGTGGGCCGCCACGATGCCAAGCTCACCTACCTGAGCCTCAGCCGCGAAGAGCCGCATACGAAGTACCACGTCAAAGTTTTTCAGAAGCAGGAGCAGCGCCAGGCCCAGGTAGCCTTGCGGCGGCAGCTGCGGCAGATCGTTACTGCGCAGCGCCTCGATACCACGCTGCAACTGCTGCCGCGCATTCCGCTCACCACGCCGCCCGCCCGGCTCATTACGGCGCCCTAGCGCGGGCGCCGTAATGCAGCCTGCTACGCCAGCATCTGGTCGATACGAGCCAGCTCGTCGGGGCTAAACTGAGCGTTGGCGAGGCTGCCCACGGCATCGGTTACCTGCTGCGGCTTGCTGGCGCCAATGATCACCGATGTCATGCGCGGGTCGCGCAGCACCCAGGCTAGCGCCATCTGGGCCAGCGACTGGCCTCGGCTTTGGGCTAGCTCGTTGAGCTGGCGGGCTTTTTCGAGGCTGGCGGGGCTTAGTTGGCTTTCCTCAATGGCACCGTTGCCAAGGCGGCGCGCGGCGCGCGAGTCGGCCGGCACGCCCTGCAAGTACTTATCGGTCAGTACGCCCTGAGCCAGCGCCGAGAAAGCGATGCAGCCGATGCCCTCTTCGGCTAGCACGTCGAGCAGGCCATCCTCAATATCGCGCACCAGCAAAGAATACTTGGGCTGGTGGATGAGGCAGGGCGTGCCCAGCTCGCGCAGCACGGCGCTCGCACGGCGGGTTTCTTCGGGCGAGTAGCTCGACAGGCCCACGTACAGCGCCTTACCCTGGCGCACCAGCGCATCGAGCGCGGCCATACTTTCCTCAATGGGCGTGGTGGGGTCGGGCCGGTGGTGGTAGTAAATATCGACGTAGTCGAGGCCCATGCGGCGCAGGCTTTGGTCGAGGCTGGCCACCAGGTACTTGCGCGAGCCGCCGTCGCCGTACGGGCCGGGCCACATGCCGTAGCCAGCTTTGGTCGAGATAATCAGCTCGTCGCGGTAGGCTTTAAAATCGTCCTTATACAAGCGCCCAAACGTTTCTTCGGCGGCCCCGGCGGGCGGGCCGTAGTTGTTGGCCAGGTCGAAATGGGTGATGCCCGCGTCGAAGGCCGTGCGCAGGATGTTGCGGCAGTTACCCAGCGCATCCATTTCCCCAAAATTCTGCCACAACCCCACCGAAATGGCGGGTAGCTGCAAGCCGCTGCGGCCGCAACGGCGGTAGTTCATCGAGTCGTAGCGGGTGGGATTGGCGAGGTAAGGCATTGGAAAGTGATGGGGAAGGGTGGACTTTACGGCACTAAAGCTACTAGCGCCGGCGCAAGGTTGGCGCGGGGCTAGCCAGCCGGGGCCGCCAAGCGTGGGTTGGGCGCTACTTTTCGGCTCGCAAGTGCCTTTGGCTGCTCCTCTATGCCCCGCTTTTACTCCCACTTTTTATTTTCTGGGCTGACGCTGTTGGCTGCTGCCAGTGCGCGGCCGGCCCTGGCCCAAACTACCGCCGCTGCCCCCACCCGCGCCCAGGATTCGCTGTTTGTGCGCCAAAACTACCACAAGGTCGAGCAGCTGATCTCGATGCGCGACGGCACCCGGCTAGCCACCATTCTCTACGTGCCGCTCGATGCTGGCCCGGCCCACCCCTACCCTTTCTTGCTGGAGCGCACGCCGTACTCGGCCGGCCCGCGCGGCGCCGACCACTACCCCACGCGCGGCCCCGGCCCCAGCCGCGAGCTAAGCCAGGAAAAATATATTTTTGTGTACCAGGATGTGCGCGGGCGCTACCTCAGCGAGGGGCAATTTGAAGAGATGACGCCGGCCCTGTCGCGCCAGACGGGCAAAACCCCGCGCACCGCCAAAGGCCAGCCCCCGCCCCACGACGAAAGCACCGACACCTACGACACCATCGAGTGGCTATTGAAGAACGTGGCCGGCAACAATGGCCGCGTGGGCATCATGGGCATCTCGTACCCAGGGTTCTATGCCACCGCTAGCCTGCCCGGCGCGCACCCGGCCCTCAAGGCCGTGTCGCCCCAGGCCCCGGTTACCGACGAGTTTATTGGCGACGATGCCCGGCATGGCGGGGCGTTTTTTCTGCTCGACAACTTCGACTTTACTACGTATTTCGACGTGCCCCGGCCCCAGCCGCTAGCCAAGTACGAGCAGCTTTTCCCGCTCAAAATTGCCGATGCCTACCAGTTTCACCTGGCACTGGGGCCGCTCAAAAACGCTAATGCGCCGCAGTATTTCAACCAGCGGGCACGCATCTGGAACGAGTACCTGGCCCACGATACCTACGACGACTACTGGCAGGCGCGCAACATTCGGCCGCACCTCACCGGCGTGCGGCCCGCCGTGCTGGTAGTGGGCGGCTGGTTCGACGCCGAAGACTTGTTTGGGACGCTGCACACCTACCAGGCCATCGAAAAGCAGAACCCCGGCGCCACCAACCGCCTCGTGATGGGCCCCTGGACCCATGGTGCCTGGAGCCGCCCCGATTGGAGTCAGTTTGGCCCCCTGCGCTTCGGCCAGAACACCGCCGAGTACTACCGCCGCACCCTCGAAACGCCCTTTTTCAACTATTACCTGAAAGGCAAAGGCCCGTTCAACCCCGCCGAAGCTACGGTGTTCGACACGGGCACCAACGAGTGGAAAACCTATCCGGCCTGGCCGCCGGCCAGCGCTAAACCACAACCATATTACCTTCAGCCCGAGGGTACTCTGTATGGGGTGGAAGAAGGGCAACTTGCACCTTATCAGGCACAACCATACATTACTCGAATCCCCCCGGTTAATTTGCTAGTGCCAGTGCCGCCCACTTTCGACGAGTACGTAAGCGACCCGGCCCACCCCGTGCCCTACACCGACGGCGTGTACGAAGGCCGCAACAATGAGTATATGATTGAAGACCAGCGTTTCGCTGCCCAGCGGCCCGACGTGCTAGTGTACCAAAGCGCCCCGCTAGCCCAGGACCTCACCGTGGCAGGCCCGATTGGCGTTGACCTCTGGGTGAGCACCTCGGGCACCGATGCCGACTTCGTGGTGAAGCTCATCGACGTGCTGCCCGACGACGCGCCCACCCCGGAGCCGAGCCAGCCGGGCCACTCGCAGGCCGGCGCTCAGCGCCTGGTGCGGGCCGACGTGCTGCGCGGCCGCTTCCGCAACAGCTTCGAAAAGCCGGCGCCGTTTCAGCCCAACGTGCCGACCGAGGTCAACTACGCGCTCAACGACGTGCTGCACACTTTCCGCCAGGGCCATCGCCTGATGGTGCAGGTGCAAAGCACGTGGTTTCCGCTCGTAGACCGCAACCCGCAGCAGTTCGTCACTATTTCCACGGCCGAGGCTAAGGATTTTCAAAAGGCGACCATTCGCATCTACCACGAGCCGGGCCACGCCTCGGTGGTGCGCCTGCCGGTACTGGGCCGGTAGGCTAGCCGCTACTGGCCCACTGCCGTACAACGAAACCTATGAAACGGCGAACTTTCCTTCCACTACTAGGGCTGGCGCCGCTGGGCCTGGCCGCTACCAGCCTCCGCCACACCCGCCCGATGCAACCCGAAAAACTCTTTTTCCAAGACGACGGCACCATTCCCAACAGCCGCTACCCGGTGCTGCTGTACCGGCAGGCCTTTGCCGCGCGCGCCGATGCGGGCGCCGCCTGGCTCGAGCGCCGCTTTGCCGAAAATAACTGGACCAACTCCTGGCGCAACGGTGTGTATGCCTTTCACCACTACCACAGTACCTCGCACGAGGTGCTGGGCATTTATGCGGGCTCGGCGCTGCTGCACCTGGGCGGCGAGGCCGGCCAGAAAGTGCCGGTGCAAGCCGGCGACGTCCTCGTGCTGCCGGCCGGCGTGGGCCACAAAAACCTGGGCGGCGACCACCTCGGCGTAGTCGGCGCCTACCCCGACGGCCGCTCCTGGGACGTAAACCGTGGCCTGCCCGGCGAGCGTCCCCAAACTGATAAAAACATTGCGGCCCTACCGCGGCCCACTACCGATCCGTTGCTAGGCCAGGCCGGCGGCCTGCTCAGCAGCTGGCAGTAAAGCAACTACGTACCCTTAGATAAAATAGAACGTCATGTTGAGCGAAGAGAAGCATCTTGTTCGCGCCGTTGGGTTATGACCTTAGTGGTGCGGGTGAAATGCTTTTCTTCGCTCAGCATGACGTTCTGGTAGTAGTGCTACTACTTACCCCATGTTGCTTGCTAAGCTGCTTGCTTCTGGGCGTGCCACAGCACTAGCTGCCAGCCTTTTTCGGGAGTTTTGATGTAGACCACCACGTACTTGATGCGCGTGAGGTTGGGCTGGCCCTCGGCGCCGGGGCCGAGGTCAATCTCGATGAGGGAATTGACAATAGCCGTGTGGTCGTCGTTGTAGGGCCGCACGGTCATGGCCTCAATCGTTACCTTATCGTAGCGGCTCTGGCCGCTGGCGATGGAAGCCAGGTAGCTCGCCTTGCTATCCTGGTGGCCGTTGGCGTGGGTATAAATGAGGTCGTCGGCGAAGATGGTTTCCAGCGTGGGCAGGTCCTTGGCAACTTGCGCGTCGAAGCGGCGGCGCTCCAATTGTTCGATTTCTTGAATGGCAGACATGGAAAAAGTAAGGTAGGGTAAAGACGCCGGGCCAAAAGTAGCTCGGACTTGGTAGTGCAAGCGCGAGCAACGCGAGCAGGCAGAACCGGACGATTCTCAACGTCAGATGCTTGCTGTGCTCGCGCTCGCGCTCGCACTACCAAGTCCAAGCTACTGATAAGCTGCCTTAAAAAAGCGTTAGCTGCCCGCTGGGGCTGGCTACGGCGCCCGCGTCGAGGCTCGATAGCGAGAGGCCGAGCAGGCGCACGCCCTTGGGTAGCGGCAGTAGCGCCGTCAGCAGCTCTTCGCCCAGCTGCTCAAGAGCGGCTTGGCTAGCGACTGGCGCCAGCAGCGTGCGGCTGCGCGTAATCTGCTGAAAATCGGCGTATTTCACCTTCAGCGTGACGGTGCGGCCCGACTGCCCGGCGCGGGCGCAGTAGGCCCACACCTTGGTAGCCACCGGCAGCAGAGCGGCCACGAGGTCGGGCAGCGCGTGCAGGTCGTGGGCAAACGTGGTTTCGGCGCCCACCGACTTGCGCAGGCGGTCGGGCTGCACGGGGCGGTGGTCTTCGGCGCGGGCAATGGCGTAGTAATAGCCGCCGGCCTTACCAAAGTGCTGCCGCAGCAGCGCCTCGGGCCGGGCACGCAGGTCGGCCCCGGTAAAGATGCCCAGCTGGTTGAGCCGCGCTGCCGTCACGGGCCCGATGCCGTGAAACTGCCCCACCGCCAGCTTCTCCACAAACGCCAGCCCGCGGCCCGGCGGAATCACGTACTGCCCATTGGGCTTGCGGTAGTCGGAGGCCAGCTTGGCTAAAAACTTATTGTACGACACGCCCGCCGAGGCCGTGAGCTGGGTACGCGTCAGGATGGCAGCCCGGATGTCGCGCGCTACCTGGCTAGCCAGCGGCTCGTGCTTGAGGTTGTGCGTCACGTCGAGGTACGCCTCGTCGAGCGCCACCGGCTCGATAAGCGGCGTGTACTCAGCCATAATCTCCCGAATTTGCCCCGATATTTCCTTATACACCTCGAAGCGCGGCGGCACAAACAGCAGCTCGGGGCATAGGCGCCGCGCCGTGCTGGCGGGCATGGCCGAGCGTACGCCATATTGCCGGGCCTCGTAGCTGGCGGCCATCACCACGCCGCGCTCGCGGGTACCGCCCACCGCCAGCGGGCGCCCGCGCAGGGCCGGGTCGTCGCGCTGCTCCACGGAGGCGTAAAACGCATCCATGTCGAGGTGAATAATCTTGCGGTCTTCGGGGGCAGTCAAGGCAATAATAGAGCAGCGGCGGTGCTCGGTGCGGGGCTGGTTGATGGACTTAAAAATGGAGAATTAAAAATCTACCATCCAGATTTTTAATTCTCCTAGGACTTACGCAAAGGGCGTAACTTGAGTAAAAAAGGCATGAAAGTGACGGCGCAGCTTTATGGACAGTTTTTGCTCAGCAGTCAGGTGAACTATACGGGCACCTACCTGGCCGAGCATTT
>Ga0160428_1000942_pt1 | contig 25930 bp, 29 predicted proteins | sample SolpanmetagenomM_FD_108198 | JGI IMG/M metagenome (GOLD analysis project Ga0160428, IMG submission 108198) | Solar panel surface microbial communities from Lawrence Berkeley National Laboratory, California, USA - M | ecosystem: Engineered > Built environment > Solar panel > Unclassified ... | reverse complement strand
CACGACCTTCGGGCCGGTGTTCCGCAAGATCGATCGCTGGGGCAATGTCGAGCACGCCCGGCTCGGGCCGGATGCCTGGCGCGCCATCCTCGACCGGCGCAACGGCACCGCGCACCCGCGAGCGCGGGCATGACCGTCCCCTGATGGCACGCACCGCCGCAGACAAGGCTGAGCAGGCAGCTGCGGCGCTCGACGCCTACCTCCGCGACCGTCCCCGACCTGCGACCGGAGACGTCCCGCTTGCGCCGCAAGGGACCGGTGCGCTGGAGCTGGAGCTCGTCGCCCCCGCAGCCCCGACGCCGTCTCAGCCTGATCCTGGGTCGGTCCGGACGACCGAACCGCATCCCTCGACCGACGCGCCCGTGTGGCTGCCCAACGTCGACTGGCTGCACCACCGGCTGTGCATCACCGGCTCCGTTCTCGAGCTCGATGGGCTCCGGCAGGCCGCCTCCGGTGCGGGCACCATTCCGTGGCAACTCGACCTCGACACGCTGGAAGAGGACTGGTTCCACCTGCTGGCCAACCCGGCCAGCCGCGAACTCAGCCTGGCGGGCAGCCGAAGCCTTGCCGCTCAGCTGCGCGAGGCGGTGGAGCGCCGCCATGCCCTGGCCGTGGCGCGGGTGGGCCGAAGCCGGGTCTGCCCGTTCGATCTCCATGCGCTCGTGCCGGTGCCCTCGTGCGTCCTCCGTCTTGGTCCCGACCACCCGGACGCCCTGGCCTGGCTCTGGCAGCATTGGGGCACGACGGAGGCGCTCCGCCACGTGGTGGAGCAGGCAGTGGGCAAGGATATGGCTGGTCTGGTTCTTCCCGCGGGGAGGGGGTGCTTCGGCTCGGCTTCTGGTCGGCGGACTGGACGCCGTGGCGGGCGTTCGAGCGGATCCGGGCCGACTGGCCGGCGCTGCGCTTCGACGTACAGCCGGACTACGCGGCCACCTGATGGTTGATCAGGACACCGCGACGCCAGAGCAAGGTGTGCTCGATCTCGAGATCTGGGACGAGCCGCCCCGACGTGCGCCCGGGCCTGCCGTCGCGCCAGTCTTGACGGTTGACGGCTTCGAAGGGCTGCTCGACCTTGCCCGCACCCGGCGCATCGACCTGGCCCGGCTGTCCATCGTCGACCTGGTCGAGGTGTTCGAGGCCGCGCTGACCACCGCACTCGCCACTCTGGACAAGGGTCCGTTGCTGCTGGCCCGCTGGGGCGACTGGCTGGTGATGGCGGCGGAGCTGACCCTGTTGCGCTCCCGGCTGCTGGTGCCGGTCGACCCGGCCGACGCTCAGGCGGCCCGGGATGACGCCGAACAGCTGCGCCGCACGCTGCTCGACCGGGCGGAACCGCTCGTGTCGCGGATTGGCTAGAGGCGCGTCCGCAATTCGGACGGGAGGTGTTCGGGCGGGGCGTGACCGATGCGGACGGTGCACCCCGGGGGCGCGCACCGGAGACATCACCGCGCTGCTGCGCGCCTGCCTGGCGGCTCTTCGGGTGCCGGCTGAGGCGGGCGCGCTCTACCGTGCACCCGGACCCCCATTCTGGAGCGTGCTGGATGCTGTAGCCCGGCTTCGTGCCCTGCTCCCGGTGGTGGAGGAACACGGCCGCGTGCTGGTTGGCTTCCTGCCCATGATCCCGCTGGATGCGCCGGAGCGGGAGCGGCGGTGTCGGCCACCTTCCTCGCAGGGCTGGAACTCACCCGCGACGGGGCCGCAGACCTGGCGCAGGAGGAACCGTGGCAGACCATCCGACTCAGCTGCCCGCCGAACTGCGATCCATGGCGGGCTGTTCCTCACGAAAGGGGCTGACATGCTCAACCTTCCGCCCTCGCGATCGCTGGGCAACCTGTTACCGAGCTGCCGTCAGCAGCGTTGGCGGCGGTGTTCACGCCCATCCTGGCCTGCGATAGGTGCCGGGTCGAACGGATCGTGTCGCATGGGCAGGTCACACCCTCGGACCAGCCCTACTGTCAGGAGTGGTATGAATGGATTCTTCTGCTCGCCGGTGCTGCACGGGTGGAGGTTGAGGGAGCGGAAACGGCTCTCACCGCGGGCGACCGCCTGTTTATTCTAACCGGGGCAAGCCACCGTGTCACCTTCACCGAGTCCGTGTGTGCGACGATCTAGCTTGCCTTTCACTTCGACAGCGCGACCCAAGCCTGAACCGACAAAGTGTGTTGACGGCGAACGGTTTGGACTCATCCACCAAGCAGGCTGAACGGCAGCTTTGCGCTCATTTCGGACATTCCGTGCCATCGGCAAAGTGCTCCGAAGCGGACGTGGCAGAGACTACGGCCTTCAACCTGACTTCGGGCTGAGTCCGAACGCAACCGTTGTTCAACAGAGATGTTGGCTCCTACAGGTCGCCAAATCCTTCGACAGTTCTGCATTGATCGTAATTCGAGGCAGACGGGAGCGGCTAACAAACAATCAGCCAGTCTTGCGTAGGGGCTACACAGGCTCCCGCGCATGTCGCACATGCTCCGCATAGGCAGAGCGGAACACGGCGGCGTCGTTGCCGGGGGTAACCAAGTGGAAGCCCTGCCGCAACCGCATCTGTGCGGCCTCGCCACTGGAACAGAAGATGCCGGCCAGCAGCCCGCGTGACACAACCGCGGCGCGGATGCGTTCCACGGCGCCGGTCACGTCAGGATGATCGTGCTCCGATTTCGGGGAGTGACCGAGTTCGATGGCCAGATCGTTGGGCCCGACGTAGACGCCGTCCAGCCCCGGCGTGGCCAGGATCGCGTCAAGGTTGGCCAGCGCCTCGCGCGTTTCGATCATCGCGAGCACCAGGATCTCCTCGTTGGCGCGCTCGAAGTAGTCGGGACCACCGTACAGCGCGCCGCGCGCCGGGCCAAAGGAGCGGGTGCCGACGGGCGGGTAGCGGCAGGCCGCCACCAGCTGTGCCGCCTGCCCCGCGGTGGAGATCATCGGGCAGATCACGCCATAGGCTCCGGCATCCAAGAAACGCATGATCTGTGCCGGGTCGTTGGCACTCGGCCGCACCATCGGCACCGCATCCGTGGTGCCGATGGCCTGGAACATGGCGATCGCATCGCTGAAGCCGACCATGCCGTGCTGGCAGTCCACCGTGGCGGCGTCCACCCCGGTGTGGCAGGCGACCTCGCTGGCATAGGCGGACGGTATGGACAGCCAGGCGTTGACGATGGGCCGTCCGTCCCGGTGCATCTGCCGCAGCTTGTTGGGACGCATCACTCTGCCGCCATCGCCGGGGCGGGTGGCAGCAGGCGCTTGAGCGCGACGTAGCCGTTGTGGTCCATGCCGAACCCGGCCTCGGCGGCCTGCCGCACCAGCTCGGGCGCCCAGGTGATGCGCTTGCGGGCGTCGCCGGGCAGCATGACGGCGATTTCCACCGGCGTGTCGCCCACCGCGGTGATGGAGCGCCAGGCGTCGGCGGGGACGGAGAAGAAGTCCTGCGCTTCCACCCGGGTCGTCACCTCCTGGCCCGGGTCGTTCACCGCCACCTCGAAGGCACCCTGGAAACCGATGAGCACCTGCTTCTCCGGCATCCGGAACGGGCCCACGGTGTTGCCGGGCTGGATACGCAGGAACTCCACGGAGAGGCCGTGCGGGTTGGTGATGGGGATCTCGTGGTCGCGGTCCTCCGTCATGCCATAGCCCAGCACCGGCGCCATCTCGCTGGCATGGCCCGGCAGACCGCTGTCGAGCAGGGCGCCCTTGGACCATTGCCGGTCCTCTACGGTGACGATGCGCCGGCGCATCTGCTCCGGCGTGTAGCGCCGGAAGCTCTCGACCGTGGCGCGATCGATAGGCTGCAGCAGGTCCTCATCCCGCGGCTTTTCGGCCCCGGTGGCGGTGTCCACCAGCATGTTGTCATTGGTCAGGTACAGCCCGTACTTCCCGGCGGTCTCCAGGATCGAGGGATGCCAGATGATGCCGCCGGTGTCGTCGCCGCCCAACGCGGTGAAGATCCAGCCATCCTCGTTGCCCGAGTTGGTGAAGCCGCGGAAGATCCAGGTGGGGATGCTGACCACGTCACCGGCACGGCCGACGAACTCGCCATCCTTGCCGTCCGGCCCCCAGCAGAAGGTCCACTTGCCTTTGTAGATCATGAACACTTCGGCGGTGTAGTGGACGTGCAGGTTGTTCACCGTGCCCGGCGGCATGGCGGCGACGCCCATGGACAGGCCGTGCGGCTCCGTGATGTTCACCACTTGGTCGGCGGACTGGGTGACTCCCGCGCCGATCAGCGAGTAGTTCTCCTTGTCCTGCGAGCCCGGCATCTTGCAGTCGATGAAGGCGACTTTGCAGGCCACCATGTCGGACCGCTTCACCAGGCGCTGGCGGGCGGTTGCTTTGGTCAGGGGAGCGTTGGTCATCGGGGCCTCCGTTTATTCGCCGGGCACGAGTTCCGGCAGTCGGGACGCCATCTCCGGCAGGCGCAGCCCGCTTTCGGCGTCGAACAGATGCAGTTGACGCATGTCGGCACGCAGGCCGACAGTGGCGCCGGTAGCTTCGGCGAAGCCACGCTCGGTGCGCGCGATCACCCGGGCCGGGCCGACCTGGGCGGTGACCAGCACGGCCTCGCCGGTCAGCTCCGTGGTGAACACGGTGCCCGCCATGTGGCCATCGCCGGGTGCGCATAGGGACAGGCATTCCGGTCGCACGCCCAGCACCACGCCGTCGCGTGATCCGGTGCCGGCGCCGGGCAGGGCCACGCCGGGTGCGGTGAAGGTGCCGTCCACCAGATTCCCGGTGATGAGGTTCATGGGCGGCGAGCCGATAAAGCCGGCGACGAACAGGTTGGCGGGCCGGTCATACACCTCGGCCGGGGGCGCGATCTGCTGCACCACACCGTTCTTCATCACCGCGACCCGGTAGGCTAGCGTCATCGCCTCGATCTGGTCGTGGGTGACGTAGATGGTGGTGATGCCCAGCTCCGCCTGTAGGTGCTTGATCTCAGCCCGCATGGTGACGCGCAACTTTGCATCCAGGTTGGATAGCGGCTCGTCCATCAGGAACACGGCGGGGGTGCGGACAATGGCGCGGGCCAGGGCCACGCGCTGCCGCTGCCCGCCCGACAGTTCGCGCGGGCGGCGGTGCAGCAGGTTGCCCAGCTCCACCTTGCGTGCCGCTTCCGCCACGCGGGCTTCACGATCGGTGCGGTTCACGCCGCGCACGCGCAGCGGGTAGGCGATGTTCTCGCCCACGGTGAGGTGGGGGTATAAGCCATAGTTCTGGAACACCATGGCGATATCCCGGTCCTTCGGCATCACATTGTTCACGCAGCGGTCGCCGATCCAGATCTCGCCGCCGCTTGGCTCCTCCAGGCCGGCGACCATCCGCATGGTGGTGGTCTTGCCGCAGCCCGACGGGCCCAGCAGCACGAGAAACTCGCCATCGGCGACGGTGAGGGATTGTCGGGCCACGGCGACGAAGGAGGCCCAGGTCTTCTCGACGTCCTTCAGGATGACCTGTGCCATCAGCGAACCGCTCCCATGGTCATACCCTGGACGAAGTGCTTCTGCACCAACAACGCCAGCACGATCATCGGCGCCATGATCAGCAGCCCGGCGGCGGACAGCAGGTGCCACTGCATCCCTTCCTGGCCGTTGAAAAGCTGCAGCCCGACCGGGAGGGTGACGGCGTCGCGCCGGGTCAGGATGAGTGCGAACAGGAACTCGTTCCACGAGATGATGAAGGCGAAGATGGCGGCGGTGATGATCCCTGGTGCCGCCATCGGCAGCACGACCCGGCGCAGCACCTGCAGCCGGGTGGAACCGTCCACCAGGGCCGCCTCCTCGGTCTCCAGCGGGATGCCGTCGACGAAGCCCTTGATCATCCACACCGCGAACGGCATCACGATGGCGGTGTCGACCAGGATCAGCGCCGGCCGGGTGTCCAGCATTCCGAGCGAGCGGAACATCAGGAAGAACGGCAGCACGATCACCACGGCGGGCACGAACTGCGTGGCCAGGATGGTGACCAGCATGGCGCGCTCCCCCCGCATGCGAAAGCGCGAGAAGGAATAGGCGGCGCAGGTCGCGAGCGGGATCGAGATGAGCACCACACAGATCGAGACAATGGCGCTGTTCAGCAGCTTCTGGTGGATCAGGTAGGGCGGCTCGAAGATGGTGGCGAAGTTCTGCAGCGTCGGCGTGAAGAACAGTTTCAGCTCGAACACGTCCACGCTGGTCTTGAACGCCGCCAGCGCGATCCAGACGATCGGCAGCAGCACCACGATGGCCGCCAGCACCACCAGCCCATCCTGCACACGGCCCCAGCCTCCCTTGCGCTTCATGCGGCCCTCCGGAAGACGAATTTGATGTAGAGGAACGTCAGCCCCAGCATCGGCACGACCATCAGCCAGGATACGGCGGCGGCATAGCCCATGTCGTAGTACTTGAAGCCGTTCAGGTAGGCGTAATAGACCAGCGTCTGCGTCGCGTGGCCCGGTCCGCCCTGCGTCAGCATGAAGATCACGTCGAACTGCTTCAGCGCGAAGATTGTCTTGAGGATGATCACCACCACCAGCACTGGGCGCAGCTGCGGGATGATGATGCCGAACAGGATGCGCCAGGCGGGCGAGCCGTCGATCTGGGCCGCCTCGATGGTGTCCTGCGGCAGCGAGGCGAGACCGCCGATCAGGATCAGCGTCATGAACGGCGTCCAGGCCCAGACATCGGCCATCAGCAAGGCCGAGAAGGCCAGCGCCGGGGTGGACAGCCAGTTGATCCCGGCCAGAGGCGGGATCAGCGTGCCGAACATCGCCGCGAACAGGCCGAACTCCGGGTTGAACAGGAAGCGCCAGGAGATGCCGACCAGCGCCGGACTCATTGCGAAGGGCAGGATCAGCAGGCTCTGCACCGAGCGTCGCAGCAGCCCGCCGCGGACGAGCAGCAGGGCGAGCCCGAGCGCCAGCGCGGTCGTCGCCGCGACGCTCAGCAACACGAACAGCGCGCTGTTGCCCACGGACAGCCAGAACTCGCTGGTGGTGAAGGCCTGCTCGTAATTGGTGCCGCCGATGAAGGGGCCCGGTACGGGCGAGCGGGCCAGGCGCCAAGAGCGGAACGACAGGAGAAGGGAGTAGGCCAACGGCCAGATCGCCGTCGCGGCCACCACCAGCATGGCGGGCAGGACCAGGAGATACTTGACCTGGTTGTCGCGCAGGTCCGGCAGGCGCACGAAGCGGCGCGGCGGCACGGCCAGGATTGCCGCCGTCCGCGCCGTGGTCGTGGCACCTGCCACCGTATCCATCAGCGGTAGCCGGCCTGCTGCAGCACCGCGGTGGCTTCCGTGGCCGCCTTGGTCATCAGCGTCCGCACGTTGCCGCCGCCGGCCGCCTGCTCGATGGCGTTGGCCAGCAGGTCGCCGACCTGGGGCCATTCCGGGATCATGGGCAGCGTGTCGGATTCCTTGAGGCTCTCGTAGCAGGCGCGCGGCACCCCGGCGTTGGCGGCGTTGACCTCGGCGTCCAGGAAGTTCTCGGTGACGTTAACGACGTTGTTGATGATCTTCATCCCGCCGATCTCGCGGACGATCGCGTTGGACTTGTCCATAACCGGGTTGGACAACCACTTCATGAACTCCCACGCGGCGTCCTGCTTGCGGGAGAAGCTGTTCATCGAGAACGGCAGCGTAGAGGCGCAGCTGACCGCGCGGCCCTCGTAGGTCGGCCACTTGGTGAAACCCACCTGCACCGCCGTCAGCACCGACTGGCCCGGCGTCACCATCGGCGAGTACGCCCATTCCCAGATCGGGATCATGGCGGACTTGCCCTGCTGGAAGGAGACGCGGGAATCCTGCTCCACGAAGGAGATCGAGGCCGGGTTGGCGACCTTCTCCCTGGTCAGCAGCCCCACGTAGAACTCGGTCGCCTTGATGGCGCTGTCGGTGGTCCAGCCGGGCCGCATCTTATCATTCAGGATCTGGTTGCCGGAGGACCAGATGAAATCGCACCAGTGGAACAGCGACTGCCGCGTGCCATCATTGTGATAGGACAGGGCCAGCGGCTCGATGTCGGTGCGCTTGGCCCGGATAGCGCGGCCGGCGGCGATCACGTCGTCCCAGGTGTCCGGGGCCTTGAGCCCCAGCTGGTCGAAGATGTCCTTGCGATAGTAGAACAGCTGCCCATGGCTGCGCATCGGCAGGCCGGTGACCTCGCCCTTGTACGAAGCGGCTTTGATGAAGCCGGGCAAGTACCGGTCCATCGAGATCCCGTCACGCTGGAGCAGCGGGGCGAGCTTGACGAACCAGTGTGCGTTGGCCGGACCCCAGCCGTCGAGGTAGTTCACCACGTCGTAGGTGTCGTCCGCGCCGACGCCGATCGATGTCACCTTGTCCTGCAGCGCCGGGAACGGCACGAAGTCCCAGGCCGTGGTGATGCCGGTGAGCTGGGTGAACTCGGCCTGCCGCTTCTCCAGCGCCTGGAACTGCGGCGTGACCACGGCGAGGATGTTGAGCTTTGCACCGTTGTAGGGCTTGCCCGGCTTCAGGCCATAGGGCGCGCCGGCCACCGCCGTGCCCTGGGCTATTGCGGGCGTGGCGGCGGCGGCGGCAGAGGCGGCAAGCAGCGACCGGCGTGTAAGGTGCAAGGCAGTCCTCCCATGTGGCCGGTTGTTGCCGCGTTGCCGATTGCGGCGATCCGTGCCTGGATGTCAGACTAGGCAGGCTCGCTTCGCTTGCAGGAATACGACATTTGTCTTGAACCGTTGAGCCAAAGGAACGAATGCTGCGCGAAATCCCGTTCCGTTTCCATAACGAGGCAGCCCCATGATGACGAGCAGCGAGACCCGGCCCGGCGCCCGGGCGCACGCCACGCGGTTCTCGGTGGGCATCATCCCGCTACAGAACTTCACCCTCAGCACCTTCTCGGGCTTCATCGACATGCTCCGCCTGGCCGCCGATGAAGGCGACCGCTCCCGGCCGAACGCCTGCGCCTGGACCGTGCTGGGCCCCGACTGGAACCCGGTGCGCTCCTCCTGCGGGATCGAGGTGCAGCCGCAGGAACCGTTCGGCGCGCCGGAGCGGTTCGACGTCATCGTGGTGGCCGGCGGCCTACTGCCACCCCCCGGGGACCGGATGCTGAGCGATCGGGCCTGTGCCTTCCTGCGTGCCGCCCATCACGCCGATGTGGAGCTGGTGGGCATCTGCACCGGCAGCCTGGCGCTGGTGGAGGCCGGGCTGCTGCGGCCGGGTGCCCGGTGCTGCGTGTCCTGGTACCACTACCCGGACCTGCAGGAGCGCTTCCCGGACGTGGTGCCGGTGGCGGACCGGCTGTGGGTACGCGACGGCGCGATCACCACCTGCGCCGGCGGCCTGGCTGCGGTGGACCTGGCGGCCACGCTGATCCAGGAGCGCCTGGGAGGCGCCGTGGCGCAGAAGAGCCTGCACATCCTGCTCGCCGAAGGCCCGCGGTCCGGGTCGGCGACGCAGCCGCAGCCGCCCAACATGCTGCCGGTGCGGGACCAGCGCGTGCGCCGTGCCATGCTGCTGATGGAGCAGAACCTGTCCTCGCCCCTGGATGCCGGGCAGCTGGCGGCCGAAGTCGCGGTGTCGAAACGCCAGCTTGAGCGGCTGTTCCGCCGCGACCTGGGCGTGGGCATGCAGCAGTTCGGCCGCGACATGCGCCTGTCCTACGCCGTGTGGCTGATGACCCACGCTTCCAGCCGTATCAGCGATATCGCCGCGCATTGCGGGTTCGCCGACGCCGCGCACTTCAGCCGCACCTTCCGCACCGCCTTCGGTGACAGCCCGGTTGCCGCGCACCGGCGCGGCGGCGCGGCGCTGCAGGCCATGCTGGAACAATGGTGGCCCTATGGCCGGCTGCTCAAGGCGGCGGGGCCGCCCGGGGCGCCCCGCTCGCCGCCGGCCTCGGGCGACCGCCGCCCCTATCTCTGATCAGCGGGGCGGCGGGGCGGCGCGCTCATGCGCGATGATCTGCTTCCAGATCACCACCTCGTCGATCGTGATCCACTCCTGCTGCACGCGGCCATCGACGATCTGGGCGTGGCTGAGTCCCATGATGTAGATCGGGGCGCCGCTCGGCGGCCCGAAGCTGCCAAAGCCGGTATGCGTGCCGCGCACCGACCAGCGCAACGCCACCCGCACCGCTTGGCCCGGCTCCCGGTTGATGGTGGCGCTGTGCAGACTGAATGCCGCGTCCGGAAAGGCGGCGAGGTAGCCGAGGAAGAAGCGGTCGATGTCGGAATGGCCGTGATAGCTCTCGTTGCCCGGAGCCTCCACCGTGGCACCGTGGAAATACAGCTGCTTGATCGCCTCCAGCTCCTTGTCGCCCCAGATGCGGCGGTAGCCGTCGGCGTAGATTTCGACCTCGCGGCCCGCCTGGACCTGCGGCTTGTAGATGCCGGGCCGGTCGTGCTCGGGCAGGAAGTAGGCGACATGGCCCTTGGTGCGGATGTCGTTCTCCGCCATCTCCAGCGCCAGGGCCCGCGGCTCCAGGCCGAGGCAGCGCGCGAAGGCGGCCTGGTCCCGCACCAGCCACTCCTCGGTGACGACCTGGTTCACCACCCAGCAATCGGCGATGATCCTCGTCTTCAGCATCCGGCCCGTGGCCCGGCCATAGCTGCCGTCCCCGGTGTGCCGCATCACCGAGATCAGCCGGTGGGAGGAGAGGAACGAGCCGTCCTCGTAGGCGGTCCAGATCACGTCCTCGCCCACCAGCTGCCGGTCGGGGAACTGGTGCAGCGTCGCCAGCGTCTGCGCGGTGACGTCCTTGTTGTCGGCCGCCAGCCCGGTGGCAGCGCGGACCAGGCAGGTGGCGCCGTAGTAGCGGGCGAGCTTACCGCCGATGCCGCGGTCCTCCCAGATTTCCCGCGTAATGCCGTAGATGAAGTCCGGCACGTTGTTGTAATCGCCGATGATCGGGTTCATGCGCGCCTTGCAGCCGTTGTTGCCGGGCAAGTGTCGCGCTACGCCGCCGACACCGGCTTGCGCACACGCGACATTCGTCTGGCAAGGCTGCGACATCGATGGCGCGGTGCTTCCTGCCGGATGTCGCAAACGCGCAAGCCCGCGACGCTGGCCCGATGCCAGACTTCAGACGCCAGACTTCTGGTGCGAGGGGAACGGCGATGACCTGGGACGTGATCGTGGTGGGTGTGGGCGGCATGGGCAGCGCCGCGTGTTGGCAGTTGGCCCGGCGCGGGCAGCGCGTGCTGGGGCTGGAGCGCTTCGACATCCCGCACAGCATGGGATCGTCGCATGGCGTCAGCCGTATCATCCGCCTGCCATACTACGAAAACCAGGCCTACGTGCCGCTGCTGCACCGGGCCTACGAACTCTGGCATGACGCGGAACGGACGACCGGCGCCACCTTGCTCGTCACCACTGGCTCCGTGGATGGCGGTCCGGAGGACGATCCCTTGTTCCAGGGCGCCCTCGCTTCCGCGCGCCTGCATGGCATGGCGCACGAGGTGCTGACCGGGACCGAGGTGAACGAGCGTTTCCCCGGCTACCGCATGGACCCGGCCGCCCGCTTCGTGTTTCAGCAGCAGGGCGGCCTCGTTGCGAGCGAGCGTGCCATCGTGGCCCACGCCAATGCCGCGATGGCGGCAGGTGCGACCATCCGGGCGCGTGAGCGTGTGCTGGGCTGGGAGGCGCACCCGTCCGGCGAGGGCGTCACGGTGCGCACGGACAAGGACACCTACCACGCGGCGCGGCTGGTGCTGACGGCCGGGCCATGGATGGCCGACTTGGTGCCGCTGCTGCGCGGCGTGGCCGTGCCGGAGCGCCAGGTGCTGATCTGGACGCAGCCCCGGCATCCCGCGCTGTTCACGCCGGAGCGTTTCCCGGTGTTCAACCTGCAGGCCGAGGAGGGTCGCTACTACGGCTTTCCCGTCTATGAGGTGCCGGGCTTCAAGTTCGGCCGTTACCATCACAGAGGCGAGACCATGCCGGCCGAGGCGATGCGCCGCGACGTGGATGCCGAGGACGAGACCCTGCTGCGCGACTTCGGCCACCGCTATTTCCCCGCTGGCACCGGCGACACGCTAGCCCTCCGCGCCTGCATGTTCACCAACACACCGGATGAGCACTTTATCCTGGACAATCACCCGCAGTATCCGCAGGTGGTACTCGCCTCACCCTGCTCGGGACACGGCTACAAGTTCTGCTCGGTCGTGGGCGAAATCCTGGCTGATCTGACCACCGGCGACGGGCGCACCAGGCACGACATCGGCTTCCTCCGGCTGGATCGGCCTGGACCGAGAGCGGAAAGCCTTATAGGCCCGTTGGCGGCAAGGCAGAGCACACTGTAAACCGCCCAGAATTGTAGAAAACTGATTTGTTGAGGCACGCCGCCAATGGAAAGTGCCCCGAGTTCAGCATAGTGGCGCGCCGTGGCCTCAGCGAGCGCAGGCTGGCCGTTACCTTGAGGTGGGTGGCGTCGATCATCAGGCGCTCGGGCTCACCAGCGCGGCCCGCGATGCCGACCGACAGCCCTGGCCTCACTGTACGGGGCATCACCAACCTGGATGGCCGCGACGAGTATCCGGAGATGTTCTTCGAAAACGTGCGCGTGCCCAAGGACATGGTGGTGGGCGAGGTGGATCGCGGCTGGACCTACGCCAAGGCGCTGCTCGGCTTCGAGCGCATCGCCGTCGACAGCCGCAAGCTGTCCTCCAGCGGCCTCGCCCGGCTCAGGCAACTTGCGGACGAGTTGGGTGTCGCCGACGAGCCGGAGTTCCTGCCCGCCTATCGCCGGCACCGCATGAATCTCGAGGACCTGAAGGCGTTTTACGAGCGCGTGGTCGCCGCGGTGGAACGCGGCGAGATGCCGAACGCGAAGATTTCAGTGATGAAGATCGTGTAGACCGAGTATTTGGCCGGATCACCGAGACCATGCTGGCGATCGCCGGCGGGGAGGCGGGGCTGCTGCACGCCATGGGCAGCGGGCTGCATCCCGCCGGCATGTTCCTGTTGACCCGGCCAGCCACCATCTTCGGCGACTCCTCCGCAATCCTGCGCAACATCATCGCTCGCTCCGAACTGGGGATGCCGGCCCGATGAGCGCGCTTCAAGCTTTGCGTGTCCTGGACCTGACCCGGGTCTTCGCCGGCCCCTGGGCGACGCAGATGCTCGCCGATTTCGGCGCGGACGTGGTGAAGGTGGAACACCCGGCCGGCGGTGACGACGTGCACCGCATGGGCATGCACCAGAAGCGCGCAGACGGTATCGAAACCGGGCAGACTCCCTCGTTCCTGGCGATGAACCGCAACAAACGTTCGGTAGCGCTCGACATGGCCAGGTCCGGGGGCAGGCGGCCCTGAAAGCCATGGCGGCGAAGGCCGACGTGCTGGTGGAGAACTTCAAGACAGGCGGCCTCCGCAAGTACGGGCTGGATTATCCCACCCTGTCGGCTGCGAACCCTCCCCTGGTGTACTGCCCATCACCGGCTACGGCCAAGACGGCCCCAACGCGGCGCTGCCGGTTACGCCCCTAACTTTCAGGCGATCAGCGGCCTGATGAGCATTACCGGGCAACCAGACGGGGCGCCGGGCGCCGGGCGGGCAATGGTCGGCTACAGCGTGTCGGACATTAACGCCGGGTTCTACGCCACCATCGCCATCCTGACGGTGCTGCGGGCGCGAGCCGGGGTGACGGGACGCGGCTAGCACATCGACATCGCCCTGCTGGACACACAGTTGGAGGCACAATCGTACATCGCAATGAACTACCTGGTGTCCGGCGAGGTTCCAGTGCGGGCCGGCACGGCATCGCAGATCGACACGCCGTGGCAAACCTTCCCGACTGCTGATGTGCCGGTGATGATCGCCGTCGGCAACGACCGGCAGATCGCCACGTTGTGCGCGGCGCTGGCATTGCCTGCGGCCCGCTGAACGACTTCGCGGCCGTGGTGAAGGACCCGCAGGTCATCCATCGCGGCATGTTCCGCGAGATGCCGGATCCGGCCTGCGGCACCCTGACCTTCGTCGCAAATCCGATCCGCCTGTCTGAAGCCCCGCCCGATTACGTGCGTGCGCCGCCAGCCCTGGGGCAGCATGGCGCCGAGGTGCTGCAGGAGTGGCTTGGAATGGACGAGGCCGCGCTTGCAACGATCAAGGCGGAGATCGGAGGTTGATCATGGCCGACCCGAACGACCTGGCTGCCGAGCGCCTCGAATTCATCCGCATGACACGGGACAGCGCCGCCGCGATCGCACCTCGCGACGGTGACCTGCGGCGGGTGCGGGCGCTACCCTACGCCAGCCCGGGGTTCGATCCGGCGGTGTGGCGGCAGATAGCGAAACTGGGCTGGATCGGTCTTCGGCTGCCGGAGGAGGTGGGCGGCGCTGGCATGAGCATGGCCGAAAGCGTGGCGCTCTACGAGGAGCTGGGCGCCGGGCTGGTGCCGGAGCCGCTGATCGCCGGAAGCCTCGCCGCCACCCTGCTGGCCGAAACTTCGGAGACAGCGCTGCTGGATACGGTCCTGGCGGGGCAGGCGCTGGTGGCAGTAGCTTGGCAGGCGAGCCCCAATGCGATCGACCTTGTGGCCGGGCCGGCCGCCTCGCGCCACGGCGTGCCCATGGCGGGAGCGGCCAGCCACCTGCTGGTTTCGGTGCGGGAAAGCGGGCGCACCCGGCTGCTGCTGCTCGACCCGAGCAAGGTGGACACGGTCCCGGTGCAGCGACAGGACGGCACCACGGTGGCCACCCTGCGCATCTCCGGCAATGCAAGGCGGATGATCACCGAGGATGTCGGCGGCGTGCTGGAAGATGCCCTGGACCAGGCTGCGCTGGGCACGGCGGCCTATCTGCTTGGCGTTGCGGAACACGCCTTTGGGATCACCCTCGACTACCTGAAGCAGCGCAAGCAGTTCGGATAGCCCCTGGCCGCATTCCAGGCGCTGCAGCACCCGGCCGCGGACGTGAAGATCCAGTTGACCCTCACCCGCGCCAGCGTGGAAGGCGCCGCGGCGGAGTTGGATGCCGGGGTTCCGCCGGATCGGCGCATGGTGGTGGTGTCACGCGCCAACGCGAGGGCCGCGGACACGGCGCTGCTGGTTGGGCGCGAGGCGGTGCAGCTGCATGGTGCCGTCGGCCATGCCGATGAGTGGGACATCGGGCTGTTCACCCGCAAGGCGATGGCGGTGGCGAATGAACACGGCTCCGCTATGGCGCACCGACCGCGCTTTGCCCGCCTGTTCGACGGGGCAGCCTGATGGCGGGCTGGGCCAGCCGGCGGTGAAGCCCTTGGCCGGCTGGAGCGGCGGTGCCCAACAATCCGTCCTTGTTCGCGATGTACTATTAGTGTCCCTAAAGGATGAGATCGCGTCCACCGGCGCGCTGGCGCACCGACTTCGATTCGTCGGCTTCACTTCATACTCGTTTGATCCTGCTCGTTCGGCGTAGCGGCGCCTGCCCATCCGGCTTGTGCGGTTGCCGTTACCAACCATACTGATCCAGCGTGGCCGGCTGGCCGGCATGGAGGACCCGATGGAGCAAGCCTTGCACGATCTGCTGTGGCAATCGACCGGCAAATCCCGGCTGCCGGGCGTAGTCGCAATTGCTGCTCGTGCCGACGGAGTTCTGTTCGAAGCCGCGGCTGGCGTGCGCGATGTTGTAACGCGTGAGCCGATGACGATTGACACGGTGTTCTGGCTGGCATCCATGACCAAAGCGATAACCTCGGTCGCGGCCATGCAACTGGTGGAACAGGGCAGGCTTGCTCTGGACACTCCTATTGCCGCCGTTCTGCCACAGCTTGCACATCGCTCGGTGCTGGACGGCTACGACCCGGACGGCGCGGTACGCCTGCGCCCTGCACGAGGCGAGGTGACGCTGCGCCACCTGCTGACCCACACCTCAGGTTACGGCTACGATTTCACCAGTTCTGTGCTCGGCGACGCACGGGCGCGAATAGGTTTGCCCACGCGCGCGGGCAACTGGGCCGAGCTGGAAGCTGAGCCTCTACTGTTCGATCCCGGCACCGACTGGATGTATGGCATTTCCACTGACATCGTCGGCAAGTTGGTGGAGGCGGTCAGTGGTGCCTCGCTTGGGACTTATCTCGAAAACAATGTCCTAGGTCCCCTCGGCATGACCGACACCATGTTCGTGCCTGGCGCAGCCCAGCAGAAACGCATGATGACGATGCACGCGCGCAAAACCGATGGCGGCCTGCAGCCGATGGCGTCCGATGCCACCTCTGGTCGCGCCGGCTTCATGGGCGGCGGGGGCGCGCTCCACGGCACCGCTGGCGACTACATCCGATTTGTGCGCATGCTGCTGAATGGCGGCACGCTGGAGGGCGCAGCGGTGCTGCGGCCGGAGACGGTCGCGGAGATGGGACGCAACCATATCGGCGAGCTGTTCGGCCGTTCCCTGCCCAACGTGCAGCCACATTTATCGAACGTGGCGGATTTCTTCCCGGGCATGCCGCAGAAATGGGGGCTCGGCTTCCTGATCAACACCGCCCATAGCGTCTCTGGCCGCAATCCCGGTGGGCTTGCCTGGGCCGGAATTGGCAACACCTTTTTCTGGATTGATCCCGTTCGTCGCATTGCGGGCGTCGTCATGACCCACGTGCTACCCTTCGCGGACGAGAGGGCAATGGAGTTATTGTGGGCGTTCGAAACTGCGGTTTACGCCCGTTTCGATCCGATCTGACGTCTTGTTGTGTTGAACTGCACTGAGATCTGAGTTCTCCCGCAATTCGACATTGGTGGTGAATTCGGCGCGGTTCCGATGATCGAGGGGTGACCCGCGCGCTGTATCCCGGCAATGACGCGGCCCGAAGCTAGCCGGGGGTGGGTGATGTCGTTCAACGCGAAGCGCACATACAGCGTGCCAGACCAGACTGCGCTGGTGGCGCGGGCGATTTTTCCGAACGGCAATCCGGTGATGCGCCTTTACGACAAGCTGCACATGGTCTTCGAGGATCACGACTTCTCGGACCTGTTTCCGGCCCGGGGAAACCCGGCCAAGGCGCCAGTCCGCCTCGCGCTCGTAACGCTGCTGCAGTTGATGGAAGGGCTGACCGATCGGCAAACCGCCGACGCAGTCCGTACCCGGATCGACTGGAAATACCTGCTGTGCCTGCAGCTGACCGACGCCGGCTTCGACCACACCGTCCTGAGCGAGTTCCGCACGCGCCTGCTGACGCATGGAGCCGAGGGCCGGCTGTTCGAGGCCATCCTCGACCTGGCGCGACGGTGTGGTCTGCTGAAAGGCGGCGGACGGCAGCGCAGCGACTCCACGCTCGTTCTCGGCGCGATGCGCACCATGAGCCGGCTCGAAGTGGTCGGAGAAACGTTGCACCACGCGTTGAACGCGCTGGCGACGGCGTCACCCGACTGGCTGCGCGCGCACACGAGTCCGGCGTGGGTCGACCGGTATGGTCGTCGGGCGAGCGAGTTCCGGCTGCCGAAGAGTGAGGCCGGGCGTTAGGCATGGGCCAGGCAGACCGGCGTCGACGGGGTCACGCTGCTGGCGCTCGCCACGGCCGGTATATTGGCTCGCCGTATGACCCGGAGGCACGCTACGCGACCAAGGGTGCCACGGTGTGGAGCGGCTACAAGGTGCACTTGACCGAGACGTGCGACGACGGCGTGCCGAACTTGATCACCAACGTCGAGACGACGAACGCCGCGGTCTCGGACGACGCGGTGACCTCGACCATTCATAAGGCGCTCGATACCCGGGGACTGCTGCCGAAGACCCATGTCGCCGACACTGGTTTCGTGAACTCAGCGCTGTTGTTGGAAGCCCGGGGCCGCTTCGGGGTCGATCTGGTCGGCCCGACCCGCGGCGACCGGCAGTGGCAGGCTCAGGCCGGTGCCGGGTTCACCGCGCGAGACTTTGCCATCGACTTCGCCCAGCAACGGGCGACGTGTCCGGCCGGAAAGGCAAGCCAAAGCTGGACGCCGGCGCTCGCCCGCGGCATGGCACCAGTAATCAAGATCAAGTTCGCGGTCGCCGACTGCCGGGCGTGCCCGCTCAGGCCGCAGTGCACGCGCTCAGTCTCGGCGCGTCGGGCGATCACGGTCCGCCCCGAAGCCCAGCACGAGGCGCTACGCCTCGGGCGGGCGCGGGAACAGACCGCTGGCTTCACGGCCGAATACGCGCGGCGAGCCGGCATCGAGGGCACGATTGCGCAGGGCGTGCGCTCGTCTCGGCTCCGGCGAACGCCATACTTTGGGCAGGCGAAAACCCACCTGGCTCACCTGATGACGGCGGCAGCGATGAACCTGGTCCGGTTGCTGAGATGGCTGGCGGGCGAGCCAAAGGCGCAAACACAATACTCCACCTTTGCGGAACTGCACCCGCTTGCTGCCTGACAGGGCCCCGAATTCGCCACCAATGTCGTTTTGAGTGGATCGTGACGGAGCGGGACTGCTTCTTAGGAAGGGCGCTCCTCGCGCCCACACAAGAGGCATGAACGATCTTTGTCTCATGCTGGACTGCCGCTTTGACGGGATGGTCTCACCTGCTCCCAATCAGCTCCATGTTGACGTCCGCGGCATCCGTCCTGGCGGCCGCTGCCAGGCATGCGGTCGTGCCAGCTGGGTCGTGCACAGCCGCTACCGTCGCCATCTGTCCGATCTACCGTCCTGGGAAGCCGCGTCAGGGGCACGTTGGAAGTGCGACGGTCTTATTGCCACAACCCGCGCTGCAAGCGGTGCACCTGCGCCGAGCAGTTGGCCAAAGCGCGGGTGTGCGGGATCGACGCCGTTGAGACGTTCGCCACCGGGCTGGAGGTGGACGGGGCCACCGTGCGCGCCGCCTTGACCGAGTCCTGAAGCAGCGGCCTATCCGAGGAGCAAGTGAACTGCCTCAAGCTGCTGAAACGGCAAAGCTACGGGCACGCCAGCTTTGATCTGCTGCGGCGACGCGTTCTGCTCACAGCATGATCGATGCAAAACGCAGGAAAACCGCCAAGGCGGGGGAGCCTCAACCCCAGCTCAGGTTGTTGAAGTCGTCCCAATCCAAGCCACTCACCGGCTCATTCAGGAAATTTGGACTGTACCGCCGCTGCCGCACAGCCCTCATCATTAGCCGCGCCGCCGGCTCCGGCCACCCCGATTGCGCCGATCACTTGACCATCAACGGAGACTGGAACGCCACCGCCAAGCAGGAGGAGCTCGCCCACCGTATTTAGATTTTGGCTGGATGGATCATTGCGTGCCCGTTCAGCTAGAACTCCGGTCCTAGTCTTAGTTGAGAGTGCAGTGAACGCCTTGCGTTGAGCGGCAACCGTGTTGTGTGGACCGACATCATCACCGCGTTGCAGCGCGATGAGGTTGCCTCCACGGTCCACCACTGCCACCACGGCAGTCCTGTTAATCGAGCGGCACGCAGTGATTGCGGAACTGGCAAGCTCATTAGCCAGAGCCAAAGACAAGTTCCGTTGGTTGAGAACTGTGTCTGCCCCACCAGACGGGGCCGCCAAGGTCGGCAGGGTCGCGGTGGCCACCAACAAGGCAACACCGCAGAGGATGTTCTTCGTGCTTCCAGACATGCTTTTCCGTTATCGGCTCATGGTGCAGCGGGTCCGGTCCCTGTTCCAGGGACCGGAAGACGCGATCAGTTGCCGCGATAGGTCGAGTAGCCGTAAGGGCTGACCACCACCGGGACGTGGTAATGCGCCTTCGCGTCGGCGACATGGAACACCAGGTTGATCTCCGGAAAAAACGGGGCCGCCTGGGCATTCGGATAACCCGTCATGTCAAACTGCAGCTTGTAGGTACCGGCTTCATAGGACTTTCCTTCGCCGAAGGCGCGCACGCGACCGTTCTCGTCCGTCTTAGCCTTGGCCAGCTCCGTCCATTGGTTGTCCGCGGACTTCTTGAACAGCATCACCGGCACGTCGCGCCCGCCTACGCCACGGGCCAAATCCAGGACGTGAGTTGAGATTTCAGCGGCGGAAGCAGTGATCGGCAGGGCGAGAATTCCTGCGAGTGCGGCGAGAACGGTGAGCTTCATCCGAGGTTTTCCTTGTTGAATGGGGCGAGGCAAGCGCGGCAAAGCTGATGCAGTGCGCGCATGCTGCCCATAAGAGCAGATTTCAACGGCAACGCAGTTCCTGCGGCTAGTGAGCGACAATGGATAACGGCGGCATCGGTAAATGTGTTGCGGAAGTTGTATCGGTCTGCCGCAGATTCTGCGGTAAGTGCATGATGCCCGAAAAGCCGCAGATAGATCGTGTTGACCACCGCATCCTCACCGCGCTGCAGCGAAGCGGCCGAATGACCAATCAGAATCTGGCGGAGCAGGTCGCATTGTCGCCCAGTGCCTGCCTTGCACGCGTGAGAAGGCTGGAGCGTCTTGGCGTGATTACGGGATATCGCGCCCAAGTGGACCCGACCCAATTAGGCTCATGCCTAGTGATCTTCGCCGAACTCACCGTTTCGACCCACGACGCTCGAACCATCCGGCACCTCGAGACTGAGTTGCGATCCATCCCTGAGGTCGTGGAAGCCTATCAAGTAAGCGGCGGCTACGACTTCCTGGTGCGCTTCTTGGTCGCTGACATGGCCGAATGGATGGCTTTGGCGGACCGGCTCCTCGCGGAGAACCTGAAGATCATGACGTTGAGAACGATCGTTGTCACGCGCGTGCTCAAAGCCTGGAACGGCGTGCCGACAGAGCCCAAGCAGGAACGATAAGGTTCTGGGGAGCATCCCTTCCAGGGTGTTGCTCCTGCCTGTGCAAAGGAGCGTGCGACGGCCATCGGCTTCTTGGCCAGGCGGGGGTGGTGGCCATGCTCGCGCACAATGAAAACGGCCCCCGACTTCCACGGGCCCGCGAGGATCGCGCCTTTGCGGAGGTGCTGGCCGGCAACCCACAGTGCCCCGGGCCGGGCATCCTCCAGCGACGGTTCGAACGTGGCGTGCTTGCTCGCGCGCGCGTCCTCGCGGACCACCGGGCCGCACGTCAGCCTGCTGTCCGGGTCATGCACCAACCCGCAGCTGCCCGGGCAGTGCCGCACCTTGGAAGGCACACAAGCAGCCAAGGCGCTTCCCGCTCGCCGCCAGGTGGTTGCCGTCCAGCATGCGCAAGGACCAGCCCGGCAAACGCGCCGAACCCACCGCGACCAGCACGGGCGACAACCGACCTGCAAACCGCTAACCATCGCGCGTTCGTCCGCTTGACCCCGCAGCGATGCCGCAACTACGTCACCGCAACCGGATGCGAGGGTGATGCCACTGTTTCTGCATGAACGGGAGCGCCTCTATGCTGGGCGGTCTGCTTGGCCGCCTGCTCCATTCATGTCGGTCAGGCGGCATCCGCCTCGCGCGCGAGCATGGCGTCGACGCGCTCCTGCTCCGCCGAGTCGACCGGACGCCCGGCCAGGTGGAATTCCTCGAAGTATGCCTTCACGAAGGCGGCCATCGGCGTCGCGATGAGCGCCCCGGGGATGCCGAACGCGGCGCCCATGACCAGGACCATGGCCAGCGTCGAGGCGGGGTGCAGGTTCATTGTCGAGGCCCGGATGCGCGGGGTCACCAAGTCGCCCATGACCTCGTTCATGGCCAGGTAGAACACGGCAATCCAGAGCGCCTTTGCCGGGTCGTCGGCGAACGCGACCAGGACCGGGGGAATTGCCGCCAGGTAGGGGCCGACCTTGGGCACCAGCTCGCCGAAGAAGGTGAGTGCCGCCCAGACAACCGCCCCGGGCACGCCCATGAACGCCAGGAACGCGCCTGCCGCCCCGGCCTCGATGGCGCCGACCAGCAGGTTTGACCGCATCCAGCCGACGACCATGGTGGACGCCCGCGAGAACGCCCGGGCGGCTTGGTCCTGCCGCCCCACCGGGAACAGGCTGAGGTAGAGGCGCAGCAGCGGGTGCGGGCGGATGACGGCGTAGACGACGATAGCCAGGAGCAGGAGCACGGTCGCGACCACGGTGAGGACCGGCGCCGCCATTCGCCCCACCCCGCCCAGGACCGTGCCCAACCGGGGCATCACGTTGAACAAATGCCCGAGATCGGACGGCAGCGCCTCCTGCAGTGCCGGTTGGTCCGAGAGGCGGTCCGAGAGCGAGCGGAGCAGCCTATCCGTCCGGTATGGCAGGTCCTGCACCAGGCTGGCGACCTGGGACGCCACCTTCGGCAGCACGAGCCAGCCCAGGAGCGCGAACACGGCCAGCACTGTGCCGAGGACGACCGCGCTGGCCAAGCCTCGGCCCATTCCCTTGCGCTTCAGGAGCGTCACAGGAGCACTGAGCACGATAGCCAAAACGGCTGCCAGGAATAGGATCAGCAGCGCGTCGAGGATTGCGCGGCCGAACCAGAGCAGGATCAGCAGCCCTGCCCCTGTCATGAGCAGCCGCGTCCCGAGCCGTTCGGCCCAGGGCCAGAGCCCTTCGCCCTGCGGGGATGATCCGTCCATTGCCGCGCCGTCCTCCGTGCTGCACCACCGCGAACATCGGACGCGCTCGTTCAAGCATCGTCAACTTAGTAGGGGCATGGTCGGCCGGGAGGCTGGATGGCTGAGGACGGTGACGGCGTGAAACTGGTCCTTGGAGGCCGGCCATCGGGGCCGGGGGGATCGGCGGCTTTGCGGCTTTGCTGCCTTCCTGACACCCTTAAGGCGCTGGGTTGCGGTCGCGTTTGGATGGCCCAGGGGCCGTTGCGTTGTCCGGCCCGGTGCAAGGCGCCTGCGCCGCGTAGGCTGCCCGCCAAACGTCACGGGCGGATACCGGGGCAGCAGCGTGCCGCCCCGGTACAGGACCGGCGCAGCGAGAATAGCATTCCCGCCCGCCCTGGCCCGCCGCCGCGCTCCCTGATCGACCTCCGAGGTCCCGACCCGTGTACAGTGCCGTTGGCGGCGTGCAGCGTGCCGGGCGAGGCAGGGCGCGCAGGGAGGGCGGATGTGGGGTTTTTTCGATTCAACGAACGGCCAGGGGTGGCTGCAGCTCGGGGAACTCGGGCTGGCTTTCCTCCTATCCGCCTTGATCGGCCTGGAGCGGGAGGTGCGCCAGAAGAGCGCCGGGTTGCGGACCGATACCCTCGTGGGGGTGTCCGCGGCACTGTTCGTGCTAGTTTCCAAGTACGGCTTCATGGACGTGCTGGAGAACGGCCGCGTTGCGGTTGATCCGTCGCGCGTTGCCGCGCAGGTCGTCTCCGGGATCGGCTTCATCGGCGGCGGCGTGATCTTTATGCGCCGCGACGTCGTGCGCGGGCTCACCTCGGCGGCCTCCGTCTGGTTGACAGCCGCGCTCGGCATGACGTGCGGCGCCGGGCTGCCGGTGCTCGCGGTGGCGACGACGGCAGGCTACTTCGTGGTTATGCTCGTTTTCCCTAAGCTCGTCGACTACCTGCCCGGGGAGCGGCAGGCGGCGGCGCGGCTGCGCGTCGCCTACGAGGGCGGCCAGGAGCTGCTGCAGTCCATCCTCCTTGCCTGCGCGGAGCTGCGCTTTGCCGTGGACCAGGTGGGGATCGAGCGGGACGAAAGCGACGCGACGGCGCCCAGCCGTGCGGAGGCCAAGCGTCTGGCCGATGCGCTCGGGGGCGGGACGCACGAAAAGGGAATCAGCGTCCTCCGCATAAGGGTGATGGGCAAGCCGCCCGTCTCCCATCTCATCGCACGGCTGGCCAGCATGGACGGAGTGGTCCAAGTCGGCAGCGTGGGCGACAACAGCGACTTGGAGTAGCGGAAAGCAGCGAACCCTGCCGTGCCACTGCTGGCGGGCGCGGCCAAGGCGACGGCTAGCCAGTGCCCGACCGGTTGGCAGGTTGGGCAGGCTGGGCCGCTCAGAAGCCCGCCAGGACGCGAAAGGCGACCGCCCGGAAGCTCCGGTCTCCGGAAGGGCCTCCCACGACATGCGCGTGTTGCCACTGCAGGAAGGCACCCAAGGCGTCCGTCGGCCACCACCCCAGTCCCGCCGTCCAGATGCGTTGCCCCCGCCCTGCACGTTGCAACTGTCCAGGTCGAGCGTGCTCACGCGCGCGCCGACTTCCCGGCCCGGGACCGTGATAGTACGCCTATGCCTCGTAGAGGCGGTTGCGGTCGCCCGGCGTGCCGCCGAAGTCCCAGGTCGCTGCATAGCCGAAATCGTTAAGGAAGTCCCCCCTCTGCCCCGATGCCGGCGCGGCGCAGGTTGAAGCCGCCCTGCGGCCCGCTGATCCCTGCAACAGAGTGCTCGCCCGGATCACCTCGTGGGGGCTGGACAACATTGCCGTCTGGCGGCATCCGAGCGTGAGCGCGGGCTATGCGTGCGGGTCCGGACCCTTGCATGATCACTTCCGGCAACCCAGGCGCTTGCATGGGCGGGCATACGGGAGATGAGCGGAGGGGGGATGGCGCAAACCGAAACCGAGGCGGACGAAACGACGTTGGTAGTGGCGCTTCCGACCGGGCAAGAGGCCGCTGTATCGCTCGTGTCGGACAATCTGACGGCGTTTACTCTGCGCGCCGCCAGCGCCCGGGCCGCTACCCGCACGCTCGATCTGCAGTATTACATGTGGCACGAGGACGTGACCGGTCGCTTGCTGGCGCGGGAGGTGCTCCGTGCCGCCGAGCGGGGCGTGCAAGTACGGCTGCTGCTGGATGACCTCTACGTAAGGAGGACCGAAAACGCGCTGGTGACCCTCGCGCAGCACCCTCGCATCGAGGTCCGCCTTTACAACCCGTTCCACCTCCGCCGTTTCGGGACAATCGGCAATGCGGTCGAGTTCCTGTTCGCAAGCTACCGCATCAATCACCGCATGCACAACAAAACGTGGATCGTGGACGGACAACTCGCCATCGGCGGTGGCCGCAACATTGGCGACGAGTACTTTGACGCCTCAAGGCAATTCAACTTCCGTGACCTCGACGTCGCCGTCACGGGCAGGCCGGCCCGGCAGACCGTTGCGTCATTCGACCTCTATTGGGACAGCTCTCGGGTTCGTCCCATCGGCGAGGTCGCCGCGGCATTTCAGTCCGGAGGCGGGCTAGACGAGTTGCGGCATCGGCTGGACGCCGCCGCCGACTCTGGGCCGTGTGCCGCCCACCGCGCGCGCCTGGATGCGTCATCCAACCTGGAAACGTTGCTGCGGAAAGGTCGCGTGACGCTGCCGGCGGACAAGGTCCAAGTGGTGGCCGACCCACCTGACAAGGGAGGCAGCCGCCGCTGCGCGCCCGACATGCTGGAGGCAGTCCGTGGTGCGGTGAATTCAGCCGGGCACGAGGTGCTGCTGATCTCGCCCTATTTCGTGCCGGGCCGGCGCGCAATGCGGTCGCTGACTGCCCTAGCCCGGCGCGGGGTGAGGGTCGCGGTGCTGACGAACTCGCTTGCCGCGACCGACGTATTGGCCGTACATGGCGGCTACGCGCGCCACCGCCGGCGGTTGCTGCGCGCGGGAATTGAGCTGCACGAACTCAAGCGCGGTGGGCAGCAGGGCCAGAGTCTATTCGGCTCCGGAGGTGCTAGCCTGCATACTAAAGCGTTCGTGGTGGACGGCGAGCTGATCTTCGTGGGCTCGTTCAACCTCGATCCCCGCTCGGCGCACCTTAATACGGAAATGGGGACTTTCGCACGCCACCCCGAGCTGGGCAATGGGTTGCGTAATGAATACGCCCGTCTTACTGACCCGGCCCGCAGCTGGGCGGTGAGCCTGCGATCCGGGCGCTTAACCTGGAGCGACCGGGTCGAGGGTGGCAAGGGGCGCATGCTGCACCGCGAACCGGACACTACACCGTTCCGCCGGATCCTCGCGCGGGTGCTGGGATGGCTACCAATCGAGCCTCAGCTTTGAAAAGCTGATCCGGCCACATCGCGGTCGTCCAGTTGCGCTCAGCTTGTGTCTGGCTTTCACGCGAGGATGGCGTTGATGCACTTTGGATAGGCCGGGTCGTCCACCTGGCCTGAAGTTGACCTACGAAAACGAGGCAATGGTGGGTTCAACCGATCGTCGCAACGCGGGTAGTTTTGCGATGTTCCAGGAGGATCCACGATGGCGCGCACGGGTCGACCAGGCTTGTCGGGTGAGCAGAAACGAGAGCTGTGGATCCGGT
>Ga0160428_1000941_pt1 | contig 25944 bp, 25 predicted proteins | sample SolpanmetagenomM_FD_108198 | JGI IMG/M metagenome (GOLD analysis project Ga0160428, IMG submission 108198) | Solar panel surface microbial communities from Lawrence Berkeley National Laboratory, California, USA - M | ecosystem: Engineered > Built environment > Solar panel > Unclassified ... | reverse complement strand
TCTCTGCTTTCAGCCGAGTCTTCTCCCTCGAGCTTGAACTTCATAGCTTTCTCCATATTTCGTCGTCGTAGACGGCATATTTCGTCAAGAATGTATAAGAGAACTGCTTCGGTGCATTTTGATCGGTTCGCAGCATGCTTGACTGTGTCGCGACAATATCGGCTGGTAACATCACTTGCGCCATCGTTGGAGAAAGCAATGCAGTAACGGATTTTGCGTCCCCAACCTGGATCAAGTCAGTCATAAAGTTCCGAAAACCAAGGTTCTTACAAACTCACCTTCAGTGTACATTGTTGGACTATCCCACTTTTGCTCGATTGGGTCGACATGTATCCATCGCTTTCTGTGCTCGGAGTAGACCTCAACCCAGCTATGGTCGTCGTTATTCCACAGTACCCACACCCATCTTACTCTGCTGCCCAATGCACGACACAGCATGCCGAATGTGTTGACCCACTCTCCAACTCTTCCACGTCTCATGCCTTCGCGCATCAACACGAATGCATCGTTGTATCTCGCAAATCTTGTCGCAGCTCCACACTCTGCTCTAGGACATCGATATAATTCCACCTTGTTCGCGCTCAAAGCTCTCTCTTCGGGCAGCGGCGCGACTTGTAGAACACCAGTACCGGTACCATTGTCCACAGGCATGGTGTTTCCTCCACAAACTCCACACTTGGGCACGTTAACGTATGTGAAGAATTCTTTCGCAAACCAGTGCATCAATTGGCGGATCAGACAATCCTGATATGCCCAAGCAGGCTTCTTGCCTGTGCGGAGACTCTGTGCAGCTGCAGCAAAGTAGTTGGCTTCATCTTCTGCCTCTCTACATAGGCGCTCGAAGGGTAGTAGTCGTAGTGCTTCATCAAGAAGACCAGGGTTCTCCCATCTGCAGGGTGTCTCGGATAGCATATGTAGTTCGTTGCGAAATCGTTGATGTGATTGTCGAGTAGGAGGAGTAGGCATAATCGGGATATTACGGAGTGTGGGATTCGATGTTGGCGCGCCTAGTGAGAAGTCGTCGGGGGAGGATGCGGAGTGTGCCGGATGGGAACCAGAGCCATGGCGTAGAGGCAGCTGGTCTGAGTATGTTGACTGCAGCGGCGCTTGAGAAGTGTTGTGAGGTATCGAGGTTTGCGCGGGATCGACTGTTCGTCGCTGTGAGAGCATATTCATGCGCTTGGTGCTGATGTGTTGACGAAATCGGTCGGTGAGATCTTTCTCCCACCCTGGAACAAGGGCACCAGGCGAAGAGTTACTGGAAGGAGGAACAGGCTTCCGTGCAGGCATTGCTGGAGGTGCCATGATGTGTGAACTGGCACAAGGGTGCCGGCCTCGTGTGCTCTAGCTGGTTGTAATATGGCCAATGATGAGATGTATTGGTCTATTTCTTGATGGCGGATGTCAATGGTTCTCTAAGAGTCGACTTTCGAGGACTGCGCTGGTCCTTCAGTCGTCGCCACAAAGTCGAGCTGGGGAGGCACTGCTCGAACTCAAAGAGCACCTCAGTATTAAGCTTTCTCAGGGTCTGGGGCTCGTCAAACTCTGAAGTGGCGCCTCAAAAAGATGGAGAGGATTTCTCGCAGGACGAGGTGACAGACAAATACAGCAACTTGTGGCGAACGGCGAGGGTAGATGGATGAAGACGACAGCAGGAGACGAAAGCAGTGGACAACACAGTAGAACACGCAAGTCACTCGGACATCGTCGTCGTAAGCCGCATCAAATTGGAGAAAGAGTTTCCGGCGCCTCTTTGGGATTGCAACGGCTCAGACGCGCAAGCAGGATCCACCGGTGGTACCGAGAAAGAGAGCCTCAGTGTCTAGAATCAAAGGGCATTACTAATCACTACTTGCTCACGACGTCTGCCTATATCTATCTACGTGGATGCCACTCTCAACACTCACGATGACCCCAGCTTCCAGTCCTTTCACAAAAGGTGTGACTGTCATAGCCGCTCCATTCCATGCAGGAGCCTACTGTGAGTGCGTGGGCAAAGGCTCTCATCGCATAGTTGAAACAGGTCTTCTCGACGCTCTCCAGTTGGCAGGTATCAAAGATGTTGTTTATACCGAGATAGATCGTGTCGATGCATTTGAAGGAGAAATAGGTCGTAGCTTTGAGGTAAAGCGTCGTATTGCCCTGGTAGTGGCTGAAGCAGTAGCTGCCAACCGCTTCTCACTGGTGCTTGCAGGAAACTGCAATGCTACTGTAGGTGTGTACGCCGGCTTGAGCCAGGATTGCGACGTAATATGGTTTGATGCGCATCCCGACTTTTATACGCCGGACGAAGTCACCGGAGGCTATTTCGATGGTATGGGCGTGGCAACATTGGCGGGACATTGCTGGACGGAACTGGCGTATAGCATTCCTAAATTTCGGCCTTTGAGTCTCAACAGGCTCATATATTGTGGCATCCGAGATTTCGAAAAGGGACAGCGTGAGAAGCTCGAGACTTATGACATCCGCGCGGCCTTTGGCGACGGCTACCCTTCCACCTTGGCACACCGTCTGGATGAGTTGCTGGATGACGAATACAGGCACGGCCCAGCTTTGGTTCACCTCGACCTTGATGTGCTGAGTAGTGATGTGGGTCGAGCCAATGAGTACGCGGCTAAAGGTGGCCCGATGGAGTTGCAGCTATACGGCTGTCTGGAGGCAGTGGTTGCAAAACGCAGACCAATTGCCATGACTATTGCTTCATTCAATCCTGACATGCCGGGCAATGTGAAAATCGCTGAAATTGCCGTCAAGGCTGCATGTATGATTGCGCAAGCTGTTTCCTCAAGTAGTGAGTTCTTAAAACAATAATCAACGGATAGTCTACTTCGAAGTCTTGCCAAATCTGCGTGATCCTAGCATGATTTCACTCCGAGTTTGACTCCCTTTTGCGTTTCATGCTTCGGGAAGGAGACCCGAATGGTGAGGCTGCACGTGAGACACTCCCTTGAGCAGATCTGCCGATTTTGAAACTGCCAGCCAGCGAGCCTGAAGCGTCCGATCGTGTGCCCCAGGTTTCTCGCTTTCGCCTCAATAAGATCTTTCTCTTTGTTGCCTCTGCCTCATCGTCCTCAACGAGGGCAGCCTTTTCGACATAGTCGTCGTCCTCAGGATCCTCGACTGGAAGTGGTACGTCAAGCTCCATGGGATCGACATCACTTTCGGATCCAGGTTCTGATGTGAAGACGCCAAGATTGGGGGATGATCCCACTATCGCGTTCAGCATTCCAACTTCTGTTCCATTGCTGCGATGTTTCTTCTTATCTTTGCCAGATTTCTTGATCTTGGTACGAACTACTTGCAATTTACGCGGCGCCACAGGAACCAGATCATCACCGTTTTTCTCTAGCAATGTTTGTCCAGTGTGTTTCTCGACACTGTTGATAGCAGGTTAGCAAGCATATCCGCGTAATTCTGACGGAAAATACTTACCCATAATCGAAGAAGAGCTCTTCGCCAGGCTTGATGTCACGAGTAGCGCAAAAGCCAAGTCGAACAACTGTATTGCACAGCAAAAGTTTTGCTTCCAAGTTGATGACATCTGCGCGCTGTGCGTGGTTGATGAACCGCGTTATATTCCCTGCTTTTGTGCTGTCCATCACTTTCCCTATAAAGTATTAGCATCTATATGATATGTCAACCAATCAAACTTACCTGGATTTGCGCTGAACTCGTAGAATGCAGTACAATGCGAATAATACCGTCCTCTTCTAGACGACTCTTCTTCTGACGTTATCTGGCCTTTATACTCACCAACGAGATCGCCTGCTTTGGCCTTCTCCGCCATAAACAGCCCAAAGCCTACGATCTCGGAGATGCCAACTAAGGTGCGTTTGAAATTACCTCGCTGAAGATGCACATTTGCGCAGACATTTTCAAGAGCTTTATCACGATTCATCGGATCTAATGCTTCGTCTGCGCCGCATGTTCCGCATAAATCTTGATCGCACTCCCGGTTGAATCGGAAGCACCAACATTCCCTGTCTTGCCAGCATATCTTACCTTGCCTCTTGCAGTTACAGCCCTGAAATCGTCGCACGCAGCCAACTGAACAAGTGCAAGTCTTTTCGCAAGGGACGTTGTTGTCAAAGCACGAACAGACGCCTGCCTTGCATTCGCCCACATGATTACATGGTATGAAAAGTTGCCGATCATTAAGCTTTTCAGGCTCTTTGAAGAAGTACCAAGGCTTCTTGGGTAGTGGTATGAACTCGTCAGTGTCTTCTGACTCTGTAGCCACAGTATTCGCATAACCAAGCATTTTCAGAAAGACTTCTATGCAAGGTTTGCCCATCGCGATTGAGATGAAGCATGGCCCACGATCGCTTGAGCCATAGTCGACTAACAAGTGCTCGAAGTCTTTCACCTCAGCCACGCTCCATGGATTGACAGGGACTGATGCCCTGTTCCGCTTCAGCCAAAAGCATGTTTCACTGCACTCTCCATTATCGGTGTCGATAATTGCTGCATCCTCACCTCCCGGAAAGGCCTTTATATCTTTAGGCCGATCCTCAGGTAGATCAGACCATTTATACGCTAAAACCTGCTTCTTCTTCGCCGTTGTGAAGCGAGGCCTCACGACTAAAGCACGATTATTCAAGGTCACGTTTTCGTCATCAGAGTAGCCGTCGTTGTTGGGATCTTCTGCATCATCAGAAGCACAGCTATCAAGATCGAATTGGTTCTCTTCTTCCTGGTCTTCTTGTTCAAGGAAGGTTCCATGCTCAAAGCAGTGATGCATATGACAAACACGACATCTGTGTTCCGTCCATAGTTGTGCGTGGGATTGTTTAGGCTGTTCAGAGTTCTTTTTGGCAATTTCGAAAAGATAATTCACCAGGTACCATATGCTAGTATGCTCACTGTCATAGAATGTCTGACAAATCCTGTTCGCAGTCTCAATATCATCTTCTGAAAGCTCTGGCAGCTGCCGAGTGAGATTCGCCCATTTACGACGAAGGGAGCCGTCTTTGATCACATAATGTACGGTTTCCTTCGGTATCCACTCAACAGCATGTTGGTAGTCCAGAAGGTATTTCAGCATTTTGGCAGTGTTAAAATGGACTTTGCCATCGAGAATGTATTTGAGCATCTTTGCAGCATTGAAATGGACCTTCTCAAATGCAGCCTCTAAGTACGAACTCATCTGCTTTGCTCGTTGTTTGGCGATTCCGTTTTGCTCTCGATCATGGAAGGTGTCGATCTTGTATCCACGATGGAGGTCTTTGTTGAGGTCTTCATCGTCATCGAGGCCAGTGACATAGATCTCTGTATTGAGACGCTGTACGTTCTCTGTCAGATAGGAGGTCTTGAGGGGCGTATAGAACATAAAATTTGGGAATCCTGTGACTGAATTACTCTTGTATGATTTTGTCCCAACGGCCTTGCGCTCCACAAGCTGTCGTACTGGAGCACTTGCCAAGGACTTCTTGTGCATGCCGATGGGAATACCTTTCACGCTTTGGAACGAGAAGGATGCCGCACCGGATCTTTTCTGTTTCTGACGATCACGACAACGCGATAACTCTTGGCTGATCAATTTCTAGATATGTATGAGTAAAGTAGGGTTGCGCATTCTATTCTGATGTCCTCCACAAACCTTGGTAAGCTCTTGGTGGTCGGCCTTATATAGGTCAAGCTGATTTTTAAAGACAGTGACGATCTCGACTTCTATGCTATCGTGCGGTTCGTGCATGCTTCCGTCCTCGTGCTCGGGTATATTGTTCATGTCAATCCCTGTGGAGTCATCCTCGGTACCAATGGCTGAAGCATTATCACTCGTAGTCACTGTCGATGTCGTTGCTGCGTTCGGTACAGCTGCTGCATGCGAAGATCTTTGAAGTGGAGACTTGGAGAGCGGTACATCCGTACGCTCTACAAGGCTTGGCTTCAAAGGTGGTAGCATCGACTTTGCGGTTGCGGGGATCTCATTCCTTGGGCTACTCCTCTCTGTAGTAGGTTGTGACACGTTGTCGATCACAGGAGGCGGCTTCTGCTTCTGTTTCATTGGTTCCAGTGTGGACTCCTATCAGGTGCTGTTAGTGATGTTTTAGCGCCAGCAGACATATAAGCACTCGTGGTCCTCAACATACCCGCGAGGTACTCTGCTTACTACTTCGATGTGATCCTGGTATTTTCTTCTTCATATGACCATTGCCGAATTTTGTGTCTAGTGTAGTTTTCCGTGATGCTCTCGAAAGCTGTTTCGAATCAGATTCACTTGGAAGCCCTACTGTCCTACTAGAATATAACGCTTCAGAAACTACCTCCGGAGGGTTTGTTGACATTTTCCATCCTTCCTCTCTAGGTATCGTGGGAGGCTTCGGATGAAGTGTGTTCGCTGTCACAGATATTGGTGCAGTAGGTTTACTCAAAGATACGTTGGCTGCAGGACGGAAAGCTACCGATGTCGTTATGGGTGAAGCACGAGTGTTTTGTGGTGAGGGCTTTGCGAAGGTCTTTGCTGTGTCTGTATCTGGAATAACAGGCTGTCCCTGTATTGAAGCTGTCTTCGCCGATGTCGCAACCTCAGGAGCCGATTTCGTTGTAGTAATGGCTTTCGGTGCAGCCTTAGGTGTTGTTGTGCCATCACGAATGTTCTGCTTTGATGTTGTGGACGACTTGAGTGGATTGTTGGTATGGGCTGTTACTGAAGCAGCTTTAAGGTAGGATGCGATAGATGATTTCAAGCCAGGAGATGGACTAGGCTGTGAAATGGCGTTTGTGAGGTGCGAAGTCCGTTTCTGCTTGTTCTTCCCACTATCCAATGAGAATGATGGTAATCCTGGAGGCTGACGAAAGACAGGTCTTGTGCTGGCTCCATATGGAGATTTCGAGATTGAACCCGGCCGCGTTATGGGGGTAGCACTGCTTACTGCTTTCCTGACCTAGCGTTGTTAGTCTCAAGTACCAAATGAATGTTTACCATATAACTACCTGTGGGCAAGCTTCATCTCCGCTATCGTCGATCTCGATAGGTTGGGCTGGGGACGTGCCTTTGGAATGAGAGTGTGGACTCTTGTTCAGATTTTTCTCAGCTTTCTTCCCTATATCTGCAAGATTTGGCTTAACATCGTGCTTCGCGGCAGGTGTAGACACATGACCTGCGGGAGTCAAATTGCGCGAAGGCTTGAAAGAGACCTTTGGTGTTTGTTCAGTATCACTGGTGAGATCGGTAATATCAATCACATGCTGGCGAGCAGGGTGACTCTTGTCTAGGACTTTCCTCTTGCTATCCATGGGGCGACTTGTACAGGTTGATCTGTCCTAGATATAGATTCACCTCAAAATAGCGTGGTCTGTAAAGACCGTTATTTGTGTTTCGAGCATGGGAATCTTAGCTTTGGGCACGCGGGCTTATCACGTTTCTTCGCGCGACATAACGCCCTTTGGCTAAAGTGCGGAAGCTCAAAAATCAAGAATAAAATTGCTTGTTTTCCAGAATAGTTATGAAGTGTGCTTGCAGAGTTTATGGAAGTCAAAATCCAATTGTTTTACAAAAAGGTCGAGGAATGTGTTTGGTTTGAGTTTGCGTTTGTTTCAGAATGATTCTGAAACAAGCAAGAGCAAATCAGGTTCAGGAGGTGGCAAACCCGATATGGTTAGACTCAAACACAACTTACAAGACAATTTTCAAGACGATGTGAGCAGAGCAACATTCACTCACTGGTGTCACACTGCTAGTTTGAGCAAGATACTAAGAGTGTGTCTTGTCAACACGGGGGTGTACAAGTGCTGCCTGGGCCCTGCAGTGAAATGGTAGTGGTTACAGATGGCGACCTTTCAATTGCCAACCCTGCTCGATTGAGTACCACCACCATCACCGCTCTTGCGTTTGTGGGTGAATCTATACTTGTTGGCGAAGGAAACACGTTGAAATGCTATGACAGTAGAAAGACCGCGTCTCCTTGTTTACTAGCGACTCCTCTATTTGAAGCACAGGCTATACATGGTCTGTTAGCAATTCATCTTCGTGATTCTGTCTATGTTGTCGTTGCTTGGGGAGGTGCTCAACTTCGAGTGCTTGTTTTGCAATTCGATTGCGCTTCTGAGTATGCTCTCATTCCAATAGCCGAGGTAGATCTTGTTCTGACGTTCGATAGCTCGCCAATTTCCGTTCAGGTACTGGCAAGTCAATTGATCTTGGCTGAGGACTGGATTCTTACATGCCAAGATGATGGCCAGGCTCGGCAAACAGATCGAGCCCAGCATATGGTCCGCATTGCTGTAGTGACCGCACACAATGCCTTGTTGTGTCTGCGAATTAGTGTGGACAAGCAAGCATCTAAGTACCTAATATGCCTCCTTGAGTGCGAAACAATTCAAGACTGACTATGTTAGTAAGCTGTCTCTAAACTTGGTCCAGCTCAGTGCAAGCTCACGAGTCTTGTTGTACGCTGCTGCTTTGAGGTGGCTAAGTCCTGAGCATGTCCTGATAGCAGCTGGATCAGCTTTAGGTGACGTTATCGTCTGGTCTTGCGACGTCATTGACAACAACACGACATCTCAAGATTTTGGTACAGCTGTTACAAAACACTACGATTATGCAGCACATGACGGCTCAGTCTTTGGCCTAGATATCACGACCCTCAGAGCCGATGGACGTGATGTACTCGTACTTGCTAGCTGTAGCGATGACAGGACTATCAGGATATGGAACATTTCTGACGCACTTGACGATCGAAATGTTTCAGCAGTCAGTTCAGACGACCGGGCCACGAATGAAATAGCCGCACCATGTCTCGTGAAGACTTGGGCCCACACGTCTAGGATCTGGCAGATTCAATTTAGAACAGCACAATCGAGTATTGATGCTGAGACGCAGCTCTTCTCTTTTGGCGAAGATGGAACATTCCAGCTCTGGACACTTCACTCCAGTACTGCCACTAGCTCGGATACTCTGTGGAGTCTTACTCACAACTCGACATTCACGAATCATGTGGGTAAGAACATATGGTCACATGCGATCAGCCAAGCGCCTAGCTCCGTGTCTGTCGCCACTGGCGGTGCAGATAGTGCAGTGGTACTTGTGGAGTTCGACAAGCGAGCTGGTCATTTATTGCCCGGAATGAGGACGCCACAGCAATGGACCAAGGACGATCTAGCAAGCATCATCACACAAGGCATGCTCGAGAACCACTTCGAGTCGAGCGAAGTGCAGCTTGCAGCTGCTGCGCCAAAAGCGTACAGTTTCGTGGCGTCAGATCAAGTTCTCATGACTACACCAGGTGGCCATGTGCTCCTTGGTCAACATTCATCAGTAAATTCTGCGAATTCGGCTATGTCCTGGCGCTATCTCAACACAATACCCAGTAGATCATACTCTGTTACAGCCGGTCTTCCGTCCCATGGACTCGGTCTTATTGGAGACTCGAGCGGTAATGTGTACTCTTTTATCAAAGGAAGTTTGCATGCGAAGCCTCTCCTCAATGTCTCCAGTAAAGTCGGCGGTCTGTTCTTGCAATCTGTCCGGGCTAGCATGTCCCCGGATAGTGATCTCGACGAAGACATCGTCCTTGTAGTCTCTCGACTCGGTCACGCAAAGGCCAACCTCTTCAGACTGTCGAGTCGGGCACTGGTCGACCGTTCAGATGAAGATGTTCCATTGACCTCAATCGAGCTGGAATTGCCAGAAGATATGGTAATCAGTAGCATGCTTTTCCAGCAACTCAATCCAAAGAAACAACTTCTCTTCCTAGGCTCGCGCAATGGCTACGTGGCATGCTATATTATAGACGAAGTCATGAAGCTGGTTAGCTATGCGGGACATCACACAGACGCAGTAACATCACTAAAGTGGGAACGTGACGCCAAATCTCCAGAAGAAGATAGCGGCTATCTTTTGACCACTGGTCGGGCCTCCAGCTACGCTATCCACAGCTACACAGGGACCTCGGACCCGTTGCTTGTTCACCGAACAGTGCTACCCTTTGGCCCCAACATCGAGGGTTTTTACTTTACGGACGACTCGCAACCCCATCTCATCTTCTACGGCTTCCACAGCAAAGACTTCCTAGTCTACGACGAAACAGAACATAACGAGGTCATGCGCATCGACTGCGGTGGCGCTCATCGTGTCTGGGCGTTCAATCCGGCCACATTACAAGACGCGAGCACGATAGGCGAGTTTCTATGGACAAGAGCTGCCGTGCTTTGTATGTTCTCTCACGACAACACGCGTAGACGCTGGATCAAAAGAGGCGGTCACGGTCGAGAAGTCAAGGCTATGGCTGTCAGACCACGTCTCCGTGATGAAAACATAACAGATAACGATATCATTATTGCTACTGGAGCCGAAGATACGGATATCCGACTGTTCACTTTTACCTCGTCCGCAGAAGCTGTCGAACCTGAAATGAACTGTATCAGTATTGTCAGTAAGCACAACACAGGACTCCAACAGATACAGTGGTCAAGCGATGGACAATATCTGTTCAGCAGTGCAGGCTGTGAAGAGTTTTTCGTGTGGAGAGTCAGAGAGGTTCCGTTTGTGCAGATTGGCATCGCTTGTGAATCCGCAATGCCACCTGCGAGTGAGCTTCCTGACCTCAGGATCATGGGTTTTGATGTTACTCGAGTCGTTGATGAGACGGAGAATGGGTTTGATGCAAAGTTCATCATCACTATTGTGCTATCTGATTCAACACTACGGGTAAGCCATCCATCACACTCCTGCCTCAAAGTAACAATGTCCTACTAACACCAATCGAACCCAGGTATACTTCTACTCCAGCTCACCACGAACCCCACAATGGCAGCTCCTCCAAGACGGCCGCCACACAACCTGCTGTCTAACACAAGTGATCCATCTCAACTCCCAAAGCTCCATCTCCAACTCCAGCCTAAACCATGACTTCCCACTACTCACAGCAAGCACAGACGGCCGCATTTCATTCTGGAGCATGGATCTAGACATTACCGCCGTTACTCCCAAACCCACAGCACGACCTCATCACACATCCAAAATACATCAAAACGCTATAACATGCACGCAACTTATCTCGCTCTCCTCATCTTCAGACTCAGAGGAGTATCTCCTGATCACAGGCGGCGACGACGATGCATTGGCATTCACGCGCTTCTCCTCTTCTTCTCCTCCGCCCAACCACACCTCAACTACTCCCACAACATCAACCCTCCTCATCCCCCGCGCCCACACCGCCGCCCTCAGAGCCGTCATCATGAAATCCTCAAAACGGCAGGGAACTATGCTCTCACTAGAACTCATCACAGCAAGTAACGACCAGCGTATCCGAACGTGGCATATCAGCTTCGACACAGCAAGCGAAGGAATCGACGGGTTGGAGGTGAAGAGAGGCAGGAATTTGTATACTGCGTTGGCGGATGTTGCGGATATGGATGTTGTGCGTGGTGCTGGAAATGAGGAGGGAGAGAGGGAAAGACAGGTGGAGAGGGTGGTTGTTTGTGGTGTTGGTGTTGATATTTTGTAAGGTAGCTGGAAGAGGGGGAGTGATTCAAAGCATGTCTTGCGTGGTTACATCACCAATACTACAGTATTCGCCCAGTCAGAGACTTAGCGAGAAAACGAAAGAAGAATTGTTAATTCGCCACGGATGTCCTTCATTCACAAGCAAGGGAGAAGCACCATCTAGTCATTCAACGACGTACGTACGAGAAGAGAAAGAAGAGAAAAACCAAATGTGGTGGGTATAGTACAACGTGTGAAAAGCCCATTCTTTTCAATTCCCGCCCTTCCTTCCTCCTGCCCTTACCGATCCGTTTATGCCGTCCTTCCATTGTACATACATTCGTCATTCTTCCATCTCCATCTCCACATCCGGCTCGCCTTCAGCATCAAGATCATCACTTTCTTCGTTTCCATCATCACCCATTTCCACATCATCATTATTCACCTCAGCGTCAGCACTCTCATCTTTCTGATTACCCTCCTCCTCCTCAGCTTCTCTACCATTCACATCAGCAGCAAGCATACTCCGCCCTCTCCTCAGCGTCTTCTTCTGCGTCGACATCTCTCCCTCCGCCAATGAACTCCTCGTCCTCCTCACCGTAATGCTGCCATTTCCATTTGCTCCACCATGCCCATTGACAAGCGGCGTCTGATGGCTCGGCGCAGGCGATCCCCTAGTACTACCCCCTCTCCTGACAGGTGTTGCCACGCCAAGTCCAGCTGCCAGTCGTGCTCTTGCGCCACGACCGAGCGGGCGACCTGATTTCTTCTTTGGGCCCATGCCAGGCAGAGGTGGAAATACTTCGTAGCGGGTAGGTGGGATAGGTGAGTCTGTTCGCTCGTTGGGAAGGGCTGGGGTGTTGGGTGCGATGTGTTTTGGGGGCGAGCGGGGTTTTGAGGGAGTTTCGAGGTCGAGAGAGGGAAAGGGGTGGATGATTGATTCGGGCATATTATGTTGTTGATCGATGGTATTTGGTAGTGGAATTGGCATGGTGGTAGAGGCTGAGTCGAGTGCAAGAAGAGCCGGGTCGATTGGGGGTCCATCATCGAGCACTGCGCCACCAGTTGGATCTGTTGTAGTGTTCTCAGCAGCAATGGCATCCGCTTCTGCTTGATCGAATCCTTGTGATTGCTGCACACCTTCTTCTAGTGGTCCTGCTTCTTCAAACGCGGTAGCGGTGTCTTCTGGATCTTCTCGTTGCTTGACCGTGGTGAGCTGAGGCGCGTTCTCGTAATGCATGTTGTCTCTACCCATGACATAAGGCACCCATACAAGCGCATCGGGATTGATATTGGTATAGCCTTTGCCCTCGTAGTTATCTATGTACTGGCGATAGTACGGTAGGTCCAGACGGAGAGCATAGGTTTTGGTTACTGGGTCTCGCACCAAAGCACGGAGACCCTCGAGACCACAAACAATGTCGTCAGCAGTCATACCCGTCTTCGACGACAGCTCTGTGATACTTATTGGTGTCTTCTCAGCATGCAGAGCAAGAAGCTCCTTGCACAGAATCAGACGCCAATAGCTGCGATATGACACCAGACCCATATCACTAAGTGGTTTCTCTGGACTGCCTGTTTTCTGTTCAACTTTGGTGAGCAAGTAGGAGAATTCGATTAGCATATGACCGAAACCTCGCCTTTGATGGACTGGCAGGACGAGGATACAGGAGACATTGTTCAGACTGCTCGGTCTTTTCTCTTTCGAGAAATAGCCAACAAAGTGCTCGCCATATTCGTCATGCTCGGTCATGACGTAGAACAGAAAAGGCTCGACGTCGTAGTACAGTGTCTTACTACCTAGGAACAGCTTTGCAAGAAGACATAGGTTCTGACAGTATACCGGATTCTTGCGACCGTCGACCTCGAAGAATGAAAAATTGCCGTCGCGATAGATTTCGTCGCCCGGAGGATGCTTTGCTGGGCATTTGAGCTATCATGAAATGTCAGCTCTTTCCCGAAATGTACCTTTCCAGTATCGTGCTTACCTTGTGACGCCAAGCCACAAAATCAGAGCTCATATACTTTAAGCAGAATTCGCAAATGTACAAAACACGATTACGGCTGTACTCTTCCGGATACGGTGCAGCATGCCATGTATCGACCTCAAACTTGCCAAAGTTGATGCACTTGATCCTGCTCGGAGGACCCGAGACTTTCGGAGCTGGCCTGATCGGATCAGCCGCTCTTGCTGCTTCAATTTTCTTCTTCCACTCCTCTTCTGCTTTTTGTCGTGCATCCTCAAACTTCTTCCTGTCTGTCGATTGCGGAAAGGTCCGTGTAGTGTCTGCTTCAGCTTCTGACAGAATACCACCATATAGCTTTTTGGCTTCTTCTCCCTCTCGATCGTGAGAAGGAAATGAGGGGACTGTGAACTTCAGGGAGATGCTAGGAAAGTGAGGAACGTCGGGCTCTTGCGTCACAACCACCTGTGCTTGTCGTGCCCTCCGTGCTCGATCACGTTCCCTTCGTCTTGCCTTTTTCCATTCGTGCTCCAGATCTTGCATATTTGCTCTTAGCCCAAAAGCGACAATGAAGTGATCGTCATCCTTTTGTACAATTCTAAAGGTTGATCCAGTCGACTTTCGTTGCTGTCTCAGTCTTGATGGCCTGCCCTGCTCTGCGCCCTGCTGTTCGCCACCTTCCTGTTCCTCAAGTATAGTCTCGCTTACCTCGCGTCTTCGGCGTTTGCGCCTAAGATGTGGTCTGTCTTCTGTCGATGCAGTTGATGCTTTTCGTTTTCGCAGCGATCTGGAGCCATTGACGTCATCTTCGAAGACTACATTGGTGAATACAGTATGTGCGCCATCTTTCATTACGGGTTCGAGCTCGCGGGTGAGTTTCGATGATGATCTTCGACGTGCTCGTTCGGCTGTTGTCACCTTTTCGACGCCTTGTTCGACGCAGTCTGGACATTTCCATGATGCGGTTTCTGATGTAGAAGTATTAGGTATATATTGCTGTGTTAGAAATCGGACTCGTTTGGGCTGACCTTGGTCGTTTTGAAGTGTTTTCTCATCCCTGGCACATGATTGATGCGCTACAGACTTGTCAGCATACACAAAACCGCGCACGCTGCTTTCAAGCATACCATTATCACCACAAACAGCACATGCTAGATATTCTTCAAAGTCCTCACTCGGATCGTTCTCCTCAGATTGGCCGCAGAATACGCAAAGATTCGGGTTATGAGGCTCAGTTTCCACCGCGTCCTCATCGTTGGCCTCACTTTCGTCGTCAAGCTGTAACTCCCCTTCCTCTGCTTCTGTATCCGAATCTGCGTCTTCATCCACTTCCACATCAATATCATCCTCTAGGGATGCACTTCTTTTCTGCCTCTTCCCTCTGCCGCTCCGTCTGCGTGCCTTCTGTGCGACCTCTTCCTCCTCCTCATATTCATCATCGTCCTCCGCAGCGTCTGGCAATGGCATCGGTGGTGTGGTTTCCTCATCCGGTCCTCCATCAGCATCTGCACTTGAATCCTCCTCATCACATGCCATCTCCTCTTGCGCCTCATCCTCATTATTTGCTTCCACAACATCTGCCATAGTTACGTCCTGAGCTTGCGCATTGTGCTCGAATCCTTTGGTGTTGACATTGCCAGTATTCGTGTTGGAAGAGGTGGATTGCCGTAGAAATCTGTTTCGCGCTGGCGCCAAGACGCGCGTCAGCACTGCAGCCATAGACTCAATCTTGTCGATGTTTATATCCCTCTCTGACGCTTTGCTGTGCTGATATTCAGAGGTCCAGCTCCTCGGCCTTCAGCTGAAGGAGAGCTAATGAAGCATACAATAGGTTGAGCCCAGAGCTTTCACTGGCATCTGCAGACAATTGGCGAAGGTACTGCTAGACTCCAAAAGGCCGATCTATTTGTTGCCGTTATGACTCTTGGTGTTTCAGCTGTCGCGTCGAAACGTGTAAGCGAGGTGTTTCAAGTCGTGGTCCAGCTATAATGACGCGCTTTTCGGCGGGTGAGGTATTTTCTGTCGTACTTCGAGATGATGCGACACGGTGTTTGAGGTCTATTTGAGGTCAAGAGGTCGTTGTGGTCGTGGAAAGCGGTCTGCGTTACACAGAGCTGACAACTCAAGGAGGTGAGGGTGGAAGATGAGTAATAAGGGTTATCGTGGCCCTAGCGATCGACAGCGAGGTCCTGTCTTCGAGCGAGACATTGGAGATTGCGATTGGGCTGCGAATCAATACTGCACAACTCATCATCATGCCTGTCCCTTTCGAGGCTCTCCTCCCTTATGGAGTCTGTATAACTGTAAGACCTCTCCTTCCGCAACCCACGACATCCATGTCCGGCTACCAGCATCGACCGCAACCACTACGACGCACTTGAAGCCGCAACTATTCACACCTCGCCTACTACTCCAATCTCACCAAGCGCGACCCATCACCCACGCATCAACCACACCCGCAACCCTCCCGACCACCACTCCGCCACCCCATCTCATTCACCCCAACCTCCAACACAAGAACAACACTAACACCCTTCCTCCCATCTAGATGTTCGTCGTCTCCGGCGTCGGGCTCGGCCAACTACGCTACGCCAACAACGGCGGCAAGCGACACCGCTGGGGCGTCGGGTACTGGGACCAATGCATGATGGAGCGCGACCGACGCTTGACTGGATATTTGCGAGGACAGACGGATAAGGTTGAGGCGCCGAAGGGCTTTGAGGTTAATAATCCTTGGAAGGTATGCTTGCTGCTCTATCTATACGTATGATGTGGGAGGAAGAGATGGAAGGAAGAGATGGAAAGAGGAAGTGGTGGAGAGGTGGGAGAGGTGGATGCTGTGGGAGGCATGGGAGAGGTGGAAGTGGGGGAAGAGGCGGGATCTGAGCAAGAGATGGGATCGGGGAGGTGATGGGCTGAGAAGAAGAGGAGCGCTGGTCACGGTTTGAGGGAAAAAGACTGAGGGACGGGGATTAGGATGAGAAATCGCAGTGGAAAGGTCGCAGGAACCATCAATCAGAATCGGCCAGGAAGGAGTGATCGGGAGATACGGCACGGCACAGCACGATACAACTAGGAAAAAGGCCAGGACATGATCGGCTCATGATCGAAACGCTAACACATCATCTTCACAGGTCGAATACCTCGTACGATAAAACAATCACAGATGGGCGGCGCAGGAGGAGAAAGAGATACGACGGAAGGGATTGGTGGAGAGTCGATTGTTCGAAACGATGGGCTGGTTGTACAAGTCGCGGAACGCTTTGCTATGCACAGCTCGAGCGATGAAGACACAGTAGCAAGCATAAACGGAAGCAAATCGCTGAAAATCATTGTCCTTCGAGTCGTTCAACTGAGATGGAACTCTACAATTCCAAGACGTTACTGAATATTCATACATGAAAGTCCACACCCACTGGAGTGCTGTAGAAGTGTCCCTCCCATGCATGCTAGTGGAGATGGCCCAATCCATCCTTCGTCTATTTGCAAAAAGTACAGTGTTGGTGAAAAAGGAAAGAGAAGAGAAGAGAAATTATGTACACGATCGGTTATCGAAGTTGTCCAGGGGAGAGCTCAACCACATCCTCAGGCTGGCGTATATGTGACGCTTCGAGATAGGACCCAAGAGCCGAGGCGTTGTTTGATAAGGATATCATGAGTCGCCTGCTACACTTTGCTGGGTCATTGGTTCAGGTGGTACGTCAGGTCCAAGAGAGGTTTTAAGTCGTGGTGCTGATCCCATGTGTCTTAGCGGTCTACTTTGCTTGTTAGCTTCGTCCCATACATTCATCATCCACAAGATCAACTCACTGTGCAGGAGAGGAGTGTCCAGGAGGGGCAGGATATTGGCCTTGTTGTGCTTGCTGGCCCTGATAATATGGAGCGCCACGTGGTTGAACTTGTTGTGCTTGCTGGACGGGAACCTGCTGATTGGCAGCATAAGGAGAGCCAGTGCCGTAGGCAGCTTGTTGTTGATAGTTTGAAGGAACAGTCGCTTGGCCGGCTTGAGGCGATCCGTACTGAGCACCTGGAGCATATCTGTTCGACAAGCTTGCGTATGCGTTTTGATTGCCGTATGCGTTTTGATTATAGTTCTGCGGCGTTTGTTGCATGTATTGTTGTTGCCCTCGTCCCGCGGTTGCGTATTGCTGTTGCTGCTGCTGTTGTTGTTGTTGTTGCTGTTGCTGCTGTGGCGTCGTGCCGTTCGAGCTACCATAAGACGCATTAGGCATAAAGTTTGATGGTTGTGTAGTCTGCTGGGCAGGATACTGGCCATAGGGAGAGTTGTAATAAGGTCCTTGAGCATATGTCTGCGCAGGAGTAGGGTGATATATGCCGCCTTGAGGCACAGCTGGATGTCCGGATTGTTGTTGTTGCCATGCTTGTTGTTGAGCTGGTGCCATATAACCTTGTTGACTTTGTCCGCCCGGAAAGGATCGTTGTCGTTTGTAAGGAGGTTCTCCAGATACAGCGTCACTGTCAGGTCCAGCATAGGCGCCAGGTTGTGGTTGTTGCTGCTGCTGTTGTTGTGGTTGTCCTGGATGTGGTCGTAATGGTGTTTGTGGTGCGAGGCTTTGCCCTTGTTGAGCTGAAAATGCTCTCTTACTTGAGTGTCTAGATTCTTTTCTCAGACGGATACGTACACCTTGATCGGCAAAGGAGCGTGAGAGAGCCGTAGATTCTCGAACACCGTCCCAGTCTTTGGGTGGAACAACTGGACTAAGGTCAGCCTAGACTTCATCGCTCGAGGCACTGTAACATACCATCAAATACTTGTGATAATTGCGACTTCAGGAAGATTGTGTCGTTTGTCGCACTAAATCGGTGTTAGAAACTGAAGAGCCAACCCAAACAAGGTCAGAACGCACGGTCTGTACACATAAAGACTGAATCGCAATCTGAACTTTCCCATAATGCCGACCGATATGTCGCTAAATACAAAGAAGCCTGCCTCCTGGTTGTCAAAGTCCTTCAATCTATGCAGAGACGAAACAAGTTGTCCTTGTAGCAACTCTGGAGGTGTCGCGCCTGGAGCTGACTCCTGCTTCTTTGGAGCATCCGTTTCCGGTTCCCATAATGTACAAGTGCAGAAATAGTAAGGATTGTGAAGGAAGGAGCTATGAATGTGTTAAGAGATGATCTTTGCGCACGCCTTTGGGAATACCTACCATGTGTCGTTATAAGGATCGTTCACTTTCAGCTGGACAATTGGTGGAGGATCTACAGGTTTGCGGTCTAAGATGAAGTTGTCAGTTTCCTGATGATTAGACATGCCGGTAAAGAAACTGCTTACCCTTTTCTTTACCGCGGACGACAACCCTAGCCTTTTCAGGTTCCTGGCGCATATCCAACCAGTGATTGTCTCTATTCAGGCCATTCTGTCAGCATGAAAGCTCTGCATCATAGTCGCGTCCATATTCAGGCCATTCTGTCAGCATGAAAGCTCTCCATTATAGTCGCGTCCATACACGCGATATACGCGTGCAAAACGCGTCAAAGTCAAGAGCACTTACACTCGGAGATCGGGTCGCAGTCCTGGTGGAGCGACATACTGAAGATTGGCCATGGCTTCTGCGAAACGACGACTATCGCCTGATGGTATTGTGAGCAACACCAGTCGTTATGTTTTGGTAGAAGAAAAATGGTAGGATTTCGAGCAGTAACCAGGTGTTGGGAGCACGAGTATGATATAGGCGTTTTTGAGAATCCGTGGCAGGAAGGTTTGCGCAATTATTTCCAGGTCACAAACTCAGATTGCACTCAAACTCCAAACCGTGGAAAACCCAGAACTTTGGATTTTGGGGTTTGGCAACAAGCACGATATATCTGAGCACTCAAGAGGAGCTGCCGAGTGCGTGCTTCAATAGTTTGGCTCGTCACGCTCGGATCTCGAGAATCCTCGTATTCCTCGAGCTGATATTGAGGTTACGTGTGGATACGAACCAGCGAAATTGTCGTAGGTTCTCAGCCACCTGCCTCACAAATATTGCTGTCGTTTTCTTTTCGTACTCGCTAAGCGAATGAAATGATGCGCTGAAGATGTGAAGCCGTACTAAATGATCAAGTGCCTGAAAGTGGACGTGGTTCGTGATTCTTCGAGAAAGAGAAGAAGCAAACGTCGCGATGCCAAGTAAAGATCACGAGCTCTTTCGTTTGGATTTCTCCCGTTCTCTGCGCAAGGCAAGTGCGATGGCGGACCTCTGTTGATGTCAAAAAGCCAAAGAACTGAAATTGTATTAGGTTGTTGTGGCGAGACGAGGTGTGGGGTCGCGTGAGTGAAGGGGTCCAAAATAGTCAGAGGATAGCCTCTTGTTCCTGCTGTTAGTTCCACGTATGTCAGTTCAGGCGCAAGAAAGAGCTTAGTGACGAGGAATGCAGAGTATATGTATACTACTGCCGCTGTGCAGATCAAAACGCAGACTCGACTCGACGCATGCGACTTAATTTGCAGTTTCGTTCAAGCCAATCCCGCTGCAGGGTTTGACGTTTGTGAAGCAAGCCTCAAAAACTAAGGAGCTTGAGGCCTCCACTCGTTTAGTGGACTCACGTACTTTTGACTTTACTGCAGCTTTCTGTGCCTCGTGTCTTTATAAACACATTTCGATCTGCGTATACTGTCGGCGACACTTCGTCACACAGAGGATATACGGCACGACAAAAGCGCGGGTGATTCAGCGAGTCTTAAACAGTGATCGATTAACAAGGCTAGAATATCTTCCTCGATACTGCTGCTGACCCGGCCCAACTCGTTTGATTATAAGCTGAGTAAAGCTCTGCACATGATTGCTGCCCTCCTTAACTCTAGCTAGCATTATCGTCTACCGCCAGTCCAACTATTTGCTCGTTCGCTTCGCTTAAACTAGTAGTACATGTAGGTATGATTACGATTGTGCGCTAACCAGCAAGGTTTGCATTAGCGCAAAACCAGCTACGTGGCGTGTCGCCTTCGAGTCTCGCGCTCATTCAGCACACTTACGCCTCTTCTGTTCTCATTGATCATGCTCATTTGTATCGCCTTTGGTGTTTCATGTAAGGTGCATATGTACACCACAACGGGCGGCTGCTTGCATGCAACGATACATGGTAAAAATCAGCGGGAAGGATGCCTCTTCCGAGCTTTCCATGGCTTCACTCAAAGCGCGTGGCTTCATCCACTTCATCTCCCTGGCCCATCTCCACGTCGATCCCTAGCTACCAAGGGCTTGCACATTCTCATCCTTGGTCAAAATAAGCGCGGCGCATGCTCTCACAGCCTGATCTCTGGAAACGACTTGAGCTTAAGCTGACCTCACCTGTTCTTTACAACATACAATAATGCTGCTGCTCGCAAAAATGCAACACGGCGAGGATGGCGCCTTTCTGACTAAGCTGATCGACCTCGCCTAGCACACAGCCTCCAATAAGACTATGACGAGGCACTAGACAGAATGCAGAAATTGTAACTGGGTCACTTCAAAAAATAGTGCCTTTTTGGACTATGATTGGTTCGACTGTCAGCCAATCGTATACAGTAAACCAAGAATATTTAATCGCCTAGAGTTTGTGGTGGAGGCTAGTGTACGCCGACTTCGCAAAGCTTTCTCCCGGAACATCTCCAGCTTTCGGCTCGAATCGACAAGACCACCACGATCATAGTATTTCGCGAAGATCAATCTCAACCTCAACAGCTTTTTCGTTCATGATCGCGGTGATCGAGAAAAGAGCGAATATCATGCGCAGTCACAAGGATCTTGACGCCGCACGAGCGTTTAGCAGACGCATGTTGAATCACTGGTGAAACACACTAAAATGCAGGGGATCCCTGTATAAGATCTAGTGCTTCCACGCGGACTTGGACCCGTAGGATGAACGTCCTACTTGTTGTCCATGGCAGCTTTTTAACCTTACTCTGCTTACCGAATGTGCCGTACCATGTTCATTTTCATCTTCATATTGCCATGTGGTTTTGGCGGCTAATGTGCTCTGTGTTACATAGAGCATGACTACGCGAATCTTTGTTACCCACTTGCAGAAGTGCATCAATGGTGCAAAAGTAAGCATGAGACGAGTAAGAGGAGATGTACAGTCTTGGTCCAGGGGGGAAAGAATGACGGTCATGGAGAGTGGAGGATCTTCAGCTGCATGCCCACTCCAGCATAACAATCGACCTTCCAGCACACTTGTTTGACTAACTTCAAGAGGCTTCAGCAGACTCTGCCTCTGTATTGCCAGCTTACACAAGTGCTGGAAGCAGGAAGGCCTCTATTGGTATCACGAATCACGACACAGTCAATTACACCACTCCAAGATGTCCAGCTTACTCACTTCAAACCGAGCTGGAAGAGGCGCTGACCACTAGCAATACTACAGCTCTTTGTTTACATAGCGTGAAGCCGTAACATCTACAAATCGCAGACAATGCGATCTTGGCGTACGTCAAAGCTCTTCCAGCATGTGCTCGACTTGACGCTCCTGTATGATCCTAGTCTTTTTTACGTCCTGCCAGTTTCAGACGTGTTGAACTACACCAGCGCATGAGGCTTGCATAAAGCTCAGCACCGAATGTCCACGTGTGACCTGTGACTGGTCTCAAAGCTGCTTGTCCACAGCGAAGAAGGATTCCCAAAATGACCCCGATGATCGTGGGGGCTTTCAGAAGCAAGCTTATAAGACTCAATGGATGCTGCTGCTTGTTGTGATTACTTCTTCTCTATCCTTCTCATCAATGTTCATTCTTGCACTATCATCATGAGGAGTACACTTTTCACTACCACCTCAGTGGCCCTTCTGGGTGCTGTACTCGCTGTTGTCGAGCCCACTGACCCTTATAGAGTGTCTGACTCTATGGCTGCTGTCCTTGCTTATAACAGCTCAGCTTACCACTATGTTCGTGAATGGAAACATCTACATTGCATGCCACGCTGTGTCCGAGGATGGGTCTGACATCCTATAGCCTACCGATTTCACAAGAAATATTGTGCCTAAACCTTTACACAGTAGGTGATATTGAATGCCACAAACAGCATGACATTAACTAATAGAATAGGCCACAACGACTATTGGCGTGACGTTAGTCATATCCTATGTTTCTCCACCGAACTCTTGCTCATTCTACTCATTAGGTCCCATTCTACTCAGCCATCTCCGTCGGTGCTGTCAGTGTCGAAGCAGACGTCTGGCTCTACAATGGCACTCTCTACATCGGACACGAAACATCCGCTCTGACTCCAGCACGTACTTTTGACAGCCTCTACGTTCAGCCCATCTTGCAGACTCTGAGAAGACAAAACCCGAACAGCACTTTCCTTACTGCACCCACCAAGAAGTAAGCATTACAGTGCATCGAAAGAGGCTACGCCGAACTAGACTAACATATGATTACAGTGGTGTCTTTGATACAGCTAGCGGACAGACACTTTACCTCTGGATTGACATGAAGACGAACGGCGCGGCTACCTTCCCATATGCTGCAGCTGCTCTCAAGCCTCTCCGTGATGCTGGCTATCTCACCACAGTCACAGCAAACGGCACACTCATTCCGGGACCAGTCACAGTAATTGGCACTGGCAACACTCCTTTGAACCTCGTCCAAGATATCTTGCCAAGAGACGTCTTCTACGACGCTCCATTGCCATCTCTAGGCACCACTTTCAGCAATATCACTGCGTTAGTGTCGCCTATCGCCAGTACTGCATTCTCTCCCTCGTTCGGAGCCGTACCAAATGGTGTCTTCAACCAGTCTCAGATGGCCACCTTGAACACGCAGATCAGCATTGCCCAGGGTAAGGGCATTGGTATTAGATACTGGGACACTCCTGGTTTCCCTATCAGCGCAAGGAACAGAGTGTGGAGTGTGTTGTATAATGCTTGTGCCTCGCTAATCAATGTCGATGATCTTGTTGCTGGTGCTGGCATGTCTGATCTCAGCAACTTCTGGGAGATTGGACAGTCTGTTGTGTATCCTTGAAAGTAATGTAGTAATGAAATGAGGCTGGGAAGATGATTGAAGAGAGTGAAGCAGCTAAAGTGTTCCGGTATATAATAGCACAAAAACATACTCTGCCAATAATAGATAGCGTATGTAGATTAATGGCCGCCTAAACTTGTTGATGATATATGCCCAGGTGAGGAATTCAAGAAAGATCCAACATCTCTATGTCTTGGCGTGACGGAGTTTTATCCGGTGTTTAGTCATGATTGAGAAAAAAGTGTCAATGACATCTCCAGCATCTTCTCTTACAAATCAGCAGAATAACCCAAGTACATAACGAACTTGCACATCCCATAACGAACCATTCGCATCCCGCACAGCTGAAACCAATCATGTCAGCTACAGACCACAAAATGGACGTCGACGAAGATCCCGAGCTCCAGCAACAGGAAGAGGAAGAAGAGGAATCAATGATAAATCCAGACGAAGGCGACGAAATCATTCCAGAAGACCAGGACGCGCCAATGGATTCTGATGACGAAGCTGATGGCGGTCCCATAGAAGAAATCCAGCTTCAAAACGACTCATCTGCACATTTCGATGGCCATTCGGACAGTATCTTCTGTATAGCACAACATCCAATCCACACCGAGATAGTCGCAACAGGCGGTGGCGATAACGTCGCATACATCTTTGACTGCACACCCAGCTCCATTCCTACACCGGCGCAAACAGAAAGAGAAGGCATACAACCTATTTTCAAGATCGAAGGACATCCAGAGTCTGTCAATGCTATTACTTTCACAAAACCTGCTGGTGAGTATCTACTCACTGCTGGAATCAACGGCGAACTTCGCGCATACCGAGATACAAGTAATGGCCAAGGCAGAACCTGGGCGTTTGTCGCCGAAGCACGAGAAGTAGAGGAGATTAACTTTCTGATCCCATGCCCGAATCCACAACATCCTAATGTGGTTGCTCTGGGTGCAAAGGATGGTTCCGTATGGGTCTACACAGTTGACGCTTCAGATGCTGGATCTCCCCTCACAATCATCCAAACTTTCTACCTGCATACAGACTCTGCGACTGCAGGCGCATGGACACCAGATGGAAAACTACTCTGCACAGTGTCAGAAGAGTCATCGCTATATGTTTGGGACGTCTTTGGTGATGCAGCGGCAGCCGGCCTATCGAACCAAAGTGGTCAGGCACTAGTCGGGTTGACTGCAGAAGACCAGCGTTTCGCTGCTGAAGGTGGTTTATACAGTGTGGCTGTAGCACCCAATGGTACCTTTGTCGCAGTAGGTGGTGCGGATGGTTCGATCAAGATTGTTGGGCTTCCACGAATAGGTGCAGATTCAGCTCCAGCGAATGGAGCAGGTCAGAGAGGTGGCAGACAGGCTGGAGCAAGACAAGCTGGTGGAAGACAAGCAGGTGGACGTCCCGCTGCAACATCGGCAGGTCAAGCAGGACAGATTCTGGCAAGTCTGCAAGCGCAAGACGAGAGTATCGAGACGATAGCGTTTGCTGCCGCTCCAGCGACGATGATGGCTGCTGGCTCTGTTGATGGATATATCACCTTATTCGATACAGCACACAACTTCACTGTGCGAAGAAAGTTGGAAGAAGCACATGAGGGGGAGGCAGTGATCAAGGTCGAGTTTGTACATGCGCCGAGGATGGGTCATCTGTTGACAAGCTGCGGCAATGATGGCGTGATCAGGAGGTGGGATGTAAGAGGTGGAACAGCAGCGGCTAATGGTGGATTGCTCGGAGAATGGCGGGGACATAGAGGTGGCGGCGAAGGTGGTGGTATTCTCGGTTTTGTGCAAGGAGGTGGTACGAGAGTGATCACGGCAGGAGACGAGTAAGTATTCTTGGAGACAGATTTACGGATTATGCTAACATTTTGATAGTGGTGTAAGCTTGATTTTTGATATTCCAGCACCACCTCAGTGATCTATAGTACACTCGAATCCAAATCAGTCATACTCAAGCCGAAAGCCTGCCACCTACTCTATATATAGTCTGCATACTTTCCAAGCTCAGTACCTTGACCGACTGTCACAGGTCTTGCACGAGAAACTGGACAACCGTCAAAAAGTCGATTCGCAAACCTGAAACAATCACGCTATGTTTCAGATCTTCAATTTGTGGGGAAACTCATCATCATTGTATTATCATCGTCATCTGGCCTGGTCATGTGCTGGCGCTTACCCCTCTATTTGGAGCTATAGCTCCTGCTTACATCTCCAGCTTCTTGCTTCTCTCCCTTCTCTTCTCTTACTTTCCTTCTCGACATCACCTTCCACGCTCTGGCTCTTTCTTTTGGCTAACTGTCACCTTGGAAAGGACTGCCGAACTTTAGTCACTATCTTCTGCTCTCGCTATCCTACAACAGCCAGCTCCTGCGACTTGAGGGTGCCATGGCTACCCACGACTATCACAATTCAAACAAGTGTGTCTCGCAGGATCACTTCAACGATCTTATCGAAACTACTTGGGCTCATCTCTTCGCCTTGCAACCATCTTACACCAAGGAGGAAGCAGAATCTTTTGCTGCCTCGTGCTTGAAGTTCGAAACCTTCCTTTATGACAATTTCGGATTCGACTTGAACGATTGGTACATTCGTAAGTCAGCG
>Ga0160428_1000939_pt1 | contig 26073 bp, 20 predicted proteins | sample SolpanmetagenomM_FD_108198 | JGI IMG/M metagenome (GOLD analysis project Ga0160428, IMG submission 108198) | Solar panel surface microbial communities from Lawrence Berkeley National Laboratory, California, USA - M | ecosystem: Engineered > Built environment > Solar panel > Unclassified ... | reverse complement strand
GAAGGCCGGGACCGCACTCCAGCGCAGATGATAGGCATCTGTGTACGCCTTGGGGTCGATTTTCGCCTCGGCCCAGCCATCCCAGAACTGCGTTCCCGTGCCGTCCAAGGCGGTGCGCACCGTATCGGTGAATTTTTTCTGGACGACGGCATCCTGGTCGTATTTCTCCGACCAAGTTGAAGGCAATGGCATTGTCGCAACCGTGAGGCGCAGCTTCTTGGTCTTCGCGGCATTGGCCAGGGACCTCAGGGCATCGACGCACGCATTATCGATGGGGGGCGCCGTTCCATAGAACAGGCCGCGCTCCTGCGACGTATTGAGAGGGCCATCGGCATAGGCCGTGAACACGAGCGGATCCAGCTCGATCAAATTCTGCTTCCGTTCCTTCAGTTGCATGGCATTGCGGAGGAGCGAAATCGGAGAAAAATATTTGAAATAGAATTGTATATCGTTGGCCTTCGACAAATAGGAGGCGACATCATTCTCATTGAACAAGATCGTCTTGTTCTGCCGGCAAGCGGCCATGTCCTCGACATCGAGGACCAGTAACAGATCGGATACGGTCGGGTACCGCTTTATGAGGAAATCCGACACGAACGCGATTTGATTCATGTGTAAGCTGCAGAAGCCACCGTTGAGCGGCCGAGATTGCGGATGTCTGTCGACAATGGTGCTCGAGTCGATGTTCCTCCAACTGATGGATGAACCGATGACGAGATGGGTCGGATCCACGGGACTGTTTTGTCTGAGGAATTCAATCTTCCCGTCAATACAAAGATTATTTGTGAATGCCGGCGGGGGTTTCCGATCGAGCGCCTGTAAAATAATAATCAGTATGACATATGCGAAAAAGCAGGATACGATGGTAGCAATCGTAAGTCCTACGTACGATTTCAAGCCTTCTCGGTCTGCGATTTGAGATTGTAACGCGGCATCGGGCGGGCCCATTTCACTCTTCCACTCTGCGACGCTGACGTCCGTATCCGGCTCCGCATCCCACAGACTCTCCGTGTCTGTGGACATCAAGATCTGCTTGTGCTGAATTACAACTATGAGCGATCATATATCTGATTGCTATCGCTGATCAATACTGAACAAGGGTAGGTTTTCCGTTCGGGCGCCGTCGACACGCTCCCGTGGTCTGGCTATCCGGCGGCACAGTTCGCCAGTAAAATTTTCGCCGCTTGGCTTAAGGTCGGATAGATCGGCGATGTCGGTATGTCTTGCGACCAATAAGAGACCGCCGATGTCTCAGTATGATCTGGGAATATGAGATCGAGTTTCAATCTTAAGCGATCGGTCGTCGGGCGCGTGAGAAATTATAGTTCATCGGCACTCCGACAAGTCGACCGGCATTGGCTCGGCGCGCATCGCGTCGGCGCAGGCGGCGATGATCGGCGCGGGTCGGCCTGACCGTGGCAGCCGCAAGCCAAGATCCGGGTGGGATGTCCGATCGGCGGTCTTGCGGCGGCCGAGATGCGCGTCCCGCCCGGTGGCGCCCAGGAGGCGGCCGCGGGGCGATGCAGCCCAGATGACGTCGGTCGCTCGCGTCCCGGGCTGGTTCGGCCACGTCGAACAATCCCTGTCGCGGCCCAAGGCACGAGCCCGGCGGGCGGCCCTGCGCCGGCCTGAACTCGGAAGGCTACGCGATACGCCTTGGCGGTGATCTCTCGTCGGCTCTGACAGCCCGAGCGCGCCCGCGCTGATCGCGCTCAGCCGTCGTTCAGGGAAGCGCGGCCATCGTCCGCACGGTCAAGCTCATACCAAGTATTTCTGAATTGTAACTCGTTTAACGTGCGTTAATTTATAGTCAAGCTCATATCTTCGTATATTAAAATTGCATGAATGCGTAATTCAGAACCGATTAAATCCACCCCGCATACCAGGGCCGCCAGAAGGCGATGAGGCGCGGTCACACCGTCACCGGCAGCGGGATCGGTGCAGCGGCCCGCCATGCCCTCAGGGGCCACATCGCGCACGGGACGGGGCGCGACGATGACCGGGAACGAGGACGAGCCGGCGACCATGACCCCCGCCGTCGCGGCGCAGGCGACCGGGCCGGCCAGGGCGCTCCGACCTCGACCAGGCGGCCGGCAACGTGCACCGGGCCGAACGATCGACGGCGCGGCGCGGGACCGTATCGGGCGGGGCCTGCGCCTCCACTACGCCGAGGTTCTGGCGCTGCCGATCCCGGATCAGTTCCGGAGGCTCCTCGACGACCTCGCGACCCGCTCGGACACGGAGGTCCAGCCATGACCCTGATGCTGCACGCCGCTCCCGCGGGGAGCGGATCGGAACCCGCCCCGATGAACGCGCCCGTGGATGTGCCCTCGGGCGCGGACGCCGAGATGCGCGACCTGCTGCTGGCGGCGATCCCGGCGCTGCGGGCCTTCGCGTTCTCGCTGACCTACGATCTCGACCGCTCGGACGACCTCGTGCAGGACACGCTGGTGCGCGCCTGGATCAACGCCGCGAGCTTCCGCCGGGGAAGCAACCTCACCGCCTGGCTGTTCACCATCCTGCGCAACCTGTTCTACTCGGAGCAGCGCAAGCGCAAGCGCGAGGTGGAGGATGCCGACGGCGTGCATGCCGGCCGGTTGACCACTCTGCCGGAGCAGGAGGTCCGGATGGAGATGGCGCAGTTCCAGAGCGCGCTGAACCGCCTGCCGGCCGCGCAGCGCGAGGCGCTGGTCCTGGTCGGCGCCCAGAGCTTCACCTACGAGGAAGCCGCCGCGATCTGCGGAGTCGCCGTCGGCACAATCAAGAGCCGGGTGAGCCGTGCACGCCTGCGCCTCATCGAGGTTCTGGGCATGAACGGGACCGACGATATCGGCCCCGACGCGCAGACCAGGGCGGCCCTCGACGGGACCTGAGGCCCGCACGTGCCGGCGCCGCTCACTTGATGAGCTTGACGACCTCGCGGAAGCGGGGATGCCGGGCGGTGCCGAGCCACTCGAACACCACCATCTCGGTGGTCACGATCTCGGCGCCGTGGGCCGCCATCCGGCCGAGCGCGGCCTCGCGGTTCTCGGCCCGGCGCGAGCCGACCGCGTCGCCGACCACGTAGACCCGGCAGCCGGCTTCCAGAAGCCCGACCACCGTCTGCAGCACGCAGATATGCGCCTCGCAACCGGTCACCACGAGGTCGCGGCCCCGGGGCAGCCGGTCGAGGAAGCCCGGCGCCCGCGCGGCCCCGAAGCTCATCTTCGGGAACGCCCTTCCGGGCTCCGGAGCGAGTTCCGGCACGGTGGTGCCGAGACCGCCGGCGTTCTGCTCGGTGACCAGGACCGGCACGTCGAGGAGCCGCGCTGCCGCGGTCAGGCGGCCGGTATTGGCGAGCACGTCCGCGCTCGCGGCGATGGCCGGCATCAGGCGGATTTGGAGATCGATGACGAGGAGGAGGGTGCGGGTCGGATCGATCAGCGGCATCGGCGTCAGTAAGTGTCGAACAGGCGCGCCACCGCCTCCCGGTCGTGCGTCACCGTCAGCGCCAGTGCGAGCAGGATCCGGGCCTTCTGCGGGGTCAGGTTGTCGGCGCTGAGGATTCCGCGGCTGCGCAGGCGGGTCGTGAGAGGCACGACGCCGCTGCCGGCCCGGGTCGACATCACCACCAGGAGCCCGGCCGCGGCCGCCGCCTCCAGGGCCTCGGCCTCGGCGGGCGGGGTCATGCCGGGGGCCAGGCCCGCCGAGACGAGGCCGCGGGCGCCCGCGGCCTGGAACGCCCGCACGGCCGTGCCGTCGGCATCGGCGTAGCCATAAGAGATGTCGACCCGCGGCAGGGCGGGGAGTGCGCGGATGTCGAAGGGCGTACCCGGCGCGGTCGCGCGCTCCGAGCGGCGGTAGTAGCGCACGCTGTCGCCGTCGACGTGACCGAGGACGCCGAAATCCGGCGTCCGGAAGGTCTGGAGCCTGGCCACGGAGGTCTTGGTCACCTCCCGGGCCGCCTGGATCTCGTCGTTGAGCACCACGAGGACGCCCCGACCCCGCGACGATGGCGCCGCCGCGGCGCGTACCGCCGCCACGAGGTTGAGCTTGGCATCGGTGGAGAGCGCGCTCAACGGCCGCTGCGAGCCGACCAGCACGACGGCCACGTCCACCGTCAGGGTGAGGCTCAGCGCGTAGGCGGTCTCCTCCAGGGTGGCGGTGCCGTGGCCGATGACGATCCCGGCGAGGTCCGGATGCTCGGCCGCCAGGCGCTCGCACAGGAGCACGAGGTCGCGCCACTCGGAAAAGCCGATCGCCGGGCTCGGCACCGCCCGGAAGGGAACCGGCACCATGGTCGCCACCGTCGCCAGCTCCGGGACCACCTCCAGGATGCCGCCGGCTTCGAGGCGCCGATCGGTGGCCGTGTAGTCGAGGATGTCGAGGGCGTCGCGCCCGAGGGACGAGATCGTCCCGCCCGTTCCGATGAACGCAACCTTGGGCAACCCGGTCCCGGTGCCCGCCGCCGATCCTGTCGCCGATCCTGCCGCCATGCCCTGCCTCCCGGCCGTGCCCGGCCGCGCGAATGCGATGGCGCTGTGATGCCGTGTCGGGCCGGCAGGGTCGACCCCGCGGGACGCAGGTGGGCGATGCGTCCGGCTTCAAACGAGGCTTCGACCGGGCGTCGGATCAGACGCCCGCAGCCACGCGCAGCGGCGGTACCATCTCGGCGGGGCGCGCCGCCGCGGGACGGGCGTGGCCGTAGAGGCCGCGATGCTTCGGATGCGGGTTGAGCCGATCGGTCAGGCCGATCACCGTCTCGGCCGCCCCGAGCAGGAGCGCGCCCTCCGGCGTGAGCTGGGCGGCGAGCCGCGCCAGCACGTCCGACTTCGTGGGGGCGTCGAAATAGATCAGCACGTTGCGGCAGTAGATCACGTCGAACTGGCCGAGCGAGGCGAAGCTGTGCAGCAGGTTCAGCTGGCGGTAATCCACCATGGCGCGGAGGCTCGGGGCGATCTGCCACTGCTCGCCGACCTGGGTGAAGTACTTGATCAGCCACTGCACCGGGAGGCCGCGCTGGACCTCGAAATGGCTGTAGAGCCCGAGCTTCGCCTTCTCGATCACCTCGGTGGACAGGTCGGTGGCCACGATCTCCACCTGCCAGCCGGCGAGCCGGGGACCCGCCTCCTGAAGCAGCATGGCGAGCGAGTACGGCTCCTGCCCGGTGGAGGCCGCCGCGCACCAGATCCGCAGCCGGCGCCGGCCGGCGTTGCGCGCCAGCGCCTCCGGCAGGAGCGTGTCGCGGAACAGGTCGAAGGGGATCCGGTCGCGGAAGAAGAAGGTCTCGTTCGTGGTCATCGCCTCGACCACGGCCCGCTCGATCGCCCCGTTCTGGGCGAGCTTCAGGCTCCCGATCAGGTCCCCGAGGCTTGCGATCCCGAAGCGCCGGCAGACCGGCGTCAGCCGGCTCTCGGCCAGGTAGCGCTTCTCGGCCGTCAGCGCGAGGCCGGAGCGCTGCTTCAGGAAGTTGCGCAGGTATTCGAATTCGAGCTCGGTCATACCGGCTGCCCCGTGATTAGGGCGCGCACCGCCGACGCCAGTTCGGGGAGCGGCAGCACGGCCTCGGCGAGGCCGGCCCGCGCGACGCTGCCCGGCATGCCCCAGACGGTGCTGGTCGCCTCGTCCTGCGCCAGGACCGGCCCCCCGGCGTCGGTGAGCGCCCGGGCGCCGTTGGTGCCGTCCGAGCCCATGCCGGTGAGGATCACGGTCGCGGTGGCGGCCCCGAACACGACGGCGGCGTCCTTGAACAGCACGTCGACCGCCGGGCGGCAGAAATTCACCGGTGGTCCGTCCGTGAGCTTGATGATGGGGCCGCCCGGTCCGGCGGCGAGACCCATGTGGCGCCCGCCTGGCGCCACGTAGATGCGGCCCGGCTCGACCCGTTCCTCCGCCTTGCCCTCGGCCGCCTGAAGGCCGGTGCGGGTAGACAGGTGCTCGGCGAACACCGCCGTGAAGATCGGCGGCATGTGCTGGACGATCAGGACCGGCAGGCGGCGCAGGGCGGCCGCCCCGATCTTCTCCAGCATCTCGCCCACCGCCCGCGGGCCGCCCGTGGACGAGCCGATCAGCAGCGCGCGGGGCTGGATCCGGTTGCGAACCTTCGGACGCAGGGTGAAGGGCGTCGCGGGCCGCGGCGCGGCCGGCGCCAGATGGGCCGCCGACGCGGGGACGGGGGCGGCGGGCGTCCCGGCCGGGGCGGGGCGCCGGCTCCGGGCGCGGGCCGAGCCGAAGACGCGGACGCGCTCGATCAGGTCGGCCCGGAACGTATCCGAGGTGGTGACGCCCCGGCTGCTCTCGGGCTTGGCGATGTAGTCCACCGCCCCGAGGGCGAGGCATTTCAGCGAGATGTCGGCGTTGCGGGTCGTCAGGGTCGACATCATCACGACCTGGACGCTCGGGCTCATGGCGAGCATGCGCGGGAGCGCCGTCGTGCCGTCGAGCTCGGGCATCTCGATGTCCAGCAGGACCACGTCCGGGTCGTGCTTGGCCATCATCTCCAGGGCGATCCGGCCGTTCGAGGCCGTGCCGACCAGTTCGAAGCCGGCCTCGCCGATCCAGCGGGCGACGAGGCCGCGCACCACGGCGGAATCGTCGGCGACCAGCACCCGGATCACGGCGGCGGACGCGGTCGTGCTCTGGGCAGGCGTGGTGCGCAGCGGGGCGACCGCGGGACTCAGGGCCATGGGGGTTGCCTCGGGAACAGGTCGCGGGTGTAGGGGGCGAGGTCGGAACGTGAGGTCAGGCCGCGTCGGCGACGAGGCCGACCTGCTCGAGCTTGGCCGTCAGGATGTCGCGGTCGAACGGTTTCATGATGTACTCGTCCGCCCCCGCCCGGAGTGCCCGGGCGATGGCACCGATATCGTTCTCGGTGGTGCAGAACAGGACCTTCGGCGCGTCGCCCCCCTCGCTGCGGCGCAGCGCCTGAAGGAAGGCGAAACCGTCCATGTTCGGCATGTTCCAGTCGAGCAGGATCGCGTCGGGCATGCTGACCGCGCAGGCTTCGAGGGCGGCGCTGCCGTCCTCGGCTTCGCTGACGTTCATCCCGAGATCCTCGATGATCCGCCGGGCGACCTTCCGGATCACCGCGGAATCGTCCACCACGAGGCAGGTCGTCTGATGCGGCGCCTTCATCGCCCCCTCCCTCAAGCCGCCTTGGCGCCGGCCGTCGTGAAGCCGAGGAGCGCGTCCACGTCGAGGATCACCAGCAGCCGCCCGTCGAGGCGGTGGACGCAGATGGCTAGGTCGCGGAAGCGCGGATCGAGGTTGATCGGCACCGCCTCGCGGCTGTCGGCGCCGAGCTTGAGCACCTCGCCGACGCCGTCGACCACGAGCGCGAAGGTCTCGCCGGCCTGCTCCAGGCCGATCGCCATCTTCGGGCTGGCCTTGGTGCCGTCCGCCTCGGCCTCGGCGTCGGGCAGGCCCAGGCGCCGGCGCAGGCTCATCGCCGTCACCACGCGGCCGCGCAGGTTCAGGAGGCCGACGATCTCGGCGGGCGCCAGGGGCACCGGCGTCACGCCCGAGGGCACGAACACGTCGTGGACCCGCTCGATCGCCAGCCCGAACAGGGTGTCGCCGACATAGACCGTGACGAAGTCGTTGGTGGCCCCGGTCTCGGTGGCGTTGGCGTTGGCAGCCTGCATCGGAACTCTCCGGCTTCGATCGTCGGTGTCGGCCGTCGGTGTCGACCGTCTTGGGGGCGGCGGCGGTCGGTTCAGGCGGCCTTCGAGACCGTCGCGGCGCCGATCTCGGCCAGGGCCGCGATCAGGCCGCTGCGGTCAAACTTCGCCACGAGGTCGGTGATGGCGAGCGCGCGGGCCCGCTCGACCGCGTCGGCGCCGATCGTCCCGGTGAGGCCGATCACCGGGAGGCCGGCGAGCCTCGGCTCCGCCCGGCGCAGGGCGGCGACGAGGTCGAAGCCGCTGCGGCCCGGCATCTCCAGGTCGGTGACCACCACCTCGATCTTCGGATCGGACTGGAGGGTCGCCAGCGCCGCGTCGGCGCTCGCCGCCGTGACCACCTGGTAGCCCGCCGCCTTCAGCACCGGGCTCAGCATGTCGCGGAAGAAGGCCGAATCGTCGACGAGCAGGACGGTGGAGATCTGCTCGGGCCGCTTCAGGCCGCGCGCCCAGTCGTCGTAGGCCAGCGGCAGGAAATGGGCGATGTTGATGATGTCGGTCGCCCGGCCCCGCAGCACCGCCGAGCCGATCAGGTCCGAACGGTCGGCCGCGATCTCGATGTCGAGGCGCTCCTCGACGATGTCGACGATCTCGTCGACCACGAGGCCCATGGCGCGCTCGCCGTCGGAGAACACCACCAGGGCCTGGGTTCCCTCCGCCTTGATGGTGATCCCCGCATCGGCCGGGACCAGGGGCATCAGGCGCCCGCGGTACTGGATGAGCGCGCGGCCGCCGAGCCACTCGACCTTGGCGCACTCGATCTCCTCGAGGCGGGTGACCAGCGACAGCGGCACCGCCTTGAAGCTGCCCTGGCCGCCCTTGAACACCAGCAGCGTGGTCTTGGTGTCCGTCACCTCCGCGGTCTCGTCGGTGTCGGCGTCGATGTGGCCGCCGCTGCCCTGGACGCCCTGCGCCACCTGACGGGCGACGCCGTTGGGATCGACGATCAGCACCACCGCGCCGTCGCCCAGGATTGTATTGCCGGCAAACATCGGGATGTGCCGCAGCTTCACCGACATCGGCTTCACGACGATCTCCTCCGTGTGGAAGACCTCGTCGACGAGGATGCCGAAGCGCTCCCGCCCGACCTGCGCGACCACCACGAAGCCCGCCTGCTCCGCCTCCGCGCCGGCGGCCGACTGCCCGAGCAGGCCGGTCAGCGACACGATCGGCAGCAGCCGCTCGCGCAGGCGCAGCACCGGCGCCCCGTTGATGTGCTCGACCCTCTGCGCCCCGGCATCGACCCGGACCAGTTCCAGCACGGCCACCTGCGGCAGCGCGAAGCGGTGCTCGCCGGCCCGCACGATCAGGGCGGCCACGATCGCCAGCGTCAGCGGGATCTTGATGGTGAAGGTGGTGCCGCGGCCCGCCGTGGTGGCGATGTCGATCAGGCCGCCGATGGTCTCGATGTTGGTCTTGACCACGTCCATGCCGACGCCGCGGCCCGAGACCGAGGTCACCGCCGCCGCCGTCGAGAACCCGGCGTGGAAGATGAACTTGGCGACCTGCGCGTCGGTCATTCGGTCGAGGTCGGCCTGGGCGACCAGCCCGCGCTCCACCGCCTTCCGGCGGATCGCCGCGAGGTTGAGGCCCTTGCCGTCGTCGGCGATCTCGATCGTGATCGTGCCGCCCTCATGGTAGGCGGCGAGCCGGATCGTGCCGCGGGCGGGCTTGCCCGCCGCCACGCGCTCGGCGGTCGATTCCAGGCCGTGATCGGCCGAGTTGCGGACCATGTGGGTCAGCGGGTCCTTGATGACCTCGAGGACCTGCCGGTCCAACTCGGTCTCGGCGCCGACCATCACCAGCTCGATCTGCTTGCCGAGTTCGGCCGAGAGGTCGCGCACCACGCGCGGCAGCTTCTGCCACGCGTTGCCGATCGGCTGCATGCGCGTCTTCATGACGCCTTCCTGCAGCTCGGCCGTGACGTGCGACAGGCGTTGCAGCGGGACCTTGTAGCTCGAATCTTCGTGGCGGCGGGCGATCTCGAGGAGCTGGTTGCGGGTCAGCACCAGCTCCGAGACCATCGTCATCAGGTGCTCGAGCGTGTCGACGTTCACCCGGATCGTCTGATTCTTGGCGGCGGCCGTCGTCTCACCCTCGACGCCCTCGGCCTTCTCGGCGCGGGCCGGCTCGGCCTTCTCGGTCTTCTCAGCCTCCACCGGCTCGACCCGCGCGGGCTCGGCCTTCGGGGCCTCGCGCGCGGCCGGCGGCGCGAGGACATCGGATTCGTCCGGTCCCGGCGCCGACAGGAACGCGGCCTCCAGATCCTCCAGGGACACTTCGCCGGGCTTCAACTCGCGGACGACCGGGGGCGGCAGCACCGGCTCGGGCGGCGGCAGCGAGGCTGCCTGCTCCTGTTCCGCCGGCCCCTCGGCCATGCGCTCCAGGGCGGAGATCAGGTCGTCATCCGATCCCGTGGGCTCCGTGCCGGTGGCCTCCAGATCGGCCAGGATCGCCTTGAGCCGGTCCAGCGTCAGGAGAATCAGCGTGACCGAGGCCGACGTGGCGGGCAGCCCGTCGCGGAAACGGCCCATCAAGGTTTCGGCGGCGTGCGCCAAGGCTTCGAGGCGCGGAAGACCGAGGAATCCGCAAGTTCCCTTGATCGTATGCACCAGGCGGAAGATGTTCCGCAGGATCGTCTCGTTATTCGGATCCTGCTCGAACCGAACAAGTTCTGCGTCAACCGTGTCGAGATGCTCCCCGCTCTCGGTCAGAAACTCGCGAAGCAGGTCGTCCATCGGCGGTACTCGTCACGCAGAGAAGGTCTCGCGCAACGTACTTACTCGCGCGGGGTTAGGGAAGCGTTTCCGTCCCGCCCCCGCGGCAGAGTTTTTCAGAACTTCACGCCAGCGCCGTGCCGGAAGCCTCTCCATCCGCGGAATCAGGTGTTGCGATCACTGCGGGGGCGCCGTGGATCGTCACTTCATCATCCTGGATGGAGAACCGAACATCCATCGCGGCGGCCCGCGCGACGAGGCCGGCGTAGAACGGCAGGATCCCGTGGGCATCGACGGTGCCGCTCTCGGGCCGGCCAGCCATCAGCTCCTCAACGTGGGGCGGGATGCGGGCGTGCGAGCCCTTGGCCTTGAACACGAAGGTAGGCGCCTCGGCCTCGCCCGAGACGACGACGTCGATCACGCCGCCCCGCGGGATCGCCGAGGTGGCGATCATCACGAGGTTCAGGAGCAGCTTGACCTTGTTCTTGGGGAACAGGGCCTGCGGCGCGCTCCAGGTCAGCTTGGTCTTCTCGTCGGAGAACATGCCCTTGGCGACGCCCTCGGCGTCGGCGAGGTCGATCGAGGCGCCGGCCGATCCCGCCGCCCCGAAGGCGATCCGGGCGAATTTCAGCCGCGCCGAGGCCTGCCGGGCGCTCTTGCCGATGAGTTCCAGCGCGAAGGTCCGCATCGATTCGTCCTGGTCGTCCTCCAGCACCTCGAGCCCGTTCACGATCGCGCCGACGGGGCTGATCACGTCGTGGCAGACGCGGGAGCAGAGCAGGGCGGCGAGGTCGAGGCCGTCGAGGTTCAGGGTCGGCGAGGTCGGGGAGGACATGGTGCGCTCCGGGCGGGCGGATCTGGATGGGGACGGGTGCGGGCGGGATTCCGGCTGGGGCCGCCGGTTCCCGGCTGCCCGATCCGGCGATGACGTCGCCCGGAGGGGTCCGCGCGGCCTGCAGGTCAGACCGGGGCGACGCCCGGTCCGCACGGATAAACGCCACGTTCGGCTTTGAAAAGCGTTACCGGAACCGAGGGAGGGCCCGGGACGGGGCCGCTCCAGGCGCGGTTGGCCGCCGTCGGTACGGGTTCGGACCGGATCGGGCGGGACCGTGTCGGGCGCCCGCACCCGTCGGCCAGGGAGGCTGCGGTGTCCAGCTCGGCGGCGATGGCGGCGATGACGGCGCGGGTCGGCGTGACCGCGCGCCTCGGGCTGAGACGGTCTCGCGGCGTTGGTCCGGCGGCACGATCATGCTCCACCGAGGTTTCCCCTGTCGACTGACGCGGAGGTCCGCCCCATGCTGCCCGACCCGACCCTGCGCGAACGCCTGTCCCCCCGCCTGAGGCTCGCCGACCCGGAGGCCGCGCGGGCCCGGCTCGCCGAGATCGAGGCGGGCTTCCCGGCGGGCTTCCTGACGCCCGCCTGCCGCGACCTGCTGCTCGGCCTCGCCGACCATTCGCCGTTCCTCTGGCAAGCGGTCACGCGCGCGCCGGACCGCCTCGTCGCCCTGCTGGAGCAGCCGCCGGACGCGGCCAGCCGGGACATCATCGCGCGGCAGCGCGCGGTCGGCGCGTCCTGCGGAGCCAACCCCGACCTCGCCGAGGTGGGCCGCCGGCTGCGGAGCAACCGGGAGGCGCACGCGCTGCTGGTCGCCCTGGCCGATCTCGGCGGCTGCTGGGACCTCGACGCGGTGACCCGGGCCCTGTCCGCCTTCGCCGACGCCTCGGTGAGCGCGGCGACCGAGGCGCTGCTCCGGCAGGGGATGGCGTCCGGGCGCTTCAGGGCGGCGGATCCGGACAGGCCGCAGGACGGGTCCGGCCTGATCGTCCTGGGCCTCGGCAAGCTCGGCGGCTGCGAACTGAACTATTCCAGCGACATCGATCTCGTGGTCTTCTACGAGGCCGCCCCCGCCGCGGCCGCGACGGGCGGGGACCCGAAGGCGTTCTTCGTCAAGCTCGCGCAGGGTCTGGTGAAGCTCCTGGCCGACCGGACCGCCGACGGCTACGTCCACCGCATCGACTACCGGCTGCGGCCGGACCCGGGCTCGACCGCGGTGGCGCTCTCCACCGACTTCGCCTTCGACTACTACCAGACGCTGGGCCAGAACTGGGAGCGCGCCGCCTTCATCAAGGCCCGGCCCATCGCCGGCGACACCCCGGCCGGGGAGGCCTTCCTCGCCGAACTCGCGCCGTTCATCTGGCGGCGGCACTTCGACTTCCCGGCCATCGCCGAGATCCACGCCCTGAAGCGGCAGATCCACATGGTCCGCGGCCACGAGACCATCGCGGTGGCCGGCCACGACATCAAGATCGGCCGCGGCGGGATCCGGGAGATCGAGTTCTTCGTGCAGACGCAGCAGCTCGTCTTCGGCGGCCGCAAGCCCGCCCTGCGGGGGCGGCGCACCGTCGCGATGCTGGCCGGCCTCGTCGCGGAGGGCTGGATCGACGGGCGGGCCCGGGACGAGCTGTCCGCGGCCTACGCCTTCCTGCGCACCCTCGAGCACCGGGTCCAGATGGTCCGGGACGAGCAGACCCAGCGCCTGCCCACCGGGACCGAGGCGCTGACCGCGCTGGCCCTGTTCTCCGGGTTTCCCGACCTGGCGGCCTTCGAGGCGGCGCTGCTGCACCATGCCGGCCGGGTGCAGGCGCACTACGCCCTGCTGTTCGAATCGGCGGAGGCGGAGGACGACACCCTCGTCTTCGGCGAGACCGAGCCCGAGCCCGCCACCCTGGCGCGCCTCGGCGCCTTCGGGTTCCGGGACCCGGCGCTGGCCTGGGAGACCGTGCAGGGCTGGCATCTCGGGCGCCGCCCGGCCCTGCGGACCGGCCGCGCCCGCGAGATCCTCGCCGAGATGCTCCCGGCGCTGCTGCGGGCGCTCGGCGGCACCGCCGACCCGGACGGGGCGCTGCTGGCCCTCGACCGGGCCTTCGCGCGGATGCCCGCCCTGGCCGAACTCCTGGCGATCCTGCGCTCGCACGAGCGCCTGCGCCTGCTCTTCGCCGACATCCTGGGCACCGCGCCGCGCCTCGCCGACACCGTCGGCCTCAGCCCGCACGTCCTCGACACGGTCCTCGACGCGGATTTCGTCACGCCGACCACGGATCCGGCCGCGGTCCGCGCCCAGTACCGGGCGCTGGTGGGCGAGCCGGCAAGCCATGAGGAGTTCCTCGACCGCTGCCGGGACGCCACGCGGCAGATGACCTTCGTCACGGGCGCGCGTCTCCTGTCGGGCATCCTCACGCCGCGGCAGGCCGGCGAGGCCTACACGGCGATCGCGGAGGCGACGGTGGCGTCGAGCCTGGAGGCGGAGGAGCGCCGGTTCGCCCAGGACCACGGCGCCGTGCCGAAGGGGCGGTGCTGCATCCTGGCGCTGGGCCGCCTCGGATCCCGGCAGCTCAGCGCCGAATCCGACCTCGACCTCGTGTTCCTCTACGATTTCGATCCCGAGAACCGCACCAGCGACGGCCGCCGGCCCCTCGACGCCGTGGTGGCCTATAACCGGCTGGCGCAGCGCCTGTTCGCGGCGCTCACCACCGCCACGCGGCGCGGGCGGCTCTACGCGGTCGACCTGCGGCTGCGGCCCCACGGCAGCCACAGCCCGCCCGCCGTGCAGCTCAGCGGCTTTTGCGCCTATCACCGGGACGAGGCGGAACTCTGGGAGCACATGGCGCTCGCCCGAGCCCGGATCGTGGCCGGCGACGCGACCCTGGGGGATGCCGTCACGGCGGAGATCGCCGGGATCCTCGGGCGACGCCGCGAACCGGCCGCGGTCTGCGCCGAGGCGGGCGCGATGCGGGCCCTGGTCGCCCGCGAGCGCGGCCATGGCGGCCCCGCCGACCTGAAGCTCGCGCCGGGCGCGCTGTTCGACCTCGACTTCCTGGCCCAGGCGATCGTGCTGAGCCACGCCCATGCCTGGCCCGCCTTCATCGGCCTGGGCGCGGACGCGGTCTTCCGCGAAGCCGGAGCGCGCAACCTGCTGCCCGTGGGGGCCGCGGAGTCGCTGTCCGAGATCTACGGGTTCCTCGACGCGGTCTATCAGTGGCAGCGGCTCGTGATGGCGGATCCGGCGGCGCCCTCCGACACCGCGGCCCGGCAGATCGCCAAGGCCGTGGGCCTGCCGGACGCCCGCAGCCTCGCGGCGGAGCTGCGCCGCCACCGGCGCCGGAGCCAGGCCCTGCTGGCGCGGATCCGGCGGCGCGTGGCCGACACGTCATTTCAAGGCGCAACCTGAGGCGTCACCCGCCCGAGCGAGCCGGCCCCGATCCGCGGCGCGTCCCGGTGCGAGCCTGCGGGGCGGGCCCGGGCGTCCTTGGGACGGGATCGGCGAAGCGAGGCCGCCACGGCAGCCGTGAACCGGTGCGGGGCGCCGGACAAGCGAAGAGGGGCCGGCGATCCGCCAACCCCTCGCGCTGTCCGGCTGAATGGATGGTACCACCGCCCCGGCTCGAACGGGGGACCCCCAGATCCACAATCTGGTGCTCTAACCAACTGAGCTACGGCGGCACTGGCGGGCGGTGTATCGTGGGCTGCGGCGGTTTTCAAGGCGAACTGTGCGACGCGATGCGGAGCCGGTGGACGCAGCGGCCGATCAACCCCCGGGAGCCTCCGGCGAAGCGCCCCCTGGCCGGGTACCCTGTGGTCGGGCGACCTGTGAGATGCTCTAAGTACGGGGCGGGGCCGCGGCGCCGACGGTCGGTTCGCCGGCCGGGATGGACCGGGGACTGGGGAACGGACCGTGAGCGCGCGACAGCCAGCGGCGGCCGCGGGCGGGGGGCAGACCTCCGCCGGCAGGGCAGCGGACGCGGCGGGCCGGACAGCCCCCCGGCCGGGGGGGCGCACCCGCCGGCGCTGGACGGGAGCCGGGATCGTCCAGGCCCCGGGCCGCCTGCGCAGCCTCGTCCGCCGGAGCGAGGGCGGCCTCGTGGCGCTCGCCACCCTGGTGGGCAGCGTCGCCGGGGTGGCAGTCTCCGCCATGAGCTGGGTGACCCAAAGCCTGCGGGAGCTGCTCTTCCTCCTGCCCTCGGGCCTGCGGCTGAGCGCGGCCGACACCGTGACGCCGGCCCTCCTGCTGGTCGGCCCCTGCCTCGGCGGGGCGCTGCTCGGTGCGCTGATCGTCGGGATGCAGTACGTCCGCGGACCGCGCAAGCGCCCGGCCATCGACCCGATCGAGGCGAACGCCCTGCACGGCGGCCGGATGTCCCTGCGCGACAGCGTCTACCTCGCCGCCCAGAACGTGATCTCGAACGGCTGCGGCGCCTCGGTGGGGCTGGAGGCCGGCTACACGCAGATCGCCTCCGGCCTGGCCTCGCGCCTGGGGATCGCCTTCGAGGTGCGCCGGAGCGACCTGCGGACGCTGGTCGGGTGCGGCGCGGCCGGGGCCATCGCGGCGGGATTCGGCGCACCGCTGGCCGGCGCGTTCTATGCCTTCGAGCTGATCATCGGCACCTATTCGATCGCGACGCTGACCCCCGTGGTCGTGGCGGCGCTCTGCGGTAACCTCGTCTCCCGGTCGCTGATCGAGGCGCAGCCGCTGGTCGATCTCGGCGACATGCAGGCGGTTACGACCTCGCACGTCACCAGCATGGAGATCCTGCCGAGCCTCGCCCTCGGCCTGATCTGCGCGGCCCTCGGCATCCTGATCATGCGGGGGGTGACCCTGGTGGAGCGGCTGGTCCCGGCCTCCGGGATACCGCGGGCGGCCGCCCCGGCCTTCGGGGGGCTGTGCGTCGGCGCCCTGGCCCTCGTGGCGACCCCGCAGGTGCTCTCGGGCGGCCACGGCGCCCTGCACATGCACTTCGCCGCCGAGGGTCAGGGCCACGGGATCGCCGCGCTCGCCGGGCTGTTCGCCGCCAAGGCGACGGCTTCGGCGATCTCGATCGGCTCCGGCTTCCGGGGCGGCCTGTTCTTCGCCTCGCTCTTCCTCGGCGCCATCGCGGGCAAGCTGTTCGCCGCCCTGGCGCCGATGCTGGTGCCGCCGCTGGCGGGATTCGGCCTCACGCCGCTCGCCTACGCGGTGATCGGGATGAGCGCGCTGGCCGTGGCGATCATCGGCGGCCCGCTGACCATGACGTTCCTGGCGCTGGAGGTCACCGGCAGCCTGCCGATCACCGGGGTGGTGCTGGCGGCGGTGATCGCGTCGTCGCTCACCGTGCGGAAGACCTTCGGCTACTCCTTCGCCACATGGCGCTTCCACCTGCGCGGCGAGAGCATCCGCAGCCCCCACGATGTCGGCTGGATCCGCTCGCTGACGGTCGGCCGGCTGATGCGGCGCGATCCCGAAACCGTGGCCCTGGACACGCCGCTGCCCACCTTCCTGCGCGCCCATGCCCTCGGATCGCCCTCGCGGGTGATCGCCGTGGACGGGCGCGGGCGCTACGCGGGGATCGTGAACGTGCCCGAGACGCACGCGGCCGCCCGGGAGGCCGCGACCGCGGCGCAGCCGGTGCTGGCCGATCTCCTACTCCACACGAACACCTTCCTCACGCCCGGCATGAACGCCAAGGACGCCGCCGCCGCCTTCGACCGCGCCGAGAGCGAGGCGCTGGCCGTGGTTGACGGGCCCGAGACCCGCAAGGTGCTGGGCCTGCTCACCGAGAGCCACACCCTCAAGCGCTACAGCGAGGAACTCGACCGTCAGCGCCGGGCCATGGCGGGCGAAACCGACTGATTGTCAGGGCCGGGTGTTGACCGGATACCCGGCGGCAACAACCCTGACCCAGACGACGGGACGTCGACGACCCGACACACGTGAGAGGATCTATGGCCGATCAGACCAGCAGCCAGCAGCGCCGCTACCGCATCGCGGTGATCCCGGGTGACGGCATCGGCAAGGAGGTGGTGCCCGAGGGCGTGCGCGTGCTCGAGCAGGCGGCCAAGCGGCACGGCTTCGCGCTCCAGCTCGACTGGTTCGATTTCGCGAGCTGCGACTACTACGAGCAGCACGGCCGGATGATGCCGGAGGACTGGAAGGCGCAGATCGAGACCCACGACGCGATCTATTTCGGCGCCGTCGGCATGCCGGAGCGCGTGCCGGACCACGTCTCCCTGTGGGGCTCGCTGATCCTGTTCCGGCGGGAGTTCGACCAGTACGCCAACCTGCGCCCGGTGCGGCTGATGCCGGGGGTGAAGTGCCCGCTCGCCGACCGGAAGCCCGGCGACATCGACTTCTGGGTCGTCCGGGAGAACACCGAGGGCGAGTACTCGAACGCGGGCGGCCGGATGTTTGTCGGCACCGACCGGGAATTCGCCCTGCAGGAGACGATCATGACCCGCCACGGGGTCGACCGGATCCTCAAGTTCGCCTTCGAACTGGCCCAGAAGCGCCCGAAGAAGCACCTGACCTCGGCCACGAAGTCGAACGGCATCTCGATCACCATGCCGTACTGGGACGAGCGGGTGCGGGAGGTGGCCAAGACCTATCCGGACGTGTCCTGGGACCAGTACCACATCGACATCCTGACGGCGCACTTCGTCCTGAACCCGGATCGGTTCGACGTGGTGGTGGCCTCCAACCTGTTCGGCGACATCCTGTCGGACCTGGGGCCCGCCTGCACGGGCACGATCGGCATCGCGCCGTCCGGCAACATCAACCCGGAGCGGGTGCATCCCTCCGTCTTCGAGCCGGTCCACGGCTCGGCGCCGGACATCGCCGGGCAGGGGATCGCCAATCCGATCGGCCAGATCTGGTCGGGGGCGATGATGCTGGAGCATCTCGGGGAGCACGCGGCCGCCGCCGAGATCGTCGGCGGGATCGAGCGGGTGCTGTCCGAGCGGACGCTGCGCACCCGCGACCTCGGCGGGAATGCCGATACGCAGGCCTGCGGCAAGGCGGTGGAGCAGGCGCTGGGGTAGGGGATCGGGGCGGGATGCGGGCGCGCGACCCGCCCGGCCGGATCCGCGCCGGACGGGTCGCGCGCCGCGCCGCCGCCTCAGCTGACCTGCCTTAGCTGACCTGCCGCAGGTGCCCGCCGCGCGCACCGGGCGCCGCCTGCATGGCGCGCATGAAGGCGGCGATGCGGGGCGCGATCACCGCCCGGTAGCGCGAGCCGTTGAACACGCCGTAATGGCCGACGCCGGCCTGGAGGTGGTAGGCCTTGCGCGCCTCCGGCAGGTTGGGCGTCAGGTCGAGGGCCGCCTTGGTCTGGCCGACGCCGGAGATGTCGTCGTTCTCGCCTTCGACCGCGAGGATCGCGCAGCGACGGATCGCCCCGAGCTCGACCGGCGTGCCCCGGTGCCGCATCCGGCCCTGCGGCAGGGCGTGGTCGACGAACACGGTCTGCACGGTCTGGAGGTAATACTCTGCCGTGAGGTCCATCACGGCGAGGTACTCGTCGTAGAAATCCCGGTGCTTCTCGGCGGAGTCGCCGTCGCCCCTCACCAAGTGGTCGAACATGTCGGAATGGGCGGTGACGTGGCGGTCGAGGTTCATCGCCATGAAGCCCGAGAGCTGCAGGAAGCCCGGATAGACCCGCCGCCACGCCCCCGGGTAGATCGGCGGCACGAGGCTGATCGTGTTCTTCTCGAACCAGGCCTGCCCGCGCTCCTGCGCGAGGCAGTTCACGGCTGTGGGCGAGCGGCGCGTGTCGATCGGCCCGCCCATCAGGGTCATCGAGGTCGGCACCGCGGGCTCGGCGGCGGCCTCCATCAGCGCCACCGCGGCGAGCACCGGCACCGCCGGCTGGCACACGGCCATGACGTGCAGGTCCGGCCCGAGGACCGCGAAGATCTCCTGGAGATAATCGATGTAGTCGTCGAGGTCGAAGCGGCCGGCGAGCAGCGGCACCATCCGGGCGTCGGTCCAGTCGGTGATGAACACCCGGTGGTTCGGCAGCATCGCCTCGACGGTGCCGCGCAGCAGCGTCGCGTAGTGCCCCGACATCGGTGCGACGATCAGCAGTTTCGGCTGCGCCTCCGCGGGCGGCGTCGGGAAGGCGCGGTCGAAGGCGATCAGGCGGCAGAACGGCCGCTCCCAGACCACCCGCTCCGTGACGGGGACCGGGATGCCATCGCTCACCGTCTCGGTGAAGCCGAAGGCGGGCTTGCCGTACTGGCGGGTGACGCGCTCGAACATCTCGCAGCCGGCGCTGACCGCGCGGGCGTAGGGTCCGTAGGCCAGGGGGTTGCCGGGCAGCTGCAGCCCGTAGCGGGTGAGGTCCGCGGCGACCCGGGCCGGCGCCATCAGGGCGCGGGCGCCCTCGTACATCGAGTAGGCCAGCAGCATCGTCACCTCGCGGTCTCACGTCCGGCCGCCGGCGCCCAGCCCATCGGCCCATACCTCCCGCGACACGAATCGAGAGGATAATGCCCCACCCTGAACGAGGGTGGAACATCCCGCACCCGCGGCGACTTGCCTGGGACACGTTCCTGTGACGACGTGAGCCAGCGACGCCGCGTCCGGGTCGGCTTGCCGGGATCCCCGCGCCTGCGTCATGCGGTGCTGATCCGCGATGAGGCCGGGCCGGCACGGTCCGTCCAGCGACGCACCGAAGCAGCGCATGCCCGACACCGACCTCAGCGGCCTCGGCCGCGACGCGCGACACCTGCGGCTCGACACCTTCGTCCGCCTGCGTTGGCTCGCCATCACCGGCCAGAGCGCCGCCGTCGTCGGCGCGCAGTTCGGCCTGGGGCTGCCCCTGCCGTTCGGCTGGTGCTTCCTGGTGATCGCCACCTCGTCCTGGCTGAACCTCGCCCTGCGGATCCGTTTCCCGGCGAGCTACCGGCTCAGCGACGATTCCGCGGCGCTGCTGCTCGCCTTCGACATCGTCCAGCTCGCCGCCCTCCTGTTCCTCACGGGCGGCCTGCAGAACCCGTTCTCGCTGCTGTTCCTCGCCCCCGTCCTGATCTCCGCCACGGCGCTGCCGCCGGAGCGGACGCTGGCGCTGGGCCTCCTGGCGGTGGGGCTCGCCACCCTGCTGGCCCTGGTCCACCGGCCGCTCCCCTGGTTCGCGGACGGGCGGATCGAGCTGCCGTTCCTGTACGTCTCGGGGGTCTGGACCGCGATCCTGCTCGGCACCGCCTTCACGGGCGTCTACGCGTGGCGGGTGGCGGAGGAGACCCGGCTCCTCGCCCAGGCCCTCGCGGCGACCGAGCTGGTGCTCGCCCGCGAGCAGCACCTCTCGCAGCTCGACGGGCTGGCGGCCGCGGCGGCCCATGAGCTGGGCACGCCGCTCGGCACCATCATGGTGGTGACCAAGGAACTGATCCGGCAACTCGGGCCCACGGCCTCGCCCGCCGTGGCGGAGGACCTCGACCTCCTGCGCGAGCAGGTCGACCGCTGCCGCGGCATCCTGGGCAAGCTCACCTCCCTCGACGGGGACGGGGCGGGCTTCCTGGAGACCGTCACGTTCAGCCACTTGGTGGAGGAGCTGGTGGCCCCGCAGCGGGGGCTCGGCGCGGTCCTGGACGTCGCCAGCACGGGCGATGGGCCGGAGCCGGCCTGCCGCCGCAACCCCGGCGTGATGTTCGGGCTCGCCAACATCCTCGACAACGCCGTCGACTTCGCCGAGGCCAGGGTCTCCGTGGAGGGGCACTGGGGCCCGGAGCGGGTCTGGATCGAGATCCGGGACGACGGCCCCGGCTTCTCCAGCGAGGTGCTGTTGCGCGCGGGCGAGCCCTACGTGACGACCCGCAGCCACGACCGGCAGCAATCCGGCGGGACCGTGGGCGCCGGGCTCGGCCTCGGGTTGTTCATCGCCAAAACGCTGATCGAGCGCTCGGGCGCCCAGCTGACCCTGATGAACGTCTCGGCCCCCGACGCCCACGGCGCGGTCGTGCGGATCTCGTGGGCCCGCCACATCTTCGAGCGGGGGGCGGTGCCGCGACATTCTCCGGAACTCAATATACGCACCCCCCTGCCACCGCGCGATGCGGTACCTATATAGGGGACAGACCAAGAACCCGACGACGAAAACCTGAAAGGAGTGCCGGATGCTCACGCAGCCCGGGACCTCGGCGGCGACCGACGCTGCCGTGATCAACGATGCCGATCCGCTGGCCGCTTTCTCCGACCGGAGCCTGCTGATCGTCGACGACGACAAGCCCTTCTCGACGCGTCTCGCGCGCGCGATGGAGAGCCGAGGCTACCACGTGCAGGTCGCCGACAGCGTGGCCGATGGCGTCTCCGCCGTCGAGGCGCGGGCGCCGGCCTTCGCGGTGATCGACATGCGCCTCGGCGACGGCAACGGCCTCGACGTGATCGCCCGCCTGAAGGAGCGCCGGCCCGAGGCCCGGGGCGTGATCCTGACCGGCTACGGCAACATCGCGACGGCCGTCACCGCGGTGAAGCTCGGCGCCTTCGACTACCTCGCCAAGCCCGCCGACGCCGACGAGATCCACGGCACCCTCATGGCGCAGCCCGGCGAGCGCGCCGACCCGCCGGAGAACCCGATGTCGGCGGACCGGGTCCGCTGGGAGCACATCCAGCGGGTCTACGAATTGTGCAGCCGCAACGTCAGCGAGACCGCCCGGCGCCTGAACATGCACCGGCGGACGCTGCAGCGGATCCTGGCCAAGCGCGCACCGCGCTGAGGCGGGCCGGCACAATCGGTTGCGCAGGCCGGCCTTCGTGGGCTAGCTGCACGGGTCTCGGGCGGTAATCGCCCGGGACCCGAACGTTTTTGAGGGCGCAGATCGTGAACGGGCGCAACGCCATCACCATCGTGAGCATGATGGTCCTCGTCGGCACAGAGGTGTTCGCCGTGGCCATCGCGGCCGGGTGGGCCCTGGCGGGCCTGTTCGATCTCGGAGACCGGTTGGGCCACGTTCTGATGGGCGTGTTCAGCCTGTTCGCGGCCTGGATCATGCTCCAGCTGTGGCGCCGGGCGACCAGCATCGAGCCGTTGCGGACCGCCCCGACCGCGCCCCGCCGGTAGGCGAACCGCGCGCGGACCCGTCCTGTCATCGCCTTGCTGGCGAGCCGGGAACGTCCCTGCTAGAACCGCTCCGCGGCCGGCTGCGTAACGACGCCGCAGGTCGCGCCCCGTTCCAGGCCCCGTGTGAGACCCGAAGCCCCATGAAAGCCCGTATCATCGTCACCCTGAAGACCGGCGTTCTGGACCCGCAGGGCAAGGCGATCGAGGCCGCCCTCAAGTCGCTGGCCATCGAGGGGATCGACGGCGTGCGGCAGGGCAAGGTCTTCGACATCGAGGTGTCGGCGACAGACGGCGCGGCCGCCGAGGCGACCCTGCGCACGGCCTGCGAGAAGCTGCTCGCGAACACGGTGGTCGAGAACTACGCGATCGAGATCCTCTGATGCGCGCCGCGGTCATCGTCTTCCCGGGTTCGAACCGCGAGACGGACGTGGTCCGGGCGCTGCGGCGGTCGGGCGCGCAGGTGGATCTGGTCTGGCACGCGGACCACGAACTCCCGGCCGGAACCGACCTCGCCGTCCTGCCGGGCGGCTTCTCGTACGGCGACTACCTGCGCTGCGGCGCCATCGCCGGGCGCGCGGCCGCGATGGATGCGGTGCGCGCCCATGCGGGCCGCGGCGGACTCGTGCTCGGCATCTGCAACGGCTTCCAGATCCTGTGCGAATCCGGCCTGCTGCCCGGCGTGCTGATGCGCAACATCAACCGGCGCTTCATCTGCCACCGGCAGACGCTCCGGGTCGAGCGCACCGACACGCGCTTCACCAGCGCGTACCAGCAGGGTCAGGTGATCGACGTCTGCGTCGCCCACGGGGAGGGCAACTACTTCGTCGATCCCGAGACCCTGGCGCGGGTCGAGGGCGAGGGCCGGGTCGCGTTCCGATACTGCGACGCGGACGGAAACGTCACCGTGGAGGCCAATCGCAACGGCTCGCTCAACGCGATCGCCGGGGTTCTGTCGGAGCGCCGCAACGTCCTCGGGATGATGCCGCATCCGGAGAACTTTGTCGAAGGCCTGATCGGCGGGACCGACGGCCGCGGCCTGTTCGACAGCTTGGCGGCCTAGGCGCCGACGGCGGAGTTTTATCTTAACCGGCGATTAGGGTTTTCAATTTATAAAGGGGGCATCCAGAGATCTGGATGTCGAGCGGTATCTTCTGTCCGCTCTGTTTGATGCCTCCCTGAAGACTTCTCGAAGCCGCTCCCACCGGGGCGGCTTTTTTCTGTGCGCCGGGCGGTTCGCCGCGGCGTCCCGCGCGAGCCTCAATCGGCGCCCGCGGGATGACGCACACGTGTCGACCGGCCGGTGGAACGTCCGCGAACCGTCGCGCGCCCCGCTCGGAGCCTGAGACGAGACCGGCGGGTGTAGCCACCCGCCGGCGATCCCCTCAGTACAAGCCGCCGGCCTGCGCGGCCCGGTCGGCATCCGGCGGCACCGCCGCGGCGGCGGGCGCCGCGCTCTGGCCGCCCGAAGACGCCACGTAGGAATCCGGCGGCGCGGTGCCGGGCTTGAACGCCTCGAGGATCGTCCCGGCGCCCTCGCCGGAGCCGGCCCGGGTGCCGCTGCCGAGGTTGACGCGAATCAGCTTGATGCCCGGGGGCACGCGGAACGGCGTCGGCGGCTTGTCCTTCAGGGCCGTCTTCAGGAACTCCAGGGCGATCGGTGCCGCCAGCCCGCCGCCGGTGGCGCGGTCGCCGAGGGAGCGCGGCTTGTCGAAGCCGAGGTAAATCCCGACCGCGAGATCCGGCGAGAAGCCCACGAACCACGCGTCCTTGGCGTCGTTCGTCGTGCCCGTCTTGCCGGCGAGCGGCTTGCCGATCTGCTTCAGGATGGTGGCGGTGCCGCGCTGGACCACGCCCTCCATGATCGAGACCATCTGGTAGGCGGTGAGCGGGTCGAGCACCTGCTCGGAATCGTCCACCAGCTTGGGCTCGTCCTGACCGGACCACTTCTCGGCGTCGCAGCCGATGCACTTCCGGTTGTCGTGCCGATAGATCGTCTCGCCGACGCGATCCTGGATCCGGTCGATCAGGGTCGGGCGGATGCGCCGGCCGCCATTGGCCAGCATCGAGTAGGCCGTGACCATGCGCATCACCGTGGTCTCGCCCGCGCCCAGCGACATCGGCAGAACCGGCAGCATGTCGTCGTAGACGCCGAAGCGGCGGGCGTACTCGGCGATGAGCGGCATGCCGACATCCTTGGCGAGCCGGACCGTCATCAGGTTCTTCGAGTGCTCGATGCCGTAGCGCAGGGTGTGGGGGCCGCCGGACTTGCCGTCGTAGTTCGAGGGCGTCCAGGCCTCCTGGCCGGGGCCGGCCTCGATGGTGATCGGCGAATCCTGCACGATCGAGGCGGGGGTGTAGCCGTTGTCCAGCGCCGCCGAGTAGACGATCGGCTTGAACGAGGAGCCCGGCTGGCGCATCGCCTGGGTGGCACGGTTGAACTCGGATTCGTCGTACGAGAAGCCGCCGACCATGGCGTGGACGCGGCCCGTGTTCGGGTCCATGGCCACGATGGCGCCGGAGACCTCGGGCTTCTGGCGCAGGCGGAACTGGCCGCGGCCGCCCTCCATCGCCTCGACATAGACCATGTCGCCGGGCTGGAGGTTGGCGCGGCCGGCCCAGCGCATGCCGTCGGGGGTGATCACGCCTGTCTCACGGTCCTTGCCGACCTGACCGGACGCCTCGCGCCGCGGCTGGAGGCCGACCTGCACGCCGCCGCCGCCGTTGCCCAGCACCACGGCGAGCCGCCAGGGTGCCACGTCGCCGAGCGCCGGCACCTCGGCCGCCGCCATGCCCCAGTCGCGTCCGGTCAGGTCGACCTTGCTGACGGGACCGCGCCAGCCATGGGCCTGGTCGTAGCGCACGAGGCCGTCGACCAGCGCCTTCCGGGCCCACCCCTGCATCTTCGGATCGAGGGTGGCGCGCACCGAGAGGCCGCCCTCGTAGAGCTTCTTCTCGCCGTAGCGCTCGGAGATCTCGCGGCGGACCTCCTCGGTGAAGTAGTTGGCGTTGGCGGCGTTCGGGAAGGCGACCCGCGGGTTGACCCCGAGCGGCATCTTCTTGGCGGCGTCCGCCTCGTCCCTGGTGATGTAGTTGTTCTCCGCCATCAGGCGGATGATCTCGTTGCGGCGGTCGAGCGCCGCCTGGGTCTTGCGGTAGGGGTGGTAGTTGTTGGGCCCCTTCGGCAGGGCGGCGAGATAGGCCGCCTCGTTGATGGTCAATTCGTGGACCGACTTGCCGAAATAGTCGAGCGCCGCCGCGGCAACCCCGTGCAGGTTGCGGCCCGGGACGATCGTGCCCAGGAAGATCTCGTTGAGGTAGAGTTCGAGGATCTTGTCCTTGGAATAGGCCGACTCGATCCGGAGCGCCAGCAGCGCCTCCTTGACCTTGCGGTCGTAGGTCTGCTCGGAGGACAGCAGGAAGTTCTTGGCGACCTGCTGGGTGATGGTGGAGGCGCCCTGACGCTTGCCCGACTTGGCGTTGGTCAGGAAGGCGCGCACGATCCCCTCGGGGTCGATGCCGCCGTGTTTGTAGAAGTTCTTGTCCTCAGCTGACAGGAAGGCCGCGACCACGATCTTCGGCATCGCCTGGATCGGCAGGTAGAGCCGGCGCTCGCGGGCATATTCGGCCAGCAGCGAGCCGTCGGCCGCGTGGATGCGGGTCATCACCGGCGGCTCGTAATTGGCGAGCGCGGCGTGGTCGGGCAGGTCCTGGCTGTACTTCCAGTAGAAGTAACCGCCCGCCGCCGCGCCGATCACGAACAGCACCGCGGCGGCGCTGAACAGGATCCCGAAGAAACGAAGGATCAGACGCATCCGGTGTTCCGCTCGTCG
>Ga0160428_1000938_pt1 | contig 26118 bp, 23 predicted proteins | sample SolpanmetagenomM_FD_108198 | JGI IMG/M metagenome (GOLD analysis project Ga0160428, IMG submission 108198) | Solar panel surface microbial communities from Lawrence Berkeley National Laboratory, California, USA - M | ecosystem: Engineered > Built environment > Solar panel > Unclassified ... | reverse complement strand
GCCTTCGTGGAGAACGCTTTCAAGCACGGGGTGAAGGGGGCCACCGAGCCGGCCTACGTGCAGGTCCGGGCCGAGGTCGATACCAGTGGACGGCTGGTCTTCAGCGTGGAGAACAGTGTGCCAACTCGTCACCCACTTCCGACGCCGGCCGTTCGGTCGGGGGGCGTGGGGCTGGCCAATGTTCAGCGTCGGCTGGACGCTCTATACCCAGACCGATATACCCTCACCACTCAGGGTGATGACCAGATCTATACCGTCACTTTGACTATTGGTCTAAGCCAATCTCACTAGTCGAATCAATTCATCTATTGGTCGAAAAAACCACTATGATTGGTCTAAAGTAGTTGAAATCATCTGTACCAGCCAGCTACTTTTGAATCGTCAACCGACATAAACTATATCCCTCTGCCTAATACGTAAAATAATTCAATCACTCTTTGCTTACCAAAAATCATGAAAAACACAACTGCTACCTCTGCTCCCCGCCTGACGTTGAAAAAGGAACGAATTGTATGCCTGACAAGTAACAGCTCGACAACCGTTCAAGGTAACACTCGTACTTTCACTATCCTCCCTACTTGGTAATCCCTTGCCTTTCTACTTCATCCTCAACTATTCAGTGGCGAGTCGGCGCCAGCTCGCCCAATACCTCCAACGTTCCGGCTGGCTCACGCTGGGTCAGACCGGGGCGTTCTCGGAGGAAATGCTGGTCAGCCTGCAATCGACCGATAGGGCGCTTGTCTTTCTCCGGCTGGCCACGCCCGATGAACTCATACCGGTGCCTTTTCTGAACTACCTGCGCGACTGCCCGACGCTGGTCATCACGTCGCCTTATCCGCAGCATTTGTTCAGCCATCTGCTCCTCCACCCGTTCGATTTCCTGACGGAGCCGTATTCCTTCAAACGGTTTGCCCAGTGTATGGACCGGTACGTGGTAACATATGGGTAACACCGGCCCGCAGTTATCGTAACGTTCAATTGTACGCCGTACCGTTAACAATAATTTATTGGTGTCATTGGTCGAAAAAACGGACATTTCGTTGGTCACACGTTGAGTGAACGGTACATTAGTAGTCTCCCTACTCTACTAGCGTACTCTATTTCATGATCCAGCGCCACGACTTCTTCGTACTGCGGCAACCGGCTTTTCCGCTCAGTACGCTGACCCGCTTTTACAACCAACTGGCCACCCATTCGTTTGACGATCTGCTCCGACAGCATTACCAGGACCCGCTGGCACAGGACGCCCTGTTTACCGCATCGCCCAACCTCTACGAGCGCTTCCAGCGGTGGATGTCGGGGGAGGTACTTCCCGAACAAACCAAACTGCTGCTGACGCTGCATAAGTACCTGATCCGGATGTGCAGTCGGGCCACGCCCTACGGGCTGTTTGCCGGTTGTACGATGGGGACGTTCAGCGATCAAACGTTTTTTCGGGCCGGCACGTCGGCCACACTCCGCCCCCACACCCGCGTCGACATGGACTGTTTGCTGGCCATCGGGCGGTGGCTGGCCGGTCTGCCGCACGTCCGGGCGCAGCTCCGGCTGTTTCCCAACACGTCGCTGTATTCGGCGGGGGCATCACTGCGTTATGTCGAACAGCAGTGGGAAACCGACCATCGCAATTATTTTATCAGTGCCGTCGAAGCTGACCAGTACCTGACGATTATCCTAAAAACGGCCCGCACGGGGGCTACCATTGGTGAACTTGTCGCCCTGCTCACCGACCTGCAAACCGAGGCCGACGAAGCAGCCGATTTCATCGAACAACTGATTGACAGTCAGTTGCTGGTATTTGAAACCGAACCAACCGTAACCGGACGCCCTTACCTCGACTGGCTGACCGAACGCATTGCGTCGCTGACCGATACCGGGCCGGAAGTTATGGCCCTGCAAACACTAATGGACGGCCTGCAACAGGGCAACCGTCGACAGACGTATAGCCATATCCGGCAGTGGCTGCTCGACCGGCAAATCACGCCACCCACTGCCGACATTATGCAGGTCGATTCGTTTTTCGACAACCCGACCCTGCAACTGAGCGAACGGGCCATGCAGCACCTGCAACGCGACCTCGAAAAGCTGCTGCTGTTGAATCAGCCCGCCGTCTGCCCCGATCTGGACGAGTTTAAACGGCGGTTCTACAATCGGTATGAAGACGAAGAAATCCCGCTCACACTTGCCCTCGATCAGGAGTTTGGTATCGGCTACGGTTCCGGTTCAACCCTCGGCGTCGGTTACGCGCCCCTGATCGACGACCTGTCGTTTACCAGCACCACCGCGCCACAAACTACCACCTGGGACTGGTGGCAGACCTTCGTGATGGATAAATACGCGGCCGTGCTGCGCAATCGACGTGCGACCAGCGACATCGATGAAATTGCCCTGACCGACGACGACCTGACGTATATTGCCACGCAACGACCTTTAACGAGCGTTATGCCCGATACGCTGTACGCGTTTGGCTCGCTGCTGGCATCATCAGCCAAAACACTGGATGAAGGGCATTTTCGGTTCAATCTGCTGGCCTACCGGGGGCCGTCGGCAGTCAATCTGATGAGTCGGTTCGGTGAAGGTGACCCGGCTCTGGCAGCCCGCATCCGGGCCTGCGCGGCCGAAGAAGATGCCCGGCAACCCGACGTCGTCATTGCCGAAGTGGTTCATCTACCCGAAAACCGCGTCGGCAACATCCTCACCCGCCCAACGATTCATCCCTACGAAATTCCGTACATGGGCCACTCATCCGCCGACGCCGATCATCAGATTGCCCTGTCGGATCTGCTGGTGTCCGTACGAAACGGGCAGGTCGTACTACGGTCGAAACGGCTCAACCGGCGCATCATTCCCCGGCAGACGACCGCCCATAATTTCACCCACGGCCTGCCGATCTACCGCTTTCTCTGTGACCTTCAGGCGCAGGATGCCCACCTCAACGTGGTCTGGAACTGGGGTGTGCTACGTACGCAGGCGTATCTGCCCCGCGTACGGTACCAGAATATAATCGTCAGCCGGGCTACCTGGCAGCTACAGCCCCGACAGCTCACGGCCGACAATCCGCTGCGGCTCGTGGCTCAGCTAACGGCCGCTGGCCTGCCCGACCAGTTTATGCTGGCCCAGGGCGACAACGAACTGCTTATCAACCTGCACATTCCCGAATCGCTGGCCCTGCTTTCCGCCGAAATTCACCGACTAAAAGCGGTATCGGCACCGGGGGCTGAAACGTCGACCCTCCGGCTTGTCGAGTTTTTGCACCAGCCCGACCAGTGCCTGCTGACCAACCGGCGCGATGTGTACACGCACGAAGTAATTCTACCGTTTACCAGCAGCCATGCCCGACCGTTGCCGGGTTTGCAGCAAACCAGCAAACAGTTGCCCCAGCGCAAATTTTCGGTGGGCAGCGAATGGTTCTACCTGAAAGTGTATACCGGCGAAAAAACGTCGGACGCCCTGCTGCTGCAAACCATTTATCCGGTAGTGCAGCAACTCCTGAAAACGCAGACCATTCAGGAGTTCTTTTTCATCCGCTACAAAGACACCGATCCACACCTGCGGCTTCGGTTTCGGGGCAATCCGCACCTGGAATTTTACCACCACGTAGTACGAGTGATGGAAAAAGCCCTGCACGATTCGGTCGAAGCCGGCGTAGTCCACCGGGTGCAGGTCGATACCTACCAGCGGGAGTTCGAGCGGTACGGTATGGAACACATCAGCCTGTGCGAAACGCTGTTTCACTGCGACAGCCTGTCGACGCTGGAATTTCTGGCGCGTACCGGCGATGAGTTCAACGAAAATCTGCGCTTCGCCTTCGCCATCCGCAAAATCGACCATTTACTGACCGGTACGGGCTTGTCGGCCACGCACTGCCGCACCATTCTCGACGCCATGAAAGAAAGCTTTTTTCAGGAGTTTGGCGGCAACTCGGCACTACGGCATCAGCTCAATGAGAAATTCCGCACCTACCGTCCATTGATGAATCAGGCGTTCAGCACCGATTTTCCGGCGGCATCGAGCCTCACCGACTGGAGTTGTACACAGGCCAGCCTGCTGCGCCAGCTTGCCGATACGTTTGCCGATACCAGCGAGTTATTCAGCATCATCACCGGCCTGATTCACATGATCGTCAATCGGTTATTCCCTTCCAAGCAGCGGGCCTATGAACTGGTACTGTACCACTGTCTCGCCCGTCATTACGACTCCGTGCAGGCCCGACAGGTCGTGTGCTGACCCCACGGCAACCGGAACGCCGGACCGCCCTCCCCGTAAGGGAGGGACTAACCTTTGATGAAAGGCGAAGGCCCACCCTTGCGGAGAGGGGTCAGACCGGCAATTGCCGGTCTTTTTTTTGGTCCAAACGGCCGGTTATAACCCGCCTGACTAAGCTATAGCCGAAAGCTGTACACTACAACGGTCCGTTATTGAAAACGCCTGTTGTACCGGCCACCTTTGATTCAACAAAACGCCGAACACAAGCGGCCACCCGAATTGACCAACGACACAACCGATTCATTCTCCCAAACCAATCAAACGCATGAAAACGCTGAACAGCCGCCCCGACACTGGCGTCAATCGCCACCCTGCTGATTTTTCATTCGACACCTGGATCAACGATCAGGACGATCTTCTTGACGACGACATCAGTTCATTCGACACCAATTGGATCGTATCCGCCGGTGACCTGTTCGGCGACATGGACCTACCCACAGACGACCCACAGCATTACTACGACGAAGCCGCCTGACGCGCTGCATAGCGTATAACCAAAACGACTGAATTAAAATTTTAAGTTATTGATAGTCAACGATCTATACTGAAACTTTGCATCATCAATCAGAAAAAATAACACAATTAACACTCCCTAAAAATATGCACGAAAAGACAACTGAGCTGGCTACGAGCCAGACGCTGAACCAGGAGGAGCTTGCCCAAATCAATGGCGGTCGTCCGGGGGGTCAACCCGTAGTTGACATGCCTGTACCCAAGATCCCCATTTGGTATGTTGACCCTGTAACGGGTGATGGCTTCTGGCTCTGCTAACTGACCTAATTTTTCAACAATCAGATCAACCATGAAAACACTCGACCAAATCACCCCGGCAAGCTGCGATGACTTATCCGCAGTAAGCCAACAACAAACAAACGGCGGCATCGACGATGTCTCGTTCGCCAAACTGCCAATCACCTTCCCGCGCCCGTTTCCTATAGGGCCGATTGGTGGCCCGATCAAACTACCACCTATCAAGATACCCTTGCCGATGCCGCTGCCTTACGACCCCGTTATGGATTACTAGGACAGACTGAATAGATAAGAATCTACAGAAGTAGGTATACAGATAGGCATCGCGACTATGCACCGGGCGGATACACATAGACACCGCTTTGGGAAATGATCCAACAAAAAATTTATAGGTAAGTGGGATAAACCGGGTAATTCCCCCGCTCCAGTCAGTGGGGGAATTCTTAAAAAGAGGACCCTTATCCGCCTATAACCTGACCGAATAAAGTACAACATCAGGTTGTTGAAAACAGATAAAAGCTAGTAGACATTTGTATCATACAATCAGGCAAAAAACTAAAACCGATGAACAAGAAAAATCTGCTGGTTGCCGCTGGACTGCTGTTCCTGGCCACCGCCTGCAAAGAAAACAAGGTGATCGTTCCGGCATCACCAACTGTACAGAAAGAAACGCCCGCTCCAAAGCTGCAAGGCGATGTCCTTGACGACGTAGTTGATTCTCCTAAGGGGAAGCCAGCAAAAATGAAAGACCTTACTCCCGAAGTTCCATATGAAGGCTTTCCAATTCTGAATTAATTCAAAGTTTACTCATTAACTTTTGAAGCTATGCAAGTAGACTATCAGGAAATTACAAAAGAAGAATCAGTAAAGGTTACTGGTGGAAATTGGATCATCCAATTGGCAGCCCGTGTTATCGATACACTTTATGACCTGAGCGACGACTTCCAGACAAACGGATCGAACAGACCCTATCAGCAATACGAATAGTTCATTTATTTTTCATTCATAAATTTAAAAGCTATGCAAGTAGAATATCAGGAAATCACACAGGAAGAATCGAAGGAAATTACGGGGGGATCTCTATTCGGCGAACTAGTCGATGCGGCCTTCGACGCAGCGGTTGCAGCACTTCGCCGGCTTGCAGGGCCGAACGTATAAAAATAGCTTTTATAACGAATTACGCAGCGACTAACTGCTTGACAATTAATAGCGTCAGCGGAAGATAACTGGTATTGGCTCCTCAGCGTCCACACACGATTCGACGCACCTCCGTCAGTTAGCTGACCCTATTAATAGCAAGTACAAAGAATCTGTTCATACATAGTGCGCATACCGTTTGCTACGAATCTGGCATCCGGGATAAGTCCAGGTCGTAGTAAGCAACTAGTCAAATAAGTTTTATAACTATCTAAAAATCAAACACAATGTCTAATTTCAATCTCGATCAGTCGGAAGTAGTAGAAATGAATTACTTAGAGATGAGTGAGATTGACGGTGGTGAACGTTCAGCTAGAACTTGGGCTATTGAAATCGGTGTGGGCATTTTATTCGGCGCAGTTGGTATAATTGCCTTCGAAGTTGGCTACTCTAACTAATCCTTCAATTTTAACATTCTATCAGATATGATTGCGCAAAAAAATACAAACATTTTAGAATTATCAGATACTGAAATAGCCACTTATTCTGGCGGATTTAGTATTGAGGCCGCTGGACTTATTCTAGCAATAGCAGTATTTTGCTATGAACTAGGCAAAGATTGCAAAGAACATGATTCAAAATAATTTAACATATTAATTAATTTTTATCAAAATATCATGAACAAACTTAGTCTTGATCAAGCCGAAGTAGTAGAGCTGAACAATAATGAATTATCAGAGTTAGAAGGCGGAAATCCTATCGTAATAGGAGTGCTAATTTATCTAATATCTGAAGATTGGCCTAATATTAAGAAAGGTGCCCGTGATGCTTTCAACGATGCTATGAATTAATATTTACTTAATAATAAAAATCTTTAAATTTTAAAAATCATGGAACTCATTAGCGAAAAAGAATTAGGCGAAATTTTTGGAGGTGCACCAAGCGCAGATACTAGCTTCGGTTACGATATAGCTTACTATACTGTCCGAATTCTGGTTGCTCTGTGTGAAGGAGCTAGTGCGGTGAAAGGATAATTTTTTACCTATCAGCCATCTAAATATAAAAACAAAACCTTATATTTAGATGGCTGATATATTGCGTGATGTATGACTGCTCATAAAAACAGAAAAATAAGCTTGATCTTGATAGGCTTAATTATTATCCCTGCAATAGGTAAATTTATACTTAAATACTACCCAGTGCTAAAAAAAAGCTTAATTGATATTTTTTAGCACTGGGTAGTTGTTCTTCTTAGTTCATGGTACAGCTTTGCGATGAGATAGCCTTTTCCGCCCAAAAAACTTATATAGCCCCCTCACCCGAAGTAATATTTACCGTACTTTTCAACGAACGGATACCAAGTCCTGTTACCGCTGACTGATGCAGAGACACAACATACTTATCACATATTAGGTCGCTCCTAACGGGCGACCTTTTTTGTTGGTTTGCATAACCTATTCCGGCGGGTTATAGAGTACAACGCGCTGTTATTGAGACCCGTATAGCATCTCCTGACCTTTGATATAAGAATTCCGGTACGCCGGAAACTCGTATCCCAAACGCCAGAAACGATGCAAAAACAACTTCACCCGCCTGCCGTCATCGAGCACACGACGGAGGCTTACCTGCCCCAGGTAACGGTCCGGGGGCAGCTTATCTACTGCTCGGTCGCGCTCGCTATTGTCGCGGCCCTGGTTGCGCTTCCCTTTATTCGTACCGAAGTGTCGGTGCAGAGTGGGGGGATTATCCGCCCGGTCGCTGAGCGCAACGACCTGCGACCGCTGGTAGCTGGTACGGTGGCGCAGGTGCTGGTCCGCGACAATCAGCCGGTGCGCCGGGGGCAGCCCATGATCCGGCTGCAAACCGAAGTGCTCGACACCAAACTCCGGCTCAACCGCTCGCAGCAGGCCGAGAAACTCCTCAACATCCGCGACCTCGACCGACTCGTACGGGCTACGCGCCACGACCTGCTCAGCGTATCGGGCTTGCAATCGCCCCTGATCCGGCAGCAATACGAGCAGTTCCGGTTTCTGCTGACCGAAAACGTGCAGACGCAGGAAAAACGCAAGCACGAACTTGATGTCACGCAGCAGCTTTACCAGGATAAAGTACTGGCAAAGCAGGAGTTTGAAGACAAGGAGTTCGCCCACAAAACGGTCGTGGCGCAGTATGCCGCGCAGGTCGAGCGGCAGGTGAGCGAGTGGCAGGCCAACCTGACGCAGCATCAACTGGCCCTTGACGAACTACGGGCGCAAGAACGGCAACTCCTCAACGAGCGCGACTTGCACACCATCAAAGCTCCCGTCGACGGGACGGTGAGCCAACTGGCGGGGCGGTATCCGGGCAGCTACGTACAGCCGGGCGAAGTGCTGGGTGTGATCTCTCCCGACTCGAATCTGCTGGTCGAGTGCTACGTATCGCCCAAAGACATTGGCCTGCTGCGCCCCGGCATGGTGGCCCGGATGCAGGTCGACGCCTTCGATTATAACCAATGGGGGCTGGTGCAGGCCCGCGTCGCCGAAGTGTCCAACGACGTCGTGGTGATGAACGAGCAGCCCGTTTTCAAGGTCCGCTGTCAGCTTGGCCAGAACTTCCTGACGTTGAAGAAAGGCTACAAAGGTTATCTCAAAAAAAGCATGACGATCCGCGCCCGCTTCGTCGTCACCGAACGCAGCCTGTTCGACCTCCTCTACGACAACGCCGACGACTGGCTGAATCCAAAAACGTCTAAAGTTTAACGTTCAATGTTTAACGTTTCTCTCGCAAACCACTATTAGATAGCCAGTTAACCTTAAACATTAGACATTAAACGTTAAACCCGTCCTCACTTACCATGGCTAAGAAAACGATTATCAAACAGCACGACATTACCGACTGCGGGGCGGCCTGCCTGGCGTCGATAGCGGCTCACTATAAGCTGATGATGCCCATTGCCCGCATCCGGCAGATGGCATCGACCGATCAGAAAGGCACCAACGTACTCGGCATGATCGAAGCGGCTACCCGGCTGGGCTTCCAGGCGAAGGGCGTGCGCGGCACGTTCGAGAGTCTGAGCAAGATTCCCAAACCGGCCATCGCCCACGTCGTCGTAAAGGAAGTACTGCACCATTTCGTGGTCATTTACGAGGTCACCGACAAACACGTCGTCGTGATGGACCCCGGACCGGGCAAGCTCATCAAACACACGCACGAGGAGTTCAAAAAACTCTGGACGGGCGTGCTGATCCTGCTCCTGCCCGACGAGCAGTTCGAGACCGGCAACGAAAAAGTGTCGGCCATGCAGCGGTTCTGGCAACTGGTCCGGCCGCACCGCAGCGTGATGGTGCAGGCCCTGTTCGGCGCGCTGATTTACACCGTGCTTGGGCTGTCGACGTCGATTTACGTGCAGAAAATTGTCGACAACGTCATCGTAGAAGGCAACCGGAATCTGCTCAATCTGCTCAGCGTCGTTATGATTCTGATTCTGGCGCTGCAACTATTCATCGGCACGCTCAAAAGCATGTTCGCCCTGAAAACCGGTCAGCAGATCGACGCACGGCTGATTCTGGGGTACTACAAACACCTGATGAAGTTGCCGCAGCAGTTCTTCGATACCATGCGCGTCGGTGAAATCATTTCGCGTATCAACGACGCGGTGAAGATCCGGGCGTTCATCAACGATGCCGCTACCAGTCTGGTTGTCAACGTCTTTATCGTGCTCTTCTCGTTTGGCATGATGTTTACCTACGACTGGAAACTGGCCCTGATTATGCTGGCCGTGATTCCGTTCTACGCGGGGATCTACGTCATCGTCAACCGGCTGAACAAGAAGTACCAGCGCACGCTGATGGAAGACGCGGCCGAACTGGAATCGCAGCTGGTGGAGTCGCTCAACGCGATGGGCACGATCAAGCGGTTCGGGCTGGAGTCGTTCGCCAACATCAAGACCGAAACGCGCTTCGTCAAGCTGCTCAAAACCATTTTTACGTCGGCCCGCAACTCGGTATGGTCGGGCAACGCGACGGAAATCGTGTCGCGGCTGTTCACGATCATCCTGCTGTGGGTCGGCGCGGGCTTCGTCATCGACAACCAGATTACGCCCGGCGAACTGCTGTCATTCTATGCGCTCATCGGCTACTTCACCGGCCCGGCCAGTCAACTGATCGGGGCCAACCGCACCGTGCAGGACGCGCTGATTGCCGCCGACCGCCTGTTCGAGATCATGGACCTGGAGCGCGAAGCCACCGAAAACAAGATCGAGTTGCAACCCGACATGCTCGGCGACATTCGGTTCACGGACGTGTCGTTCCGCTACGGCACCCGCACGCAGGTGTTCGATAAGCTGAGCCTGACGGTGCCGCAGGGCAAGATTACGGCCGTCGTAGGCGAAAGCGGATCGGGCAAGTCGACCATGCTGTCGCTGCTGCAAAACATCTACCCCCTACAAAGCGGCAGCATCCACATCGGCGACTACGACATCAAACACATCAGCAACGACAGCATCCGCCGGCGGGTGAGCGTAGTGCCGCAGAAGATCGACCTGTTTGCCGGCAACGTGATCGACAACGTCGCCGTGGGGGAATACCAGCCTGATATGCAGCGCATTGTCGCGATCTGTCAGCGGCTCGGCATCACCGATTTCATCGAGAAACTACCCAACGGCTTTCATACCTACCTCGGCGAAAACGGAGCCAGCCTGTCGGGTGGGCAGAAGCAGCGCATCGCCATTGCCCGCGCCCTCTACCAGAACCCCGACGTGCTGATTCTGGACGAAGCCACTTCCTCGCTCGATTCCATTTCGGAGCAGTGTGTGCAGGAAACCATCCGGCATCTGCGCGAGCATAACAAGACGGTCATTCTGATTGCGCACCGGCTCAGCACGGTCATGCACGCGGATAAAATCGTGGTGATCGAACAGGGCAAACTCATCGAAGAAGGCACCCATGCGGAGCTGCTGAGGCAGGAAAACGCCTACTACAAACTCTGGGCGTCGCAGATGCCGCTGAGCTTCCCGTCGCTCCAGCCGACCGCGCTTAACCTGATGCAGATCAGCGCCAACGGCGATCAGTCAGCCGCTCCCGAATCATCCATCACCCCAACCAGCCTGGCCGCATGAAACCGTTTCTCTACTCCCTTTTCCTGACGGGCTGGCTCGGCACGGCCCACGCGCAGTCGCCCAGCGTACCGATGCCGGACGGCTCGGCCCCCGCTTCCGTTACGATGACGCTGGACCAGTGTATCGCGCTGGCTATCGACAATCAACCGTCAATCCGGCAGGCGCAGCTTCAGCAGCAGATCGCCGACAACACCGTCGGGCAAACACGCAAGAGTCAGTTGCCGGTCGTGTCGGCGTTCACCAATCAGGGGCAGAACTTCGGCCGTAACGTCGATCCGTACACGAATTCGATCACCAATTCGCAGATCGCCACCACGACGACGGGGATGAGCGCGAACTGGACGGTGTTCAACGGTTTTCAACTGAAAAATACCATCGTGCAGCAGAGTCTGACCGCCCAGGCCGGTCAGTACGATCTGGCAGCGGCTAAAAACGCGGTGACCTTCAACGCGCTGCTGGCCTATTTGCAAGTGCTGACGGCGCAGGACCTCGACCGGGCCGGCTCAATGCAGGTACAGGTATCGCAGGCGCTGGTCGACCGGACGGAAAAGCTGGTTAAGGCGGGTACGACGGCCCCCTATAACCTGTACGACGCGAAAAGTCAGCTCGCCAGCGATCAGATTCAGCACGTACAGACGCAGACTAACCTGAGAACGGCCGTACTGACGCTGCTGCAAGTGCTGAACCTGCCCGCCACGACGCAACTGTCGCTCGTTCGCGTCACTGATGCGGGCGCGGTTGCCCCAACAAGCCTTGCCGATGCGTATCAGGTATATAGTCAGGCCCGGACGTTCATGCCCGACGTACTGGCGGCCGACCTGCGCACGAAAGCGAGTCAACTCGGTTTGAAGCTGGCGAAAGGCCTAGCATATCCCATCGTTACGCTAAACGCCAGCTGGGGTACCTCCTATTCCAGCGCGGCCCGGCGCAGCACCCTGACCGGCGACATGGTCGAGCAAACGACGACCGGCTTTGTCGACGTGTCGGGGCAATCGTACCCGGTGCGGGTACTGACGCCCGTAACCGGTACGGAAGGCATTACCTACTTTCAGCAGTTGGGCAACAACCAGTACAAAAGCCTGACGCTCAGTATCCGTATTCCCATTCTGAACGGCTTTCAGGTACGCTACCGCACGACCAACGCCCGCCTGCAACAGCAGTTGTCGGAGTCGCAGGCCGAAAGCACACGCCGGAACCTGCGGCAGGCCATCGATCAGGCGGTTGGGCAACAGCAAAACGCCTACGAACGCTACGCGGCCCTGTCGGAGCAGGTTGCCACGCTGACGCAGTCGTTTCACGCGGCCGAAGCCCGCTACAACGCCGGTCTGCTGCCCGCCGTCGATTACAATCTGGCGAAAAGCAACCTCGACAAAGCGACGATCAACCTGATTCAGGTGCGCTACGAAACCATCCTACGAGACAAGCTTGTGCACTTCTACCAGAGCGGTACGCTGTAGTTTTTCAACACAGAGACACAGAGAACACAGTGCCTGTCTGTCATTCCAACGACAGGAGGAATCTTCGGAAGCCGGTGATTCGGCTGGCCGATAACGAAGATTCCTCTTATCGTCGGAATGACAAAAACGTGTTCAGGAGCGTCAGTTATTTGTGTGAATCACTGTGTTCTCAGTGTCTCTGTGTTGAAAAAATTATCGCGTTAACTTTGCCCCCGTTATGGCTGAGCAGCGCGATTATTTCGAAGATGTCTATCAGGTCGTCCGGCAGGTACCGAGCGGACGGGTAACTACCTACGGGGCCATTGCCCGTTACCTGAGTCTGCGGGCCGGTGCGCGGATGGTGGGCTGGGCCATGAACAGTTCGCACGGCCACAACGTACCCGCCCATCGGGTCGTCAACAGCGCGGGCATTCTGTCGGGTAAGCACTTTTTCGGTGGTCCGACGATTATGCAGCAACTCCTCGAAGACGAGGGCGTTCAGATCACCGACGACCGCGTCATCGATTTCAAAACCAAACTCTGGGACCCTTCGGTCGAACTGGCAATGTAATTTCTGCACGGTCTTTGTCATCCCGACGGTAGGAGGGATCTTCGGTAAGAGCAGGAAAGCACTACCAGCTACCGAAGATCCCTCCTGCCGTCGGGATGACAAAAACGATTCCCCAAACAATCTCTTAGGGGATTTAGGGGTAGTTTTAGCCCTACGCCAGCAACCCTTTCTTTTCGTTGTACAGTTTCCAGACAAGTTCGCCGAACAGCGTATTGGCCCAGGCGAACCACTTACGGGTAAACTTCGCCGGGTCGTTTTTATTGAACGACTCGTGCATGAATCCCGTGTTGGCGTGGCACCGTTGCAGCATGGTCAGGCAGGTTTTAATTTCCCCATCATTGGTACTGGTCAGCGCGCGCATGATGATGCTCATCGGCCAGATCATGTCCATGCCCGCGTGCGGCCCGCCGATACCCTCACCCGCCGTGCCTTTGAAAAAGAACGGATTCTCCGTGCTCAACACATACCGGCGCGTGTTCTGATAAATCGGATCGCTGACCGGTACCGAACCCAGATACGGCATCGCCAGCAGACTCGGCACGTTGGCGTCGTCCATCAGGTTGTAGCTACCGAATCCGTTCACCTCATAGGCGTAAATCTTGCCGAACTGCGGATGCGTCGTAACGGCGTGGACTTTCAGAGCCGCGTCGACTTCGTTGGCCAACGACGTGCAGGCGTCGGCAGCGGCTTTGTCGTGGTGAATGGCCTGTAGCATCTCAGCCGCCTGCCGTAGTGACACCACCGCAAAGAAGTTCGACGGAATCAGATACGGGTAAATCGTCGCGTCGTCGCTGGGGCGGAACATCGAGCAGATCAGGCCGTTGGGTTTGGCGGGATAGCCGTAGCCCCCCAGCGGTACGCCGTCCGTCGCCCAGGTCGTGCGCCGTTCAAACTTGTACGGTCCGTGGCCGGTTTTGCGCTGCTGCTCCCGGAATGTTTTCACGGTCAGGGCCACCGACTCGCGCCAGTCCTGATCGAAGGGCGTTGTGTCGCCGGTGCGCTTCCAGTACTGATACGCCAGCCGGATGGGGTAACACAGGCTGTCGATTTCCCATTTGCGTTCATGCAGGCCGGGCTTCATATCGGTCACGTCGTCTTTCCACTCGCTTACCTTACTGGCATCCTTGTAAAACGCGTTGGCGTAGGGGTCTTTCCGAATGCACTGCACCTGCCGGTTGATGACGCCCGCGATCAGTTGCCGCAACTTGTCGTCAGTTTTGATAAGCGACAGATAGGGCGTCACCTGCGCCGTGGAATCGCGCAGCCACATCGCGTCGATATCGCCGGTGATGACGTAGGTGTCGGGCTTGCCGTTGGCAGTTGAGAAGTCGACGGTAGTGTCGAGCGTGTTGGGGAAACAGTTGCCAAAGAGCCACGCCAGTTCGGAATTCACTTTACTTTGGCTAACGGTCTGAATCGCTTTTTCCACCGCCGGACTGACGAAGTTACGGTCTTTCTCAGCAACGCGCACGACGGGGAAATCAGCCCCGGTCCGGGCGAAACTAATAGCGGGTTGCGCCAACACACCGGCAGCCGCCAGCGAACTCTGTTGTATGAAATGACGACGGTGCATTCTGGTTAGTTTGTGGTTTGTCGTTCGTAGTTTGTGGTTTCCTGCCGGGACTACCGCCGAAGGCACTACGAACCACAAACTACGAACCTGTTACAAATTTCGTATGTACTTCTGTCCACCGAGGTAGCGCATCTGCCGGGCGATTTGCCGGGTGCGACGCTGCACGTAATTAGATGGATTTCGGATGGAAAGCAGAATAGGGTTGGGCAAAACAGCCGCGATGCGGGCGGCTTCATTGCGCGACAGGTCGGCCGCCGAATGATGGTAGAACCGCTCGGAAGCCGCTTCGACACCAAAGGTCATCGGTCCCGTTTCGGCTACGTTCAGGTATACTTCCAGGATGCGCCGTTTGCCCCAGATCAGTTCGATCAGCACGGTAAAGTAGACCTCCAGCCCCTTACGGACATAGCTGCGTCCGTTCCAGAGAAACACGTTTTTGGCGACCTGCTGCGAGATGGTACTGGCTCCACGCGGTCGTTTACGGTACTGATTTTCGCGGATGGCGTCCTGAATTTCGTCGAAATCAAAACCCCAGTGACGGGGAAAGTCCTGATCTTCCGACGACACGACGGCCAGCGCGGCTTCCTTGCTGATGTCGTCGTAGGATCGCCACTTTTTGTAGACGTGACTGCTTTCGTCGGTGCCGAACGTATCGACCCAGCGCGACACGATCAGGGGCGTTACCCAGATGGGTACGTATTTGAGCACGACGACCGCGCCGAACGACGTGATGAACAGAAACAGCACCGCCCGTACCAACCACCAGTACACCTGTTGCAGCATCGGCCGCTGCCGCATAAACTGCCGGAATGCCGACACCCGCCCGGCGTTGCGCTGACGACCCGCCGATGCCTTCCCTGCCTTCGGGCGGGGGGGCTGAATCGGTTTCATCGGATGATCGTCGGGGATGCGGGGACTCATGTATTGCGGGCTGAACTGCGAAAATGGGCAATTTTCGGCTTGACTCGTCAGCGATCCGCCATTTTTTCTCCGCGACCCGATGGCCTACCGCGTCATTCCTCGACAAACAGTGTAGCCGCTACCCGGTCGGCGAAGAGTTTGCCGGCGGGGGTTAGCCGGAGCCGGTCGCCGTCGCGCAGGAGCCAGCCGGTCTGGTATAGTTCAGCCAGTTCGCGTGCTTGCCGACTAGCAAACTTGTCACCCAGCAGCCCATCAAGTTCAGTGATCGAGCAACCCCACTGCGTGCGTAATCCCGTCAGCAGGTATTCGTTGACCTGATCGGCTACCGTCAGTTCTTCGATGGTAGCGGGGAGCACACCCTGCTGAATATCGGCCATGTAGCGGGCGTTGTTGGCAATGTTGTATTGCCGACTTGTACAGTTGTACGAGTGCGCGCTCGGCCCCACACCCAGGTACGGCCGGCGCTGCCAGTAGGCGGTGTTATGCCGGGCGTAACGGCCGGGTTTGGCGAAGTTGGAAATCTCGTAGTGTTCGTAACTCGCCCTGGTCAATGCGGCCGTCAGTTGCTCAAACTGCGTTGCGGCCAGTTGCTCATCGGTGGGCGTCAGCTTACCACTTCGCTCCCATCGACCGAAAGCTGTGTCGGGTTCGATGGTCAGCGCGTAAGCCGACAGGTGCGGTACGTCGAGCGACAGCATCGTAGTCAGGTCCGTTTCCCAGGCAGCTTCCGTCCGATTGGGGATGCCATAAATCAGATCGACGCTCAGGTTATCAAAACCCGCCTGCCGCGCCCGGTCGACACTGGCGAAGGCTTCGGCGGCATTGTGCGCCCGATTCATCCACCGCAAACTTGCTTCATCGAACGTCTGAATGCCGACGCTCAACCGATTGACGTACCGGCGCAGCATGGCCAGCTTCGCAGGGTCAGCGAGATCGTCGGGGTTGGCTTCAAGGGTGATTTCGGCATCAGGCGAGACGGTGTACTGGTTGTGAATGGTCTCGAATAGTTGAGCCAGTTCAGCTTCGGTGAGTAGAGAAGGCGTCCCCCCACCGAAATAAATCGTGTCGAGCGTCCGGCCCGGCAGATAGTCGTGCTGTAGTCTGATTTCCGCACCAATAGCATCGACCAGTTCAGTTTTCCGGCTCAGGTTGGTGCTGAAATGAAAGTCGCAGTAGTGGCAGGCCTGCTTACAAAACGGAATGTGAATGTACAGATGCATTGTAGCTGTATGACAACGCACAACGCCATTCAGTTCAGTCACGTACTGGTGCCGACAACGACTTCGCCAGTATGATTTTCAGCCCGTAGCGTCCCGGTTCGGTCCCGACAATGTCGAAACCCGACCGGATATTCAGCAGCAGCATACTCCGCCACTGATTGTACGTTTTGGTTTGAATGGTCTGGTAGCCCTGCGCCCGGCACCAGTCGTGTTGCTGCTGCATGAGGTTAGCCGCGATGCCCTGCCCGCGAAACCGGCTGTCGACGCAGCCCAGCCAGCTATAAAAATGCCCCGATTCGCGCTCGTAGCCGAGTTTGCAGCCGACGATAGTGCGCTCAGACAGCGCGAGTTGAACCAACAAAGAAGGGTGTTTTGCCGCAACCAGCAGATCGTCCCGGATGGCATCGGGCGACTGATTGATGAATACCGTTGCCAGCAGACCGACAAGCTCCGTTAGTTGGGGCTCCGGCGGCAATGTATCGAGGGTTTCGTACTGAATAGTCACGGCACGAACCTACTAAAACGAAATGAATAGTCGTGACCGTCCGATCAGTCCGGGCATTTTTTGCAGCGCTTCCCTTTCTTGTACTTCTTACAGCACGATTTCAGTACGCATTCGGTACTCAAAAATGGATTCGATCTGGCAGGCTGCTGGACCGGAGTGGTCAGCGTGTACTCGTCAACTAATACTACTTCCGTGTTCATTCGCTGTGGCTCATTGCGAAAGCAAAAGTAGTCTTATTTAGAACAAGTAAAAATTAAAATATAGAAAACAACTATCCTCGTTCAGCGTGTAGCGACTACTGCGATGCCCTCTCATGCCCCAACACGCGTCAGCAATCACCATCAGTCAGAGACGCGACCGCCCGGCAGCAGGGCCACCGTAGCCCTGCTGCCGTCCCAGACCTGACACCACCGAAATTGATCAGAATGTGTTGCTTTAACTATGAATTTCGCCCGTCAGATACAGTTGTACCTGCCCGCTGATGCAAACCCGGTCGCCGTCGAGCTGGCAGCGCAGATAGCCGCCACGGGGTGAAATCTGCCGGGCGGTCAGGTTGTTGCGCCCCAGTTTTTCAGCCCAGTACGGAATCAGCGTCGTGTGGGCCGAGCCGGTTACGGGGTCTTCGTCGATACCCGACTGGGGGCCGAAAAAGCGCGATACGAAATCAACGCTGGAGTCGGGACCGGCAGGGGCTGTTACGATGATACCCCGCGCCGGAATGCTACTCATTTCGCGAAAATCGGGGTTCAGTGCCTTTATCGTAGCCTCCGAATCGTAGACAAGCATATAGTCAGACCGACCTTTCAGGACTTCAATGGGACGCATCCCCAGACTAGCCATCAATGCCGGCGGCTGTACGTTGGCTTTCTGCACCGGATCGGCGGGGAAGTCGAGCGTCAGCCAGTTATCATCGGTGCAGCTGACTTTTAACTGACCGCTGCGCGATTCGAAACAGATCGTATCAGCGGTCGACTGTTTTTCCAGCGAGAATATGACGTAACCCGTGGCCAGCGTAGCATGACCACACAGATCGACTTCGACCGTGGGCGTAAACCAGCGAATGTGGAAGTTGTTCTCACCCTCCGTCTGAACGTAAAAAGCGGTTTCCGCCAGATTATTCTCAGCGGCAATCTTCTGCATCTGTTCGTCGGAAATCCAGTCGGTCAGGGGCACTACGGCCGCCGGATTACCACAAAACAGTTGATCGGTAAACGCATCAAGTTGGTAGAGACGCATGAGTTTAGTCGTTACGAAAAAGGTTTAGTCAATAGGAGTAGGTTTCAGTTTTGTCAGGGCAGCAAACAACTCAGCCGACCAATCGGTCAGGGTATTGAGTTTCATATCAGCAATGGCAAATTTTGGGTCATCCCGCTCAAAATCAGCGGGAACCGCAACGGTAATCGTACCGGCCGAATGCGCCGACGATACTCCGCTACCCGAATCTTCAAACGCAATACAGCGGGCCGGTTCGACGCCTAGTCGCCGGGCCGCTCCCCAATATACGTCGGGAGCCGGTTTGTTGTTGGCTTCCAGCGTCGCCGAGTGCCAGAGCGTCAGCCGGTCACGAATACCCAGCCGGTCGATCACGACTTCGATCAGACTCATGGGCGATGCCGACGCAATGGCTACCGGAATTCCCCGCTGATTAAAAAAATCCAGCGCGGCAACGGCCCCCGGCATGGGCTGGGCCAACGCCCCGATTCGTTGGTGTGCGCCCTCCGTGATTCGGTCGGCAATCTCGGCTTTGGTTGTTCCCGGACTTTCGACCCAGGGATGCCGCAGGTACCAGTAGCCGACCACCGCCGGAATAGGCATGCCCGTCGTTACCTTACACTGATCGTCAGTCAGAAACAGCCCGACCGTGTCAAACACATCGCGTTCGGCCGCCCGCCAGTGGGGTTCAGAGTCCACCAGCAGCCCGTCCATATCAAATAAAGCAGCTTGTATCAAAATGTCAGTTTGTAGTTTGTGGTTCGTAGTTCGTGGTTCCTCCGGCCGTAGTCTACTGATGACCAACTACAAACCTCAAACGACGAACCACAAACCAAATTAAAGACTCGCCGGCATGAAGGGATTGGCATCGATCTTATCCCAGACCCGCTGCACGACGTACGGATCGCCGGCCAGGTACGTGTTCAGCTCGGCCTCCGATTCCAGATTGAGCACCAGCATCGAGCCGATCATCCGGCCGGTTGGGTCGAGCAAAGCGCCCCCGATCACGAACTTACCCAGCGCGTTGAACTTTCGTACATAATCAAAATGAGCCGCCCGGGCCGCCATCCGCCGGGCTGTCGCGTCGGCGTCGGTATGGTCATAGGCGTAAACAACGTACTGCATACCAGACTGGGTTTAATATGGGCAAGATACCAGAAGTTGGGCCGGATGTCAACAACCGGTCCGATTTGGTCAGTCAGACAATCCGCATTCTTTGTATCCGTGTAGTTTGACTTACCTGCCGTGAATTGGCCGAGCGGGGAAATTGGCCTTTTGTGCGTATTTTCCGGCTTCTACGACCTGTTACTACTTCTTCAGCCAATGAATCGACTGCTTTGCAGTGTGTTATCGCTGCTTCCGTTTGCCGGTTATGCCCAGCCAAAACCCACCCCCCAACGCCCTGCCCTGACCGTCGAGTCGATCATGCAGGACCCGAAAATCAGCGTTGGCACCTCGCCTTCCAGCCCATTCTGGTCCGACGATTCGCGGACTATTTACTTTAGCTGGAATCCCAACCGCGCCAAAAACGATTCGCTCTACAAGGTTACCCTGACGAATGGCAAACTGCTGACGCCGTCGAAACCGCAGAAAGTAAGCCCCACCGAACGGCGGGCACTGCGTATCGACCAGAGCCCGATTTACAACCGTGCCCGTACGCAGCGCGTCTACGAATCACAGGGCGATCTGTTCTGGGTCGACACGAAAACCGGGCGGGTTCGGCAACTGACCAACACCGTCGACGCTGAAACGGACCCCCGCTTCAGTGGCGACGAAAAGCGCGTAACCTTCCGACGCAGCGGGTCGAACCTGTTTAGTATCGACCTGACAACGGGCGAACTGACGCAGCTGACCGATTTCCGGCCCGGCGCGAAGAAAAGCGATCCGAAACCAAACGATGAGGAAAAATTCCTGAAAGCCGAGCAGTTACGCCTGTCAGCCGTTGTGACGGAGCGGAAGGAACGCAAAGACGAAGCTGAACGGCTCAGCAAGCTCGACCGCCCCAAACGACCAAAGGAAATCTATCTGGACGACAAGCAACTCGTCGGGCAGCAAATCAGCCCCGACGGACAGTTTGTGACGTATCGGGCCATCAAAAGCGCGTCGGGGGCGAAGACGGCGCAGGTACCCAACTATGTCACGGAGTCGGGCTTCACCGAGGATATTCCAGCCCGCACCAAAGTCGGTGCCCCGCAGTCGACGCAGGAATTTTTCGTGTATGATGTAGCGAAAGATACCGTCCGGACGATCAGCGTCAAATCGCTGCCCGGTATCACCGACCGACCGGCTTACCTGACGGACTACCCAAAAGCCAAGTCGGACACGGCCAGGAAAACGCGGGCTGTCACGTTTAGCAGTGTCGTGTGGTCGGAAGACGGGAAAGTAGCCGTGGTCGTCGTCCGGTCTGGCGATAACAAAGACCGCTGGATTACCCGACTCGACCCCGCAACGCTGGCACTAACCGTTATGGACCGGCAACACGACGCCGCCTGGATTGGCGGACCGGGTATCGGCGGGTCGTTTTCACCGGGCAGCATGGGCTTTCTGGCCGACAACCACACGCTCTGGTTTCAGTCGGAAGCCGATGGGTATTCGCACTTGTACACGGTCGATGCGCTTGCCCCCGGCACGAAAAAGCAGTTGACGTCAGGGACGTTTGAAGTGCAGCAGGCGCAGCTGTCCACCGACAAACAATCGTTTTTCCTGCAAACCAACGAGGTTCATCCCGGCGAACAGCACTGGTACAAAATGGCCGTAACGGGTGGCACCCGCACCCGCCTGACCACCATGCCGGGTGCCAACGACTTGACGATTTCCCCCGACGAGCGGTACGCTATCGTTCGTTATTCGTCGGCCACGCAGCCGTGGGAACTGTACCTGAGTCTGCTCACAACCTCGGCGAAACCAGCGACCCCATCCACCCGCCTGACCGACTCACAGACGGACACGTTCAGGGGTTATACCTGGCGCGAACCGACGTACGTGACCATCCCCGCCCGCGACAATCAGCCGATCTACGCCCGACTTTATAAACCCGCCCAGCCGACCGGCAAAACGGTGGTATTCGTACATGGCGCGGGGTATCTGCAAAACGCACATAAATGGTGGAGCCAATATTTCCGGGAATATATGTTCCATAACCTGCTGGCCGACAAGGGGTATACCGTGCTCGACATCGACTATCGGGGCAGTGCGGGCTACGGCCGCGACTGGCGGACGGGCATCTACCGACACATGGGCGGCAAAGACCTGACCGACCATGTCGACGCGGTGCAGTGGCTGGTGAAAACGCAGGGCGTCGACGCGGCTAAAGTGGGCGTTTACGGCGGATCGTACGGCGGCTTTATCACGCTGATGGCGATGTTCACCACACCCGATGTGTTTAAAGCGGGGGCAGCCCTGCGGCCCGTTACCGACTGGGCGGCTTATAACCACCCCTACACGGCCAATATCCTGAACGAACCCCAGAACGATTCGCTGGCCTACCGCCGGTCGTCGCCGATCAACTTCGCGGAGGGGCTGAAAAACAACCTGCTCATCTGCCACGGCATGGTCGACGTCAACGTGCATTTTCAGGATGCCGTCCGGCTGTCGCAGCGACTGATTGAGCTGAAGAAAGAGAACTGGGAACTGGCTCCCTACCCCGTTGAAGATCACGGCTTTGTCGAACCCACAAGCTGGATGGATGAATACAAGCGTATCCTGAAACTGTTCGACGAGCGGCTGTAGTGTAGCCTGGACGTCCACGTCCGGGTGGGCGCGAAGCGACCTGAAAAGCATCCGCCGTAAGTAGTTGCCCTAACGGGCACCCGGACGTGGACGTCCAGGCTACACGTGCTACCCTCACTTCTTCATCGACTCGAACAGTTCCAGTGACCGACGCATGAAGAGCACTTCGGATGGTACGTGTTTCTGGTTTTTCAACGTCACCAGACTGATCTGACTGGCCCCCTGCTGCTGCATGAGTGAGCAGGTTTGCTGCGAAATAAAGTACGGTATCACTTCGTCCTGATCGCCGTGAAACAGGTACGTGCGGCTACGGACAGCCCGGCTGGTCAGGTCGTTGTCGAGTAAGGCTTTGCCAAACGTAGAAGCCGGATTACGAACGTCGGCGCGGAACTGATCGGTGCAGAGTTGGTCGAAGCTGACCGTAAATAGTCGGGCATTATCGGGCGACGTGGCAAGTTGCTCGGCGTAGGGCGATTTGAAATAATAACTAAGCGGTTTGTTGCCGTTGTAAAGCTTGTTGTAGACCATCGTCTGCCAGACGTACAGGTAATTGACCACACCGGGACTGCTGGTTGTCTGGTGGGTGATATACTCGAAAAATGACGCCATGGCATACGGCCCCGCCCCACAGCTGGTACTAGTTAGCGGCAGCTGATCGGCATACTGCTGCTCGATAAGCTGCTGCGCCGACAATGTTGCGTACCCCCCTTCCGAGAAGCCCGTCAAAAACACCTGACCGTTCCAGATTGGAGCGGCATTGACCGGGCCCGAAACGCCCGGGCTGGTCTGCTGCTGGAGCCACTCGCTGGTAGCCCGCAGCATATCAGCGGTAGCATGGGCCAATGACGCCCGGTTTTCGTACGGGTGCGCTACGCCACTGGCATCACCATACCCAACGTAATCGGGGCAGGCAACGATGTAGCCGTGTGTGGCGAAATAAAGTGGATACGAAAATTCAGGCTGTGTATAATCGTAACCCGACGGCACTTCAGCGTTCGTAAATGCCGTTGGATGCTGGTAGCCCAGTAGCGGAAACGTCTGGTTACCGCTCGCTACTGCCGGTAGATAGACGACACCCGACGCCGTTATAGGTGTCCCGTCTTCCAGCGTTGTACGGTACGTTAGCCGCTGAACGCTCAGACTAAAAGACCCGGGGGCATACACCAGCGAATCATTGGACGATTTGAGCGATTGCAGCACCGCATTGGTGTACGTCGCAACGAGCGACTGGTGAATCAATACCGGATCGGGCTTGACGTCACCTGGCTGACAGGCAGTCAGAGTAAGTATAAAGAACGTGGCAATCAGGTAAACGAAACGCTTCATAAACAGCCCTTATGGGCAGTAAATCAGGTACTAATTACAGGGGGCGGCTTAGGTAACTTCTTAACATACGCCGACCTCGTACTGATTCGTGGCAGGATCGGCAGCTTCTTTTCGACGTCGCTGACTCGCGAACCGTCACACAAAGCTATTGATGATCCGGCAGATCTGGTCAACTTCAGCCATTGTTACTGCCGGATTTAATGGCAGGCTGAGTACCTCCCGGTGTAGCTGCTCGGCAATCGGAAACGACAAGGTGTTCAGGTCGGCATAGGCACGCTGCCGATGCGGGGGAATGGGATAGTGTACGTCGGTACCGACGCCGTGCTGGTGCAGCCAGTCGCGCAGGTCGTCGCGCCGGGGATGCCGAATCACAAACAGATGCCACGCATCCTGCCCGATCTGATCGGCGGGGGGCAATAGTACGTCGGGGTGCCGGATCTGGGTCAGGTATTGGCGGGCCAACAGTCGGCGGTGCTCATTTTCCGATGCCAGAACCGGTAATTTCTCCCGCAGAACAGCCGCCTGCATCTCGTCGAGCCGACTGTTCTGCCCGATGTAGGCATTCACATACCGCTGCGTCGATCCATAGTTACGCAGGGCACGAAGCCGGTCGGCCAGCGTATCGTCGTCGGTAGTTATCGCTCCCGCATCGCCCAGCGCCCCCAGATTCTTACTGGGGTAAAAACTCCATCCGGCGGCATCGCCCAGTTGCCCAGCCCGGGCAGTCCCGTATAGCGCTCCGTGCGCCTGAGCCGCATCTTCCAGCAGTCGCAGGCTGTATTTCTCAGCGACCAGCCGAATGGCGTCCATGTCACAGCAACGTCCGTACAGATGTACCGGCAGAATGGCTTTTGTGCGGGGCGTGATGGCGGCTTCCAGCCGGGCGGGGTCGAGCAGATACGTACGTGGGTCGGGCTCAACCAGTACCGGCACCAGCCCCGCCCGACTGACGCTCAGTATCGACGCGATGTAGGTATTGGCAGGAACGATAACTTCGCTGCCGTACGGAAGATCCCAGCCCATCAGCACCAGCATCAGCGCATCGAGCCCGTTGGCTACACCGATGCAGTGCCGCGTACCGACAGCCTGTGCGAAGGCCGCTTCAAACGCCTGAACCTCTGCCCCCAGCACATACCAGCCTGACGCAGCAACCCGGCTGATGGCTGCCTGTATGCGCGGCAGGTGCGGTGCGTTTACCCGTTCCAGGTCAAGAAAGGGGATCATCGGGTGGCTACCATCGTGGGCTCACCCAGTTGACGACTGCCGGGATAAGGTTCGTAAATGTAATCGGCGGGGTCGTATTGATGGTTCGATACGACCAGCAATACCGCATCGCTGGTAAACTCGTCCATGATGTGCCAGTCTTCGGGTTCCAGCACCAGACACTGCTGTGGATCGGCGAGATAGTACGTTGTTTCCTGCGTTCCGTTGTGGTTATAGACGCGACAGCTACCGTTCAGACAGATCAGTGCATTCACCGACTGCACATGCCGGTGGCCGGCGCGCGGCTGCACACCCGCCCCGTAAATGTAGAAGACACGTTTGATCCCACCGGGCAACAGGTTGTCGAAGACAGTTAAGTGACCAGATTCCGATGAGTGTGTTGTTAACTGGTAAAGTTTCGCCATTCAGGGAGATACAGTTGACGCCTTAGATAGGTTACAGCCGGACTATAGAGTACACGGCTGTGTATTTAGAATCACTCCAAATATATCGATTAATAGACAATTATGTTGTTACATCTATGTGAACATTACACGGAGTGCCCGTTTCGGAAACCGATTTGCTCATCGGTAAGGTTGATTCACTGGAATCGCGTTACTTCGTCCCACCATCTATTACCCATATGACGACCCGGACCGTTCTGCTGATTGCTCTTGGATTAGGACTGCTTGCCCTGCTTTACGTTACTCTCTTCGATGGGCAGTCGAGCGCCGATACCCAGATCGACCCGGCCCGTTATAAACAGGAGCTGGCTGACAAACGAGCGAAAAAAGATCAGGATTTTCGTACCGGCTCCGATTCGCCCATCACCAGCAAGGCGCAGTTTACCGGCCTGACGTATTTCGCCCCCGACCCGGCTTACCGCGTTACGGCCCGGCTGGAACCCTTCGCCGACAAAACGCAGAAACTGGTCGTCGGCATGAGCGATGGCAGCGAAGAAGTGTACGAAAAATTTGCCCATGCGGTCTTTCGGCTGAACGGCGAAACGTGTCGGCTGCTGGTTGTAAAAGTCGGTGAGACTTATTCCATTCTGTTCCGCGATGCTACATCGGGAAAAGAGACGTACGGCGGTGGCCGCTACCTCGAACTCGACCCGAAACAGATGGGCGATACGCAGGCCGTTCTCGATTTCAACGCGGCTTACAATCCGTACTGC
>Ga0160428_1000937_pt1 | contig 26139 bp, 15 predicted proteins | sample SolpanmetagenomM_FD_108198 | JGI IMG/M metagenome (GOLD analysis project Ga0160428, IMG submission 108198) | Solar panel surface microbial communities from Lawrence Berkeley National Laboratory, California, USA - M | ecosystem: Engineered > Built environment > Solar panel > Unclassified ... | reverse complement strand
CCGCTCGTCTACGACCTGTATGTCGATCCCCAGCATGCCATGACATGGGGGGACGGCACAGGCGGTTCGCAGACCGTGTCGTTCGATGGCACTGCAGTCGATCGTCCTATCTACGGGTCGATCCGGGCGCGGCAGCGGGTGACCGCGGGCAGCTATGCGGACACGATCCTGCTGACCGTGAGCTATTAGCCGATCACGGGTCAGCCACCCGTCGGAGCGCCCTCGACCATCGCCTGTGGTGATGACCTGCACAAACCGGCGGCCGCGTTTCCGCCGGATTCGATCGCGCGGTCGCGGACCGCCGCCCCACGCTACTTTGCCATTCCAAACAATTACTTGAAGGTTCGAGCACCCCCGGCACAAGATGGCGGAGGATCACTCGACAGCGACCGGATCCTACCGTACTGCCCTGATCGGCGACGGCACGTCGCTTACCGGGGGGTAATTCATGACCGTATTCACGCAAAACATGCGCCGTCGCCGCGTGTCGCTGGCGCTTGGCACGAGTGCGCTCGCCTGTTGTGTCGTCCTCCCCGAGAAAGCATTGGCGGAATGCGCGCCGGATCCGACCGTCGCGAATGCGACGACGACCTGCTCGGGTGCGGATCCGGACGGGATCCGCATCGTGACGTCCGGCTCGACACTGGCGATCGCAAACGGGGCGACCGTATCGAACACCGGTGCGGCGGCGATCACGATCGAAGTGCCCAACATCGCGCCATCGATCCATGAGACGATCAACGTCACCGGTCAGGTGAATGGCGGCGCGCAAAGCGGGATCATGCTCCGTACCGGGCCGGTCGCGGCGTATAACGGCAGCACGATACGCCTCGCCCTGACGACCGCGGCGGGTGCAAGCGTGGCCGGCGGGACCGCGCTCGACACCGGGCAATCGACCGGAAACAGCTATGGCCAACTCGTTATCAGCGTCGACAATGCCGGCACGCTGACCGGATCGAGCGGAATCGCGCTGCGCGGCGACCTCGCCACGACCACGAACGGTTTCACGACCGCCTGGTCGGCCTTCTCGTCCGTCACCAACCGCGCGAGCGGGGTGATCAACGGCGGCATCGTCGGGCCGGTCGGAATCCTGAGCAATGCCGGGCTGATCGACGGCGGCACCGGCGCGGCGCTCGGCATCGGCAACGCCGGCACCGCCGTTCCGTACACGATCAATCCCGGTGCCTGGACCAACAGCGGCACGATCCGCTCGAACAGCAGCGTCGCGACGGCATCGGGCGTGGGCAGCGGACTGACCAACAGCGGTTCGATCCTCAACGCCGGCTCGGGTGCGGCCTTGTCCTCCACGTTCCTGAGCATCACCAATCAGGCCGGCGGCACGATCGCAACCGGCGGTACGACCGCGATTACGAGCAGCGGCTCCATCACGCTGATCAATCGCGGTACCGTCACCGGCAACGTCACGGGCGGCAATGCGAGAAGCCTGATCGACTCATCCGCCGGGCGGATCGCCGGCGCGGTGACGCTGGGGAGCGCGGACGACACGCTCGTCGTCCGCTACGACGGCACGCAACTGGTGACGGGGATCACGGGTACGATCGATGCCGGCGGCGGCGCCAATCTCGAGCAGGTGGCCGTTACCAGCGATACGACGATCAACACCCCCATCGCGTTGCTTGCCGGGTTCCAACAGTTCGGCGTCGCGACGAACGCCGGGGTGACCACGACGCTCGGTACCGGGTTCGTGCCGCCCGGTACGGTGCAGGTCTATGGTGGCGGGACACTCGTCAACCAGGCGACGATTTCGATGGCCGGTTCCGTCTTCGTGGTCAACGGCGTGGATTCGCCCGGTATTCAGCGGCTCGTCAACCAGGGCGTGCTGCAGAACACGTCGGCATCCGGGACCGCGATCCTGAGCCAGAGTGCTGGCTTCTCGGCCATCGTCAACGCCGGTACGATTATCTCCGCCAACGTCGGCGTCAGCGCGTTCCAGGCGAGTGTGGCGAACAGCGGTACGATCGACAGCGTGGGCACTGGCGTCACCATTTCGGGCAACGGCCTGGCGAACAGCGGCCAGATCCGCTCGAGCGGTGGCATCGGCGCGGTGCTGGGCGGCAATGTCGGCACGCTCTCCACCAACAGCGGGACAATCCAGGGCGCCACGATCGGTGTCGAAACCGCCGGCTTTCTGGTCAACACCGGGACCATTACGGCAACCAACGCGAACGGAACGGCGGTCGTGCTCGATCCGTACGGCGCGGTGTACAATCGCGCCGGTGGCGTCATCGGCAATGGCCGACAGGCGATCTCGGGCAACTCGTTCAACGAGATCGTCTCCAACGCCGGGACGATCAACGGCACCGTCACCCTGTCCTCCCTCTATTCGTTTGGCGGTAGCCAGCGGTATATCTCGTCCGGCGCGGGCGTGCTCAACGGCAATCTCGTCCTTGGTGCCGACGGCGTGCTGTTCACCGATCTCGCCAACAACGGGCCGGGTGCGTTTGCCGGAATCACCGGCACGGTTACCGCCGCAAGCGGCGCGCAACTGCGCTACCGCGTCTCGGGGGCACAGGCTGCGACGATCGGTCCGGTTGGCCCGTTCGCCACGCCGGTGTTCGAAGTGACGAGCGGCGGCGCCCTCACGTTGACCGCGCCCGGCACGGTCACGAAAACCCTGCAGCTGGCCGGAAGCGGATCGGTCGATGTCACTGCCGATTTCGCGACGGCGACCGGCCAAAGCGCAATCTCCACGATCCTGACCCTGTCGGATCAGCCGGGTTACGCCGGGACATCGAGTGCCTTGTCGATCGTCAGTCGGGGCACCATCGCCATCGTGCACGATCCGGCGGCGACCTTCTCGGCAGCCACCGCAGTCAGCCTCGGCAACGACGACCGCTTTACCAATCTCGGCACGATCACCGTCACCGATCACGGCACCACACCCTCCTATATCGCCGCGGTCGGCGGCGGCGCGGTCACCAATGCCGGCGCGATCCTGCTCGACGGGGGCTTCGGCGTACGCAGTACGTCCCTCGTCAATACCGGCAGCATCACCCAGATATCCGGTGGCGTCACGTCGGTCGGAGTGGAGTCGGGATCGGTCGACAACAGCGGAACGATCCGCGTCGGCGGGATTGCGGTTAGGGCATCCAACGGGAACGCCGTGATCAATTCGGGGACGATCGCAAGCACCGGCGGCATCGCCATCGGCGGCTCCGAAAGCTTCGCCGCTGCCATGATCGTCAACGGGGCGGGTGGTACGATCTCCGGTACCGGCGGCACCGCGGTCCGTCTGTACGGCGGTGCGCTCACCAACGCCGGGACGATCGGCGGCAGCGTCGATCTTGGGTACGGTTTTCCCCTTTATTCGGGCGCAGCGTCGCGATCGCTGTCGGGGAGCGCCTATGTCGCCGCCGGCGGCACGATCGCGGGGGACCTGCTGTTCGGCGATGGTGCCGATCTGTTTCTGCAAACCACTGATACGCTCGGTGTATCCGGCGTTATCGGTGGCGGCGGCGGGCGCGACATCTATGGGCGGCAGCTTGCGGTCAGCGGTACGGTGGCGCTCGAGCTGACGGGTGTCACCCGTTTCGAGGACCGGTTGGTCCAGGCGCTCGGCGCGCAGACCGTCGTGACCACGACGGCGGCAGCGCCGTTCAGCGGCACGCTTTACGCCGTCGGGAACGGCAATGTCGTCAACCAGGCGACGATTACGGGCGCCCTCACCACCCGTTCGCCCGCTTCGCAATCCTATCCCTTCTCGTTTGATTCGCTTTTCCCGCCGACCCAGGTCCTCGCCGCACTCACCAATTCCGGTTCGGTGGGCGGCGGCGTGTCTGGCGCGGTCGGGTCGTTCAGCAACAGCGGCTCGATCACCAGCAGCGGGGCGTTCCCTGACCAGGCGGTATCGCTATACGGCGGCGCGACGCTTGCCTTCGCCAACAGTGGGACGATCACGGCCCGGACGACCGGGTATAACGTACCGGCGGTCTATCTCGCGTCGAACGAAGCGATGTCGATCGCGAATAGCGGCCGGATCATCGGTGGCGGCCTGAGCGCGAACGTGTCGGGCACCACCGCCGCGCCGCTCTCGCTCGCCTTCATCAACTCCGGCACGCTCACGAGCGACCTCGTCACCGCGGAATTTCAGGTGAACAGCCTACGGGCGCCGATCGGGCAAGCGATCCGGATCGACAATAGCGGCACGATCGCCGCGCAGGGCACCACGACTACCAGCAACAGTAGCGGGCTGGCGGTCGCCATCGATCTGGCGAGCTATGAACCTAGCCAGCCGATCACCTACGCAATCACCAACAGCAATACGATTTCGGCGAGGTCCGCCGGTCCGGACTCCTTTGCCCTGGCCATGTCCGTCGGAGGTGCCGCCCTCTCGGGCACGATCACCAATACCGCATCGGGGCAGATCAGCGCAGTCGGGCCAAACGCGTTCGGCATCGTCGCCTACGGCGGGGCGCTTACCCTCGTCAACGCGGGAACGATCAGCGCTACGGGAAGCGATCTGAGCGTAGCGATCGAAACGTCCGGCGAGTCCGCCCACACGGTCCGCAACACCGGAACGATCATTGGTGACATCGCCTTCGCGGATGGTGCCGACTTGCTCGACAACGCGGGGGTGATCGACGGCAGGGTCACGTTCGGTGCGGGCGACGATACGCTCGTCCTGCGCACCGGAAGCGTCATCAGCGGGGCAATCGACGGTGGCCTCGGCACGGACACGCTGCGTCTTGCCAACCCCGCCGGTACCGTGCTGTCGGGCGCTGTAACCGGGTTCGATACCATCGACCTTGGCGGCACCGCGCTGACTGTAACGGGTACGCTCGGCAGCACCGGAGCGACGCTGTCGTTTACCGGCGGCGACGCTGCGGTGACGGTGGGGCGCGGTGGCAAGCTAGCCGGCACGATCGACCTCGGTGCCGGCAACGACAGCTTCCGGCTTTCGGCCGGCGGGTCGGTGGAGAGCACCGTATCGGGCGGTGCCGGTCGCAACGCGGCGACGCTGGACGTCACCGGCGACCAGACCCTGCCGGCGGGCCGGTTGACGAACTTCCAGCGACTGACCATCGAAGGCGGCGGCACTCTGACGCTTGCCGGTGGCGATTTTGCCTATGACGCGGTCACTGCGGCGGGCGGGCTTACCGTCGCCAGCGACGCGACCCTGACGGGCGCGGTGACTTTCGGCCCGGCGGACAATCGCCTAGTCGTCGCCGGGGGGTTCAGCGGATCGGTCGATGGCGGCGCGGGGTCGAACGGCATTGACGTTTCGGGCGGCAGCGTCGCGGCGCCGGTTGCCTTTTCGTCCGTCTCCAACATCCAGGCCTATCGCATGAGTGCCGGGTTCGCGACCGTCTCGGGCACCGCAGCCTTCGGCGGCGTGACGCTGACGGGCGGGCGGCTGGTCGGGCTGCCGGGATCGGTGCTGAACGCACAGACCTTTACCGTCGGGGCCGGTGCGACCTTCGGGTCGGCGGGGACGGTCAACGGAAACCTCGCGGTCGCCGGGACGCTCAGTCCCGGTGCCTCGCCCGGCACCATGACGGTCAACGGCAATGTCGCGCTCGCCGGCGGCTCCACGACCGTGTTTGAATTGACCCCGACCGTTTCGGACAAACTCGTCGTCAACGGCGCAGTTGTGATCGCAAACGGCGCAACCCTGCAATTCGCGCCGATCGGCACGTTGCGGCCCGGCGCGCGCTACGACCTGATCGTGGCGAGCGGCGGCATCACCGGCAGCTTCACCACCGTCGTAAAGCCCGACGGCGTCTTCGGTTTTCTGACGCAGGACGCGGGTCGGCTTGAACTGATCGGCCAGTTCGCCGATGCGGGCGGCTTCACGCCGCAGGTCAGTCGCAGCATCACCTACGCCAACGCGACGCTGGTGACGCAAGCCGCCACCAGCCCACTGTTCGCGGCGCTGCCGCTGCTCGTCTCCGCAGATGGCGGGCCCGGCGCACAGGCGTTCGCCCGGATCACGCCCGAACCCTATGCCTCGGCAACGCAGATCGGTACCGACGCCGCGCTCACGCTCACCGACGTCGCGCGTGGCCCGTCGTTCGCGACGACCGGCGACGGCGTTCATCCCTACACGTTCGCCGCGACGATCGGCGGAAACCACCGGCTCGGCGACGATCCCGCGAGCGGCGCAGCGGCGACCGCCAACCGGAGCTATGGCTTTCTGGGCGGCGTCGGCGTCGGCAGTGCCCGGTGGAACGTCGGGGCGTTCGGGGGCTATCTCAACTCCCGCCAGCGGATCGCCGCGCTCGGCGCGCAGACCCGCGCCGACGGCGCGGTCGCGGGTGTCCACGGCCGCTTCGCGACGTCAGGCGGCTTTGGCGTCACCGCCACCGCGCTGTACGGCGGCGGCGCGGCCGACACCACGCGCGTGTTGCCAGGAGCGGCTTCGGCGGCCGGCCGCTACGACCTGCACAGCTGGGCCGGCGATGTGCAGGTACGCTACGACTATGTGCTGCGATCGGGCTGGGCGGTGCGCCCCCATGCCGGCGTGACCTATCTGCGCACCACCCGCACCGCCGTGACGGAGACGAGCGCCAGTCCGTTCGCCTTGACCGTCGCGCGCGATCGCCATGTCGCGGGCTTCGCCGATGCTGGCATGGCGTTCGGGCGAAGCGAGGCGTCGGTCGCAGCGTTTCGGCCCTGGGTTTCGTTCGGCCTGCGGTATCAGGTCGAAGGACTGCAGACCGATACGCTCGCCGGATATGCGGGGGGCGCGCTGGCACTCGACGCCCGTGGCGCGCCGCGCACCCGTGCCGTCGGAACCGCCGAGGGCGGCATCGCCTATCGTCTGCCAAGCGGGCTCGATCTCTTCGCCTCGGCCGGCTCGCAGACCGGGACGGACGAGCATCAGGAAAGCCTCACAGCGGGCGCACGCCTTCGCTTCTGATCGCGGGCTGCGTCACGCCGCGATGCGTGACGTGCCCCTCCCCGCTTTCTCAAGGACGTCCGCGCCGCCCCGACGCGGCGCATGCCGTCTGCGGGGCGGGATCACCAGTGCTTTGCTTTGTCCTCGCAACCCGTTGGTGCAGAATGTCTTCACCCCGGCGATCGCGCTTGACCACGACCGGCCCGATGGCCGATAGCCCGGCGCGTCGATGTGGGAGAGACCGGGAAACACCCCGGCGCCGAAGGAGCAACCGCCCCGGAAACTCTCAGGCAAAAGGACCACCCGACGTACGACATCTGGAGAGTGACGCGGCTGGCGCGTCCGCCGACGGGATAGCGATCTCAGGCACAAGGGACAGAGGGGGCATGCACGGCCGGGCACTGACCGGCAGAAGGACCGCATGCTTCCCGACCTGGCCATCACCCCGCTCGACCGGGACATCCACCGTCCGATCAGCGTCGCTGAACTCTTCACGATCGGGATCGGGCCATCGAGCTCGCATACGGTAGGCCCGATGCGGGCGGCATTCGATTTCGCGCACCGCAGCCTTGCGCTCGAGGCCGCGCCGGTCCGCGTGACCTGCGACCTGTACGGCTCGCTTGCGCTGACCGGGCGCGGCCACGCCACCGATACCGCCACGATCCTCGGTCTCGCCGGCTGGGAGCCCGAGCGGCTCGACCCCGACGCCGCGCCGCGCATCCTCGCCGACATCCGGGCAAGCGGATCGCTGCTGCTCGGCGGGATCGCGACGGTCGCCTTCACCGCGGATGACGTCGTCTTCCATCCCCGCAAGTTCCTTCCCGAACATCCCAACGGCCTGACCTTCACCGCAACCTGCGCCGACGGCAGCAGCCACGCCGAGACCTATTTCTCGATCGGCGGGGGGGCGATCCTGCGGAAGGGCGCGCCCTGTGCCGCGACCAACATCGCGGTCCGCCATCCCTTCTCCTCCGGTGCCGACCTGTTGACGATCGGCGATGCGACCGGCCTCCCTATCGCCGACATCGTCCGCGCCAACGAAGAGGCGTGGCGCGACCCCGGGGAAACCGACGCGTTCCTCGACGCCGTCCGTGCCGCAATGAGCGCATGCATCGATCGCGGCATCGCACAGGATGGCATCCTTCCCGGCGGCCTGAAGGTGCGACGCCGCGCGCGCGCGCTGGCGGCGGACCTCACCGGAGAACAGCCCGGCAGCAACCCCGCCGAGGTGTTTGAATGGGTCAGCCTGTGGGCGCTCGCGGTCAACGAGGAGAATGCCGCAGGGGGTCGCGTCGTGACCGCCCCGACCAACGGCGCGGCGGGCGTCCTGCCAGCGGTGCTGCGCTTCTACGAAACGCTGGTCGCGGGGGCGACCGCGCAAGGGGCGCGGACCTTCCTGCTCACCGCAGCGGCGATCGGCATGCTGTACAAGAAGCGGGCGTCGATCTCCGCCGCTGAGATGGGCTGCCAGGGCGAGGTCGGCGTCGCCTGTTCGATGGCGGCAGGGGCGCTGGCGGCGGTGCTCGGCGGCAGCAACCGCCAGATCGAGAACGCCGCCGAGATCGGCATGGAGCACAATCTCGGCCTGACCTGCGATCCGATCGGCGGACTGGTGCAGATCCCGTGTATCGAACGCAACACGATGGGCGCGGTCAAGGCGATCAACGCGGCGTATCTCGCGATGCGCGGCGACGGCACGCACGTCGTCAGCCTCGACGCTGTCATCGAGACGATGCGGCAGACGGGGGAAGACATGCGCTCGAAATACAAGGAAACGAGCCTGGGCGGGCTGGCGGTAAACGTCGTCGAATGCTGACGTCCGCGGCGAGGCACGCAAAGGGATGCGGGCGGCGCTCGCGCTGGCAACGGGCACGGCGGGTGCGAGATGCGCCCTGCCACGCTGGTCGACGCGATCGTCGAGACGGCCATTGCAGCGCGGCGGCGGCAGATACCGCTGCTTCTTGCGAGCCGGTCGTCTGGCCCGGACGATGCCGATGACGGCAAAATGATCGTCCCGGCGACGCGCAGCGGTCATCTGGTGCGGGTTGATACCGCGGCGCTCTTGCGCGTCCTCGCGGACCGGCCCGATCTGCGTGTCGTCATTCGGCCAGCCATCGGCGATTTGGTGACGGTCGGCGAAGCGCTCGCGCAAGTGTCCGGCGACTGGCCGATACCGCCGCCACGCTGGCAAAGGAGCATACGCCGACCCGAGTCGTACTCGCCGCGCTCGACTGCTTTGCAACGGCCTGTATGCGCCACGATCTTTCCGGCCCGGCAGATCCTCCGGGTGCGATCCGACGCGATCTCGCGGAAGGTTCCGCTCCGATCCCGTGATCGTGGTCATGCGTGGCGGTCGTACGCGATCGTTCGTCGCGAACGGCAAAATTGATTCCGGTATCACACGCCCGGCAACGGCGGCCCGAGCTTGTCCAGCGCGCGCTGCAAGGCGAGGTCCCGTCGATCGATCAAGTCCGGTAGCGCGGTGCGAGCGAGGTCGAAACGAAGCTCGTGCATCGTCATGCCTGACCGATAGCCTTCCGGCCAGACCGCGGTCTGCTCGAAGCCGCAACGCTCGAAGAAGGGCGCAACCAGCGGCGATGTATCGACCGTGACGTAGCGCGTCGCAGGGGTCGCATGGCGGGCGACATGAAGGAGCCGCTCGAACACCAGCAATCCCCCGAGCCCGCACCGGTGATACTGCCGCCCCGCCATGCCCCAGTACAGCAAGGCCTTGTTGTAATGCTCCCAGACCTCATAGCCGCCGAACGCTGCCACGATGTTGTCGACGGTAACGATCAGCGCGGGTCCGTCGGGTTCGTCGAGCGTTTCCTCCAGCCACGCACCGTCCCCCGCACCGAAATATTCGGGCAGGTTGCTGTCGAAGATCGCGAGCACGGCGGGACGATCGGCCTGCGTAAAGTCGCGTACCGTGATCCGGCTCATGCGGCCTCGTCCCACAGCGCGACCGTCTCGAACGCATCCCCGGTGTCGCGAGTCCAGCAGCGCGATCTCCCCTCGCAGGTCGCAAGCGCGTGGACCGGGTCGATGAGGTGGGTCTCGATCGTTTCCGGCGCGAGACGGCGCGGCTCGCCGATCAATTTCGCATGCGCCTCCTTGATCGTCCAGCGTCGTAGCCACGCGCGCGGCTGGTCGGTCGGCTCGAGCGCCCGCAGTGCCTCGGCCTCGGTCTTGCTCAGCATGTCCCACAGCGGCGCCTGCGTATCGAGCGCTTCCCGATCAACCGCGATCGGTCTGGTCGCAACCCCGATCAGGCACCAGTCGCCGCGCTGCGACAGGCTGATGTACCAGCCCGCCGGGCTGGCCACGCGCGGTGCCCCCGCGCGGCTGCGCGAGAGCCGAACATCCGCGATCCGTCGTTCCGCCCGCCGCGCGACCAGCGCGCAGGCCAAGGCGTGGCGCGCCGTCGGCCCCTCGTCGGGCACCCGCCAGACGATCGGCGCCACGCCGCCGGGCAACGCCGATACCGGCCCGTCATGCCACGAGGGCGTCATGCCTCGGTCGCGATCCGGGCCGGGCTACCCTCCCAATTGGTACCGTCGGGCAGGGTTTCGCCCTTCATCACCACCGACAGATCGCCGAGCTGCGCATCGGCACCGATTTCGGCATCGTAGAGTACGATCGCAAGCGAGCCGATCGTCGCGCGGTCGCCGATGCGGATCGCCCCGACCTTCATCACCCGGTCCTCGAACAAATGAGTCTGGAGCCCGGCGAAGTCGTTGAGCGCGACATCGTCGCCGATCGTCACTAGGTCATGTTCGGTAAGATCGGTTGTGTCGATGTAGCAGCGCTTGCCAACCTTCGCGCCCATCAGCCGGAGATAGAGACCGATCCACGGCGTCCCGCGCAACGGTTCGAGCAGGTTGGCGACCGCGAGGTTCTCGTAGGTGGCGGTGACCAGTTCGGTGCGCCAGACAAAGGCGCTCCACAAGGGCGCGGTCGTCACCTTGTAGCGCCCGACGACGATCCACTTGAGCGCCAGAACGAACATCCCGCAGGCAAGACAGAAGCCGACATACAGGAAGGGGAAAGCCAGTCCGATCACCAGCCCGCCGCGTTCGAGATCGTCCAGGTCTCCGACCACCGACAGCAACAGGCTGAAGAAGACGAGGAATGCGGTCAACGACAAGGTCGTCCGAACCGCCTCGATCGACAGACGCGTCGCGATCAGCCCGCGCGAGGGATTGAAGCGCGCGCCCTCGTCGAACATCGTCGCGACCTGCCGCACCGGCAGCTTGAACGCAGGCGAGCCGAACCAGGTGCTGCCCCTCTCCATCGCGTCCGCCGGATCCTCGGGCGGCTTGGACAGCACGCCGATCAGCACCTCGTCGCCGATCTGGGCGCCACTCGGCAACAGTGCCGAATTGCCGATGAAGCTGCGCCGGCCGATCCGCGTGTGCGCCAGCTCGATCGTGCCATGCCCGATCTTCGCCGCGCCGAAGATCACCGAATCCGCGATGAAGCTCTCCGGCCCGATCTCGACCAGATCGGGCACGATCGCGCTCGCAGTCGAGATTTCCGCGCGCCGCCCGACCTTCACCCCAAGCGCGCGATACCAGGGGATGACATACAAGGTCGCGAAGATCGGGTGGAGCAGTCGCAACGCCAGGTCGTTGATCTGCTTCACCAGCCAGTAACGGACATAGAAACCGCTATCGAGCGCATAGGTGCCCGCCGCCACCTTGCCGAGGATCAGGCGCTTCGCGGCGACCGTCAGCACGCACATCATCACGATATAGGTGGTCGCCAGCAACGGGGAGACGAGCACATAGGTGTAGCCGTCGGTTGCCCAGTCGAGCTCCATCAGCGCGATCAGCCCGGGCGCGATCGGCAGGATCGCGATAATCGGCAACAGCAGCGCACCGATCAACAGCCCAAGCGTCGCCACGGGCGCTTCGCGCGTCCCGCGCATCGGACGGGCGGGTACGTCACCGGCAAACGCCGCCGGCGACCCGGTCCAGCGCTGCCGCGGCGGGACGATGGTCTCGCCGGGCAGCGCCGACATGTCGTCGAGCACCGCATCCTCGCCAAGCACCGCGTTGCGCCCGACCACTGCCTGCGACCCGACGAAAGCACCCGCACCGAGCTTCACGGTGCCAAGACGCAACAGCCCGCGTTCGACCGAGCTCGTCGCGATGATTGCCTGATCGCTGACGATCGCATCGTCGCCCGCCTCGAACAGGTCGGCGGTGTCGATGATGCCCGTCCCGATGTAGGCGCGCTTGCCGATTTTCGCGCCGAGCATCCGATAATAGCCGCGAACCATCGGCGTTCCTGCCAGATATGGCGTTGCGGTGACGCCAATGATGCGTCGAACGAGCCACCAGCGGAAATAATAGCTGCCCCACAGCGGATAATCGCCCGCCTTGAAGCGCCCGACGATCACCCATTTGGCGACGATGGAGAACAGCATCGAGGCGATCGGCACGATCGTGAAAAACACCGCGCTGAGGACCAGCGCACTGATCCGGTCCATGCGCCCGGCAAGATGGGTGTAGGCAATATAGGGCGAGAACCACTGCAACCCGGCAAGGGCATAGATCGGCAGCAACGCAATCGTCTGCGCCGCAACGCAAAGCTGCCGTTTCCACGCTGCGATCCGTACGAAGCTGCCCGCCTGTTGCACCGCCACCGGCGCCGCGCCGCCGACCCGCAACGCAAGCGCACGGATCGTGGGGGCGGCATAGACGTCTTCCAGCGACAGTCCCTGCAACCCCGGCACCTTGCGCGCGGCGGAGACGAGCCGTGCCGCCTTGAGCGAATGACCGCCAAGATCCTCGAAAAGATCATCAAGTACCGATACCGGCTGCGGCGCGAACGCTTCCGCCCAGACACGGTGCAGCTGTTCCTCGAGCGGGGTCGCCGGCGCCGTGACCGCGCGATCGGTATCGATGGAGATCTCGGGCTTGACCAGTGCCTTGCGATCCACCTTGCCCGAGGCAGGAAGAGTCGGAAGCGCGGCGAGCAGCTGATAGGCGGCAGGCCGCATGTAATTGGGCAACCGTTCGGCGACGCGGGTCTTGAGGTCCGCGACGTCGATCGTCTCACCCGTCCGGGCGACGATGAACGCGGCGAGGAATTCCGCCCCATCAGTATCGTTGAACAGTTGGACAACCGCCTGCGCGACGCCCGGCGCTTCCCCGATTACCGCCTCGATTTCGGCAAGTTCGACCCGGAACCCGCGAATCTTCACCTGCGTGTCGATCCGCCCGACGAAATCAATGTCACCCGCCGCATCGAGCCGCACCAGATCACCCGAGCGATAGACCCGCTCGGGACCGCCGGATACCGTGTCGAATGGCGTCGTGGTGAACTTTTCGGCGGTCAAATCGGGCCGGTTGACGTATCCGACGCCGACGCCGGGTCCGCCGATGATCAGCTCGCCTTCCTGCCCGGCGGGGACGGGCTGCAGCGCCTCGTCGACGATCCACGCGGTATACCCGGGCAAAGGCTTGCCGATCGTGATCCGCTGTCCGGGCTGGACTTCGGTCCAGGTCGCGGTAACCGAGGTTTCGGTCGGGCCATAGGTGTTGAGCAGCCGCAACCCCGGCCGGGCAAGCCGTCGCGGGAGATCGGGCGGACACGCCTCGCCGCCCATGTTGATGAGGCGAAGCGTCGGCACGGGATGCTCGACCAATGCAATCAACGATGGCACGACATGCCAGATTGTCGCGCCAGCCTCGGCGAGTGCGACCGCCACGTCGGGGCCACTCATCGCCAGCGCCTCGGTCGGCACGAGCAGCTTTGCACCGACAAAGAACGCGCTCCACATCGTCTCGACCGACATGTCGAACGCGAGGCTGAAGCCGCCGAAGACGATGTCGTGCGGCTCGAGCGCGAGAATCGCGCTTTCCGAGCGAACGAGGTGGCAGGCGTTGCCGTGGGTGATCATCACCCCCTTCGGACGCCCGGTCGTGCCCGACGTGTAAATGATGTACGCCAGATCGTCGGGCGTCGCGCCGGTTTCCGCGCGGTCGAGCGCTGCAACGGGTTCGGCGGCAAGATCCCCCAACTCCGCATCGATTGCCAGCGTGGCACCGGCGATATTCCCCGCCCGGCTCGCGACCGTCAGCGTCAGCTTGGCACCGCTATCCTCGACGATGAAGTCGATCCGGTCCTGTGGATATCCCCAGTCGACCGGGACATAGGCCGCCCCGGTCCGCAGCACACCGAGAATCGCCATATATTGGTCAAGCCCGCGGGGAAGGCACAGCACGACGCGGTCCCCGCGCCCGATGCCTTGCGCCCGCAGCCGATGCGCCAACGCCAGGCTCCGGCGCGCCAGCGTGTCGTAATTCCACGTCGTGCTGCGACCATATTCCTCGCTGGCGCCGATCAGCTGCAAGGCCGTCGCGGTTCCATCCTGCCGACATTGCACGTCGAACAACTCGTGCAGAAGCTCGTCCCGCGCATAGGGTTCATCGGGCCGGAGAGCGGGTGCGGGCGTAATCGACGCCTCGATAACGGTGTCGGCGGTTACGGGATTCAGCGTCGTCATTGCATCTGCCTGCATTCTAATACTTCAATATTTCGTGTCGTCCGGTGCATGACGGCATCCGGCGACGCGATCCTCCTCGATCGGGGCCTCGGCCAAGGAAGGGGAACCACGTCAATGGAGGCACTCCACCGATCATCGTCCGATCGGGAAATACGAGCGCATGGCCTATTGCCTGAATGACGATGAGGCGGCGGATGGTGACAGGCCTCTCCGGTTAACCATATTCTGCAGCCGAATGGCTGTGTTGAGCCATCAGGTCAATCCTGCTTTCAGGCGGTAACTGATTGTACGGATTGGGCTTCTATGCCGGTGACGGCTGCTTTGAAACGTTCCGCAAGCCGCGCCTTGCGGACAGAACGAACTGCCGTTCGCCAGCTTGCGTCAGATGCGAGGACCAGGCGAGCTCCACGTCGCTGCCGGGCGGAGTCCGAAGGCTCCTGTCGCGACGTTGCGCGGATCAGGTCTGCCCGTCGTGAACGAGGAGATCGCACCGTCATGATCGTTCAGCACGGTTCGACCACCTGATCAACTCGCCGTGAATCGCCCAATTCCCCGGCCAGCCTAATCCGCCCGCGCCTCCCGGCGACAGCGATCCGGGTCGGGTGCCGCCGCCGCACCATGCAGCGCCGTTAGTTCGGCGCGCGCGGCTGCCATATCGACGCGAAAGTCCGCCGAGCCGTGCCAGGCGGAAACCAACGCTCCCCCGGCCATATACCCCGCTTCTACTGCGCTGCGGCTGTGCGACCCGCAGATGAACCGGCTTTCCCCATAGATCCGCCCGCGGCGCAGGATCTCGGTGGCCCGCTCCGGCAGGAGCTCCGCCAGCACGAGCGCCGTCGACCAGCCAGTCACAGTATGCCCTGACGGATAATCGCCGTTGCGCGCCAGATGGTCGGTCCTTGCCTCACAAATCGCGCCGGGCTGGTCGAGATAGGGGCGCCGTACCGCGAAGTCGCGTTTCGCCCGCCCGACCATGCCGCCGTCGCTCATGCGCGCAAACAGCGTTGCCAGTTTGGGCGCGCTGCTGGCGTCGAGCTTCATCCCGAGCGCACAGGAAAATACCGTGAAGCGGTCATCGGTAACATCGGCCTTCGCCAGCGCCCATCGCGCACTGCCCTCCAGCGTCCGCGTTGAACGGAACGTTGCGCGGTCGTCCACATCGCGGGCGGAGCCGGTGCGCGGCGGGGCGGGCAGCACCCGCAGGAGGTTTGGCACCGGCATGCCATCGAGATAACCCGACGCAGGTTGGTCGGCCGCCACGAGCAGCAGCGCCGCCAGCGAGATCCCCGCCAGCTTCACTTGCCCGCCTCCAGATCGCCGCAGCCCGCCGGGCGTCGCACGGGGTTGCAGCGCGCCGTCATGCCGCCGGCGCGCGCGACGCGATACCCGCCAACGAACCGCGGATCCGCCCAGAGATAATCGGTCGACACGAACTGCGCGCCGCCCGCCAGCGCCGCGTCGCGCGGCCGCGTGTCGTTGATACGCGCCTCGCGCGTGTTCGCGTCGGCGCGCGTTCGCACGAGATAGCCCGCCGCGACGTCGCGGCGGATGCGGTCGGCGTCGCCGATCGGATCGTTGAGCGTCAGATAGGCCGCCGCCGGGGACTGCTCGTCGGTGTTGATGAAGAACACGCGTCCCTCGAGCGATTTCCGTGCACCGCGATAGACCGCTACCTTGGCGGGTGGCTCGTCGAGCGCGAACAGGAATTTGCCCCGCGACGCTTCAAGCAACGGCCAATTGCCCGCCAGCACCGCATCGCGCAGCGTTGGATATTTGCCCTGCACCGCATCGGGCGTGATGATCCTGCCTGGCGCCAGCACCGAACGAATCTCGGCATCGAGCGCATCATATGCGGCGCTGTCGAACGGCAGCGCATCGATCCCGCCGCGCGCGGCATTCTGATCGTCCTTGGCGTTGAACATCAGGAGGATCGGCACGTGGCGCGGATGTGCGTCCGACCAGCCGCGGATCGTCTTCAGGCAGTCGGTCAACAGGACACAGCTCGAGCTGTTGTCGATCCCGGCAATATGCAGAACCTTGAACCCCGATCGACGCAGTTTGGGATCGGCCGACCCGCGCGCATAGCGTCCGCCCTGCGGATCATAATTGACGTCGATCTCCAACTGCCGCGCGCCCGCGTCGAGTTGTTCTTCCAGCGGTCGGTGCGAATAATCGAGCGCGTCGGCCATCGTCGGGTTGGCCGCCCGCAGCTTCGCCATCGTTTCCGGAGGCATCGCCAGTTTGTAGCTGTTGTGCGTGCCGATCACGGCGATGTCGTTGATTCGCAGCGGTTGCGACTCCTGCGCCGCAGCAGGTGCGGCAAGCGTGAAAGCAGCGATACTGAGGGCAATACGCATAACACACTCCAAAACTGCCCCCCCCCGCAAACGGAGAGGGGGTATCGCCATGTCGTCGATCGACCGATTAGAATTCGGCGCTGACGCCGAAGGTGAAGGTCCGCCCGCTCGTCGTATAAACCTCGGTCCGCATGGCATCGATGCTGGCGAACTGCTGGATCGCGGTGTTCGTCAGGTTGATACCCTCGGCGATGAGGCGGACGCCCGGGCGGACATTGACGTGCGCCTGGAAATCGACGTTGTTGGTCGCCCTGATACCGCCGCCGGAATTGGCGAGCGCGTTGCCAGCGCTGGTCAGATAGCGGTCGCGATAGGCATCGGACACGCGCACGCCCCACATCGGATTTTCGTAATAGAGCGTCGCGTTGAACGCCCATTTCGACAGGTTGTCGAGCGGCAGCACGCGTGCGGTCGTCACGCCGCCGGTGGTGTAGAACGCCGTCCGCTGCCCGTCGAACCACGTGCCGTTGGCGGTGACGCCGAGGTTCTTGAGCGCCCCCGGCAGGAAGGTGAAGTCATGCTGGAACGCGGCTTCCACGCCCTTGATGTCCGCACCGGGACCGTTGATCGGCTGGCTCACGTCATACGGCGTGGTCGCATCCTGTCCCTGGATCAGCAGCGAGAGCGGCAGCCCCGTTTCGCCATAGGGAATCTGCTTCGAGGACGAGGTGATGAAGCTGTCCATGCTCTTGTAGAATGCGCCGATCGAGGCGAAGCCGTGCCGCCCCATATACCATTCGATCGATCCCTCGACCGAGCTTGCCTTATAGGGCTGGAGGAACGGATTGCCGAGGCTCAGCGACCCGCCGTTGGGCCGCGTGGTGATCGACCCCGCGGCGGCGAGATCGCCCAGTCCGGGCCGGTTGACGTTGCGGCTGGCGCTGACCCGGACGACGACGTCACGGACCACATCGAGCGCAAGGTTGGCAGCGGGCAGCCAGCCGTTGCTGTTGGTCCGGATGACGACCGGGACGAAGCCCGCCCCGGTAGCGAGATTGCCCGACGAGGTGAGATCGGTCGAATAATAGCGCAACCCGGCATTCGCGCGCAGCCGCATGCCCGCCAGTTGTGTGTCGAGATCGAACTGCGCGAACCCGGCCCAGGTATTTTCATCGACGCGATAGTCACTGCCTGCCTGCAGATTCGCGCGGGACAGATCGCGCTTGTCGCCGATCGCCGCATAGGTGCCGTCGACATCGCCCACAATATATTGAAGCAACGTGTCGACCGGCACGGTCTGCTTCAGATCGTTGGAGATTTGCGTGACCTTGGGGACATTGTGGAAGACCTTGTTGGCCCAGGTGTAGCCGCTGTTGACGAAGGCCTTGTATTCCCCGCCTAACTTCAGGGTCAGCGCGTCGTTGAGCCGATAGGCGGCGTCGAGCTTGCCGTTGGTGTAGCGGCTGGTGACCTTGTTCTCCTGCACGTCGAGCCGCTGGAGCGCCCAGTTGTTGGGATCGATCAGGTTGATACCGTAGCTGTTGACCGGAATAGTCGGGCGGATGTCGTAACTGAATGCGGTGTTCTTGGCCTCCATGAACACCTTGTCGAAAACCGGCTGCGCAAAATCGGATTCCTCGAACCCGCCAAGCGCGTGGATCGTCAGCCGTTCGGAGACATCCCAGCTGGCATTGGCGACCGACTGGTAGAAGTCGGTATGGTTCTTTACGACATGATGTTCCGACCGCAGATCGATGCCGGTGAAGCCCGCAGCACGCAGCGTGTTGGTATCGTCGATCACTGCCGATCGGATGACCTGCGTGCCGCCGATCGCGGTGCCTGTCAGCGGGTTCGCCCCAGCCGTTGCCAGCGCATAATCGTCGCGCTTGTCCCACAGCCGACCGTACAGCAGGTCGACGTCGAGCTTGAACGCGCTTCCGGGATGATATTGCAATGCCGTCGTAACGCCGAGCCGCTTGCGATCGGTATACCAGCTCGACGGCGACTGGGCGGTGGACTGCCACACGCCGCTCAGCAGCTTTGAGCGCGTTGCGGAATCGATCTCGGGGCCGATATTCGCGGCGTTATACTTGGTGAGGCCCCAGCCCCAGTTGCGATAGCCATATTCGTTGCTGCGAATGTTGCTGTAGGCGGCCGACACCAGCGCGCCGAAATCGCCCCAGCGCCCCGAAGCGAGGCCGACGAGGCGCGGCGTGATGCCGCTGGTGTTGGTGTTGGTCTGCCCCTTGGCCGAGACGACGAACTTGCTGCCCTTATAGTCGAACGGCCTGGCGGTGGTGAGCTGCACGGTGCCAGCGATGCCGCCCTCGTCCTGCTCGGCGGCGTAGGATTTCTGCACCGCGACGCGGTTGAACAGCTCGGACGCGAACAGGCTGTAGTCGAACGAGCGCGATCGCGAGACGTTGCCGCGATTGTCCATGCCCGACGCGGTGTTGCCGAGTACTTCCATGCCGTTCAGCTGTGTGCGTGTAAAATCGGCGCCGAGCCCGCGCAGCGCGATCTGGCGGCCTTCGCCGGTATCGCGGGTAATGGTGATCCCGGGAATCCGCTGCAGTGCTTCGGCAAGGTTGAGATCGGGAAAGGCGGCAATGTCGGTTGCAACGATCGCATCCTGCGCGCCGACCGCAGCGCGTTTCAGTTGCAGCGCCTCCGCAATGCTCTGGCGATAGCCGGTGACGACGATGTCAGTCCCGGACTCCTCGGGCGCACTGCCAAGGCCATTGCCAGCGTCTGGCGCGGACGCCGAAGCCAAGGCTGCGGTCGATGTGGTCGTGCGGGGTGTGGACGGACGGGACGCGCGTTTCACGACCACCACGCCGCCGCGCATCGCCGCCACGAGGTCCGTGCCACGCAACAGGTGATCGAGCGCCCCCTGCGCGGTAAACGCCCCGCGTACGCCGCTCGTGCGACGCCCGGCGACGACGGCTGGCGCGGCGACCACCTGCATCCCGCTGACACGCGAGAATTGTGAAAGCGCGGTGCGCACATCCGATGCCGCGATGTCGAAGTGCAGCGCGTTTCCTGCGACCGTCTCTGGCCGCGCCTGAGCAGCGACGGGCATCGCCAGTGCGACCGCCAGCGACAGAAACGATATCCCCCTGAAATACGTCATATGTTCCCCCCTCGGCGCGAATGCGCCACCGACGGGAAGACGGGCGCACCGCCCAATCTGGACAAAAGAATTTTGTTGCAGTGCAGCGTCAGTTCGATGGCGGTTTCGCGTCGTCGTTCCGCACCGCTACAAGTCGCAAACCGCCGCCCTCGTGGATGACATCAAAGCCATAGACCTCGCCGATCGCCCCGAGCAGGTCGGCCGCGTCGTCCAGTTTGAAACGGCCCGACAACGGCAGGCTGGCCAGCCTCGGCGGCGGTGCCGCAATGACGGGGCCGCGGCGGCGATTAAGCCGTTCGACGAGTTCGCCTAGCTGCATGTCGTCGGTATCGACCCAGGACTGACGGCGTTCCTGCTGGGTAAGATCGAACCGCATTGGTGCCGCAACCGTGCCGTGCGCGTAGCTCGACCGCCAGCCGGCGGGCACGTCCACCGCGTGATCATGGGGGGCGTCTTCCCCGAACCGCACGCGACCGCGATAGACCACGAGTTTCACCGCACGCGGGCCGAGATCGATCGAGAACGCCGTTCCGAGCACTTTCGTACGCGAATCACCCGCGCGCACGACGAATGGCCGTTCCCGCTCGTGTGCGACGTCGAAATAGGCTTCGCCTCGGCGCAGCGCGACGAACCGCGTGCGGGCGTCGATCCGGATATCGAGGCTGGTTGCGCCGTCCAGCTCTACGCGCGAGCCGTCGGCTAGTTGGACCACGCGCCGTTCGCCCCGCTGCGTCTCGATATGCTGGACGATCGCAGTCGCAGGGGGAAGCCCACCGCCCCGCCAGAACCCGACGCCAAGGGTCACGAGCAACAGGGCGCTGATCCCGGTGCCGATCGTGCGCCTACGCGTCTGGCGCATCTGGCGGACCGCTTCGTCGGACAGGCGTCCAGTCGCTGCCACCGCCGCAAGTGCCTCTCCGAGCGCGGGGTCCTCGAGAATGTGCCTGTGTGCAGGTTTTGCCTGCGATACGCTGCGCGTCACGCCCTGCTCCCCCCCGGCAAGCCGCGACGCTCCAGCGCCCGGCGCAGATCCGCCAGCGCGCGCGTGCAATGCTTGTCTACCGCCGCGACGCTCATGCCGAGGTCCTCCGCGACCACCGGACCGGAGACCCCGTCCAGCCGACGCCGCAGGAATATCTCGCGACGCAGCGGGGGCATGACCTTCAGCGCCCGCATCAGGATCCCGACCCTTTGCCGATAGTCGAGCATTTCCTCCGCAAGCGGAAGCGGACAGGCCAGACTCTCGATAAGCTCGGACGTCGTCGGCTGGGTGCGGATACTGCGGAAGTGATCGCGAACGAGGTTCCGCGCGACGGCGAAACAAAAGGCGGTGGCGTCGGCAACGGGGCGGGTACGACGATAATCGTACATCCGGACATACGTCTCCTGGACGATATCCTCCCCCGTCACCTGGTCACGCAGCCGCCCGCTGACGAAGCGGTGCAAGGCTTGCCGCAACGCGACCTCTTCCGCTGTGGCAATGCGCCGTTCCGCGATCGTTGCCGACTGTCTCACGAAATCGACCTGAATCGCACAGACCGTGCCGATCGCTGCGGCATGCTCATGATTTCTGCCCCATCGACCGGAGCTTATCTCCGCATCACGGCGCCGCGGTACCGGGGCGGTGTGAAACCTCGATGACAGGGTGCGTGTGTCGGTGCCGAGACGACCGTGGTTGTAATGCGAGCACTGCCTTCCGTGGAACCGACCGGACGCCTGCGGCCCCACGCCAGCTGTCGAGCGACTGACGGCCGCCCGCTACCGCAATACAGTTCATGCCCGCCTGGTGACGCCCTCCCGGATCAGGTCGAGCTGGCGATTTGTTGCGCGTTTCGACTGTCCCTGCCCAGACGAGTCTATAGCGCACGAAACCTTCGGGCAGTCCGGTCGACGTCTCCTAGGCAACAGTCAATTCTACGATCGGCTTTCGAACACCGACTTAATTTCACAGTGACCGTTGATGAACTGCATGTGGATTCAACAACCGTCGAAAAGGAATACAATCAGTGGTGACGAATCCGCGGAAAGGCCAACCATGTCGCGACCAACGGCATTTAGAAAGAAGGGCCGGAACTCCGCATCGCACAGCCCGACGAACGTCGTGGCTTGGCGCACTACCGCCGACGCGATCGCGGCGAAAGCCGTGCCGTCTTGGTCCGATCCCATCGATGGTAGCGTGACGTCCGACATCAGACGGCCCTCCATACTGTGCCGACCGGCGCTTCCGCCCCGGAAGGTTACGTAGGGATCATCCGCATATCTGGGGGCTGTGTCCATCCCATAGAGAAACTTGGACTTCCAAGGAGACTCGCATGAAAGCTCTGGTCTGGCATGGTAAGGAGGACATCCGCTACGACACGGTGTCCGATCCCGAAATCGAACATCCCCGCGATGCGATCATCAAGGTGACGAGCTGCGCGATCTGCGGCTCCGATCTTCACCTCTTTCACAATCTCATTCCAGCGATGCTGCCCGGCGACATCATGGGCCATGAGACCATGGGCGAGGTGGTGGATGTCGGCAGTGCGGCGAAAGGCACGCTCAAGAAAGGCGACCGCGTCGTCATTCCCTTCACGATCGTCTGCGGCGAGTGCGAGCAGTGCCGGCGCGGCAATTTCTCGGTGTGCGAGCAAACCAACCGCAAGAAGGAACTCGGCGACAAGGCGTTCGGGCATACGACCGCTGGCTTGTTCGGCTACACGCACCTCACCGGCGGCTATCCTGGAGGGCAGGCCGAGTATTTGCGTGTGCCGTTCGCCGACACCACCCACGTAAAGGTGCCCGACGGCATCGACGATGAAAAGCTCCTGTTCCTGTCGGACATCCTGCCAACCGGCTGGCAGGCCGCGGTCCAGGCGGACATCCAGCCTGGCGACACCGTCGCTATCTGGGGCTGTGGACCGGTCGGGCAGATGACGATCCGCTCTGCGATCCTGCTCGGCGCCAAGCAGGTGATCGCGATCGATTGCTTGCCTGAGCGGCTGTCGATGGCGGCGGCGGCCGGCGCGATCACGATCAACTTCGAGGAGGAGAGCGTCGTCGAGCGGCTCAACGAGCTGACGGGCGGCAAGGGCCCGCATAAGTGCATCGATGCGGTCGGGACCGAAAGCCATGTCAGCTTTGGCCAACCCGACACGATCCTCGACCGCGCCAAGCAGATGCTGATGCTGGAGAACGACCGTCCCCACGTGTTGCGGGAGATGATCTACGTCTGCCGCCCGGCCGGCGTCATCTCGATCATCGGTGTCTATCTTGGTCTGGTCGACAAGATCCCGATGGGGCAGGCGATGAACAAGGGCATGACCTTCCGCATGGCGCAGGCACACGTCCCGCGCTGGACCGGCGACCTGCTGCGCCGGATCGAGGACGATCAGATCGACCCCTCCTTCGTGATCACCACAAAGCCGATCTTGCTGACGGTCCCGAGATGTACCGCACCTTCCGCGACAAGGCCGACGGGTGCGTCAAAGTCATGCTCCGGCCCTGATCCAAAGCTGGAAAAAGGAGGTATCCATGTCCCTCGTAAACATCACTGGGATCGTCCGTTCGGAGGGTGATCCGCACATCGAAGATAAGGGCCCAAGCTCGCTTACTGGTGCCGACCGCCTAGCGCGCGCTCTTGGCTGGTTCTCGATTGGTCTGGGCGTGACCGAACTGGTGGCGCCCGGCCGCCTCGCGCGCGCGCTCGGGCTCGACGACAAGGCGGGATTGATCCGGGCGTATGGCGCACGCGAGTTGGCGAGCGCCATACCCACCCTGTCGGTGGACAAGCCGGTCGGCCTTACTGCGCGGATCGGCGGTGACGTGCTGGATCTCGGCACGCTCGCCACGGCGCTGCATCGCAACAACCCCAAGCGCGGGAACGCCGCCATCGCCACTGCGCTGGTCGCCGGGATCACGCTTCTGGACATCGCGGCTTATGCGGGCGTCAAAGCCGCGCATCGCCGCGAGCCGGGCAGCGACCGTAACTATTCGGAGCGCAGTGGCTTTCCCCGCGGAGCGCAGGCGTCACGTGGGCTGGCGCGGCAGGACTTCCAGATCCCGGCGGACCACCGCGCAGAAGGCATGGTCGCCGACGGGCTTCCGACGCTGGTCGCCTAGCTGCCCGGAGATCCTTGACGCATCGCGTCTCAAACGGTCCAGCGAAACGCGATGATCTTCGCCCGCATCAAAAACCGCTCTTACGCCGTCGCATAATGGGGCTTCCTATGAACGCCAAAGCATCTGAAACGCAACTTGACGCCGCAGCGAAAGCTGCTGTCACGATCAGCAGACCTGCCGAGGAACTCCGCACGTTGTGGCTGCGGCCGGACACTCAGGCTCGCATCTGGGCACACTTCGCGGATGTGGTGGCATTAGACAACCGCACTGCCGAATGGGTGGCTCACGGTCCCGCGGGCGGAGAATATCGGTGGCAGACCGAGATGGATGATAGCGCTACGAGCGAACTGCGCTGGTCCACTCTCGAGGGCGCCGACGTGGCCAACACGGGCTCGCTGGCCTTTCGGCCGGCACCCGGAGAACGCGGAACCGAGCTTCACCTCGACGTGCGGTTCGATCCGCCCGGTGGCGCCGTCGGGGAAGCCGTCAGCAAGCTGTTCCACATTGTTCCTCGCGAGATCGTGCTGAAGGCGCTCTACCAGTTCCGCGCGTTGGCCCTCACCGGCGAGATCCCGACGACAGATCCCCAGCCGGCCGCCCGCAACGGCGGCACCGATCACTAGGAGCAAACCAGATGCGCGCACTTTGCTGGAACGGCGTCAACGATCTTCGCGTCGAGACTGTCACCGACCCCGCTATCATCAACCCCAACGACGTGATCCTCAAGGTCCGCCTCTCGACCACGTGTGGGTCGGACCTTCACCTCATCGACGGCCTGATACCGACAATGAAAGCCGGCGACGTTCTCGGACACGAATTCATGGGCGAGATCGTCGATGTCGGACGCGAGGTGACGAAGGTTCAACGAGGCGATCGCGTCGTCGTGCCCTCCTTCATTTCCTGCGGGAGCTGCTGGTATTGCCAGCACGACCTCTACTCGCTCTGCGACACGACCCATCCAAAGCCAGAGTTGCAGGAGCCGCTCCTCGGGTATCCGACCGCCGGCATTTACGCCTACTCGCATGCGTTCGGTGGCTATGCGGGTGCGCACGCGGAGTATGTTCGCGTGCCGTTCGCCAACACCGACTGTTTCGCCGTGCCTGACGGCGTGTCAGATGAGGCAGCCTTGTTCATCTCCGACGCCGCGCCAACCGGCTTTATGGGGGCGGACTTCTGCAACATCCAGCGCGGCGATGTGGTCGCGGTCTGGGGCTGCGGCGGTGTCGGCCTGATGGCACAGCAAGGCGCCATGATCCTTGGTGCCGAGCGCGTGATAGCAATCGATCGCTTTCCTGAGCGGCTCGCTCAGGCCGCGGCGTTCGGCGCTATCACGCTCGACTACACGCAAGTCGACATCATCGAGGCGCTCAAGGAACTGACCGGCGGGCGGGGTCCCGACGCATGCATCGACGCAGTCGGGATGGAAGCGGGCGGCACTGGACTTCAACAAGCCTATGATCGGGTCAAGCAGGCGCTTTACATGGAAACCGATCGCGGTGCAGCGCTCCGGCAAGCCATGCTCGCGGTCCGCAAAGGCGGTACGCTCGTAATTCTTGGCGTCTACGGCCTGATGGACAAATTCCCGCTTGGATTGCTCATGAACAAAGGGGTCACTGTCCGGACTGCCCAGCAGCATGGACAAGCCTACGTGCCGCGCCTGCTCGAACATGCGCAGCGTGGCGAGCTGACGCCCGCTGCGCTAGCGACCCACCGCTTCTCGCTCGAGGACAGCCCGACCGGATATCACATGTTCAAGCACAAAGAGGATGGCTGCCTACGGGCCGTATTCATGCCCTGACCGGCGCCGCAGGAGCGTAGCCATGACTCTGGAACAGATGGGCGGGGTGGCGCTGATGCTGCTCTTCCTGGCGGACATCTTCCTGACCGTGCTCTACGCACGCGCAGGCACGGGTCTGCTAGCGCCACGCTGGAACCGGCTAGTTTGGGCAGCCATGAAGGGCATAGCCCGGCTGTTCAGTCGTCGTCGAGGCTTGATCCTGTCTTTTGCGGGGCCAGTGCTCGTGATCTTGCTGATTGCGTTCTGGGCGCTGGGGCTGACACTGGGTGCAGCGCTCATCATGCAGCCTGAGCTTGGTAGTGCGATCCGACCAAATAGCGGCGACACGCCGCGGGACATTGTCACCGCGCTGCTCGTCGGCGGGAACAGCCTATCGATCGTCGGCAGCGGCGACTACGCCCCACACACGACCGCCACCCGTCTTATGTTCCTGCT
>Ga0160428_1000936_pt1 | contig 26167 bp, 24 predicted proteins | sample SolpanmetagenomM_FD_108198 | JGI IMG/M metagenome (GOLD analysis project Ga0160428, IMG submission 108198) | Solar panel surface microbial communities from Lawrence Berkeley National Laboratory, California, USA - M | ecosystem: Engineered > Built environment > Solar panel > Unclassified ... | reverse complement strand
CTTGAAATTCAGGAACCGCCTTCATCGGCTGGAAACAGCGTTTCTGTGCGGTCAAAAAAACATTTGCATTTTAGTCAAATTATTGATTATCATGCACTTGATTTTTGAGCGCGTAAGTCCTATGACAGTCAAGATTAAAGCAAAATTATTTTCGTAACCTACTTGCCTGCCTTACGTTCTGTCTGCACCGGGCGTTGCCTGGTATTTTTATAAAATCCGAACTATAGTTTTCCACCGTGCCCAGACTATCTGCCACGCTTCCAGGTGCTAGCTGGGCCTTATTCTTCAGGTATTTCTCGCTATGGCTGCCCCCCAATTTCTATTTGCGACCGGCATCGAAAACAGCTACCCCACCATCGAGCATGGCAAGGTGCGGATGGACGAGCTGGAAAAATGTGGCCACTATAAATTCTGGAAAAAGGACTTCGACCTGGTGCAGGAGCTGGGCATCAGCTTCCTGCGCTACGGGCCGCCCATTCATACCACCTGGCTGGGCGTGGGCAAGTACGACTGGAGCTTTGCCGATGAGACGTTTAACGACCTGCACCGGCGCAACCTCATGCCCATCGTGGACTTGTGCCACTTCGGGGTGCCCGACTGGGTAGGCAATTTTCAGAACCCGGATTTTCCGCAGCTGTTCGCGCAGTACGCGGGCGATTTTGCCAAGCGCTTTCCGTGGGTGCAGCTCTACACGCCGGTGAACGAGATGTACGTCTGCGCTAAGTTTTCGGGCCTCTACGGGTGGTGGAACGAGCAGCTGGCCAGCGACAAGGGCTTTGTGACGGCGCTCAAGCACCTCGTCAAAGCCAACGTGCTGGCCATGCACGCCATCGTGGCCGTGCGGCCCGACGCACTCTTTATCCAGAGCGAGAGTAGCGAGTACTTCCACGCCGACAACCCGGCCGCCATCAAGCCCGCCGAGGTGATGAACGCGCGGCGCTTTCTGTCGCTGGATCTCAACTACGGCCGGCGCGTGGATTCGGAGATGTACGAGTACCTGCTGAGTAACGGTATGACCCACGCCGAGTACCACTTCTTCCTGAATAACAACCTGAAGCACTTGTGCATCATGGGTAACGACTACTACCGGACCAACGAGCACCGCGTGCACGACAACGGCAGTACCGAAGCCTCGGGCGAAATATTTGGCTACTACGCCATTACTACCCAGTACCACGACCGCTACCGCCTGCCTGTGATGCACACCGAAACCAACCTCGCGCAAGGCCCCAAGGGCGATGAGGCCGTGCAGTGGCTCAAAAAAGAATGGGCCAACGTGCTGCGCGTGCGCAACGACGGCGTGCCCATCATCGGCTTTACGTGGTACTCGCTCACCGACCAGGTAGACTGGGACTCGGCCCTGCGCGAAAACAAGGGCCACGTGAACCCCCTAGGCTTGTACGACTTAAATCGCAACATCCGGCCCGTGGGCACGGCCTACAAGCAGCTTATCGCCGACTGGCAGCAAGTGCTGCCCGCCCAGAGCCTGTGCCTGCAAATCCCGCTGGTGCTGCCGCAGGACAGCGAAACCGACCACGCCCAGCAGCAGAAAGACGTGGCCCGGCAAAACCACGCCACTACCTCGACGGCGACGGCTAATGCGGGGGCGCAGAGTTCGCATTGAGGTTGTGCGAACGCGGGCACCTCACGAGACCCCGCTGGGCCCGGCCCGTTAGGCCAACTAGCCGACTCCAAAAATATTACTGCAGTAAGCTAACAATCAAACTTATATCTCATGCGATTCCAAGAAAAAGTAGCCCTCGTGACTGGCGGGGCCAGCGGCATTGGCCTGGCCACTGCCAAGCGCCTGGCCTCGGAAGGCGCCCGCATCGTGCTGGTCGACCTCAACCAGGACCACCTCAACCAGGCCGTGCCGCAGGTGCAAAAAGCCGGCGCGCCCGAGGTGCTGCCCAGCCTCTGCAACGTGGCCAAGGAAGACGACGTGGTCGCCACCGTGCAGGCGGCGCTCGACAAGTTCGGCCGCCTCGACGTGATTGTCAACAACGCGGGGCTGATGCAGTTCACGCCCTTGGAAAAGCTCACCAGCGACGACTGGCTGCGGGTGCTGAGTGTAGACCTGCTGGGGAGCTTCTACTTTATCAAGCAGGGATTTCTGCACATGAAGCCGGGCGGGGCCATCGTCAACGTGGCGAGCATCCACGCCGTCGAAACCGAGGCGCTGGTGGCGCCCTATGCGGCGGCCAAGGCAGCAGTGTGCTCGCTCACGCGCTCGGCCGCCATCGAGGGCAAGCCCAAAGGCCTGCGCATCAACGCAGTACTGCCGGGAGCCGTGGACACGCCCATGCTCTGGAACAACCCCAACGTGAAGTCGGGTGTCGAGAAAATCAACCCCAGCGACGTGGGCAAGCCCGAGAACCTGGCCGCCGCCATCGCCTACCTGGCCTCTGACGATGCCCAGTTTGTGCAGGGCGCGGAACTGCGTGTGGATGGCGGCCGGCTGGACCACTTGTAGCCCCGGCCGCGCATGTTTACCCACTTTACGCCGGCCGAGCGGGCCATGCATGCCCCGGCCGACCGCCGCCAGTACATCGGCCTCTCACCGGGTGCGTGGCTGGCGCTCGGGGTGCTGCTGCTCGGCACGGTGGGCGCGGCCTGGTTTCACTACCTGGTGTTTGGCCTGCCGCCCGACCCCTCGGCCCACCTGCCGCCGCTCACGCTGGCCGACCCGCGCGGGTTTCCGTGGTGGGTGAGCGTGAGCCATTGGGTGAGCTTCTTTTTTTTGATGCTGCTCATTCGCAGTGGCTTATCCATCCTGGCCGACCACCCGCGCCTGTACTGGAACCGCGACAGCACGCCCGGCACCGAGTGGGCCCGCTTTACCCCCACGCGCGTGCCCGACAGCCCCACCTACACCGCCAAGGAAGATGCCCGCTACCTGAGCCCGGCCTGGGGCCTGCCCGGCTACCGGCACACGGTGGGCGTAGCCCGCAGCTGGCACTTCCTGACGGTGCCGTTTTTCGTGCTCAACGGCGTGGTGTTCGTGGTGCTGCTATTCTGCACCAACCAGTGGCGGCGGCTGGTGCCCACCTCCTGGCAGATACTGCCCGATGCGTGGAGCGTTTTCGTGCACTACGCCACGTTTCACTTTCCCATCGAGCCCGACGGCTTTTACCGCTACAATGCCATTCAGCAGCTCTCGTACTTCGGGGTGATCTTCATCCTGGCGCCGCTGGCCATGCTGACGGGGGTAGCCATGTCGCCGGCCATCGAAAACCGGTTTCACTGGTTTCCGCGCATCCTGGGGTTTGGCAGCCGGCAGGGGGCACGCTCGGTGCATTTTCTTGTCATGCTGGCCTTCGTGGGGTTTATTATCATCCACGTCACGCTGGTGGCCCTGACGGGGCTGACGCGCAACCTCAACCACCTGACGACTGGCACCGACACGCGCAACCCGGCTGGGCTCTACATCGGCTTGGCCATCGTGCTGGCCACGGTGGCCGCGTGCGTAGCCGCGCAGTGGGCGTCGTGGAACCGGCCGCGCACGCTCCAGCGCGCCGACGCTGCCCTCAACGGCCGGCTCTGGTACTACACCCTCAACCGGCTGCGGCCTAGGCCTTCCTTCCAGAAAAAGGACATCTCGCCTTACTTCTGGGTAAATGGCAAAATTCCGACTTCGGACGCGTGGCAGCAGCAGCTAGCCGCTAATTTCCAGGACTATAAGTTAACTGTTAAAGGCTTGGTTGATAACCCCGTGGAGCTGTCGCTGGCCTACCTCCAGCGCTTGGGCCACGCGCAAACCATCACCATGCACCACTGCATCCAGGGCTGGACCAGTATTGCCGAGTGGGGCGGCCTGCCTCTGCCGCAGCTCCTCGAGCTGGTGCGGCCGCAGGCGGCGGCCCACACGGTGGCCTTCTTCTCGTATGGCGAGGGCCTCTACGGCGGCGAGTACTACGACACGCTCAGCCTCGCCAACTGCCGCAAGCCCGGCTGCCTGCTGGCCTGGGAAATGAACGAGAAACCCCTGGCGCCCGAGCACGGCGCGCCCCTACGCCTGCGCATCGAAGACCAGCTCGGCTACAAGATGGTGAAGTGGATTCACACCATCGAATTTGTCGAAACTTACCAAACCCTAGGCAAAGGCTACGGCGGCAAAAGCGAGGACGACGAGTACTTCGACCTGCTGGCCGATACGTAAGCACGGGCGGCAGTTGCTCATTGCTTGCTAGCTCACCCTCAGCTGCCGCATTCTCTTAACGTTTCCTCCGGCTCGTGGCGGCCTTCGTGCTGTTATTGCGCGGGTAGTGAGCCCGCCAGGTCAGGGCTGAAAGCGACAAGCCCCCGTAAGAAGGCGCGAGGTAACGGAAAGGCGGGCGCTACGGACAGTCGGGAGGCGACTGTGTGGTAGCATCTTCCCGGGCTGTTGCCGGGCACCAAGCGGTGTCAGAGCCTGGGTAGTAGTGCTGTAGCATTCGCGCCAGCTGCGCCGATACCCGGCAGAGCACCAGCTCGGCCCTGCGCTGCTGCAAGCGGTAGTGGCAGGCCGCCAGCAGCCGGGCCGCCGTGGGAGACACGGCAGTGAGCAGCCAACAATCTACCCACACGGCCGGCTTGCCACTCTGCGCCGCGGCACTCAGGTATTGCGCCAGCTCTCGCTCCGAAGTGGTAGCCGGGTCGGAAGCCATCACGAGCAGGTAGGTGTCGGGTAGTAGTTCGTGGTGGATGATGAGCATGCGCAGCGAGGCTAGCAAAAGCTCGAAAAAACCGACGGCCAGCTTTTAGCGCTGAATTCTCCCGCCTGCCCGTCCGCGCTACGATAGCCACACTTTTCGCACTGAGTTTATTTAACGTTGACACTATTCATGGCTCGCTCTAGTCCCATTGCACCAAAGGCCAGTATTGCTTCACCCGCTTTCTCGATGCGCAGTGGCAAGTCGATTTGCTCATCGGCGGAAAATGGATTCAATACGTAATCCACCTGTCGGCCCTTCGGAAAGTTAGCATCTACCCCAAAGCGCAGGCGAGCATACACATCGGTGCCGAGCGTGGCTTGAATATCCTTCAAGCCGTTGTGCCCGCCCGCCGAGCCCTGGCCTTTCAGCCGCAGCTTGCCAAAGGGCAGCGCCAAATCGTCGGTCACCGCGACCATTTGCTCCACGGGTATTTTTAGCGTGCTCAGCCAGTGCGCGGCCGCTTTGCCGCTGAGGTTCATGAAGGTGGTTGGCTTTACCAGTACGTAGCTGTGGCCTTTGCTTTTAAACTCGGTGGTGAAGGCGTGGCGGCCCAGCTCAAAGCGCGGCGCCTCAAACTTGGCCGCCAAATAATCGGCTACCATGAAGCCAATATTGTGGCGGGTATCCGCATATTCGGGGCCGATATTACCCAGCGCAAGAACCAAAAATTTCATTGTCTGCTCCGCAGATTACGCGGACTTTTCGGATTAACTCGAATTTTGGGGACGATTATTTTTAGTTTAAAAAGCAAAAGGGCCACCTAAGCAGGTGGCCCTTTTGGGGAGAAATCGGGAGGCAATCGTCCACAAAATCCGATTAATCCGAAAAACCCGCGTAATCCGCGGGGCAGCTCTTACTTGTTGCCAGCCAGCTCGCCTTTCAGCGCCCGCGGGATGGTAACGGTAGCTACCGGAGCCTGGGGGTTGGTGAGGATGGTGAAGTTATTCACCTGCGCCTCGCTTACCTTAATTGACTTGCCTAGCTCCAGACCGCTGATGTCTAGCTCCACGCTGTCGGGCAGGTTTTCGGCCGAAGCCTTCACGCGCACTTTGCGCAGCTTGGTTACCAGTTTGCCACCAGCTAGCACGCCCGGCGATACGCCGACGAACTTCACGGGGATATCCATTTTCACTTCTTTGCCTTCTTCCAGCTCCAGGAAGTCAACGTGCAGCAGCATCTCGTTGACGGGGTGGAACTGGGAATCCTGCACGATGGCGCGGTACTGCGTACCTTCTACGTTCAGGTTCACGATGTGCGCCTCCGGGGTGTACAGCAATTCGCGGAACAAAATAGCGGGCACTGAGAAGTGCACTGTGTCTTTGCCACCGTACAGTACGCATGGCACTTGCGCGTCGAGGCGCAGCGCCTTAGCGTCTGTCTTGCCGAGATTCGCTCTTTTAAACCCTACAATCTCCAGGCTTTTCATAAAAGAAGTTGATTTGGAATGAATTAGCCGCCCGGCAACCCTTGCCGAAACGGGCCGCAAAGGTAGGGGTTTAGGGCGGAGAATCAAAGTGTTCTAGCTAAATAGCGAGCTGATGCTCTCGTGCGTGACCACGTTGCGAATAGCAGCGGCAAAGAGCGGAGCTAGCGAAATAACGCGCACTTTGTCGTTTACCTCGCGCTGCGGAATAGTATCGGTTGTGATAAGCTCGGTGAGCTGTGAGGCGCGGATGCGGGCGTGCGCCGGGCCACTGAGCAGCGGGTGCGTGATAACAGCACGCACCGAATTGGCGCCGCGCTCCATCACGAGGTCGGCGGCCTTGCAGATAGTGCCGGCCGTGTCCACCATGTCATCCACAAAAACCACATCCATGCCCTTCACATCGCCGATTACCTGCATCGAGGCAATCTCGTTGGCGCGCAGGCGCATTTTGTCGCAGACTACGATCTCGGCGCCAAACTTCTTGGCGAAGGCCCGGGTGCGCACCACACCGCCCACGTCGGGCGAGGCAAAGATGAGATTTTGAAGGTTTAAAGACTTTATGTAAGGCCCCGTTACGGTGGCGCCGTCGAGGTGGTCGACCGGAATATCGAAGAAGCCCTGGATCTGGCCAGCGTGCAGGTCGCAGGTCATGAGCCGGTCGGTACCAACACTTTGAATAATATTGGCGACGACTTTGGCCCCGATACTCACGCGCGGCTTGTCCTTGCGGTCCTGGCGGGCGTAGCCCATGTAGGGCATCACGATATTGACTTTGTGAGCCGAGGCGCGCTTGGCTGCATCCACCATCAGCATCAGTTCCATCAGGTTTTCGGAGGGGGGAAAGGTGCTTTGAATGAGAAAGACCTCGCAGCCCCGAATGCTCTCGTTGAAGCTCGGACCGAGCTCATTGTCGGCAAAGCGCTGAAGCGTGAGGTCGCCCAACGGCATGCCGTAGGCCTCGGCAATCTTGCGGCCCAGCTCTTGCGAGGCGCTGCCAGCGAATAGTTTAACGCGCGGTTCCATACTAATAAAGTAGGTCAAAAAAACAGCCTCCGCAGCGAGTGCTCGCGAACGAGCGCCCATCGTGGAGGCCAGCCAGTAAGAAGAGAAATAAAAAGCGAAAGGCGCCGACTTGCTCCCGGGAGGGAGAAGCCAGCGCCTTTGCGAGTTTGTCGAGCAGTGTCGTCGTTGTCCGACCAGGGCTCGAACCTGGACTTTCTTGAATCAAAATCAAGCGTGTTGCCAGTTACACCATCGGACAATTTCCCGTTGGGTGGTGTGCCGTTCGGGGCTGCAAAGGTACAACGGGAATAATACGAGGCAAGAGACGAGGCAAATTTTTTTAAAAAAAGTGCATGGTCAGGGTTCGCAAGCCGCTTTTCGCGGGGCGAAGGCACCGCAATGCTTCACGAGCGCTTCAGCTTTGAAAAGCCCGGTTTGAATCGTACTTTTGCACCCTTAAATAGTATTAACATAGTAAAACAAAACCAAATGGCGAATTCGGGCAAAATCACCCAGGTTATCGGCCCCGTGGTGGACGTGAGCTTCGCGGGCGAAAGCGACCTCCCCAACATTTTCGACGCGATGGAGGTGACCAAAGACAACGGCCAGGTGGTAATGTTGGAGTGCCAGCAGCACTTGGGCGAAGACCGGGTGCGCACCATTGCCATGGACTCGACCGAGGGCCTGACCCGCGGTGCCGAAGTGCGCAACCTGGGCCACGCTATCACGATGCCAACCGGCGACGGCGTGAAAGGCCGCTTGTTCAACGTTATCGGCCAAGCCATTGATGGTATTCCGCAGCCCAAGAGCACGGGCGGCTTGCCCATTCACCGCCACGCTCCCGCGTTTGAGGACCTGGCTACTTCGTCGGAAGTATTCTTCACGGGCATTAAAGTAATCGACCTGCTCGCTCCGTATGTGAAGGGTGGAAAGATTGGCTTGTTTGGTGGTGCCGGCGTGGGCAAAACCGTACTGATTCAAGAGCTTATAAACAACGTGGCGAAGGCTTATTCGGGTCTGTCGGTGTTTGCTGGCGTGGGTGAGCGCACCCGCGAGGGCAATGACTTGCTGCGCGAATTTATCGAAGCCAACATTATTCGCTACGGCGAAGCGTTCAAGCACTCGATGGAAGAAGGCGGCTGGGACCTGAGTAAGGTAGACATGGCTGAGATGGAAAAATCGCAGGCTACCCTCGTGTTCGGCCAAATGAACGAGCCCCCCGGAGCCCGTGCTCGCGTGGCTTTGTCGGGCCTCACCATCGCTGAGAGCTTCCGCGATGGCGATGGCACCGGGGCTGGCCGCGATATCCTGTTTTTTATCGACAACATCTTCCGCTTTACCCAGGCGGGTTCGGAGGTGTCGGCTCTCTTGGGCCGGATGCCATCGGCCGTCGGCTACCAGCCCACGCTGGCTACCGAAATGGGAGCCATGCAGGAGCGGATCACTTCGACCAAGCGCGGCTCGATTACCTCGGTGCAGGCCGTGTACGTGCCGGCCGATGACTTGACCGACCCAGCCCCGGCTAACACTTTTGCTCACTTGGACGCGACGACGGTACTGAGCCGTAAGATTGCTGAGCTGGGTATCTACCCGGCCGTGGATCCGCTTGACTCGACCTCGCGCATTCTTGACGCTACCATTCTTGGGGCCGAGCACTACAACACTGCCCAGCGCGTGAAAGAGATTTTGCAGCGCTATAAGGAGCTGCAAGACATCATCGCCATCCTGGGTATGGACGAGCTGTCGGAAGAAGACAAGCAGACCGTGAACCGCGCCCGGCGCGTGCAGCGCTTCCTGTCGCAGCCCTTTTTCGTGGCCGAGCAGTTCACGGGCCTGCAAGGCGTATTGGTTGACATTAAAGACACCATCAAGGGCTTTAATGAAATCATCGACGGCAAGTACGACCACTTGCCCGAGTCGGCTTTCAACCTCGTCGGTAATATTGAGGATGCCGTGGCTAAGGGCGAACGCCTGATGGCCGAAGCTAAGTAATTAAGTAGCTGTTAGCTTTCAGGCAGTAGCCGTTAGCTCCTCAAAGGTGTTAGCAGAAAAAGCCGCTAGCTAACAGCTGTAAGCTGAAACTATATGCGTTTAGAAATCATCACCCCCGACCGGAAAGTATTCGAAGGCGAAGCCACATCGGTGCGGTTTCCGGGTACCGATGGCTCGTTTGAGGTGCTCAACAACCACGCGCCGCTGATTGCCGCGCTGCGCGCTGGCGATGTGACCGTGACGGGGACCGGCGGCGGTACGTTTCACATCAGCGGCGGCATCGTGGAGGTGCTGCACAACCAAGTGATTGTGCTAGCCGAGTCAGCTTCGGCTTAAGGTTTTCGGTAGCTTAACCTGCGGGAGCGCCCGCGTTGGCTTCGGCTGGCGCGGGCGTTTTCATGCGTGGGTAGTAGGAGAATGAGTTCATTAGCTCGTGCCTGGTTAGGGCTTGGAGCCGGTAAACAGGCAGTAGCTGCGATAGGTGACAGCCTTTTGAGGCTGTTTTTCGTTCAGCAGTTATTCATATTCCTTACCGAACCCGTTTTTTCATGCCTATTACTGCCGAAACTAATATTTACACTCCGCGTCAGCGGTACGTGCTGCTGATCGTCACCCTGGTGGTGTTGGGATTGCTAGCGCTGTTTGGCATCTTGGAATACCTGACCGCTTTTCTGGGGGCGGGCATTCTGTATGTAGTGTTCCGGCCGTGGTTTACGGCGCTGGTGCATAAGCGACACTGGAACCGAACCCTGGTGACGACTATGCTGCTGCTATTTGCGGTGGTGGTACTCATCATTCCTTTTTTTGCGCTGACCTCACTGCTCATCGACCGGGTGCGCGAGCTGACTCAGCACACCGACGACATCTTGGCCGTGGTGCAGCGGGTCGAACGCAAGTTCGGCATCCAGGTGACGCAGCAGGCGCAAGTACGCCAGCTATTGCAGCAAGGCGCCGCCCGCGTGAGCCAATGGATCCCCACCCTAGCTAGCAGCGTGCTCAACGTTATCGTGATTGTGGGCCTGATGCTCTTTACGATGTACTACCTGTTTATGCAGGAAGAAGCTTTTCTGGCGGGGCTGCATCGGTTTTTGCCTTTCCAGGAAAAGACGTTGGATGAACTGAATGAATCGCTGCGTAATAATGTGAACGCCAACGTGCTGGGGCAGGCGCTGGTGGCCCTGGTACAAGGCTTGCTCACGGGAGCTACGCTGTGGATATTCGGCGTGCCGAGCCCGGCCTTTTGGACCGTCATTGCTTTTTTTATGGCCTTTATTCCGGTTTTAGGTACGCCCTTAGTGTGGGGCCCGGCGGCTATTTACCAATTTGTGCAAGGGCAAACTGAGCAAGGTATTGGCATCCTGCTAGTAGGAGTAGTAATAATTATCAACATTGATAACCTGCTGCGCATCTGGCTAGCCAAGTACATGGGCAACATTCACCCTTGGGTAACGCTGGTGGGCCTCACGCTGGGCGTGCAGATTTTCGGGATTGTGGGCCTAGTGATGGGGCCGCTGCTGTTGTCTTACCTCATCGTGCTGATGCAAGTTTTTGCCCGCGAAAATGTTGCGTTGCGCCACTTGCTGCCAGCTACGATCATCGGCAAAGCTGAAGGGATAGTAGACGAAAAAATTAGGGAAACAAGTGAGATTGGTGAAATCCGCAGGACAAAATAGCGAAGCTCTGGCTAACTAGCCTCGGCAGTGAGTACCGAAGTAGATTGAGTGAAATAGCTCAACAAAAAGGCCCTCTGGATATTCCAGAGGGCCTTTCTTATAGATTATAAAACCCAGGTGAATTACTCAACTGCTACGCGGCGCGAGTAAAGCTGGCCATCAGCCGTCTGGCACAGCACCGTGTACAGGCCCGCCGATACCGGAGCGGCGAGGGTGTGGCGCGTGGCCGCCGCAGCACTGAGCGCTAGCGAACCTTGCCAAACGTTGCGGCCTAGCGCGTCGACCACGCGCACCGTAGCGGCACCTTGCACAGTGGGCAGCGTCAGCGTCAGGCTCTGGCCGCCCGCTACTGGGTTGGGGTAAGCTTGCAGTGACGACGACTCGGTGATGGCTGCTTGCGTGGCCAATACACCGTTGGTTACCTGTATATTGGAGAGGTAGAGGTGGTTGCCGTACTGGTTGAAGGCCACGAAGCGCAGGTACACCTGCTGGTTGTGGTAGGCCGACAGGTCTACCTTCTCCTGGCGCCACTGGCTTACGGCAGTAGGCGTGTAAAACGCCTGGCGAAATAGGGTAGTAGGTAGGCTATCGGCGGCCGACTTCAGGTACACGCGGCCCAGGCGGGTGTTGGAGCAGGCTGTGTAGACGTCGATTGCCAGCGAGTCGTTGTAGCTAGCGGCTACTGGCCCGCCAGCAGCGTATGCCAGGTCGAAACGCAGGAAAGCGCGCGACTGATTGCGGAGGTCGAACGCCGGCGTTTGCAGCGTGTCGCGTTGGTTGACGGTCGCGTAGTCGAAGAAGTTCATATCGACCACGGTGCCGCGGGTGCCATCGCGCTTCAGCACGTTGCTAGCAGTAGCCCAGGTGATATCATTATCAGGGTTGAGCACGCCCCAGGTAGTGGGGATGCCCGAGGCGAACGACTCGGTGTAGGGGATGGCCAAAGCCGCGCCCTGCACTTGCACGGTGAAGGTCTTCGTAGTGCTGCCATTGGCGTTGGTAGCTGTGAGCGTGGCTGTGTACGTGCCAGTTGTGGCGTAGGTCACGACGGGGCTCTGGGCCGTGCTGGTAGCGGGCGAGCCGCCAGGGAAAGCCCAGCTAATGCTGCTCACGCACTGGGTAGACGTGTTAGCGAAGCTGATGCGGCCACCGGGGCAGATGGGCGCTTGGCGCACGGCGAAGTTGGCTACTGGCAGGGCGCTCGATACGGTCACCGCGTTGGCCGTAGTGCGGGTCGAGGAGCCGTTGGCGTTTGTGACTGTCAGGGTCACGCTGTAAATGCCAGCAGTGTTGTAAGTTACTACGGGGTTTTGGGCGGTGCTAGTGGCCGGCGTGCCGCCGGGGAAGCTCCACGCCCAGGAGGTAGGCGCCAGCAGCGAAGCATCGGTAAACTGTACCGTAGAGCCAGGGCACAGGGCTGTGGCAGTAGCCGACGGGGTAAACGTAGCAACCGGCGACGCCGTGCCGTTATCAACCGTTACATCGTCGAAAGCCCGGCCCCCGCGACGGGCAGCTACGGCAGCGTCTACTTGCAGGCTAGCGCCATAGCGCTGGAAACGGATGCGCGTATCGGCGCCTAGCGTGAGGTTGTTGGCCTGGGCAAACTGGACCAAGTCCACGGTTACCGTTTTGTAGTCGGTCGTGGCGTTGGCGCCGGTCAGGTTGGCCAGGCGGTACCAGGTAGTACCGCCATCCACGCTCAACGCTACCCCATCGGTGGCGCTGGTTGTAGTGAAGGTAGCGGGCATGATTTCGTCTACTTCGCCCAAAATCTTCTTGTGCTTAAAGCTCAGCACGTAGCTGTTGGCTGGGGTGCTCAGGTTGAGGCGCAACGTAGCTTCGCTGGTACCTACCCCAATAATATAAGTTGGGATAAAGTTGTCGAGCACAAGCTGACCGGGTGCCGAAGCCGGCGCAAAGTCAGTGCGTACTACCGAGCGGCCAGCTCCCCGACCTTCGATCTGCCAGGCGCGCGCCAAGCCGGTGTTTTCAAACGTCTCGACAAAGGGTGCCGCTACGGGTGTAGGCAAGCCATAGATAGCCGCGTAAGCGTTAATCAAGCCGGCGCCCGACAAATTATCGTAGCCGGTAGTCAGAATATCGGTCGCCGTGGCCTTTAGCTGGGCATTGAGCCGCGACGCTGTAAGCGTAGGCTGGGCCTGCCAGAGCAGCGCCGCTACGGCCGCCGCATTGGGCGCCGCCGCCGAAGTTCCGCCAAAGAACAAGCCATCGGCTGGGTCGGGGGTAGCATTGCCACCGAAGAACGTGGTGCTCACGAAGTCGATCGACGTGAAGTCGGGCTTCTGGCGCACTACCGGGGTGGCCAGCAGTGCCCCGAGTGGGCCAAACAGATAAGTCGGCTGCCCTTTTGACGTGTAAGACTCCACGGCAAGGCGATTGTACGACGGGGCAGCCGCCACAGACATGCTGTTGGGCGAAGCGTGGTGGCCCGTTACGGTACCGCTGTGCGTCCAGTATTTGGTAGGTGCGAAGGCGGATCCGTAACCGATGTATTTCACGCGGGCCGGGTCGGCGGTACCGGCCCGGCGGTTCAGAATCAGGTTGTAGGCCGTGACGGTGCTCGTGCTGCCGTTGGTGAAGCTGATGATTTCGCCGGGCGTTTGGTTGGCGATGTTGTTGGTGGTGGCGCGGGCCACGGTGTCGCCGCGCTGGGCGGCGCTGGCACGGGCGACAACCAGGTAGGCGTCGAGGTCAGTCTTCACCCCATTGGCAGTATAAAACGGGTCGCTCCACTGAATAGCAAGCCGAAACGCGCCTGCCGCCGGAATCGTGAAGGGCTGGCGCGTATCGGTGGCCGCGCCGGTCGAGATCCCAAAGTTCAGGTCGGCTGCGCCGCCAGTCGTGGCAGTAAAGGTCGGGCTCACGTATTCTGAAGACTTATCGGCGTAGTTGCCGGCCGAAGAGTAATAGGCTACGCCGTGGGTCGCCACCACTTCTTCTACCGCCTGCGCGATAACGCCGTCCTGAAACATCGGCTCGTTGAGGTAGCTGATATCATCAACCAGGATTTTGCAGTTGCCCAGCGTCGGGTCCGACAAGCCATAAATCTGGTCGGCAAAGTTGGCTTCTCCCTGGTAGATGCCGCTGAACGCCTTGCCCGCGCCGGGTGCCAGGTCGTGAATCAACTCAATCATGGCGCGGCCCTCGTCGGTACCCGTGGCAGGGTCTTGCAGCACCTGCACGTTGGCCGGCAAGTCGCCCGAAGCAATGCCCGCCGCGGCGCCTTTGAGGGCATTGTACGAGTCGCTCATCACCCCGATGCGGACGCCGGTACCATCGTAGCCATTAGCAGCGCCGCGCACACGGGCGGCTTCGAGCACAAAATCAGCCTGGTTCTGAATGCGGCCCGAATTGGTAATCGGCGCTTCTACGGGCAGCACGCCCAGTAAGCCATTGGTGGCCAGCGAGCTAATGCCCGCCGCGCCCGGGGCTAGCTGCTCGATGGGAAGCTGCCCCTCGATAAAGTGAAACTTACTTTTATCGGATACTACTACAAAGCCGCGGGCTTCGAGCAGCGGGCGCAGGGCGGCCACGTCTTTGGCCGTGATGCGCACCGTCACGAGCTGGCTGGCATCATCGAGCAAGAGGTCGGGGAAGGTGGCTTGTAGCTGGGCTTTTTTTCCCGCCGCCACCTTGGTGTGTGCTTGCTGGTAAAGCAGCTGGAGGTTGCCCCCAATGCGTGAGCTAGGGTCAACGCGGCCGGCCACCGTGGTCGGTGTAGGCTTCACTACTGCCCGGTGTAGCTGAGTGGGCAGCTCAGTTTGAGCTAGCCCGTAGGTAGACGCTGCGCAGATACCTAGTATAGTAAATAGGTTTTTCAATAGGAAAAGAATTAAAGGAGGACTAACAAATATAAAGTGAACTTCGAATGAAACAAGTAAGTGGCTATACTTTATAGTCACTCTCCAGAGCCCACGATTTTTAGCAATAAGGTCAGCGGGAAATCGGAATTAGACTGAATATATAAAAAATATTACTTAGCCAGAAAAAATGCCCGCTAGAACATATAACGGGCATTTTTTCTGACTAATTTTCGGTGAGCAGCTTGCTCAGTTAGGGGCAACGAGCGGCTTACTGATAGCTAGCCGCTTTTTACTCCACGGCTACGTGGCGGGAGTGGAGCAGGCCGTCGGCCGTTTGGCACAGCACGGTGTAGAGGCCCGCCGCGAGCGGCGCCGCGAGCGTATAGTGCGTAGCAGCGCCCGCGTTCAGGACCAAGCTGCCCTGCCAGATGTTGCGGCCCAAAGCATCAACTACGCGCAGTGCCGCCGTGCCCGCCGCGGTGGGCAGCGTTAGAGTCAGGCTTTGGCCGCCCGCCACTGGGTTGGGGTAGGCTTGCAAGGAGGGCGACTCGGCCAGGGCGGCTTTCGTAGCCAGTACCGTGTTGGCCACCTGGACATTGGAAAGGTAGAGGTGGTTACCGTTTTGGTTGAAAGCCACGAAGCGCAGGTACACCTGTTGGTTGAGGTAGGCCGAGAGGTCAATAATCTCGGTGCGCCACTGGCTCACCGACGAAGGCGTATAGGCTGCGTCGCGAAACAGCGTAGTACCCAGGCCGGTGAGGGCCGATTTGAGGTACACGCGGCCCAGGCGAGTGTTGGTGCAGGCGGTGTACACGTCGACGGCCAGCGAATCGTTGTTGGCCGTAGGCACGGCGGCTACCGGGGCGTACGCCAGGTCGAAACGCAGGAAAGCCAGCGACTGGTTACGCAAGTCAAACGAGGGCGTTTGGAGGGTATCGCGCTGGCTAAGAGTAGCGTAGTTGTAAAAATTCATGTCGGCTACGGCGCCTCGGGTGCCATCTTTGCGCAGGATGTTGCTGGTGCTGACCCACGTAATACCATTGTCGGGGTTGATGACGCGCTACGTAGCGGGGATGCCGCTCGCCAGGGTTTCGGTGTACGGGATAGCCAAAGCCACGCCCTGCACAGTTACCACAAATGTCTGGGTGCTGCTGCCATTAGCATTGGTAGCCGTGAGGGTGGCTGTGTACGTGCCAGCCGTGGCGTAAGTCACGACGGGGCTCTGGGCCGTGCTGGTAGCGGGCGAGCCGCCGGGAAAGCCCAGCTAATACTGCTCACGCACTGCGTCGAAGTATTGGTAAAGACGATTTTACCACCCGGGCAAATGGGGGTTTGGCGGTTGGTGAAGCTCGCCACCGGCGCGGCGCTCGATACGGTGACTATTCCCGTGAGGGTGCGGCTGGAAGTACCAGCGGCGTTGGGCACGGTCAGCGTAGCATTGTAGGTGCCAGCGGTAGCGTAGGTGACGGTCGGGTTGGCAGCGGTGCTGGTAGCCGGGGTGCCGCCCGGAAAGCTCCAGAAGTAGCTGGTAGGGGCAAAAAGCGAAGCATCCCGAAACTGCACGCTGCTGCCGGGGCAAATAGGCGCCGTAGCCGTGGTATTAAATTGGGCCACCGGGGCCGACGTTACGGCGGCCCCGGTCACCGTAACATCGTCGAAGGCCCGGCCGCCGCGTCGCGTCGCCGCGTAGCTATCTGCCTGGCCCGAGCCGCTGCGTTGACAGCGGATAAGCACGTCGCTGCCCAGCGTCAGGTTGTTGGCCGTGGCTAGGGTATTGAGGTTTACGCTCACCAGCTGATAATCGGTAGTGGCGCTGGCACCCGTGAGGTCGGCAATCCGGTACCAGGTAGCACCCCCATCCGCGCTCAGGGCTACTCCGTCGGAGGCGCTGCCAGTGCTAGTGTTGGAGAACGTGAGCGGCATGGCATTATCGACCTTCCCGGTAAACTTCTTGTGGCGGAAAGAAAGGACGTAGCCGCCCGTGGCGGTCGTGCTCAAGTTGAGGTGTAGCGTAGCCTCAGCCACGCAGGCATCAGTATAATCATAGAAATTGTAGTACGGAAAAAAGCCATCCAGCACGAGGTGGCCCGGTGTGGAGGCGGGGCCATAGTCGCTCCGCACAATAGCCCGGACCGGCCCCCGGCCCTGAATGTCCCAGGCCGAGCTAAGGCCCGCCGCGTCGAAGGTTTCGACGAAGGGTGCGGGGGCGGCCGTCACCGACCCGTAAATGGCTCGGTAGGCATTGATCAACCCGGCCCCGGTGAGGGTATCGAAGCCGGTGTCGCCGATATCAAGCGCCGTGCTTTGCAGGCGGCTGCTTACCTGGGCAGGAGTGAGGGCGGGCTGGGCTTGCAATAGCAAGGCGGCAACTCCTGCTGCATTGGGAGCGGCCGCCGAGGTGCCAAAAAACAGGTAACCGTCCTTAGGATCGGGGGTTGCCGAGCCAAAGAAGGTCGTGCTCGTTCCATCTATCGACGTAAAGTCGGGCTTGAGACGCACGGTCGGCGTGGCGAGGGCCGTGCCATCGGCCGCAAAGAGGTAAGTAGGCTGGCCTTTAGAGGAAAAATGCTCTGGCGCCAGCCGGTTGTACGACGGCGCTGCTGCCCCCGCCATGGCGCCAGTAGCCGCGTGGTGGCCTACTACGGTGCCGCTGTGCGTGAAGTACTCAGCGGGCATCACATTCGCGCCATCGCCAAAATCAATGTATTTCACCCGCGTCGGGTTGGCCGTGCCTCGGTAGCAGCTGATAACCAGGTCGAACTCGGTGTCGGTGTCGTTATTATTAATGTAGTAAAGCAGCTCGGTTGGCGTTTGGCTGCTGATGTTATCGCTATTGCTCACTGCCACAGTATCGCCCGGCTGCACCAAGCCATTGGCGCGGGTCTTAACCAGCAATATATCTAAGTCGGTTTTGACGCCGGCGCTGGTATAGAAAGGGTCGCTCCATTGCAGCTCAATAAGCAAGGGAGAACCCTTCGGAATGGAGTAGTGCTGGCGGGTGTCGGAGGCGCCCCCGGGGCTAAAGCTAGCGCCGAAGTCCAGGTCGGCACTGCCGGTAGGAGTGGCCAGAGCCTTGAAAACTGGGGCCGCGTATTCGCACGAATAATCAGCGTCATTACCCGCCGAGCTGAAGTAAGACACGCCCAGCCGGCTGGCGGCTTCGTTCACCGCCTGCGCCACTACCCCGTCCTGAAACATGGGCTCGTCGAAGTACGAAATATCATCGACAATGACCTTGCAGTTGCCCAGCGTCGGGTCGGCCAACTTCAGCAGCTGGTCGGCAAAATTGGCTTCCCCATTGTACACCGAGCTGAAGGCCAGGCCCGCATCGGGAGCAATGTCGTGGATTAGCTCCAGCATGGCGCGGCCTTCGTCGCTGCCTCCCTACGCGGCGGTAAGGTCTTGCAGCACCTGCACATTGGCTGGCAGGTCGCCGGAACTTACCCCCGCCGCGGCGCCGCCCAGAGAGTTATACGAATCGCTCAGCACTCCCACGCGCTGGTTCTTACCGCTGTAGTCGGCTTGGGCGCCCCGCACCCGGTACGATTCGAGCAGGTAGTCGGCCTGGTTTTGCACCCGCCCCGCACTGGTAATGGGCCGCTACACGGCCCGTACCCCGAGTAGTCCCCGTGGCGCCAGCGCCTCGATACCGGCCGGGCCGGGTGCCAACTGGCTGATGGGCAGCTGCCCCTCCATAAAATGCAGGCTAGCTTTCTCGGCCATCGTCACGAAGCCGCGGGCCTCCAGGACGGGGCGCAGGGCTGCTACGTCCTGGGCCGTAATGCGCACCAATACCGACGAGGCGCTCGCACTGCTGGGCATTACCAGCATCGGAAAGGCGGCGCGCAAGGTAGCCGGGGCAGCGGTGCCTTTGCTGCCAGTAGCGGCGGCTGGGCTGGTGGCGTAGCGGTACACCTGCCGCAAGTCGCTACTAATGCGCGACTTGGCCAGGGTATAGACTGGCAGGGCTGGCCAGGCAGTGGTGCCCGTGGAGCGATGCAGCTTGGTTGGTAGATCCAGTTGTTAGCCTCGGGCACCGATGACTACGGCGCACAGCCCCAAAATAGCTAAAGCTGGTTTCATAAAAATAAATAAAGGGTGTTTGCAAATGTAATCGTAATTTTTAGTTGGGATTACTTAATAAATGAATTTATAGTAGTTATCTGATGCTGCTGATTACTAAGCCACTGGGCGGCCACTCAGGAATGGGGCCGGGCCCCAGGCTATTCCCAATTATCCTCGGCTGGCTCCCCGTAGTGCCCGCTGTCTCCCTACCTTCGCTTTCCTATGGACTTGAACCCGATTCACCCCAAAATCACCCCGATTTACCAAACCTCGGTTTTTAAATTTGGCTCCCTAGCCGAGCTCGAAGAGTACTATACTGCGCCGGGCCGGGGGGGCAGGTATGGCTACTCCCGCTCCGAGCACCCCAACTCCGACGAGCTAGTGGCTGAAGTAGCCCAGCTTGAAGGCGCCGAGGGCGGCGGAGTGGCTACCGGGGCCGGGCTAGCGGGCCTGCTAGCCGCCGTGCTGGCCACCTGCCAGGCCGGCGACCACATCTTGTGCCCCGCCGAGCTCTACGGCGGCTCGGTGGTGCTGCTCTCGCAGGAGCTGAGCCGGCTCGGCATCGAAACCAGCTACGTGCCGCTCGCCGACCTTTACGACATAGCCCGCCACCGCCGGCCCACTACCAAGCTGGTGCTGGCCGAGGTACTGAGTAACCCGTTGCTGACCGTGCTCGATGGCCCACGCTTGGCCCACGCCTGTCAGGAGCAAGGCATTTTATTGCTGATTGACAGCTCATTCACGTCGCCCATGCTCACCCGGCCCCTGAGCTGGGGCGCCGATATGGTGTGGCACTCGGCCACCAAGTACCTGGCCGGCCACTCCGACGTGACGGCTGGGGTAGTGGTGGCCCGCGACCCGGCCATCGGCAAGCGCCTACGCCAGGTGGCCACCAACTTGGGCCTGATGCTGGCGCCGCTGGACAGCTGGCTAGCCGTGCGCGGCCTCAAAACCCTGCGCCTGCGTCTGCGCCAGCACTCCGAGAATGCACTGGCGGTAGCCCGGTTTCTGGCCGCCCACCCGGCCGTAGCGCAGGTATTTTACCCTGGCCTCGACGCCCACCCCGGCCACGCGCTAGCCGCCGGGCAGCTGCTAAATGGCCTGTACGGCGGCATGCTATCCATCCGGCTGGCCGACAACTCGGCGGCGGCCGTCGATGCCTTTGTGCAAAAGACCAGGCTTTTCCCGCTGGCCCCCTCGCTGGCGGGCGTGGCGTCGTCGTGCTCGTACCCGGCGGCTACGTCGCACCGGGGCCTCACGCCCGCGCAGCGGGCCGCGTTGGGCATCACGCCGGGAGTAGTGCGGCTGAGCGTCGGCATTGAGGAGCCCGAAGCGCTACTCGCCGATTTGGCGCAGGCCTTGGACCCGAGCTAGCTAGCAGAGTATGAATGGGCTAAAGAGGTTTTCTGGACGGCCGGGCTTACCTTTCACACGCGCTATGGAAAACCCGCCGATCTACGTCGAAGCCCGCATCCGGTGCCCGCTCGAGGTGCTGTAGCAGCACACCCAGCAGCCCGATTTGCACCAGCAATGGGACCTGCGCTTCACGGAGATTACCACTTGCCTCGCCCTTCGGAGGCCGAGCCGCCGCAGTTTCTGTACGCTACGCGCATTGGCTTTGGGCTGGGGGTAGCGGGCCGGGGCGAAAGCCTGGGTACGAAGGAAAAAAACGGCGAGCGCACTGCGGTGCTCAAGTTTTGGTCCGATGAGTGGCTGTCACTCATTTGCACCGGCGCCCGCTACTGGAAGTACGTGCCCACGGCCGATGGCCTGCGGTTTTTTACGAAATACGCCTACCAGACGCGCTTCGGGCGGGTGGCTCGACCGGCTAGCCTGCCGGCCGCTTATTGGCTGGGCTACCGCCTGGAGCTTCGACTGCCTGCGGCTGTGGCTCGAAACCGGCCAGCGCCCGGCGGTATCGCGCTGGCTAGCCCTGGCCGACTGGCTGACGCGGGGCACGCTCGGGGCCGTGTGGGTATACCAGGGCGTGGTGCCCAAGCTGCTGTTTCCCGATACCGGCGAGCTGACTATCTTGCAGGATGCGGGCTTTTCGACGAGCACCGCGTGGCCGCTGGGGTAGGGGTAGGCGAAATCCTGTTTGGCCTCTTGTTCTGGCTGCTGCCGGCGCGGCGCCTGCGGCCGGTGTACTGGCTGCACCTAGTGGGGCTACTCGCGCTGGGCACGGGTGCGCTGTTTAGCCCGCCCGCCGTGTTCATAGTTCCCTTCAACCCGCTGACGCTCAATACAGCGCTCATGGCCCTGACGGCCGTGGCACTGCTGCCGCCCAGCGCCGCACGCTGCCGGCGCCAGCCGCCTCCCAAGCCGCAACGGGTGCCCGCGGCGCTGCTTCGGCCGGCGGGTCAGCTAGCCTGAGGTTCTTCTTGCCACCCTTTTGCTTTTTTGCCCCCGCCGTCCATTTATCAGTAGCAACTCGGCGATGATTTTTATAAGCTGCACCCGCGCATTCAGGAGCGGCTAGCCTTTAGCAGCGCCAATAACCGGGCCTTTGTGGGCGAAGGCAGGATGAAGCGCGTGTGGTACGGCCCGTTCTACACGTAGCCATTTTTGTGCGTGGGGTTGCTGCGTCACATCATGTTTCCCGATGCTGGCTTGAACGTGCCGTTTCGCATCGAAAACTACGCCTGCCGCGACCCGCTTGGCCGCGAAACCGTCACCTGGATTCGTCGCTTTGCCTTTCCGCAGCACACGCGCTGCTTCGACGCTACCATGATTCGGAGTGCCGCGCGCGACTGAATCGTCGATTATCTGGGTACGCATCAGCACCTGGCTGTTGACATCGACCTGGCCGTGACCGAGCGCGGGGGCCTAGGGCTGCGCTCGGGTGAGCAGCGCTTTTACGAAGGCCGGGTTAAGTTTCGGTTTCCTATGCTGTTTTCGGGGTTAGCCGACGTCGAGGAATGGTACGACGATGCCGATTGCTATCGCATTCAAGTAGGGGTGAGTAATAAGCTGTTTGGCAAGCTTTTCGGCTATTACGGCTTCTTCCGGCCGGCCTGGTGCGAGCTGGCGCCGAGCGATAGTCCGGCGTACGCGCTCCCCGTGCGGCACGAAAGCCGCGATAAGGTGACTTTTGGCAAAACCAGCTTTCTATTTTCCTTATGGATCTGCAACTTACGCCCGCCCAGCGCCGCATCGAGCTGGCTCGGCCTTGGGTACTAGGCATCTACCTGGTGCTAGCCGCGGCCGGCTGGTGGTGCTAGCCGTACCACTGGCGGCAGTGGTACGGCTAGCCGCCTTCGTGCAGATGTACGATGCCATGCACAACGTGTTGGGCCTGAGCAAAACGGCCAATAAGCGCGTGCTAATGCTCAGCAGGCTGCTCATTCTCAAGAGTGGCCACGGCTTGCAGGTAACGCATCTGCGCCACCATGGCCGGCTGCCTCACCGAGGCCGGCCCCGAGGGCGCGCCCGCTACCTGGAGCTTCTCGCGGGTGCTGTGGCAAGGCCCCTGGCACACCCTCATGCTGCTGCGCCGCGAAGCGCTCCGCATTGCGCCCAACACCAAGCAAATCCAGCTCCTGGAAACTGGCCTGACGCTCGCGCTGCTGGTCGGCTTTGCCGGGCTGTACTGGGCCACGGGCTCGCTGGTGGGCCTGGCGTATTGGGGAGTAGCATTTTCGATGAGCGCCACCATGCCCATCTGGGCTTCCTACATTCCGCACCACGTATCGTCGCGCAACCCCGCGGCGCGCACGGCCGCCGCGCTGGCCCAGGCCTGGACGCCCATCACGGCGTCGTTTGCCTTTCACCACTTGCACCACCACTATCCGCGCGTGCCCACTAGCGCGCCGCGGCCGAGCTGCCACCTCCGCCCCAGGAGGAGCATCACCCCTAAATCCGGGGGCTGGGGAGATTATTTTCTGCTTATTACTTTGCTAATTCAGAGCCTCTTGCAGAGCCCGCACTATGCGGCGCAGGTCCTCGTCCGTCATGGCCGTGCCGCTGGGCAAGCACAGGCCGCGGGCAAACAAATCGGCGCACACCGCTCCGCCGTACATGGGCGCTTCGGCAAAAAGCGGCTGTAAGTGCAGCGGTTTCCAGAGGGGGCGGCTCTCAATATTATACGTTTCGAGGTGCTGGCGCAACGTTTCGGGCGTAGCCGCTAGCCGGCTTGGGCTAGCCTCACCACCGGCAGGTTCGAGCAATATTGTCGTGAGCCAGCGATTGGCTAGGCTGCCTGCCGGCTCGGTGGCGGGCGCGAGCGCCAGGCCCGGTAGGCTAGCCAGGTTATCCCGGTACCAGGCAAAAATCTCGCGGCGGCGCTTCACGCGGTCGCCGAGCAACTCTAGCTGCCCGCGCCCAATGCCCGCCAATAAATTGCTCAGCCGGTAGTTGTAGCCTACCTGCGAGTGCTGGTAGTGCGGCGCCGGGTCTTTGGCCTGCGTAGCTAAAAAGCGCGCCTGCGCGGCTAGCTGCGCATCGGAGGTAACCAACGCGCCCCCCCCGCTGGTAGTCAGGATCTTATTGCCATTAAAAGAGAACACGCCCACTTGCCCAAAGCTGCCGAGCGGCTGCCCGCGGTAGCGCGAGCCCAGTGCCTCGGCCGCATCTTCAAGTACAGGCAACTCAAACTCTTGTGCCAGAGCCAACAGCTCGTCGAGCTTGGCCGGCATGCCATACAAATGCACGAGGAGCAAGGCTTTTGGCTTCTTGCCCCGCCGAATGCGGTCCTCAATGGCCTCGCGCAGGTGCGCAGGGCACATATTCCAGGTATCCGCCTCACTGTCTACAAAAACCGGCGTAGCCCCGCAGTACAGGATAGGGTTGGCAGTGGCCACAAAGGTGAAGGATGGGCATAGCACCTCATCGCCGGGCCCCACGCCCAGCAGCAGTAGCCCCAGGTGAATGGCCGCCGTGCCCGAAACCAAGGCTACCGCGTGCTCCGTTGCAGTAGCGGCGCACAGCTCGGCCTCAAACCCCGTAATGTTGGGGCCGGCGGGAGCTACCCAATTGTCTTCCACCGCTTTGTGCAGGTAGTTGAGCTCGTGGCGGCCCAGGTGCGGCGGCGATAGATAGATGCGATCCAAGGATAACTAGCGAAGCCAAAGCCTCGGGCAAAAAGATTAATTCTAGTCAAAGTAACCACCTTGCTTCAGCTAAGCAGCTTTTTGCGGTAATGCCCTAGCCGGCACACCCACCGCCGTAACGTGCGCCGGAACGTCCCGCACCGCCACGGCCCCTGCCCCTAAAGTAGCCCCTGATCCAACGCTAATATTCTGAATAATAGTAGCATGAGCTCCTACGTAGACGCCGGACGCTAGCCGCGCTGCGCCGCCCACGCTGGCTTGTGGCATTAGGGAGCAAAAATCTTCCAGCACGGCATCGTGGCCCACCGTGCAGCCCGGGCTCAGCAAGACAAAGCGCCCCAGCGTGATATCGCAGGTGAGCTGGCAACCCGGCTGAATAAGGCAACCCTCGCCTAAGCTAATGCGCTGCTGGCTAGTGAGCTCAACCCGTGGGTGCACCAGCGGCGGAAAGTGTAGCAAGGCCGAAGAAAGCCGACTCACTACGGTGGCCCGGCTGCTACTGCTACCCACGGCTACCGCCACGGCTAGCGGCGTAGCCGTAGCGTTGAGGTCGGCGCTGGTGCCGAGGTAGGGAAGGCCCGACACGGTGGGTGTGGCGGGCACCTGGTCGTCGTAAAAACCGCGGACATCCCAAGCAGCACCAGCCGCATTAAGCTGGGCTAGCAGCAAAGCTACCTCGCGGCCCAGGCCGCCCGCGCCAAAAATGACGATGGGCGAGCGGCTAGCCGGTTGGCCAAAGTCAGCGTCGGTTTCGTACTCCGAAAAAAATAGCTTGGTCATAAGTGGTGGCTGGCTCTACGCCACCCGCCGGCTTACGCCACGAGTACCGTTTCACCGTGCTGGCTAGTGTCGAGGCCATGCGTTTCGTTTTCGGCATTTACCCGAATCGGCACTATAAGGTTGGTAACTTGGTACAAGATCCACGACCCGCCAAACGTGAATATGCCCACAATCAGCAGGGTAAGCATGTGGTAACCCAGCAAGGCTGGGCCACCGCCGGTAAAGAGACCGCCCTTCTGGGCAAAGAGCGCGGTGGCTAGCATCCCCACAATGCCGCCTACCCCATGGCACGGAAAAACGTCGAGCGTGTCGTCCAGCGTCGTGCGGTTTTTGAGCAGCACTGCCCCAAAGCTGACGCCCGAAGCCAGGATACCAATGGCCACGGCCGGCCCGTAGGCTACGTAGCCCGCCGCGGGGGTGATGGCCACCAGCCCTACCACGGCCCCAATGGCCGTGCCCATGGCCGACGGCCGCTGCCCGCGCGCCGACTCTAGCAGCATCCAGGTGAGCATGGCTGCCGCCGAAGCCATGTGCGTCGTGAAGAAAGCCTGCACTGCTTGCGCATTAGCCCCCAAAGCAGAGCCGGCATTGAAGCCAAACCACCCGAACCACAGCAGGCCGGTGCCCAAAATCACGAAGGGAATGTTGACGGGCACGTGGGCGTGGCCGTCGAGGTGCGAGCGGCGGCGGCCCATCGCCAGCGCCCCGGCGAGCGCCGCAAAGCCCGCCGAAATATGCACCACCGTACCTCCTGCAAAGTCGAGCACGCCCCACTTGGCCAGAAAGCCGTCGGGGTGCCAGGCCCAGTGCGCGAGCGGGCAGTAAATAAGCAGGCTAAACAACCCAATGAAAATGAGGTAGCCCCAAAAACGGATGCGCTCGGCAAAGCCACCGCTGATGAGCGCCGGCGTGATAATGGCAAACTTGAGCTGAAAGGCCGCAAATAGCACTAGCGGCAGCCCCATGCCCAGGCGCGGGTGCGGCGCAGTGCCCACATTATTAAACATGAAGAACGTCGTGGGGTTGCCGATGAGCCCGTAGCCCCCCACGTCATCGCCGAAGGCCAGCGAAAAGCCTACCACGTACCACAGCAGCGAAATGACTCCCAAAGCGATAAAGCTTTGCAGCATCGTCGAAATAATGCTGCTGCGATTGACCATGCCGCCGTAAAAAAAAGCCAGCCCCGGCGTCATGAGTAGCACCAGGCCCGATGCCAACAACATCCAAGCTATATCGGCCGGATGCAGCATCTCGGGGGTAGCCTCGGGGTGGTTTTGGGGAATAAAAGCCGCTGCCAGTGCTAGCCCGACAAGGGCGAGTAAAGAGAAACGAGCTAAAAGCTGAGTGCGGTGCATAATCTGTGAAATTCAACAAATGGCCTGCGCGAAGATAGGGGATAGGACCAATTCGCTGCTGTTACAGATATCGGAGGGGGTAATTTTTAGGGGCCTGTTTGGGTATTAGGAATATATTTTAACTACTTCATTACAGGCTGGAAAGTAGCTGGCTACTGCTTGTATGATTGAGGGAGCCATAACCCTAGTTGTATAGTCCCGGAAAGTCGTGGGTTGGGTCTCGTATAAAGATACCAGGATTTTGGGCAAATTGGGCGCACACAAATTCATAGGGGGTCTGCCCGTGCAGCTTTTTGAGTCGTTTGCCG
>Ga0160428_1000935_pt1 | contig 26170 bp, 23 predicted proteins | sample SolpanmetagenomM_FD_108198 | JGI IMG/M metagenome (GOLD analysis project Ga0160428, IMG submission 108198) | Solar panel surface microbial communities from Lawrence Berkeley National Laboratory, California, USA - M | ecosystem: Engineered > Built environment > Solar panel > Unclassified ... | reverse complement strand
TGAAGGCCCGACTCGCCGAGGTCGCGGCCAGCCTGCCCCTCGGTACGAAAATCCTGCCGGTCTACGACCGCTCGTACCTGATCGAGGCGGCCATCGAGACCCTGAAGGGCACGCTGATCGAGGAGAGCGTCATCGTCGCCTTGGTCTGCGTGGTGTTCCTGCTCCACGTCCGCAGCGCCCTCGTCGCCATCCTGATGCTGCCGGTCGGCATCCTCATGGCGTTCGCCGGCATGAAGGCCCTGGGGTTGGGGGCCAACATCATGAGCCTGGGCGGCATCGCCATCGCGGTGGGCGCCATGATCGACGCCGCCATCGTCATGATCGAGAACGCCCACAAGCACCTGGAGCGGGCGGACCCGGACAAGCCCCGGGTCGAGGTCCTGGTCGAGGCGGCAAGCGAGGTCGGCCCCTCGCTATTCTTCTCGCTCCTCATCATCACGGTGAGCTTCCTGCCGATCTTCACCCTGGAGAGCCAGGAGGGCCGCCTGTTCGGTCCGCTGGCCTTCACCAAGACCTTCGCGATGGCCGCGGCCGCGATCCTGTCGGTGACCCTGGTCCCGGCCCTGATGGTGCTGTTCGTGCGGGGGCGCATCGTCCCCGAGCACCGCAACCCGGTGAACAGGCTCCTGATCTGGATCTACCGGCCGATCATCGCTGGGGTGCTGCGGGCGCGTGTCCTGACCATCCTCATCGCGCTCGGCGTGCTCGGCGTCTCGGTCTGGCCCGCCCTGCAACTCGGGTCGGAGTTCATGCCCGATCTCGACGAGGGCACCCTGATGTACATGCCCACCACCCTGCCGGGCATCTCGGTGACCAAGGCCGGCGACCTGCTCGCGACCCAGGACCGCATCATAAAAACCTTTCCGGAGGTGGCCTCGGTCTATGGCAAGGCGGGCCGGGCTAACACGGCGACCGACCCCGCCCCGTCCGAGATGTTCGAGACCATCGTCAACCTGAAGCCTAAGGCCGAGTGGCGCCCCGGCGTGACGGTGGCGAGCCTCAGGGCCGAGATGGACAAGGCGCTGCAGTTCCCCGGGGTCTCGAATGCCTGGACCCAGCCGATCCGCGCCCGCATCGACATGCTTGCGACCGGCATCCGCACGCCGGTCGGCATCAAGGTGCTGGGGACCGACCTTTCCGAGATGGAGACGGTCGCCCGCAAGGTCGAGGCGGTGGTGAAGGCGGTGCCGGGCACTGCGAGCGCCTATGCCGAGCGGGTCCAAGGCGGCTACTTCCTCGACATCACCCCGGACCGGGAGGTGCTGGGCCGCTACGGCCTGACCGTCGGCGAGGTGCAGGATGTCATCGCCATGGCGCTCGGCGGTGACAGCGTCACGAACACGGTCGAGGGCCGGGAGCGCTACACCGTGAACGTGCGCTACCCGCGGGCCTTCCGGTCGGACCCGCGATCCATCGCCGACGAGGTGCAGGTCCCCATCGCAGGCGGGGGCACCGTCCCGCTCGGCGAGGTCGCCAAGGTGACACTCGCGCGCGGCCCGACCCAGATCCGGACCGAGAACGGGCAACTGGCGGTCTTCATCTACGTCGACGTCACCGGACGAGACCTCGGGGGGTACGTCGCCGAGGCGCGCGCGGCGGTGGCCGGCGAGGTGAGCCTGCCGCAGGGGACGTCGATCCAGTGGAGCGGGCAGGTCGAGTACCTCGACCGCGCGACCGCCCGACTCAAGGTCGTGGTTCCCCTGACCCTGCTGATCGTGTTCCTGCTTCTCTACCTCAACTTCCGCCGGCTGACCGAGACGCTCATCGTTATGCTGTCGCTGCCCTTCGCCCTCGTCGGCGGCGTCTGGTTGATGTGGGGGCTCGGGTTCAACCTGTCGGTGGCCGTGGCCGTGGGCTTCATCGCGCTTGCCGGGGTCGCCGCCGAGACCGGGGTGATCATGCTGGTCTACCTCGACCACGCTCTGTCCGAGGTCCGGGCCGGATGCGACCGCGATGGGCGGACGTTCACCCGCGACGACCTGCGGCGGGCCATCATGGTCGGGGCGGTCGAGCGGGTCCGCCCGAAGATGATGACGGTCGTCGCCATCATGGCCGGGCTCCTGCCGATCCTTTGGAGCACCGGCTCGGGATCAGAGGTCATGCAACGGATCGCAGTCCCGATGATCGGGGGCATGGTCTCGTCGACCGTACTGACCCTGGTGGTGATCCCGGCGGTCTACGGCCTCGTCAAGGGTTGGAGCCTGCGTGGAGCCGAGATGCCGACCGAATCCGTCGAACATGCAAAACTGCCGTTGGCGGCGGAGTGAGCCCCGGAGACCGACCATGAACGAGACGATGAATTCGATGCGCCGCGCAGTGGTCCTGGGCTTGGGGGCATCGTTTGCCTTCGGGCGTCATACCCTCGCGCAAGGGCTGCCGCTCGTCGCGGTGACCAAGGATCCGACCTGCGGCTGCTGCGAGAAGTGGGTCGACCACCTCCGCGAAAGCGGGTTCGAGGTGACCGTGACCGAGGGGCCCGTGAACCCGCTGAAGGTCCGCCTCGGCGTGCCGCGCGATCTCGCCTCGTGCCACACCGCCCAGGTCGGCGGCTACGTGGTCGAGGGGCACGTCCCGGCCGGGGCGATCAAGCGCCTGTTGGTTGAGAGACCCGAGGGCACAGGGCTGGCCGTACCACGCATGCCGGTCGGTTCACCCGGCATGGAGGTCGAGGGTATGGAGCCCGACACCTATGACGTCACGCTGTTCGGACTTGGCGTACGCACGACGTTCGCGCGCTACCGCGGTGGGGACGCGGTCTAGGGCGAGACGCCGCCGTCGACGCATGGACCGAGTGCGGAAACGAAGAGGGGCCCCGTAGGGCCCCCGGTCGATCACATGCGGTGGTGGCGCCCACCGTGGCCATGACGCATCATGTGGCCGCGGTGATGGTGGTGCCGCATCATGTGCCCACGACCGTGCCGATGGCCCATCATACGGCCATGGCCGCGGTGGCCATGCATGCCGTCCATGCGCACGTCGACGATGTTCGTCGAGGCATCCGCAGCTCCGACCATGCCGGGAGCAGCCGATGCCGGCGCGGCGATGCCGATGGCGCCGAATGCGGCCAGGGCGGCGACGGCGAGAAGGGACTTCCTCATAGGGCTTCCTCGATTGTTGTTGGTGGCTCGTGCAAGTCACGCAATGTCGGGGACCGAAAAGGACGGCTTGCAGATGCACGAGGGAATGGTTTCCCTGCGCATTGGGTTCCGCGAGGCGCGTCGTCCCTCCTCGGTATGAAAAAGGAAGCGTTCTTCTCATTTCGCCGACCCGCCGCCTACGTCGGCCCGGAGCCGGAGCGATGCAGCCGGAGGGGGGCGGCCGGTCTCGGCCGTCTCGTGTGCCGACCCCGCCGGACAGTACATGGAATACGTCACGGGGACCCTTGACCTTCCCACAGTGGGAAGCTCCATCTCTTCATGACGTCACCCAACGGGAGAGCCGTCATGTTCGAGATCAAGGTCACCAGGATGAGCTGCGGCGGCTGCGCCAAGTCGGTCACCCGCGCGATCTACGGCGTGGACGCAGAAGCCACGGTCGCGGTCGACCTCGCCGCGGGCACGGTGGCCATCGCGAGCCCCGCCGGGATATCCCCGGCATGCTTCGTCGACGCCGTCCGGGCCGCAGGCTATGGCGCTGACACCCTCTCCCTCGCGGCCTGAGCGGCGAGAGATTTGCTACCGAAAATCCCGTTCGGACATTGCTAACGCGGAACCGTCCGTTCCTTCGGCCTCGAAATTGGTGTAACGATCCCCCATGAACCTCGACCGGCAACTTTCGCGCCTGATGGCGGCGATGATCGTGATGATCATCGCCTACCTCTCGCCGTCTGCCGTCCAGGCTCATGAGGATCATGCCCACCACGGTCACCACAAGGCCGCGACGGTCGAGGTGGCGCCTGCGCCGCCGGTCGTCCTCGTTGTGTCGGTACCCGTCGCTATGACCATGGTGGCTTCGGCCACCATGCCGTCGGTCACCACCGAGACCCTTTCGGGTCATGCCGCGGTCGGGTCGATCCAGTCCGACGAGCAAGGCAGGGGTTGCTGCCCCGGCCCGTGCAAGGGCGCCTGCTGCGGGACGATGTCCTGCTGCGTTCCCGGTATCCTGGGTGGTTCGGTGTCCCTGCCGACGCTCGCCTTCGGGCATGTCGTGCTGGCGACGCTCGACGTCGACGGCCGTTCCGGCGTCGGCCCCGAGGCCCTGCCCAGGCCCCCACGAACCTTCGCGTAACGAACGGCGCGCCAAGGGCGCGCATCGCTCGGATTCCGTCTGGCCTTAGCCAGTCGCGCGTCCGGTGTTCGAACGTGAGGATGCCCTTCCATGTCTTTTCGTATGGCCGCCGCCCTTGGCGCGGTGATGCTGGCCGTCGCCCTCTCGGCAGGCCCCGCGCTCGCCCATGACGGGCACGACCACGGCGCCGCCCCGCCGCCCGTTTCAAAGTCCATCTCCCCGCGCGGCGAGGCCGTCTCCGACGCGTTCGAGCTGACCGCCATCCCCAAGGACGGGAAGGTCACGTTCTATCTCGACCGCTTCCGGACGAACGAGCCCGTCCGGGGCGCCGCCCTGGAGGTGGAGACCCCGGACGGGCCGAAGCCCGCATCCGAGACCGATGACGCCGGCTACGTGCTGCCCGCGCCGTGGCTCGCCAAGCCCGGATCGCACGACCTGCTGGTCACGGTCACGGCGGGTGAGGTGGTCGACGTCCTCACCGTGGCGTTGACCATTCCGGAGACCGGGGCGCCCGGCTCCACCCCCATCACCTCTTCCGGCGAGACCGCCTTGACGAAGGCATCGGCCGCATTCGCGGACTTGAAGGGCCGCCTCGTTGCCAAGGACCCGGTCCTGATGTTGGTCGCGGCCGGGGCGTTCCTCCTCGGGATGCTGATCACCGCGATCACGCGTGGCCGGCGCAGCCTGCCGGCCGTGGCCGTCGTGGCGGTCGTGGTCACGCTGGCGCTGGGGACGGCTGCCTTCGCCCATGGCGACGAGGATCACGGCGCCCCGTCCAAGGACACCCCGGTGCAGGGCGCGGCCCTGCTCGATCCCGCGCAGCCCTCGGCGGATCTCGCCCAGCGGTTGCCCGACGGCTCGGTGTTCGTGCCCAAGCCCACGCAGCGGCTCCTGGTCCTGCGCACGACCATGACCGAGGCTGCGACGTTCCATCGCACGATCGAACTGCCGGGCCGAGTCATCCCCGACCCGAACGCCAGCGGCGTCATGCAGTCCTCGGTGGGCGGACGCCTGTCGCCGCCGCCTTCCGGCCTGTTTCCCCGCCTCGGGACCAAGGTGAGAAAGGGCGACGTGCTGGCCACCGTGACCCCGCCGGTCCAGGCCGTCGACGTCTCGGACATGCGCCAGCGCCAGGGCGAGCTCGACCAGCAGATCGACGTCGTCGAGCGCCGCGTCGAGCGCTTCCGCAAGCTTGCGGTCACCGGCGCCGTCGCCCAGACGCAGCTCGACGACGCCCAATCCGAACTGAAGGGCCTGCAGGACCGCCGGACCGCCCTCGACAAGGCCCGGCAGCAGCCGGAGGCCCTGGTGGCCCCCGTGGACGGCGTGGTCGCCCAGGCCTCCGCCGTGGCCGGCCAGATGGCAACAGCCGGGGCGATGGTCTTCCAGATCGTCGATCCGAGCCGACTCTGGGTCGAGGCGCTGAGCTTCGACGCCCTGACGCCGGCCGGCAATGCGACCGCCCGGTTCGCCGACGGGCGCACGCTTTCCCTCGTCTACCAGGGCGCCGGCCTCGCCGACCGCAACCAGGCCATCCCGGTCCAGTTCGCGGTGCAGGGGAATACCTCCGGCCTGCGGGTCGGGCAGTTCCTCACGGTGCTCGCCGGCACCGATGCCGAGCAATCCGGCCTCGCCCTGCCGCGCGCCGCGGTCGTCCGGTCCGGCAACGGGCAGGCCATCGTCTACGAGCACGTGGCCGCGGAGCGCTTCGAGGCCCGCCAGGTCCGGGTGGAGCCCCTCGACGGGACCAACGTGCTCGTCGCCGAGGGTGTCGGCGCCGGCAGGCGCATCGTCACCGAGGGCGCCGAGCTCCTCGATCAAGTCCGGTGAGGAGGCGAAGCCATGTTCAACTTTCTCGTCACGCAGTCCCTGCGCAACCGGCTCATCGTCCTCGCGGTCGCCGCCGTCCTGATCCTCTACGGCGCCTTCACCGCGACCAAGCTCCCGGTCGACGTCTTCCCCGACCTGAACAAGCCGACCGTCACCATCATGACCGAGGCCGAGGGGCTCGCGCCGCCCGAGGTCGAGCAACTCGTCACCTATCCCATCGAGACCCGGATGAACGGGCTGCCCGGCGTGAGCCGGGTGCGCTCGGTCTCCGGCGTCGGTCTGTCCATCGTCTACGTCGAGTTCGACTGGGGCACCGACATCTACCGGAACCGGCAACAGATCGCCGAGCGCCTGACCCTGGTCCGGGACCAGTTGCCGCCGAACGTCACCCCGCAGATGGGTCCGATCTCGTCGATCATGGGCCAGATCCTGCTGGTGGCGGTCACGAGCGACACCGCCACCCCGATGGAGACCCGCGAGGCCGCCGACTTCATCCTGCGGCCGCGCCTGCTCACCATCCCGGGCGTCGCCCAAGTCATCCCCATCGGCGGCGAGGTGCGCCAGTTCCGGGTCAGCCCCAACGTCGCGGCCATGCGGGCGCTCGGCGTCACCAACGCCCAGCTTGAGGCTTCGCTCGCCCAGTTCGGCACCAACGCCGGCGGCGGCTTCACCGACCAGTATTCCCGCGAGTACCTCATCCGGAACATCGGCCGGACCATGAGCCTCGACGATTTGCGCGGCGTCGTGGTCGCCAACGTCGGTGACGCACCGGTCTACCTGCGCCAGGTCGCCGACGTGTCCTTTGCCCCCAAGGTCAAGCGCGGCGACGGCGGCTTCATGGGCAAGCCCGGGGTCATCGTCTCCATCGAGAAGCAACCCGACGTCGACACGGTCCAACTCACCCGCGAGATCGAGGTCGCCTTGAAGGAGGTCACGGCGACCCTGCCGAACGGGATCAAGGCCGACCAGATCCTATTCCGGCAGGCGAACTTCATCGAGACGTCCATCGCCAACGTCGAGCGCGTCCTGCTGGAAGCCATCGTGGTGGTGGCCATCGTACTGTTCGCGTTCCTCCTGAACGTGCGCACCACGGTGATCTCGCTCACCGCCATCCCGGTCTCGATCCTCGCGACCGCCGTCGCCTTCCACCTCGCCGGGCTGTCGATCAACACGATGACCCTGGGCGGTCTCGCCATCGCCATCGGCGAGCTGGTCGACGACGCCGTGGTCGACGTCGAGAACATCTTTCGCAGGCTCGGCGAGAACCGGGCCGCCGGCTCGCCGCGCTCGACCTTCGACGTGGTGGTCTCGGCCTCGTCCGAGGTACGCTCCGGCATCGTCTACGCGACGATGATCATCGTCCTCGTGTTCGTGCCGCTGTTCGCGCTCTCAGGCATCGAGGGACGGCTCTTCGCGCCCTTGGGTCAAGCCTACATCATCTCGATCCTGGCGAGCCTGCTGGTCTCGGTGACCCTGACGCCGGTGCTGGCCTACTACCTCCTGCCCGGGCTCAAGAACCTCTCCGAGCACGACAGCGCCCTGCTGCGCCGGCTCAAGCGCGGCAACGCCCGGCTCCTCGGGGTCGCCTTCCGGCACCAACGCGCGCTCGTCGCCACCGTGGCGGTCGCGGTGGTCGCGGCCGGCATCGCCGCCTGGAACCTGCCGCGGGCCTTCCTGCCGCCGTTCAACGAGGGCTCGTTCACCGTCAACACGACGTTCAACCCGGGGATCTCGCTCTCCGAGAGCAACCGGGTCGGCCTCATCGCCGAGCGCCTATTGCTGCAGATCCCCGAGGTCGCCTCGGTCGGTCGCCGCACCGGCAGGGCCGAGCTCGACGAGCATGCCGAGGGCGTCCACTCCTCCGAGATCGAGGTCGAGCTCAAGGGGACCGGGCGCGGCAAGGACGCGGTGGTCGCCGACATCCGGCGTCGGCTCTCGGCGCTGCCGCTGTCGGTCAACGTCGGCCAACCGATCTCACACCGCCTCGACCACATGCTCTCCGGGGTCCGGGCCGAACTCGCCTTGAAGATCTTCGGCGAGGACCTCGACGCCCTTCGGAGCGTGGCCAACGACCTGCGCGACCGCATGGCCAAGATCCCCGGGTTGGCCGACCTGCAGGTCGAGAAGCAGGTCCGAATCCCGCAATTGGAGATCCGGGTCGACTACACCCGGGCCGCGCTCTACGGGGTCCAGCCCTCTGCGGTGGTCGAGCAGCTCAGCCGCCTCTCGAACGGGCGCGTCGTCTCGACGGTGGCCGACGGCTACAAGCGCTTCGACGTCGTCCTGCGCCTGCCCGAGCGCCAGCGCACCACGCAGGGGTTGAAGGACCTCTTGATCGAGACGCCCTCGGGGTGGGTACCGGCGCGCCAGGTCGCCGACATCCGTGAGACCGACGGGCCGAACCAGATCCTGCGGGAGAACAGCCGACGCCGCCTCGTCGTCCAGGCCAACACCAACGGGCAGAGCGACATGGCCACCATCGTGGCGGCCATCCGGCAACAGGTGACGGAGGCCAAGCTCCCGCCCGGCTTCTTCGCCAGCCTGGAGGGGACCTTCCAGGCGCAGGAGGAGGCGAGCCGGACCATCGCGGTCCTGTCGGGGCTTTCCCTCGCCCTGGTCTTCGCCATTCTCTACAGCCGCTACCGCTCGGCTGTACTGGCCCTCATCATCATGGGCAACGTGCCGCTCGCCCTCATCGGCAGCGTGCTCGCGCTGTGGCTGGTCGGGCAGCCGCTGTCGGTGGCGTCGATGATCGGCTTCATCACGCTGACCGGCATCAGCGCCCGCAACGGCATCCTCAAGATCTCCCACTACCTGAACCTGTCGCTGCACGAGGGCATGCCGTTCGGGCGCGACCTCGTCGTGCGCGGCAGCCTGGAGCGGCTGACCCCGGTGCTGATGACGGCCCTGTCGGCGGGCGTCGCCCTGGTGCCGCTGCTCTACGACGCCGCCACCCCGGGCAAGGAGATCCTCCACCCGGTCGCGGTGACGATCTTCGGCGGCCTGATCAGCGCCACCCTGCTCGACACGGTCCTGACGCCGGTCCTGTTCCTCCGCTTCGGCGCCAGGCCGTTGGAGCGCCTGCGCGTCGCGCAGGGCGAGACCGCCGACACCCCCAGTTCTGACGGCTCCAACCCGCGTCCGGTCGAAGCGTTCTGAACCACCCCACCCCGCGAAAACGGAGAGAACCGATGATCCCCTGGAGAATGGCCATGGTGGCCGGTGCGCTGGTCGCCCTACCGGTCCACGCGCACGAGGCATCCGGACAGCACGGCGGCCGCGTCGCCGATGCCGGCAAGTACCACGTCGAGCTCGTCGCCAAGGGCGAGACCGTCGACGTGTTCGTCTCGGACGGCAGCCAGAAGCCGGTATCCGCGGCGGGCTTCAAGGGCACGGCCATCCTCGTCGTCGGCGGAAAGCCCGCCCGCGTGTCCCTCGAACCGGCCGAGGGCAACCGTCTTTCGGGCAAGGCCGCCGCGAGCGTCGGCGAGAGCCCGAAGGGCGCCGTCCAGCTCACGGGTCCAGACGGCGCGACCGCAAGCGGCAAGTTCAACTGAGACATCCCCCCTGTGATCGCGAGCGCGACCTGAGGGGCCCCAAAATCCCGAGAAGGGATGCGGGGTGGGAGGGCGTCAGGGCTCGCCCCCCATCACGCGAACCACTGGTCGGGACGCCAAGGCCTCCTGATCGATCCGCCTCGAAAAACCAAGGAGTTCACCCCATGAAGACCACCATCGTAGCCGCCCTCCTGATCGCCCTCGGTGCGGGATCGCCCGCCTTCGCCGACGACCAGGGCAACGCGAACGCCGAGCAGCAGACCCAGCCGACGCCGAACCGCGGCGGCACTGCGGGAGGGCCCGCCCACGACACGCGCCCCGTCGAGACGGGCTCGACCAAGCCTGGCGAGCGCATGGAGCAAGGGCATTCCGACGGCAAGGCCAGCAAGACCCCCCACGCTCACTGAGCGGCGACCCGCCCCCAGTTGCCCCCGGCAGCCGGGGCGGATGTCCGCCTCGGCACGACGCCATTCCACGTCATCGAAAAGGAAGCGACCATGAAGACCCTCAACACGCTCGCCATCGCCGCCATGCTCGGTCTCGGCCTCGCCGGGTCCGCCCACGCCCAGGGCATGAAGGACCACGGCTCGATGTCCGACAAGGAGATGGGCTCGATGAAGCACGACCCGAAGGACAATGCCTCGACGAAGGAGTTCAAGGCGGCCGACATGGCCATGATGAAGGATATGGACGTGCCCTACACGGGCGATCCCGACGTCGACTTCCGGACGCACATGATCCCCCACCACAAGGGCGCGGTGGCCATGGCCAAGGTGGCGCTGAGGCACGCCAAGGACCCGACCACGAAGGCGATGGCGCAAAAGGTCGTCGACGATCAGGAGAAGGAGGTCGGCGAGATGGAGGCCTGGCTCAAGAAGAACGCCAAGTAGGTCGGCCGGCATCGGGTGCGGAGGCCGGTGACGGGCCGGCCTCCAGTCCCGCGATGATGGGGCAGTCCGGGCGCCCGTCGCCGTCGCAGGCGACGGCGAGACCGCGCAGGACATCCGCCATCTCCTGAAGGTGGCGGGCCTTCCCTTCGAGTTCCTCGATGTGGGTCAAGGCGAGCGCCTTCACCTCGGCGCTGGTGCGGCTGGGGTCGCCCCACAAGCCCAGGAGCACTCGGATGCGATCCAACGAGAAGCCGAGGTCCCGCGCCCGGCGGACGAAGCCGAGCCGGTGGACGTCCTCCGGGCCGTAATCGCGGTAACCACTATCCCGGCGGTCGGCACGGGGCACCAAGCCGATGCCCTCGTAGTGCCGGATCATCTTGGCCGAGACGCCCGACGCCTCCGCCGCCTGCCCGATATTCATGGCGATCCCCATGGTTGACCTTCCCATGATGGGAAGCCGCAGACCGATAGGCAACCCGAACGACCAGGAACCGCGTCATGTCCCACGGCACCCCAGCGAACGATCACGGCGAGCACGCCGGGCACGACCACGCGCATGGCCATCACGCCGATGCGGCCCCTGGCGCCGGGACCGTCAAGGATCCCGTCTGCGGGATGACCGTCGACCCGCACACCGCGAAACACCGTGCGGAGCACGGCGGGCATGCCTTCTATTTCTGCTCGAACGGCTGCCGGACCAGGTTCGAGGCGGACCCAGCCCGTTACGTCCACCCGGCGAGCGCTGCGGCGAAGGCCGAACCAATCCCCGAAGGCACCACCTACACCTGCCCTATGCACCCCCAGATCCGTCAGGTCGGCCCCGGATCCTGTCCGATCTGCGGAATGGCTCTGGAGCCGGAGACGGTGAGCCTGGACGACGGCCCCAACGAAGAACTCGCCGACATGTCCCGCCGGTTCTGGATCGGGCTCGTCCTGACGCTGCCGGTGTTCGCCCTTGAGATGGGCGGTCATCTCACTGGCCTGACGGAACGCATCGGCCAGCAGAACTCCAACTGGATACAGTTCGCGCTCGCCACGCCCGTGGTGCTCTGGGCCGGGTGGCCGTTCTTCGTGCGCGGCTACCAGTCGGTGGCCCTGCGCTCCCTCAACATGTTCACGCTGATCGCGCTCGGCACGGGGGTGGCCTGGATTTATTCGGTGGTCGCCACCCTGGCACCAAGCCTATTCCCGATGGCACTGCGAAGCCATGGTGGTGCCGTGCCCACCTACTTCGAAGCCGCCGCCGTCATCACGGTGCTCGTCCTCCTCGGGCAGGTCCTGGAGCTCCGGGCGCGCGAGAGCACGGGAGGCGCGTTGCGGGCGCTCCTCGACCTGGCGCCGAAGACCGCACGTCGGCTTCACGAGGACGGCACGGATGACGAGGTTCGGCTGGAGGACATCGCGGTGGGAGACCGCCTGCGCGTGCGACCCGGCGAGAAGATGCCCGTCGATGGCGTCGTGATGGAAGGGCGCAGCGCTGTGGACGAGTCCCTCGTCACGGGGGAATCGATGCCGGTCACGAAGGAGGCCGGTGCGACGGTCGTCGGCGGGAGCATCAACCAGTCCGGGGCCCTCGTCATCGAGGCTCGCAAGGTCGGCCGGGACACCATGCTGGCCCGTATCGTCCAGATGGTCGCCCAGGCCCAGCGCAGCCGCGCCCCGATCCAGCGTCTCGCCGACAAGGTCGCGGGCTGGTTCGTTCCCGTCGTCATCGGGGTCGCGGTCCTCGCCTTCGCCGCCTGGATGTCCTTCGGGCCGGAGCCCCGGTTCGCCTACGCGCTCGTCGCCGCGGTCGCCGTCCTGATCATCGCCTGTCCTTGCGCCCTGGGGCTGGCCACGCCGATGTCGATCATGGTCGGCGTCGGTCGCGGCGCCGGGGTCGGCGTCCTGATCAAGAGCGCCGAGGCCCTGGAGCGCATGGAGAAGGTCACGACCCTCGTGGTCGACAAGACAGGTACGCTGACCGAGGGCAAGCCGACGGTGACCCGCATCGTCCCGGCGGCCAGGTTTTCGGAAGGTGAGATCCTGCGGCTGTCGGCCGGCGTCGAGCGGTCGAGCGACCATCCGCTGGCGGTCGCCATCGTGGCGGCGGCGGAAAAGCGAAAAGTCACGATTCCCGAGGTGTCGGAGTTCGACTCCCCCACCGGCAGGGGCGCCCTCGGCACGGTCGAGGGACGCCGCATCCTGCTCGGCAACGCAACCTTCCTCGCCGGGGAGAACGTCGCGACGGCGGACCTCGAAGCCGTCGCCGACGGGCTGCGCCGGGACGGGGCCACCGCGATCTTCGCCGCCATCGACGGACGGGTGGCCGGCGTCATCGCAATCGCGGACCCGGTGAAGGCGACGACCGCGGAGGCCCTGGCCGGCCTGAAGGCGGAAGGCATCCGCGTCGTCATGCTCACCGGCGACAATCGCGTCACTGCCGAGGCCGTCGCCCGGCAGCTCGGGATCGACGAGGTCGAGGCCGACGTGCTGCCCGACCGGAAGGCGGCGGTGGTCGAACGCCACAAGGCCGCGGGTCAGGTGGTCGCCATGGCGGGTGACGGGGTGAACGACGCGCCCGCCCTGGCCTCGGCGGATGTCGGCATCGCCATGGGCACCGGCACGGACGTGGCCATCGAGAGCGCCGGCATCACCCTGCTCAAGGGCGACCTGACGGGTATCGTGCGGGCTCGCCGGTTGTCGCGCGCCGTCATGAACAATATCCGGCAGAACCTGTTCTTCGCCTTCGCCTACAACGCCGCCGGCATCCCGCTGGCCGCCGGCGTGCTCTACCCGACCTTCGGCCTATTGCTGTCTCCCATCATCGCCGCGGCGGCGATGTCGCTCTCCTCCGTCAGCGTCATCGCCAACGCCCTGCGCCTTCGGGCGGTGCGGCTGTGATGGGGACAGGCGAAGCCCTCGATGGCGAAGTCGGCTCTGCCAGTGTCGGTCCGTCGATTGCGCCTGCCCCTGCCAAACGGGACTGGTAAGAGCGTTCGTGGCTCGCGTCGAAAATAGTGTGACCGCCTCGCGCCGGCCTGTCTCCGGTACTGCCCTCGCCACCTATGCGCTGCCGACGTTTCCCGTCATGGATCGATCGAGGTGAAGGGCGGGGCTCAGTCGGAGGTCCGGGTGATCGCGCGGTCGGCGTTCACGCGCGCCGACCAATCCTTGGTACTGTCCTGGCCCTTGAGGGACACCAGGCGGGCGCCGCTGACGTCGACGTTCTTGAAGTCGGCGCCGGACACGGTCGCGCCGGTGAGATTGGCGCCCGACAGGTCGGAGCCCATCAGCACCACGTCGGTGAGGTCGGCGTCGGTGAGATCGGCGTATTCCAGGCGCGAGCGACCGAGGTCAGCGCCCTTCAGGTTGGCGCCCCTTAGGTTCACCGATACGAACACCGCCCGCATCAAGCCCATGGACTGGTTCCTGATGTCGGCCCCGCCCTTCAGGTCGACGAGGGTCGCCCCGGCCATGTTCGCCTCCTTGAAGTCGCCGATGGGCATTGAGCGGCTGAGATCGGCCCCGCTGAGGTTCGCGCCGCGGGCGGTGATGCCGAACATCTTGGCGCCGACGAGCTTGGCGCCGCTGAGATCGGCCTTGATGAGCCAGGCTTGCTCCAGGTTCGCCCCGGTCAGGTCGGCACCGCGCAGGTTCGCCCCGGTCAGGTCGGCACCGCGCAGGTTCGCCTTGTTGAGGCGGGCGGTGCGGAGGTTGGCGCCCCTGAGGTTCAGGCCAGACAGGTCGAGGCCCGCGAGCGCCTTGTCGGAGAGGTCGACTGGCTTGCCGACGGCCCCGGCGATCAGAGCCTCGATGTCGGCCCGGTTCATCTCGGCCTTGGTCATCGCCGCCGAGCCCATGTCGGCCCCGAGGAGCAGGTCCTGCTCGGCTTGCGCGGGGACGGCCAGGAGGATCGAGGCAAGCAGAAGAGGGGCGAGGCGATACATGGTTTCTCCCGGAGGTTCTGGTCCGGGCGCCCCTGGATATACCCGGGACCGCTGCCCGAACGGATTTTTGTTCGTTGGCGATTCTGATACTGCAGCGTCGTTCCGATCGTCTGTGACCCAGGTCACCGTCGAGGTTGGATCCACCGGAAAAGCATGCGTGCGGGACGGCGGCGGCCAACGACCACCGGGACCCGCAAAGGACGGAAGCGACCATGTCGAGCGCCCATCAGGTCGAACGCTGGATGGAGCGCTTCCCGCTCGTCCGGGGTTTTAGCGCCAACCATCTGCAGATCGCGCGCGGTACGGTGCATTTCCCGGTGCTTGAGTCGGGAGCGACCGCCTACGAACTCCAGGGCGAATGCGCGAACTACCTGATGTGCATCGATGGACGGACCCGGGTGTTCCGGATGTCCGAGGGCGGCCGGGAGATGCTGATCTACAAGGTCGGGGCCGGCGGCACCTGCGTGCTCACCACCCAGTGCCTGCTGTCGGGCGGAGGCTTCCCCGCGCAGAGCATCGCCGAGGCCAGGACCGAGTTGGCCGCGTTGCCGGCGGACACCTTCCGTCAGCTCATGCGGGAAAGCGAGGCGTTCAGGGACTTCGTCCTCGACGACTACACCAAGCTTCTGTCCGGGATGTTCGATCTGGTCGAGGAAATAGCCTTCGCCTCCCTGGAGCAACGCCTCGCGCGGCGGCTGCTGGTCGAGGCCGACGCGGACGGCATCGTCTGGAAGACCCACCAGCAGCTTGCGTCCGATGTCGGGAGCGTTCGCGAGGTCATCAGCCGCCTCCTCGGGGAGTGGGCCGACATCGGTCTGGTCGAGGTGCGCCGGGGGCAGGTCCTGTTGATCGACCGGGCGTCACTGGCCGCTGGAAGGCCGAGCTGACCGCCCCGCTACGTCCGTTTCACTGGACCACGGCTGCGCGCGAGCACGGCGGGCGCCTGGGGTGACGGTGGTTCGCTTTCGCGGGCCTGCTCGGCGGGGCCAGGGGGGAGCAGGGAGGCGATCCGGGAGAGTTCCACGCGTGCCTTGGCGCAGACGTCGGTGACGTCGTCGTCTCCCAGCCCCGGGACGACGACGGTGCATCGATGTTCATAACCGCGCGACGCGTGAAGGGCGAAGGTGACCGCCCAGACCGGGGCCCTCGCCGGACCGTAGGTCGTGAACTTGATCTTCCGCGGCTCGACGCGAAGCGGTCGGTCCATGAGGTTCGTTCCTTCGCTGTCGGGAAAATCCCGGTTTTGATTGGCTTGTGGCCGGGAAAGCAGGCGTCCCTGAGGCTCTGGATCGGAGCCGGTCTCGGCTTGGGTCGCGGTAGTGAGGTTCGGGTTCGCGGTACGAGACCGAGTTCCGCATTCGCCGCGCGGACGGGGCCAACCGATGGTTCCTGGTCCGGGCCGAGCCCGTCAGGTCGCCGGGCGGCGCCATCATTCGGTGGGTGGGCACCAACACCGATATCGACGAGCGCAGGTCCCAGGCCGCCGAACTCGCGGAATTGAACGCCTCGCTGGAGTGCCACGTCGAGGAGCGGACCCGCGAGCGCGACCGGACCTGGAGCGTCTTGCAGGACCTGATGGTCGTCATCGACGCGACGGGAACCTTTCAGGCTGTGAGCCCGGCGGCCAGGCGCATCCTCGGCTGGAAGGGGGGCGAGATGATCGGCCGGACGGTCTTCGACTTCATCCACCCCGACGACATCTCACTGACCGTCTCCGCCCTCGAAGCGGCCGAGGGGGCCGAACTCGCCCGGGTCGAGAACCGGTACCGCCACAGGGATGGAGCTACCGCTGGCTGGCCTGGACCGCGGCGCGGGAAGGCAGTCTCAATCTACGCGGCCGGGCGAAACATCACGGCGGAGAAGGAGCATGCCAGGCATGAACGGGCGCTGGGTCGCCGACGCCGCCAGGGTCAGCCGACCGAGCCTGAAGGTCCTCATCATCACGGGCTATGCCGAGAACGCAGTCGTCGGCAATGGTCACCTCGACCCCGGCATGGCCGTCCTGACGAAGCCTTTCGTCATGGAGGCGCTTGCATCACGGATAAAAATCTTATCGCCCTTCGATAGGGGCGATGGGACGTTCGCGAACAGAAACGAGGGGCCTGCCGGAAACCGAAAGGTCGAACGCTGAGAAGCCTGAACGGACTGGCGACGTGTTGTGACGCATCGCGCCCAAATGCCTACTGCGCGTCTTCCGCAAGACCGGGTTTCTCGACCTGCCCACGACGCTGCAGCTGAAGGGCCACGATCCAGCACAGGGCCGCCCACGCAGATCCCACGCACCAACCCGCGAGCACGTCCGTGGCGTAATGCACCCCGAGATAGACCCGGCTCAGCCCGACCACGATGGAGAGGAAGACCGCGCAGCCCGTGAAGTACGCCGTCGGACGGACGTCCGCGGCGACGCGCGTCATGAGCGCGCCGAGCGTCAGGAAGGTAACCGCGGAGAGCATGGCATGGCTGCTGGGGAAGCTGGACGTGAAGACCTGGATGCCGTCGGGGATGTCCGGACGGCGCCGGCTGAAGAGCAGCTTCAGACCGAAGCTGACGACCGTTCCACCGAGGATCGAACCCACCAGCAGGACGGCGGCCCCACGCTTCCGGATCAGGAGCAGGTAGCCGACCACGCTCGCCAGGAGGAAGCTGAGCACGACCATGCTGCCCAACGCGGTCACGTCGCGGGCCATCTCGTGGAGCCACGCCGGTCCCATCGCATCCGCGGCGCCGACGGGACGGAAGAAGTGGGCGATGCGAGTGTCGAAGGCTGCCGTGTCGCCCTCCATGACTTCTTCGGCGAGCAGGCCGAAGCCGAGGATGAGCGCGGCTACGCAGAACAGCGCCGCGATGAGACCTATCTCCTTCTTGCCGAGACGCGCGACGATGCCCGCCGGGGCGGGCGGAGTGACTGGGTTCATCGATTCTGTTTCCTGGTCGGGAGGGGGGCGTGCCGTTCGATGGGCACGCGGCAATACCGGGAGACGGCGCCTTCGTCCCGTCACCGGCCGCTTCGAGTCCACCGATAGCGTCGGCAGACCGGACGCACCGGCATCGGACGATCGCGATGAAGGCGTCCCCGCATGCCGTGCCCATCGGCGTCGGACCACCGTTCGCCGCCGCGTCCACCGGAACGAACTCGACGGACATCGTCGTTCGCGTCCCGGCGATGCATCGCGATGAGAGGTCCCTGCGCCCGGCGTCAGGACGCGGTCGCATCCGCCCCCGGGTGCCGGCCCGCCCTTTGTGGCAGCAGGACGATGAGGGCGACGATGAAGGCCGCGATGACCGCGGAGGCGAGCGGCCGGCTCAGGTTCAGCCCCCCGTCGGCGGTCGGCTTGTCGAGGAAGTCGCCCACCATGGCACCGAGCGGCCGCGTCAGGATGAAGGCCGCCCAGAACAGGGCGACGCGCGACACCGAGGTTCGGTAATACAGCACGATGACCACCGCGAGGGCCGCCGCGAATACGAGGGCGCCGCCCTGGTAGCCGAGCCCGCCCGTGTCCGCGAGCCAATCCCCGAGCGCAGTCCCCAGCGTCTGGGAGAAGGTGATGGCACCCCAGTAGAATGCCTCGATCCGGGGGGTCGAGACCGTATCCACCGACACGGTGCCCTCGGACGCGTACCAGAGCCAGAGCACCGCCGCGAGGCAGGCGAGGAGCAGGGCCGAACCGCCGGTGTATCCGATGCCGAGCGAACGGTCGGCGAAGTCGGCCATGGTGGTGCCGAAGGTGGTCGAGGCAACGATGGTGGACCAGTAAAGGACGGGGTTGAAACGTTTCGCCATGATCTGCGCGACCACGAGGCCTAGCAGGACCACGGCGAACAGGACGGTGCCGGCGAGGTAGCCCCAATTGAGCGTCATGGTGACGGTATCGCCGCCGGTCTCGCCGAGCGTGGTGGCCAGGATCTTGATGACCCAGAAGCCGAGCGTGACCTCGGGGACCTTGCTCAAGGAGCGTTCAAGGGTGTCGTTCATCGCGTAGGATCCTTCGGCTGGAGGAGGCATCAGGCGGCGTCGGCGCCGACCGCATGGCGACCGGCACGCTGCGGGATGACGAGCACGAGCATCACCATTGCGAGCGCCAGCACCGCGGAGATCGTGATGTCGTCGATGCCCAGCCCGCCCGACGCCGCGGGTTTGTCGAGCGAGTTGGCGAGGGTGGCGCCGAGCGGCCGCGTGAGGATAAAGGCGGTCCAGAACAGCAGCGGTCGAGATACGTGGGTCCGGAGGTACAGAGCCGTCACGACGGCAAGCGCGACCACGATGAGGAGCGCGCTGCCGTTGTACCCGAGGCCAGTGCTGTCGGCCATCCAGTCGCCCAGAGCGGTGCCGAGCGTCTGCGAGAACATGATCGTGGCCCAGTAGAACCCTTCGGCCTGCGGAGTCCGCACGGACTCGACGGCGACGGTGCCCAGGGTGCGCTTCCAGAGCAGGAGGGTCGCGACGACCGAGGCGAGGAGGATCAAGGATCCACCGAGGTAGCCGATGCCGAGGGATCGGTCGCAGAAGTCCGCGAGCGTCGTGCCGGCGAGCGTCGTCGCCGTGATCACGGCCCAGTACAAAATGGGATGGAAGCGGGACGCCCGGATCTGCGCCGCGAGCAGCACGGCCAGTACGGTCCCGAAGATCGCCGTGCCCGCGAGATAGCCCAGGCCGAGCGTAAGGGCGACGGCATTGCCGCCGACCTCGCCCAGCGTGGTCGCCACGATCTTGATCGCCCAGAACCCGGCGGTGGCCTCCGGCACCTTGCCGGGTTCCATGGGGGCGGGTCGCTCGTCTCGTTGCATGAGGATACCTTGTGGAAACGGGGGCTGGTTCAGGCGGCCTGCATCCGGTCGATGACGGCGAGCAGCTCGTCCACGGCGCGACGGCATGCGACCGGGTCGGGGGGCGACGCCCGCAGCGCGTCGAGGGCGCCGTCGATGGCCTTGTCCACGACATGCCAATCGGCGGCCGCGCGCGGCTTGAGGCCCGCCTCGGCCCCGTCCCAGGACAGTTCGAGGTCCTTGATGCGCGCCTTCGCGGCAGGAAGGTCGCCCCGGTCGGCGAGGGCCTTCACCTCGACGACGACCGTCCGGAATTTCGAGAGGTCGCCAAGCTTCGACGTGGCAGCCGTCGCCGGTGTCGCGCCGGCGGCGTCCTGCACCGCCAGCAGGACCAGGGGTGCTGCGGTACCACCAATGATCGCGGCGGCGATCGTGGCAAGGATTATGGTTCTCATGGTCGTCGCTCCGGCTCTTGCGGCGTTGCATAGGGAAAAGGGAAAGCGGTCGGACTACTCGCGGGGAGAGCTCAAGCCCCGAACCGTCCCTCGGGCCCGCGTGATGGCGGGACCAGGCTCAGAGCCCCCACCAGGGCGACGATGATCGCGAGGAAGACGAGGCTGGTGTTTGCCGTGCCGAACCCGAGACCGCCGTACTCACGCGCCTGCGAAAGGAGGTCGCCGAGGGACGCGCCAAGGGGCCGCGTGACGATGTAGGCGAGCCAGAAGGCCAGAACCGGGTTCGCGCCGAGGCGGCGGGCGAGCGTAAGGGCGGCCAGGACGGTGCCGAAGATGACGACGCCGAGATTGAAGCCGAGCCCGAGCGCCTCCGTGGCGAGGTCGCCCGCTGCCGTGCCGAGCGCGAAGGTCAGGAGGATGGCGAGCCAGTAGAACGCCTCGCGCCGGCGGGTCACGATGGCATGAATCGAGAGGGTCCCCTCGGTCGCGAACCAGACGGCGAACACCGCGGCCAGGGCACACGCGAACACGCCCGTGCTCACGAAGAGGCTGACGCCGAGCTTGTCGGTCAGGATGTCGGTGACCTGGGTGCCGACCACGCTGACCAGCACCACGGTCAACCAGTAGATCCAGGATACGTAGCGCCGCTCGTGCATCTGCAGGGCGAGGGCCCCGGCGAGGAGGGCGGCCGTGATCGCGGTCGTGGTCCCCGCGCCGAGGCCCACGTTGACGGCGAGATAGTCGGCGCCGGTCTCGCCGACCGTCGTCGACAGGATCTTGATGACCCAGAAGGCCGCGGTGACTTCCGGGACCTTGTTCAGGACCCCGCCCTGTATCCCCTTCATGCCCGTCTCCCGTCCGTCATCGTCCGCGGCGAGTGATAGCCGGCCAGAATGAGGACAGAATGAGCGGAGGTCCGGTGAAGCGGTCCTCAGGCCTGCGGACGGACCTGCGCGAAAACCCCTTGCCCGTCGCGCCGGTTCTCGACCGTCAGGCTCAAGCCGTTTCGCTCGGCGGCGCGGCGGGCGATGGCCAGGCCGAGACCGGTTCCCTCGATCCCCGGCGGCGCTGCCCGGAAGAAGCGGTCGAAGAGACGCGACGCGCTGCCCGGCGGCAGGCCGCAGCCGGTGTCGCGCACCGATACGACCGCCGCCCCGTCGACAAGCCGTAGCCTTACGTCGACCTGGCCTCCTGCCGGGGTATAGCGAAGGGCGTTGTCGATCAGGTTGGCGAAAAGCGTCCTGAGCTCGTCCTCGGCGGCGGGAATCCTTGCGGGCGCCTCGACCTCCACCCCCAGGTCGATGTCCTTGCCTTGCGCGAGCACGACATGGTCGGCGACGCAGTCCAGAAGCAGCTGTCCGAGGTCGACGGCCTCTCGACCTTCCGCGATGTCACCGTCGAGGCGGGCGAGGCGGAGCAGCTGATCCACCAACCGGCTCGCGCGCGTGATGCCTCCCGCGAGCGCCGCACGACCCCTGCCATCATTCCCATCGAGGGCGCCGATCTGGATCTGCATCGCGGCCAGCGGCGTGCGCAGTTCGTGCGCCGCGTCGGCGACGAACCGCTTCTGGGCGTCGAGCGCGGCCTGAAGGCGCAGGATCAGGCCGTTCATGGCCTCGACCAGCGGCGCGACCTCCGCCGGCACGCCGCGCGAGGGTAGCGGTCCGTTCGCCGTCGCGCCCCGCCCCGCCAGGTCCTGCACCAGATCGTCCAGCCGCCCGAGGACCCGGTTCATCGCCCACCCGACGACGATCCACGAAAGCGGGATCAGGAGCAGCAAGGGGGCCAAGGCCCCCAGCGCCGCGTGCCGCGCGAACTCGGTCCTGACCACCTCGCGTTGCGCGACCCGGACCATCGTGGTGCCGTTTGCCGTCGCGTAGGTGCGCCAGGTTTCCTCGCCCATGACGACGTCCGCGTAGCCCGTGCGCTCGGGCCGGCGCGCGTCGACGCCGCGGTCGCTGCGCAGGAGCCGCCCGTCCTTCCAGATCGTGACGGCGAGCTGATCCTCCGGATCCTGGTCGGCGGCCGGTGGGGCGTCCGCGTCCGATAGTCCGGGACCGGCGTTGAGGGCGACCTGCCGCAGTTGCCCGTCGAGGAAATCGGCGGCCTCGCCTCGCGCGAGGACATAGGCGGCGAGCATGGCGACGAGGCCGATGACCGCCAGGAGGGCGGTCATCCATCCGAGCGCGGTCCGTCGCAGGGACACGGTCCTCATGGCTTTGGCACCATCCAGCCGGCGCCGCGGACGTTGAGGATAGCGCCCTTGCCGACCTTGCGTCGGATTGTGAGGATGATGGCGTCGACGGCGTTGCTCTCGACCTCCTCGCCCCATCCGTAGATCCGCTCCTCGATCTGGGCCCGCGACAGGATGCGGCCCGGCCGCTCCATGAGTGCGTGCATCAGGGCGTACTCACGGGCCGACAGCACCGCCGCGGTTCCGGCGTGGCACAGGGCGTGGGTCTCGGTATCGAGCTCGGTGTCGGCGGCCACGAGCCGGGCGCTCGCCCGTCCCGCCCGACGCCGGAGGATGGCCCGCATCCGCGCCAGCAACTCGCGCATCTCGAACGGTTTCACCAGGTAGTCGTCGGCCCCGAGGTCGAGGCCGGCGATGCGGCTGTCGAGGCCGTCCCGGGCCGTGACGATGAGCACCGAAGCGTCGACGCCCGCCGCCCGGGCGGATCGGAGGACCTGCAGTCCGTCCCCGCCGGGCAGGCCGAGGTCGAGCAGGACGAGCGCATGGCCGCCGTCGCGCATCGCGGTTTCGGCCGTCGCGCCGTCGCGGACCCAATCGACGGAATAGCCCTCGGCCGAGAGGCCGTGCGAAAGCCCTTCGCCGATCATCCGGTCATCCTCGATCAACAGCACGCGCATCGTTCGGTCCGTTCGGCTTCGAGCCTTCGTATTGACCGCCGGCCTGGGGACCGGCGTATCCAGGTTGAGCGAAAAGGCCGCGGAATGGCCATCCCGCGATCCAATTCGGCCTGCGCCCGGCACACACGGCAACGGGTCCGGCATCACCCACTTCCTCCATTCGGCCTCCGCGGTTCCGCGTCTGTCGTGCAAGCTCGACGCTTGCTCTCCACCCGAAACGGCGGCGTCGAGTGGCCCGCGCATCCACGGCATGGACCGGCCCGATCTTCTCCTTTCCATGGTAGATGAACGTCAGGATGAGTGTGCCGCTTATAATAGTCGGGGGGAAAGCGGCGAGGGGCCGAGGGGGATCTCGCCGCGTGCGGAGAGGAGACCGGACGGCACACCCAGACGTCGTTGTTGAAGGAGTTTGCGAGAGACGCCGCAGCTGGCCTCGGAACGGAAGCACGGCAGGCGATTCAGCAAACAATGAAAGGCCTTGAACGGACGGACACGCTTCTGGTCCTCGACGATCCGCAGCTGCGAGCCATCGGCGTCCTGATCGAGACCTCCATGTGGGAAACCGCGATTTGCCCCGTCCAGCGCAGCGACTTCCGCAATTTCGCGCACGGCCGGCATGTCTGGCTGACGCAGCGGCCCGAACACACCTGGCTCCTGGCGCTGACCGGACGGGACGGCAGACCGATCTGGTCGCCCATCGATCGCCTCCTCCCCGCGGAAGTGCGGAGGACATCGTTCGATTTCGGTGGAGCAGGGCGGTTCACCGGCCAAGTCGAAGCGATCCAGGTGGCTGCCGACGATACCGCAAGTGCGATCGGCTCGATCGGCCAGACGATCGCGCGGATGAGCGAGATCGCGTCTGAGGTGGCCGCGGCGGCCGACCAGCAGGGTCGGGCCAGCCAGGAGATCGCGCGCGCGATCTCCTGCGTCGCCGCCGATGGCCGAACCGTGTCCGAGAGCGTCGGGGGCTTGCAGAAGGCTGCCGCCTCGAATGAGACGCAGGCCGCCCAGGTCCGCAACAGCGCCTTGCAGGTGAATGCAGGCGCGCACACAGCCTGCAAGGCGCGATCGAGAGCTTCCTTGGCCGGGTCCGGGCTGCGTGAGCCCGTTCGCCCGGTAGGGATGGGCCAAGCGCCGCGAACGCCGCACCGCCCGCCTCAGGCCGCCCGTGAGACCGCCGGAGCCTATGTGAGCATCGGCTTCGATTCGACGAGCGGTACTAGGCGAGAGAACGGCCACAGCGTCCAGTCGCTCTGGCTCCCCTTCCTTGCGCTCGTTGTAGCGCCTGACGAGGTAGGCGGCCGATCCTCGGGTCTAAGTGCCTGAACGGCCTGAACAATCTTTGCGACGCATAAGCCATTGCCGTTTAATGGTTTATTTCATCGGCATGGGTTAAGATCCCCAGCGGGTGCGGGGATTTTTCGAATGGCTGCCGAGAAGGCATCGGGCGACGGAACACTGACCGTGCGGGCGAACTCGCTTTGCCGAGCCCTCGGTTATGCCGGCCGCCCGACCTTCTACGACAGCTACGCCGCCTTCGACCGAACGGAGAACCGAAACCTCGTCCGGTCGGCATTCGAAGTGCTGGGCGTGCATGCGGTCTTCGGGATCGCCGACGGCGCCTCGCCGGAGTCGTTCAAGCCACTTGCCTACATCGCCTGTGCCGAGGACGCCGCGGCCGCCGACCGGTTCCATCGCCGTGCATGGACCCAGAGTGCTGCGCCGGTTCTGCTTGTGGTGCGGGCCGACACCATCGAAATCAGGAACGGCTTCGCGCCTCCCGCGAAGCGGATCGTGGGTCATCCCTACCGCACGGATGCACCGCTCGATCCCGCCCTGAGCAAGGTCGATGCGACCGCCCTCTGCACGTCGCTTCATTGGCGAGACCTTCCCATCGGGCGCTCGTCTCCCATCGACCAGCGTCTCGTTTCCGCCATCGACCGCCTCGCGGCCTATGCCTGCCGAAACTACGAGGGCTTCGCCGACCGGCGGCCGCTCGTGAACGCGCTGATAGGACGGCTGATCTATCTCTATGTGCTCGTCGACCGCGGCATCGTCGATCGCGCGTGGATGGCCGCGACCATCACGGCTGCAGGTTGCGCCGGGACAAGTTTCGCGGACGATGCCGTGCTGCACGGGGTCCGGAACCGGGACGAAGAGTTCGACGTCGCCGAGGTCTGGGCCGTTCTGCGCGGTATCGACCGAAGGATCAACGGGTCGATCTTCCCGATCACGAAGCGTGAGCGCGCCGAGATTCCCGACGGGCTCGTGCGTCTCGCCCACCGCATCATCCGCTGCGGCGACAGGATCTCGATCGGTGGGCGGCAGCTCAGCTTCCTCGATGTCTCGTTCGAGATGCTCAGAACCGAAACCATCTCGTCCATCTACGAACATTTCGTCCGTAGCGGGAATGTCACCGACCAACGCAGCGCCGGCGCCTACTACACGCCGCCCTTCCTCGTCGACTACGTCATCCGGGAGACGGCTCGGGAACGAACCATCGACGCCAACTCCCGGGTGCTCGACTGCGCGGCCGGCTCCGGCGCGTTCCTCGTCGCTGCCTACCGTTGGATCCTGGAGCGGAGTGCTCCGCCGGGTGGCTGGACTCCCGCCCACGCACCGCTCGCGCGGACTCTACTCGTCGACTGCATCCACGGCATCGAGAAGAACCCACAGGCTGCGAACGTCTGCCGGTTCAGCCTCTACCTGACCATGCTCGACTACGTCGGCGGCGCCGGAATCGATGAACTGGCCGACAACGTCGAACATGGCAAACTCTTTCCTCGCCTGGGCCGCAACATCAAGGCTGCGAACGCCTTCAAACTTGGTCTTTTTTCGGAGGCCTCGTTCACGCACGTCGTCGGGAACCCTCCCTGGGCGCAACCGAATCGGCAGCCGAACGCACGCAACCGAGGCGCAAGCGCAAACCGCACGGAGGGCGACACGCCCCCCCCGGAGATCGCCGAAGATCCCGACCGGACCGCATTCGAGGGCACGCTCGGACCTGCGGAGGGCATGGCGAACGGGCGACTGTCAGATGCCTTCACCTGGCTCGCCCTCCGGCGCTACCTGGCTGGATCGGGCGTGCTCAGCTTCGTCCTGCCGACACGGTCGCTGGTCGGCCGGCAATCGGGCGCCTTCGCCACCTCCCTGGCGGCGCAGGCGTGCGTACGTCACATCGCCAACCTGTCGCATCTGCGCTACCACCTGTTCAGCGGCGCAAAGTCGCCGGCCACGGTCGTCGTCGCCCGGCGCGCTCCCGCACACCCCTTCGACCTCGTCATCGTCTACAGGCCGCGCCTCTCATCGCTGCCGATCTACCGGACGGGCGACAGGATGGGCAACGTCTGGTCGCTTCTGGTCTCGCAGACCGATCTGCACACCGTGCGGTCCCTCGATCTCAGGAGCGGACCGAACGGGTGGCTCGGACCGATCATGTTCGGTCCGTTCGACCGCCGCATGAGAGATGCCCTCGCCCTGCTGGCCCGCGATAGCGAACGCACGTTCGGCGATCTGCTCAAGCGCTCCGGACTGCAGATACGGCGCGGCGGAGACCCGGACGAGACCGGCGTTCCGGAACAGTTCGCACCGGGTACGGCGGTCTCTGGACCGACGGGGGCAAAACCTCTGGGGCTCTTCCCGCTGGA